>WNGI01005496.1_pt1 | contig 11432 bp, 14 predicted proteins | sample 5400621 | NCBI WGS metagenome assembly WNGI01 (sample SAMN13153374, study PRJNA577476) | soil metagenome | isolation source: 20 cm soil or saprolite under Garry oak tree replicate 1 | place: USA:California | collected 2016-06-15
GCCGCTTTGCGTTCCTCAAGCGGCTCGGCGGTGTTGGTGACATGGCGGCGTTCAGGCGTCTCGTGGAGAGAGCCGCCGGCATCGGCTGGCATGTCGATATTTATCTCGAACCCGGAAGCGTCAGGGAATTTTCCCCAATGCTGAAGGCGCTGCCGGCATCCTATGTGATCGATCACATGGGCACGATCGATGCCGCCAAAGGTCTCGACGATCCCGACTTCAAGGCATTGCTGGATCTGCAAACCAGCGACGAAAAATGCTGGGTCAAGATCACCGGGCTTGAGCACGCTTCGGCCGCTGGTCCGCCGTTTCACGACGCGATACCGTTCGCAAAGCGCCTGATCGACAACGCGCCCGATCGCGTGCTGTGGGGAACGGACTGGCCTCATCCCAATGTCAGGTCATGCCGAATGACGGTGACCTCGTCGATCTCGTTCCGCTCTGCGCCCCCGATCCCGGGGTCCAGCGCAAGCTGCTGGTGACAAATCCTGAGCGGCTTTTCCGATTTGCGAGCTCGTAATGAATTCGGTCAGCGGAGCACCGGCGCCCAGCCGACATGAGGAGATGATGTTCAAGCCAACGATTTCCGGGCCGGATCCCGACACCCGGACGCCGAAATTCCGGCTTCCCGCGTTGGCATGCGACGCGCATACCCACATCTTCGGACCAGGCGACAAATATCCGTACGCGCCGGGCCGGCCCTATACGCCGCCCGACGCGCCGTTGTCGGCATTCCGGGCGTTGCATGCGAAGCTTGCAGTGGGCCGCGCCGTCATCGTCAATGCCAGCGTGCACGGAACCGACAATCGGGTCGCGCTTGACGCCATCGCGGTGAGCAACGGGACCTTTCGCGCGGTCGCCAATATCGATGATACCATCACGGAACGCGGACTGCGGGAGCTTCACGACGGCGGCTTCCGTGGCTGCCGCTTCAACTTCGTGCGCCATCTCGGCGGGGTGCCGGACATGGCCGTGTTCGATCGCATCGTGGCGATGGTCGCGCCGCTGGGATGGCACATCGATCTGCACTTCGATGCGATCGATCTGCCTGACTACGCCGGCATGTTGGAAAAATTGCCGGTGCGCTACACCATCGATCACATGGGACGCGTCAGGGCTTCGGATGGGCTCGACCAGCTGCCGTTCCGGACGCTGATCGATCTGATGGCGCGCGACGAGAAATGCTGGGTCAAGGTTTGCGGCTGCGAGCGCGTGTCGTCGAGCGGGCCGCCCTTCCACGACGCCGTGCCCTTCGCGCGCCGCATCATCGAGACGGCGCCAGACCGCGTGATCTGGGGAACGGACTGGCCACATCCCAACGTCAAGGCGATGCCCAACGACGGCGACCTGGTTGACCTCATTCCACTGTTCGCACCGGAGCCGGAACTGCAGCAAGAAATATTGGTCGAAAATCCCGCTCGTCTGTTTGAATTCGGAAGCTAGCCTCGCATGCTCAAAGAAGGTCATCTGGGGGATTTATGAGCCTGACAGCGACCAGCCAAGCGCCCGCACAGCGCTCCACCAAAGCGTGGTGGAAGGAGTTGTGGGTCCGGGTGCTGATCGCCATGGCGCTGGGTGTGGCGCTCGGGATCTACAAGCCCGATCTTGCGATCCAGATGCAGCCGTTGGGAGACGCCTTCATCAAGGCGATCCGGATGCTGATGGCGCCGATCATTTTCTGCACGGTCGTCAACGGCATCGCCCATATGGCCGACATGGCCCGGGTTGGGCGCTTCGCGATCAAGGCGATCATCTACTTCGAGGCCATCACCACCATGGCGCTGATCATTGGTCTGGTCGCGGTGAATCTCTGGCAGCCCGGCGCCGGAATGAATATCGACCCCGCCAGCATCAATGCGAGCGTCGTCGAGCCCTATGTCAAGCAGACGGCCGTGATCGGATTTGTCCCGTTCATGCTCAACATCATCCCGCAAACATTTGTTGGAGCTTTTTCCGAAGGCAATATCCTGCAGGTGCTGTTTCTTTCGGTGATGTGCGGGTTCGCCTTGATATGGCTTGGTGATCGCGCCAAGGCCCTGACGGATGTAATCGACGTTGCGGCGAAGATGGTTTTCGGCCTTGTCAAGATCGTGATGTGGGCGGCGCCGCTCGGCGCCTTTGGCGCGATCGCCTTCACCATCGGGAAGTTCGGCATTGGATCGCTCGCCTCGCTCGGCAAGCTCGTCGGCGGCTTCTATGTGACCTGCATTGTCTTCATCGTGATCGTGTTCGGCCCCATTGCCGCCTATTGCGGATTCAGCCTGCTCAAACTGATCCGCTACATCTGGGAAGAGTTGCTGATTTGCATCGCAACGACGTCATCCGAGACGGTGCTGCCGCGGATGATTGCCAAGCTTGAAAACCTCGGTTGCGAACAAGGCATCGTTGGACTTGTGATTCCGACCGGTTATTCGTTCAATCTCGACGGCACGTGTCTCTATCTGGCGACAGCGTCCGTGTTTCTGGCGCAGGCGACCAATACCGATTTCGATCTGAGCCATCAGATCGGGCTCTTGCTCATTCTCCTCGTCACCTCGAAGGGCGCGGCAGGCATCGCCGGGGCCGCCTTCGTGGTGCTTGCGGCTACCCTTGCCGCGGGCGGAACGATACCGGTTGCGAGCGTGGCGCTGGTGCTCGGCGTGCATCGGTTGATGTCGCAGGCGCTGACCCCGACCAACCTGGTGGGCAATGCCGTCGCCACGGTGCTGATCGCAAGATGGGAAAATGCGCTCGACAAAGCGCGGATGGATCGGGTTCTCAACGGCGAATTGGTTGCTGCAACCTAGGCAACGAAGGTCTGCGCCCTTGCGTTACATAGATCGATAGCCGTCTTTAACGGTGCGGATACGAGATAAGGAAAACGCTCATGGCGACAACGAAAACAGGCCTTGTGGTTTCGGCGCACCCGGGAGACTTTGTCTGGCGCGCCGGCGGCGCCATCGCGCTGCACGCCAAAAAAGGATACCGCGTCAAGATCGTGTGCCTGGCGTTCGGCGAGCGCGGCGAATCCCAGTTCGCCTGGAAGCAGCCGGGGATGACGCTCGACAAAGTCAAGGCCGGCCGCCGCGACGAGGCCGAGCGCGCGGCCAGCGCGCTCGGCGCCGAGATCGAATTTTTCGATGCCGGCGACTATCCGCTGCGCCTTACCGAGGCGCACATGGATCGGCTGATCGACATCTACCGCGAACTCAATCCGAGCTTCGTGCTGACGCATTCGCTGGAAGATCCCTACAATGTCGATCATCCGGCGGCGGCGGCCTATGCCCAGGAGGCGCGCATCGTGGCGCAGGCGATGGGCCACAAGCCGCAGGCCGATTACAGCTACAGCGCGCCGCCGGTATTTCTGTTCGAGCCGCATCAGCCGGAGATGTGCGATTTCAAGCCGCAGGTCATCCTCAACATCGACGAGGTCTGGGACATCAAGCGCAAGACGTTCGAGATTCTCGCAGCACAGAAGCACCTCTGGGCCTATTACGAGCGGGTAGCGCTGCAGCGCGGCATGCAGGGCGGCCGCAATTCCGGCAAGGCCATGACCTATGGCGAGGCCTATCAGCGGCTGTTTCCGGTCGCTTTGGAGGAGTTGATATGAAGACGGTTGTGATCCGCAACATCAAGCGCACCGATGCCGAGCTCGTCAAACGGCTCGGTGCGCTCGGCGTCGCCACCGCGCACGAGGCCTATGGCCGCTTCGGGCTGATGAAGCCTTACCTGCGCCCGGTATGGGCGGGCGGCGAAGCCGCGGGCACCGCCGTCACCGTGCTGGCGCATCCCGGCGACAACTGGATGATCCATGTGGCGGTCGAGCAGTGCAAGCCCGGCGACATTCTGGTGGTCGGCTGTTCAGCCGATAATACCGACGGCATGTTCGGCGATCTGCTGGCGACCTCGCTGATGGCGCGCGGCGTCACCGGGCTTGTCATCGATGCCGGCGTCCGCGACGCCAGGTCGCTTCGTGAGATGGGCTTTCCGGTGTGGTCGAAGGCGATTTCCGCCAAGGGCACGGTCAAGGCGACGCTGGGCGCCGTCAACGTCCCCGTGGTCTGCGCGGGTATCAATGTGGTGGCGGGCGATGCCGTGATCGCCGATGACGATGGCGTCGTGGTGATCGGCCGGAAGCATGCCGCCGAGGTCGTAGCCAAGGGCGAAAAACGCCACGCCGACGAAGAGGGCAAGCGCAAGCAGCTCGCCGCGGGCAAGCTCGGGCTCGACATGTACAACATGCGCGAGCCGCTGGCGAAAGCCGGGCTCGTCTACATCGACGATCCGGAGGAGGACTGAGGTGACGTTGCGGCTGCACACCTTGCTTGGCGACCACGCTTGCACATCGGCGCTGAAGGACGGATCGATCAAATCCGATTTGGTGGCGTTCGATTTTGTCGATTATTCGCCGACCAACAAGGGTTTCAAGCCGATGGTGCGCGAAGGGGCCTTCGACGTCTCGGAGATGGCCATCGTCACCTATCTGATGGCGAAGAGTTTCGGCAAGCCGATAGTGCTGTTGCCGAGCGCGGTAATGGCGCGGTTCCAGCACGCCTACGCCGTGTACCGGGCTGAACTCGGAAATCTCGATCCGCGTGATCTCGAAGGCAAGCGCGTCGGCATCCGCTCCTTCACCACCACCACCGGCGCCTGGCTGCGCGGCATTCTTGCCAATGACTATGGCGTCGACTTGAATTCGATCGATTGGGTGACGTTCGAGGACGCCCATGTCGCCGAATTTCGCGACAGTACAATGCGTGCGCCCGCAGGCAAACAAATTAACCAGATGTTGCTCGACGGCGAACTCGATGCGGTGCTTGGGGAGAAAGTGGATCGCTCCGGCCTGAAGCCGCTGTTTCAAAACGCAGCCGCCGAAGAAAAATCATGGTTTGCAAAGCACCAGGTGATGCCGATCAACCATATGGTGGTGGTCAGCGAAAATCTGTCCCGGAATCATCCCGACGCGGTGCGGGAAGTTTTTAGGCTGCTGCAACAGAGCGCTACGCTTGCGCCGGCCACGGCGCCGCGATTTGGCGCCGACGAAATGCGGCGCTCGCTGCAGATGATTATCCGGTATACCGCCGAGCAGGGGCTCGTTCCCCGTGCCTTCGCGGTCGACGAGTTGTTTGACGATGTGACGCGAGCGCTTTGGTAAAGCAGCCTGGGCGATCTCAAAGGAGCGACACGAATGAACCCCGAGCCGATCTTCGATCTCGCCCATCTCGGCCACATGGAATTGCTGACGCCGAAACCGGACGAGAGCCTGAAATTCTTCGTCGACGTGATGGGCATGACCATCAGCGGCCGCCAGGGAGAGTCGGTCTACCTGCGCGGCTGGGACGATTACGAGCGCTATTCGCTGAAGCTCACCGCCTCCAAAACTTCAGGCATGGAGCACATGGCGCTGCGGGCGCGCAGCCCTCAGGCCTTAGAACGGCGCGTGGCGGCGCTGAAGGGATCCGGCTTCGAGATCGGCTGGATCGACGGCGATATGGGGCAGGGGCCGGCGTTCCGTTGCCGCGATCCCGACGGCCACATCATCGAACTCTATTACGAGACCGAATGGTATCAGGCGCCGCCCGAGCTCAAGCCCGCGCTGAAAAATCAGGCGCAGCGGTTTCCGGCGCGCGGCGTCAACGTCCGCCGCCTCGATCACCTCAATTGCCTCGCGGTCGACATCAGGGCCAATCGCATCTTCTTTGAAAAATATCTGGGTTGCCGCTTGACCGAGCAGATCGTGCTCGACGACGGTACCGAGGCTGCGATGTGGATGACGATGTCGAACAAGAGCTATGATTTCGCCTATTCGCACGATCGCTCCAATACGCACGCGCGCTTCCATCACGTCACCTACGCGCTCGACAGCCGCGAGGAGATTTTGCGCGCCGCCGATATCTTCCTGGAGAACGGCGTCTACATCGAGACCGGGCCGCACAAGCATGCGATCCAGCAGACGTTCTTCCTCTACGTCTACGAGCCCGGCGGCAACCGCGTCGAAGTCGCCAACGCCGGCGCCCGCCTGATTCTGGCGCCGGACTGGAAGCCGATCGTGTGGACCGAGGAGGAGCGCAGGAAAGGCCAGGCGTGGGGGCTGAAGACCATCGAGTCGTTTCACACCCACGGCACGCCGCCGGTTGCGACGTGAGGCGAGGCCCTTGCCCAAGCAGCTGTAGCACGATCGATGGAGAGGATTTGCCGGCAAATCTGGAATCCACGGTTCGATCGCGATTGCAGCGATTCATGTTGTTTTTTAACGGCTTAGATGCCCAGTTCTGAGTTCTTCCACCGGCAGCGCCGCGACGACGTTGATCCCGCTGGCCAATATGTAGCGACTGTTGAGGGCTTGCGGTAGACACTTTGGCAGCAGCCGATTATTGCGATTACGCGTCGCGGTATCGGCAGATTCGGCCTAATAACCGAACAAAAACTGTGTAGATCGCTCCCGACGCAGGTTTTAAAGGTGTTTTCCAAATACTGTCCACCCTACCGAATCGACGAAAAGGATCGAAAATGGCAGACCAAATGACGAAGTCGCAGCTGATCGAGAAAATCGCCACCGAGAACGAAGTGGCGAAGAAGGACGTAAAGGGCATCCTGGAGACGATGGCGTCGATCGGCTACAAGGAACTGAAGAAGTCGGGGGTCTTTCTCGTACCCGGATTTGCAAAGTTCGTTGTCATCAGGAAGCCGGCCACCAAGTCGCGCAAGGGCACCAACCCCTTCACCGGCGAGCCCATGACCTTCAAGGCCAAGCCGGCCCGGAAGATCGTCAGGGCCCGTCCCGTCAAGGCCGCCAAGGACGCGGTCTAAGCGCCGAAGCACCCGCGCGGCTTCCAATAAGAAATCATTCCGCGAAGGCATTCCAATCTGGGAATGCCTCCTCCGCCGCCGGCATTGCATTCACGCTTTAGTTGGGTGCGATGCCGACGGAGGTTTTTTGTTCGCTGCGTGCCTGGGACGAAGCGGCGGAGGAGCCCGCGATCGCTTTTATGGCCGCGGCTGCCGCCCTGCGGGTCACAACCCCTCAGGCCCAACTGCTCTCAGCATCCCAGTTTGCGTCTGCCACTAGCCCGCGCGAGTACCGTTTGGGACCGGCTTCTCCGGCTGTGCAATGACCGGAGTGATTTTGTCCGCATGGCCGATGTCAAATATCATTCCCTCGGAAAGCTCGCCAGCCATCCTTCGAGGTTCGAGATTCACAACGAATAAGGCCTGTTTGCCTTCAATTTCTGCCTTCGGACTTTGCCGTTCTTTTTTCATGCCAACGAGAATGGAACGAGTATGGTCGCCAAAATCGACTTTAAGCCGGACGAGTTTCTCTGAATTTGGCACGTCCTCAACGACAAGGATGGTTCCGACGCGGATGTCGACCTTATCGAGGTGGTCAAGAGAAATGGGCGATTTAACGGGTGCTGGTCTCATGTTGATTTGCCATGATAGCAACAAAGAGCGTAACTTTTGCAACTAGCGGCAGATGAGCCAAACGCTCCTACGACTCGAAGGCGCCCTTAGCACTTTCCGGTTCACGTCCAGTATCGATGCCCAGAACTATCCGCGCGACCTCCCGCCAAGCCGCCTTCTGCCTCCGCGTCGTCAATCCTGTTTTACGGCGGCAGCCGGTGAACCCGGGCGAACGGGAACTCTTCAATGGCCTCGCAGAACACGTACCCGGAGGCTAGAAAGCCAATATACCGGTTTTTGGTAAGAAACTTAGCAAAGTGACACATCGCAAAATGTTGCTACTATACGGCAGGCTGGGTTGCTCCATCTTGTATTGGAGGATTGACCTATGACTCGCATCGAACAAACTCGCGCCGGGTCACTGGATTTGGCTAGACTTGAAGCAGATGTCATAGCGACCCGTCCAGGTAGCTCGTTAGCGTCGATTGCTATGCCGGACTACGTCGAGCATCAAGCTGGTGTTCCCCGGGTCGGCGCGATCAGTGCCGAGGCGGTGGTACGCGACTATGAAGCCGCTGCCAAAGAAATCGAAGCGATGGGAGCGGAGCTGATCAGCGCGGCCCAGAAATGCGAGGCGATGACCGCCCAAGTGCATAATGCAATGGCTTACATGCGCGACACCGCGGCAGCGTATCGTGAGGAAGCTAAACAGATTTTTAAGCGCATTGAAGATTGTGCGTTGTTAACCGAAGACGTCCGCAAAGCCTGCGAGACCGCCAAACGTAGACTCGAGAGCAACATCACGTCATCTGGACTTCGGGCGGAGGAGACCTCTTCCCCGTAGGCCAGGCCTTCGATTTACGGTGTGGCACCAACAATCGGTCGCGCGTCGCCTTGAGGGCTTTCGCGATGCGAGCCAAGACGACCACCGTGGCGTTCCGTTTCCCGCGCTCCACCTGGGAGACGTAGGTGCGATCGAGGCCAGCCTCCAAAGCCAAGCCTTCCTGAGACAAGCCTTCTCACCGCGCAGTCGAACGAGATATCGCCTCCGCTCCCGGTGGGTCTGGTTTCAGATAGACGATCAGGCAACAACAACAGATGCCGAGTCCAACCAGAGGATATTTCAGCGCTACGACCGCAGCCACTCCGAAAAGGCAGAGGGTCGCGATCGATCGGAAACGCATGATCCTGCGCACCCTCGGCGAGACGTCATCAACCGGAGTGCGGTCAATAAGCTCCCAAATCAAAAATATGTAGGTCAGGTTCACCAGGAAGAACACTGCCGCATAGAAGGCAACCGGCTGTGGCGCCAATTCGCTCACAGCCATCCAAGCCGTGGAGAGCGGAAGGAGCGACACGGAAAACAGATGCGCGAAATTGAACCACATCAGACGCGGCGTGGCCTCCCTGGCGTATCGCATGAGATGATGGTGACCCGCGCAACTCGCTTGATCATTCAACCGCGCACACACAAGAGGACTACACTATGAGTGAACTAACTGATCTATCCGCCGCAGCCAACCGCTCGATCGTCGGCGCGCAAATGCACTTCGCTACTCGTCCGGGCGTCGGCACTGTGACCGCCTTCGGCATCGAGGTCGACAAAATCGCCGCGCGCTACCAGACGCAATTCGACAACCTGCAATGTGTCGACCGGCGTGAGCGTCACGTCTGCCAAGAGCGCACTGACGACCCTGGCCAATGCAGCGAAGGCCGCAGCGGCTGGCGCGGGCACCGTCGAAGTGCCGGCAGCCGCGTAAACCATCCAGCATCAACACACACACACTTCAAGGGGAATACGAATATGTTTGAGACCACTTTAATCGCCGGCCTTGACCTGGCGAAGAATTCGAAAAACGCCGCGATCAAGGAACTTGCGACGATGGGCAAATATGCGCTCGCCGTTCGCACGGAAGGCGCAGCCGAAGCGCGCAAGATCGATCTGGACGCAACGGTCGAGCCCGCGCACAAGCTTGGAACGAAAAAAGCAAAGGCATCGGCACGGCTCAAAGAGCTTGCGGAAGCCAAAACGAAACTTGCAGCCGCATCGGACGAATTGATTGCAAGCCTGCCGCCGATCCTGCCGCCGGATGGTGCTGGCCGGACCCAAGTGTAGCAACGTTGAGTTTTGCTACACTTTGCTACAGGGGGCGATTTCGGGAAGTTATCCACAGGGCTGTAGCAATCGTTAACAATGCTACGCTTTTCAACGGCTAATTGCAGAAAAGCCATGTCGGCAGACTCAACACATGAGTGCAATCGGAGCGGTCCCAATCCGATCAAAAGGTGAGGTCCGGTTTCACCTTTCGGCGGCCTTTTTAAGCGGCGTCGGCGCGCGCATGGGGCAGTGAAGCAGACCGTATTATCCCGGCTTCAACTTCTTTGATGGGGCGCCCAAGATGGCGCTGGCGCCGCGCTACAACCCGTGGCTCCGAGACGGCGGATAAGTCTTTTTGATACGGGCCAGGACGATCTTGGTATTTTGGAGGAGGGTGTAATGAAGAAGCTTATTTTTGCACTTGTTATTGTTGGTCTAGCGTCCCCTGCCTATGCTCAAAACTGGGGCAGGAACCGGGCGAACTACGGAGCCACCGCGCGAGGCTCTGCCGACTGGGGCAAGACGATGGGCGACCCGAAAGCCAGACAAGCAGCGGGACGGGCAGAGGCGTGTTCGAACCGCAATGTCGGGTGCGCCAAGAAGTAAACCACGCGCACAAAAAACGCCCCCGGCCCTTTGCGGGATCGGGGCGTTTTAAGTTGTCGAAAGCGATCGTTTCAACGCGCCCGACCCTTTGCCGGCTACCGTGGAAAGCGAAAAGTTGACAGTCAACAAAAACGTAGAATGTCAACAATTTTTCCAATTATAACAACAACTTAGTAGCCGTCAAGGCGTTGTGATTTCGTCTTGCTTGTGGTTCTCTTGGGTCGCGGGCCGCATCCGGGACCGCGGAGGATAAGCAAATGACATCCGACACCTGGTTTACGACCCCCGAATGTGGCGGAGCCCGTTTCGCCAGCCTGATGGCATTCCATCGCAACGCCGATGAACCTAAGGAAGTCTGGAGCGCGATCGTGGAGCGTCGCCGGGCACTGGCAACGGGAACGCGTCCCAACGTAGCGGCCGACCGCCTGCGGCTTGCGCTGCGCGACCTGTGCATCGAGCCGGAAGAAGTCGAGTGGTTGGTGGCCGATTCGAATGCCGACCTTTCTACGTGGGAATATCTCGACGCGTCGGATATTGACGACTACTTGGCGCGTTTTGGGTCGAGGCTGCGTTCATGAGCGCACCGACTTTTGAAGCGTTCTGCGCCTCGTTTCGAGCAGCCAACGTTTGATTAACGGATTTCAAATCTGTCAGTTTCCGAAAGATCAGAAGCACTGGTAAAGCGCGTTGCCTATGTAATTGCTCTATATGCCCATCAGCGGCGGTACGAAGAGCGAATTTCGACGGTGTCACTAACAGCCGACAATCGCTTCGATCTTGGGTTTCAACTTGTCCTAAGTGAATTTTTGCCGCTAGTACCTGACCGTTCGGACAAATTTCTATCGTTGTTACACGACGAAATTAGTCGCGCAATCAAAGCCGGTTGGGAACTAGTACCCTCTTTTCTTAGAACGTGAGTCGTGATTCAAGATCGGGATGATCCCCGAAGCAAGAGAAGTCCACCTTTCGCGGAAAGATCGCAAGGTGCTTGAAGCCTGTTGTCGCTCGCCGCTGACATTGCAGCGCGATTTGAAGCGGGCGCGGATAGTTCTGTTGGCGGCGGACGGGCGCAGCACCCGCTCGATCGCCAAAGAAGTCGGAGTCCAGCCGCGGATTGTCAGCCTTTGGCGGCACCGCTATGCCGATCACGGTCTTGAAGGGTTGCAAGACAAGCCGCGTCCTGGCAAGCAACCGATCTATACGAAGGCCACCGACAAGCGGATTCTGAAGCTGCTGGATAAGCCGCCCCCGCAAGGGTTTGCGCGCTGGACCGGCCCTCTGCTGGCCGAGGCGCTGGGCGATGTTGACGTCCAATATGTCTGGCGGTTCCTGCGCAGCCACAAGATTG
>WNGI01005497.1_pt1 | contig 11431 bp, 14 predicted proteins | sample 5400621 | NCBI WGS metagenome assembly WNGI01 (sample SAMN13153374, study PRJNA577476) | soil metagenome | isolation source: 20 cm soil or saprolite under Garry oak tree replicate 1 | place: USA:California | collected 2016-06-15
GAGGTGCGGGATGGCATGTTCCGCCACGACGGCGGCGACGCGTTCGTCTTCGCGGTCGCCCCCACGAAGGTGCTGTCCTTCGCCAAGGGCGACTTCGCGCAGACCCGCTTCCAGTTCACCCGCTGACGGAGTCAGTTTCACAGTCCAGAGGCCTGGGCCTGCGCGGCTCGCACCCGGCATCACCCGCCGGCTGATCGCCCAGTTCGCCTCCGGCTGATCGCCGAGTTCGCCGCAGGCTGACCGCAGACCGTGCGTGCTTGCTGCGCTGCTCCATCACGCGCTACGCGATCAACAGGGATTAAGGGAGCATCCATGTCAGCTACAAACACCGGCCGCCCGGTCACCCTCCTGGTTGCCGGTCCGGACCTTAGAGTCGTAGCCGACGACGGCTGAATTCTGCGAGAGCTGACCCTCGACCCAACTCCCGACCCGGCGCGAAACGCCAGCCGCAGGCCTAAGCTCCCTCCGTGCAAACAACAGGGCCCGGCCTCGCCGCTGTTGGCGCCGAGCGCCATCTAACCATCTGGTTCGTCAGATACGTGATCGCGGTCGTTGCGCTCGCCTTGTTCGTCGTCGGAGACATCCTGTTCGCACCGTTGCTGATCGCGCTAAGCGAGTTCGTGTTCATCACCTTGCGGCCAAGGCCAAAGCTCAGCGCATCCACATTTCGGCCACCCGCGCCGGACCAATGGCAGACACCGATCACTGTGTTGAGATGGACGTCGCTCATCAGCAGTGTCTGGGCCATCGCCACGGGTGCCGTGGTCCTCACGATCGCGATGATGATCGAGATCGTCGTCCTCATCGTCATCGTTTGGCGCCACGGACTCGATGCGCGCAACTTCGCCGTGCTGGCGCTATTCGGCGTGTGGTTGTTGACGAGGCCATTGTGGATCGCGCCACTCCGCAGAGCCCTCAGCCTGGAGGCGACCAGGCAAGTTGCCCCTTACATGGCCACCCTCCACGTCGGTGCAGAAGGGGTTGAGGTCGACATGCGGCGCGCATTCGTACGTCGCGCGCCGGATAGCTATCGGTTCTCGGTGGGCTTTGCCGAACTCGATGAGGTCCGCATCATGGACGGACTCACCGCCCAAGGCTACTGGGGATCGATGGGTCAGTACGACCCCACTATCGGCCTCAGAATGGAGTGGGAGCTGCTCCACTTCATCGCCGACCAGAAAGCCAGGCCGTCCATCCTTGGCCTGATTGCTATTGGCACCCACCTCCTGCTACGCGGTCCGACCGTGCTCTACCTTATCGGTAACGCAGACCCGTTTGCAGTAGACGCGCTGACCGCTTGGCAGGCATGGCGTGCCGCGCATCCCGAGCCGGCAACCCCTACGTCCTAAGACTGGAATACAAGAAAATGGTCGGGGGCCCGGGATTTGAACCCGGGGCCTCACGGTCCCGAACCGTATCGGTGACGTGTCCTTAGGTGTCCCCGGGGTGCGCGACAGTCCTCTGACTCAATCCCGCCGCCTTTGTGTCCTCAGGTGACCTGCCATGACCGCCCGTTTCCGGGAATGTGTGACCCGGCTGTGACCCGTTCGAGCTTCCTGACCCTGAGCTTGGCGCTATAAACGGTGAAGGAAGAGCAGCCTCGGGGCCAGGGCATAGTTGAGCTGGATTAGAACGATCGCAGCGATGCTGATTCGGGTGTCGAAGATGGAAAGCGCGGTGGCGATCGCGTAAAGCGACTGTGCGATCAGGGCACGGCGGCGGATTGGCGGCAGCAGTATCGCTCGCCTCGCGGCAGAGAAGAGTCCGGTTCGAGCGGCATACTCGACCGCAGCTGTGTTGACTGCTCCAAGCAAGAAGATGTTGAACCAGTACTCGACGACCGCCATCCAGGACTGGTAGTACGCGGCAAGTAATGCGGTCGAAAACGGCACAAGCGTTACGAACAACAAGAAAGTCAGCATTATCCACGTGTAGTCGCGATCGGTTCGCTCGACTTCACTCGACTGAGTTTCCTGTGCAACCCAAAAGATGCCTAAGGTCAGGAAGCTCATGAAGTAAGTGACCACGTTCGGCATCAGCTTTAGTAGTGCGTGCCACAGATCGCCGGCCTCGCGGACCTCAATGGCGGTCGGTGCGACCAGTGTCAAGACGAGGAGCGTCATCGCGACTCCGAATATGCCGTCGGAGATCGCGTCCAGTCGCAACCGACTTCTCGCCGCAATCTCGTTGTAGTACCGCCTGCGACTCCTGGGCATCTTCTAACTGCACGGTCCGGTCTGGCGAGACGGCAGCGTCGTCCAACCGACGGCGCGCTGGGCAGCCGCCAGCCTCCCGCGGAAATGGAAGCTCACGGCGCGACTCGCGCCCTCAGGACCTGCGAGGCCCAATCGCGAAACGTGGTCGGAGTGGACGACTCCGGAGTGCGTGTGACGGCATTGTCGATTCCGTTGCCCTTGGCGATCCACATATCGACGTTGCCCTGGGCCATGGCATCCGACATTCCTCGGCCTATCAGCCGCGCCTTGAAGGCGTCGTTCGAGATCTGTTCGAACCGCACCGGCCTCCCGAGAACCTCGGACAAGATCCGGGCCATGTCGTTGTACGACAGGTCCTCGGGGCCAAGGATCGGAACGCTCGCGACACCGGTCCAGGAGTGGTCGAGGAGCAGGCGCGCCGCCACCCGCGCGACGTCGGAGGCGGCTGCGCTAGGAAGTTTCCGATCGCCGTCGATCGGCAGGAAGAACGCACCATTCGTGGAGATCGATTCGACCTGTCGGAGCAGGTTCTCCATGAAGGACGGCATGGTCAGTGCCCTGTAGCTCACCCCAGAGCTCGCGATCAGGTCGTCCATCGCGAAAGATGCCGTGGCCAGTCCCGCATGTGTGGCCCATGGAGTGCCGCGACCGAGCGCCGAGACCCCTACCACTCGCTTGACGCCCTGTTGGCGCAGAGCTTTGACTGCCGGCCTGGCGAAGTCGACGTAGGCCGCGGCAACGCTCGCGGCCCCAGGGTCAGGCGGCACGACCCAGAAGACAGAGTCGGCATCCTGAAATGCCCTGGTGACGACAGCGCTGTCACCGTGTGAACCGACCACGACCTCGACCCGCTTCCGAGCCTCGGGCGCAAGCCGGTCTGGATCTCGCGCGATGACCCGAATCGGTTCCGTGTTCGCCAGCAGGTCAGTCAGGACGCGGGAGCCGATATTGCCGGTAGGTGTCGTTACGACGATCATTGCTTGCCTCCTGTTATGGAAGTACTATAGCAATGCTACCCTATCAGCTTTAATACCGCTAAGCAAGCCTGTTATCATTCCGCCATGAGCGCTCCGACGCGAACCCCCCGAACCCGAACCTCCCAAACGCGTTCCGTCCAGATCCGAATCATCAAAACCGCGGCCGCGCTCCTCGCGAAATCGGTAGACGGTGATGTATCCACGCGGGAGATCTGCGATGCCGCCGGAGTGACCGCGCCGACGCTCTACCACCATTTCCGCGACAAGGAGAGCCTGATCCGCGCCGTCGTCGACTTCGGCTGGACGAGCTTCCTCGAAAGCAAGCGCACCGTCGCTGCCGTGGTCCACGACCATATCGGCGACGACATACGAGCCGGCTGGAACAACCACGTCGAGTTCGCGCGGGAGAATCCGAACTTCTACAGGCTGATGTGGTCGCCTGGAGTCGCCCCGAACAGCGTGGCTCTGCGCGAGGCGCACCGGCTCTTGTACGAGCGCATGAAGCTTGGTGCGTCGAGGGGACAACTCCGCGTCTCTCCGGCCATGGCAGCGCGGATCGTCATGTCGGCAACCGTCGGAGCGGCCCTGGCGCTGATCACGCAGCCGGAGCACTACACCGACGATTCCTTCTCAAGACAACTGCTCGAAGCAGTGATTGCTTTCGTAACGGTGGGCGCGGCGACCAATGGCCAGGGGCGTTCTCGGCGAGCGGCGCCGCAGTCGACCACGATTGCCTCAGCCGCAGCAACCCTTAGCAGCAAGCTCGAGTCGGAACCAAACCCGCTCACGCCAGCGGAGAGACAGCTGTTGCAGCAATGGCTCACGGTGCTGGCAGACACGGCACCGTAGCCGGTCGGAGTACGACCTATTCCATAGGCGCGGGGGGCGGTACCCTTCAGCGCGATGGACCCGAACACCGCGGCGGCATGGCGAGACCTCTACATCGGGTTGGTCGCGGCCGGCGCATCGCTGACCGGACTTACCTTCGTCGCCATCGCGCTGGACCCGCACCAGATCGAGCGCACGCCTCTGCTGCGGCTGCGGGCCGCGAACGCGGTGTGGTGCTTCGTGAGCATGATGTTGATCGGTCTTGCCGTCCTCACGCCGAGGCCGTTCGCCGCGGTGGCCGCGGCGGCTGTGGGTGTGGGCGGCCTGGCAGGAGCGGTTCTCCTTTCATTCAGAACGATTCGTCAGCGGGTATTTCAACAGCCTCATCCAGGTGCCACCGTGTTTCGCGCCGTCGGGAACATCTTCGGGTTCGTCCTCGCCGGTGCCGGCGGTTTGTCGCTTATTGATGTCGAGCAGGGTTGGGTGTTCGCCACGCTGGCGCTCGCGAGCGTGATCATGCTGTCGAGCGGCATCTTCGCCAGCTGGCTGCTGGTGCTGCAGATCGGGGTGCCGTCAACCGAGAAATCCAAGACGGCCCGTGGTTCCCCCCAGGGCGGCGATTCGGGCGCCGAACAACGGGTGAGCCTCCCGGTGACAGCCCGCCGTGACCAACCCTAATCTCAGGGACGGAGGTCTGTGAACTCCGGGTGACCCGGCGACCGTCTGAGAGCCATCGGATTCGCTGATGCTGAGATCAGAAATTGGTCGGGGGCCCGGGATTTGAACCCGGGGCCTCACGGTCCCGAACCCTGCGTATGTCGTCTCCTCCCGTGTCCCGCAGGTTCCTCCAGTGTCCTCATGTACTCAATTTCACATGCCTTCGTGTCCTCTCGTGTCCTCCTGTGTCCTTCTGGTTCCGCGAATGCGTGACACATCTGTGACACGGTTGGGCGTCAGCGTGCTACGGACCGAGCGCTCACGCGAGCCGTCACCGCCGAAGATCTCGTCCTAGAGGTCTTTGCCGAAGCTCGTCGCGAGCGCCTCACCGGGGGCGCACCTTGAACGTGCGGGTGCCATCGGGCAGGCGCTCGGCGCGCAGGAAGTGCACGCCGTCCACATGGTCCCGGCGAAGGCCATCGGCCGGGTCGATGCGAAAGACTCGTTGGCCAAGAGTATCGCGCCCGACTGGATGTTGTGGTCGACGATTCCGCTCATCCGACGCAGCTCTTCATCCAGCTTGCCGCTGATCATCGTCGCGTCTGCTTCGCGCTAGTAATGCGTGAAGACCCCGGTGGCCACGTTCGCCCGGAACTCCCGCGCCGCGACGAACATGCCGGCCTGCATCATCAGTTGCGCGAGTCCAGCGCTCCCGAGGAAGGTTGACTTCCCCACGTGACCAGCTTCTTCGTACAGCTGCGGGCCGGGAGAGTCGCCAGCTCCTGAATCTCCTTGCGGTCGATGGAAGGCTGGAACCTGAAGTCGAAATCAGAAAGCGTCTTGTGAAAGGGAAAGTGCGCAAGTCTGGTCTTGGCCAGCAATCTGCGCTCGGCTCGACTCGCAGACTCCGCCTCGAGCTTCATCGTGCCCGGCCACTTGCAAGCTTGTGAGCCAGATCGTGCCATGTTGAGCCAACTCGGTGCTATAGTGGCTCACGTGAATCTTGACCCATACGTCGAAAACCTTAGGCAGCAGCTTCTGCTGGCCGCCGATGGAGGCGGCGAAGACGCGCGCGCCCTTGCCGAGCGACTCCTCCCACCACTCGACTCTGCCACCCGCCTGGTGCTACTCGAGGCCATCTCGGCCGCGGCCGACGAGATCACCACCGACCTGGCCCCGGGCTCTGTCGACGTCCGGCTTCGCGGGCTCAACCCCAGCTTCGTGGTGACGGTGCCACCCGTTGAAGAGGCGTTCGAGCCGTCGTTGGCGCCGGCCGCTCCGACCCGTATCGAGGCCGAGGATGGAGGCACCTCGCGCATCAACGTCCGCCTCCCGGACGCGCTCAAAGCACGGGCCGAGGCGGCCGCCGGACGCGAAGGGCTGTCGCTCAACGCCTGGCTTGTCCGGGCCGCGACCGCTGCAGTCGAATCCGAGGATAGGCGACCCAGGCCACGCGGCAGCCAGCACTACACCGGGTGGGTGCGCTAGCCATGAGTGAATCGAAGACCTTCGAGACCCCCGAGCCAATCGCCGTCACGCTCGCGATGAATGTCGCCGACGTTCGAATCAGTGCCGGCGAGCGCACCGACACCGTTGTAACCGTAATCGCCAACAACGCTTCCAAGAAGGCCGACGTGGCGGCCGCGGAGCAGACCCGCATTGAGTTCTCCGGCGGCCGGCTGCTGGTTAAGGCTCCCCGCTCCTGGAAGCACTACACGCTCTTCAAGTTCGGCCGCGAGTCGGTCGACATCTCCATCGAGTTGCCGGCCGGTTCCAGCGTGGAAGGCGGAGCGTGGGTCGGCGACCTCAGCTGCATCGGCCGGCTGGGCGAGTGCCGCTACACCACCGGCGCGGGCGACATCCGGCTAGAGCGCGCCGGGCCTGTCCAGGTCAGCACTGGCGCCGGTCGCGTGGGGGTCGAGGTGGCCGAGGGCAAATCGGAGATCACGGGGTCGGGACAGATGCGGATCGGCGAGCTGCGAGGTCCGGCGGTGGTCAAGAACCTCAACGGTCCGATCTGGATCGGGCTGGCGGCGGACGACCTGCGCTGCAGCTCTTCGAACGGCGAAATCAGCGTCGATCGCGCCCTCGGAGCGGTCGAGGCCAAGACCGCCAACGGCGACGTCCGGGTCGGCGAGGTGGTCCGCGGAGCCGTCGCTGTCAAGACCGCCTACGGCCGGCTCGAGATCGGCATCCGGGAGGGCACCGCGGCCCTGCTCGACGTCTCTTCCAGCTTCGGCCGGGTCGAGAACTCTCTTCAGGCCTCGGAGGGCCCGCAGCCGTCGGACGAGACCGTCCAACTGAGGGCGCGCACGTCCTACGGGGACATCCTCATCCACCGTTCAAAGGAGGCATCCCAATGACGGTCGCAACGCTCGCGCCCGCGATGACAGCCGATCAGGCACATGGACCCGCGATCCACGTCCAGGGTCTGGAGAAGTCGTATCAGAAGCTGGAGGTCCTGCGCGGCGTGAACTTCGACGTGTCGCGGGGCAGCATCTTCGCCCTGCTCGGCTCGAACGGGGCAGGCAAGACCACGGTCGTGAGGATCCTGTCCACGTTGCTTAAGGCCGACGCGGGGACCGCCAGCGTCAACGCGTTCGATGTCGCCACCCAGGCTGCAGACGTGCGGGAGTCCATCAGCCTTACCGGACAATTCGCGGCCGTCGACGAAATCCTCAGCGGGCGAGAAAACCTCGTGATGGTCGCCCAGTTGCGGCACCTCAAGGGCCCGGACCGGATCGCGGATGAACTCCTTGATCGTTTCTCGCTCACCGACGCGGCTGCACGAAAGGTGTCGACGTATTCAGGTGGCATGCGCCGCCGCCTCGACATCGCGATGAGCCTCATCGGGAATCCATCGGTCATGTTCCTCGACGAGCCGACGAACGGGCTCGATCCCCAGGCGCGCATCGAGGTATGGCAGGCCGTCAAGGAACTCGCCGAGCACGGCACCACGGTGCTGCTCACGACGCAGTACCTGGACGAGGCCGAACAACTCGCCGATCGCATCGCGATCCTCCACGGGGGTCGGATCGTCGTGAACGGCACCCTGGCCGAGCTCAAGCAGCTGCTGCCGCCGGCCAAGATCGAATACGTCGAGAAGCAGCCGACGCTGGAGGACGTCTTCCTCGCGATCGTCGGTGACGACGCAGCAATGGCGACGCCGGAACGGAGTAAGGAGCCATCATGACTAAGCATTTCTTCGGCGACACCACCGTATTGCTGGGACGATCACTGCGCCACATCGCGCGCAGCCTGGACACCATCATCACAACCACGATCATGCCGATCGCCTTCATGCTGCTATTCGTCTACGTCTTCGGCGGCGCGATCAACTCGGGGTCGAAATCGTATGTGACCTACTTGCTGCCCGGCATTCTGCTCATCACGATTGCCTCGGGCATCTCCTACACCGCCTTCCGGCTTTTCCTGGATATGAAGAGCGGCATCTTCGAACGATTCCAGTCCATGCCGATCGCACGGTCGTCCGTGCTATGGGCGCACGTGCTGACTTCGCTGGTCGCCAATCTCATCTCTCTCGGGGTCGTCGTATTGGTCGCCCTCCTCATGGGCTTCCGGTCGGGGGCGGGAGTGCTGGCCTGGCTCGAGGTCGCCGGCATCCTGATCCTGTTTACCCTGGCGTTGACGTGGCTCGCCGTAATCCCCGGCCTCACCGCGAAGTCGGTGGACGGCGCAAGCGCGTTCTCCTACCCACTCATCTTCCTGCCGTTCATCAGCTCGGCATTCGTGCCCACCGCTACCATGCCCGGCCCGGTGCGTGCCTTCGCCGAGCACCAGCCCGTGACGTCAATCGTCAACGCGATCCGCGACCTGTTCACACAGCAGCCAGTCGGCGCTGACATCTGGATCGCCCTTGCTTGGTGCAGCGGCATCCTCATCGTCGCGTACATGTTCGCCATGGTGATTTATCGCCGCCGGATCGCCTAGTTGCGAGTACAAGGGTGCGGAACTCTATGCGCCGATCCCGCCGTCGCTCGACTTCACCGGTGCTGCCGCGTTGCCGGCCGGCATCGAGACCGCCATACGCGCGCTTGACCAGCTCGGGGTCGGGAGCGGCAGCACGCTGCTCATCAACGGCGCCTCCGGAAGCGTCGGCAGCGCCGCGGTTCAGCTCGCCGTGGTGCGTGGCGCGCGCGTGATCGGCAGCGCCAGTCCGGCAAACCACGAGTACCTTCGCTTACTGGGGGCGCAGCCCGTCGCCTACGGCGAGGGCCTCGTCGAACGGGTTCGTGCGCTCGCGCCTCACGGCGTCGACGTCGCGCTCGACGTCGCTGGGAGCGGCGTCCTGCCCGACCTCATCGCACTCGCGGGCGACCCGGGGCACGTCGTGACGATCGCCGACTTCGGTGGCGCGCAGAAGTACGGGGTGACGTTCAGTAGCGGGGACGCCGGCCGCGCGTTCCACGCTCTCGCCGAGATTGGCGAGCTGATCGAGTCCGGGCGCTTCTCACTCGCGGTCGCGCAGACCTTCCCGCTCGCCGAGATCGCCGAGGCGCACCGCGTGAGCGAGGACGGTCACCTGCGCGGGAAGCTCGTGCTGCTGGTCAGCTGATGCGGCCGCCGCGACCGTGCGTGACCCAGCTCGCCAGCGAGGATCTGCGGCCGGCAACACGCGGCGGCTAGGAATACTCCCCCACGCACCGACAGCAGCTATCGGCCGCGGCCTGAATCGCCCTGGATTTCATGGAGTCGGATTATTGGAATCCGACATGCTGCTGTCCCACCAAGACAGGGGAGGACAGGATTTCTTGACGATCGAGGTGAACACCAGTTCCCGCATATCCCCGACCAAAACGTAAGCCGCGTCAGGCGGCGAGCTTCGGCATCACATCGGCCGCCAGGCGCTCCATCTGCTCCAGATCGTCGAACAGCGGGTTGAAGACAAGGAGCTCTGCCCCGGCGGCTGTCACCTCGCGCAGCGCTTCTATGCATTCCTCAGCAGTCCCGGCCGTTCCGAGGGCATCGATGTTAGGCAGCCGGAAGTATCCATACAATCGCTGCAGAGCTTCCGTCAGACGCCTGCGGGCGCGCTCCCGATCGTTGTCCACCGCGATGTAGATGCGCTTGGCGATCCTGAACGCCGTAGGGTCGCGACCCAGATCTGCGAGTGCCTCGCGAACGACCTGGACCTGCCCGACGAACTGCTGAGTCGTCTGGGAACCAGCGCCCATGAAGCCGTCGCCGAGCGCCACCGCACGCCGAAGCGCCGCGGGACTGCTCGCGCCGAACCACAAAGGCGGCCTCGGCTGCTGGAACGGCTTCGGCTCCTGCGCCGCGTCACGCAGCTGCCAGAAACGCCCGTCGAAGTTGACCCTGGGCTGAGTCCACAGTGCCTCGAGCAGACGGATCTCTTCGGTGAAGCGTGCGGCCAGTGTGCTCGCATCGACGCCGAACGCCGAGAACATCCGGAATCGGCCGCCGAGCGTGATGCCGACGTCCAGGCGGCCTCGGCTCAGCTGGTCGAGCGTGCTCAGACTCTTTGCGAGGTGTACCGGACTGTAAAGAGGAAGGACGAGCGCGCTCACTCCGAGGCGGATTCGCTCGGTGCATGCAGCCGCGTAGCTGAGCGTCTCGATCGGGCCCAGCTCGGGCATCGTGCCGATGATTTGCTCGCCGACCCACGCGCTTTCGAAGCCAATCTGCTCCGTGCGCTTCAGAAAGGAACGGAAAGCCAGCGTATCGAACGGGCCATCCTCGACGAACTGAGGGATCGAGATCGCAAAGCGCACGTGCCTACCGTACACGGTGAGGTAACCATTCACTGAGCTCAATTCGGGGCGCAGTCCTCTGTTCGACCAGACGCGCACGGGTAGTCCACGATCTTCTCCGCTTCGACGTACCAGGGATCCACAGGGCGAGCAAGAGCCAATGTTGCCTCCCTCCCTGGTGGCTTCATCGACGAGACAATCAGGCCCTAAAACCATTTGGTGGGCACGTCAAGGTCTAGGCGAATCTTCTAATAGACGTCGATCCGCCTAGCCGACCAGCGGCAAGGAGAAACGCAATGGGAAGGATTGTTGTCAGTGAGAACGTCTCGCTCGACGGAGTCATCCAGGACCCGGCGGGGGTCGAGGGCTTCAGCCGTGGCGGCTGGGTCGGTCTTATCGGCGGCCAAGGTCGCGACGAGGCGGCCAAGGTTGCGCTCGACGAGGCGTTGGGCGCGGAGGCCTTTCTGCTGGGGCGGCGGAGCTACGAGTTCTTGGCCGCGCGGTGGCCATCCCGAAGCGGCCCGTTCGCGGACAGGTTGAACAGCTTCCCCAAGTACGTCGTCTCCTCGACTCTCGAGGCTCCCGTCTGGAACAACACGACGGTAATAAGGGGCGACGTGATCAACAAGGTCTCGAAGCTGAAGGGAGAGCTAGATGGCGAAATCCTCATCGCCGCCAGCTTCCAGCTCTGGCACGCGCTGATGGAGCACGACCTTGTGGACGAGCTGCGCCTGATGATCTACCCAGTCGTGCTTGGGGCCGGCGAGCGCCTCTTCGGCGATAGCAGTGAAAAGAAACCCATGCGCCTCGTCAGCACCAGAACGGTCGACGATCTCGCTCTTCTCATCTACGAGGTGGGCCGACTTAGGTCATGAACTACTTCGACACATTAATAGAAGTCGCAGATGACTGTCCGACCAAGAAAGCCCAGGTGCCGCTGGCAAGAGGTGGCAAGAAAACCAAGGCGGTGGTTGAGTACGAGATCCTCGTCAAGCATCCATATAGTCACACCGAAGAAGAC
>WNGI01005498.1_pt1 | contig 11431 bp, 11 predicted proteins | sample 5400621 | NCBI WGS metagenome assembly WNGI01 (sample SAMN13153374, study PRJNA577476) | soil metagenome | isolation source: 20 cm soil or saprolite under Garry oak tree replicate 1 | place: USA:California | collected 2016-06-15
CACCGGCCTTGGCGTACGGGGTGGGATCCATGCGGTCGCTTTCGCCCAGCACGGCGACGTCGTACTGATCCGAGCGGCCGATGGTCGCGATGCTGCGCGAGATATCGTCGGGAGAAAGCGTCACGCCCGTCGGGTCGGCGCCGTCGGCGAGCCAGCCGTCCCAGCGCGCAGCGCGCCGTAGCGATGGAGGGCGGTTCCCGCCGATCCAGATCGGCAGCCGCTCTTGAACCGGCGTCGGCGCGAGCGTCACGCCGTCGACGGTGTAGTGCTCACCGCGATGCGTGACTTCTTCCCCGGACCAGAATCGTCGTAGGAGCTCGAGCCCCTCGTCGAGCATGGCTGCGCGCACCTTCGCGTCGGTCGGTTCGCCGAACTTGCCGAACTCCGACGTCACGCCGCCGAGGCCCGCGCCGAACGTCACGCGGCCGCCGCTGAGGTTGTCGAGCGTCGCGACCTGATGTGCCAACACGTGCGGGCGCCGCCGAGCAACGGGAGTCACGCCGGTGCCCAGCCGCACGCGCTCGGTCGACGCTGCGATCGCCGCCAGCACGGTCCAGGGATCTGCCGCCGGCGGTCCCCAGGTGAACGCGAGGTGGTCCCAGATGAAGACTCCGTCCCAGCCGCTCGCCTCCGCAGCCTGCGCGACCCGCACGGGCACATGGGGATCGGAGTAGGTCCCGAAGTTCGCGAGGCAGATTCCGAAGCGCACACGGCGCAGACTAGAGTCCCGCGACGTGGAGTTCACGACCCGACCGGAGCTGCGCGGGACGTTCGGCATGGTCGCGTCGACGCACTGGCTCGCCTCGGCCGCCGGCATGGCGGTTCTGGAGCGCGGCGGGAATGCGTTCGATGCCGCGGTCGCGGCCGGCTTCACGCTCCAGGTCGTCGAGCCGCACCTGAACGGCCCGGGCGGGGAGGTTCCCGCACTCTTCTATTCCGTCGATCGAGGCGAGCCGCTGACTCTCTGCGGTCAAGGAGTCGCTCCCGCCGCGGCGACGATCGAGCGCTTCCGCGAGCTCGGGCACGAGTTGATTCCCGGCACGGGCGTGCTGGCTGCCTGCGTTCCCGGCGCCTTCGGCGGCTGGCTGTTGTTGCTGCAGGAGTTCGGCACCTGGGCCCTCGAGGACGTGCTCGCGTTCGCGATCGACTACGCGGACAACGGCTTCCCGGTCGTCGGCGGCATGCAGCTGTCGATCGAGCGCCGAGCTGATCTCCTCGCCGCTTGGCCGGCCTCGAGCGATCTCTATCTGCCGGTGCCCGAGGTCGGAACGCAGTTCCGGAATCCCGTGCTGGCCGCGACCTATCGGCGGATCGTCGAGGAGTCGGCCGGCGGCTCTCGCGACGCGCAGATCGAACACGCTCGCGAGCTCTTCTACGGAGGTTTCGTCGCAGACGAGATTCACCGCTTCTGCGCAGCCGAGGGAGGATTGCTGACGCGCGAAGACCTGGTCGGGTGGCGCGCGACTCTCGAGCCCGTCGTCTCGTTCGAGTACGGCGGGACGACGGTCTGCAAGACGGGCGCCTGGGGCGCGGGACCGGTTGCGCTGCAACAGCTGGCTCTGCTCGACGGGTTCGACGTCGCCGGTCTCTCGGAAGCGGAGTTCGTCCACGTCGTCACTGAGTGCGCGAAGCTCGCCTTCGCAGACCGAGATGCGCTTTACGGTGATACCGACGTTCCGCTCGAGACACTGCTCTCGCGCGAGTACAACGACGCGCGCCGCGCGCTGATCGGCGCTGACGCGTCGTCAGCCCACGAGCCGGGAATGGGACGTCTCCCCACGCTCGTGCACGCCGAGCAGATGGCGGGCGCAGGCGAGCCCACGCGCGGCGACACCGTTCACCTCGACGTCGTCGACCGCTGGGGGAACATGATCTCCGCGACCCCGAGCGGAGGCTGGCTGTACGGCTCGCCGGTCATTCCGGCACTCGGCTGGCCGTTGGGAACGCGGGCGCAGATGTTCTGGCTGGAGGAAGGGCTGCCGTCGTCGCTGCGTCCGGGCGCACGTCCGCGCACGACTCTCTCGCCCGGTCTCGCCCTTCGCGACGGCAAGCCATGGCTCGCCTGGGGAACGCCGGGCGGCGACCAGCAGGAGCAGTGGGCGTTCCACGTCTTCCTTCGCCACGTCGATCGCGGGCTGAATCTGCAGGAGGCCATCGACGCGCCCGAGTTCCACACCGATCACCTGATCTCGCCCTTCTATCCCCGCAGCTTCGTGCCGCGGTCCCTCGACGTCGAGGGGAGGTTCTCGCACGCCGTGATCGACGAGCTCCGCGCGCGCGGGCACGAGGTCACCGTCGACCCCGACTGGTCGCTCGGCCGAGTCACTGCCGTCCAGAAAGAGGACGGCCAACTGCGTGCCGCCGCCAATCCGCGTGGCATGCAGGGCTACGCCGTCGGTCGGTAAGGGCCCGGGCGCTTGGTCGCGTCGGTAGCGAGGCTAGGATCGCGCGCGGGATGGAATCTCTCTACGAGCCGGAAGGCGTCGAGGAGCGCTGGGAGCAGACCTGGGAACAGGAGGGTCTCTACAACGCCGACCCCGACCCGACGCGCGAGAGCTTCGTGATCGCTCACCCGCCGCCGAACGTGACCGGCGACCTCCATATGGGCCACGCATTGCAGTTGTCCCTCGCCGACGCGATCGTTCGCACGCGTCGGATGCAGGGCTTCAACACGCTCTTCCAGCCCGGCTTCGACCACGCCGGCATCTCGACGCAGAACGCGGTCGAGAAGCATCTCGCGCAGCAGGGCAAGACGCGCCAGGATCTCGGTCGCGAGGCCTTCGTCGAGCTCGTCTGGGACTGGTTGCGCGAGTACGGCGGCAAGATCATGCTTCAGTTCCGTCGCATCGGCGCGTCGATGGACTACCGGCGCGAGCGCTTCACGATGGACGACGCCTACGTGCGTGCGGTGATGCATTTCTTCGTTCATCTCTACGAGAAGGGCTGGATCTACCGCGCGAACCGGATCATCAACTGGTGCCCGTTCCATCAGACGTCGCTCTCCGACCTCGAGGTCGCGCACGTGGAGGTGGACGATGCCCTGACCTATGTGCGCTACCCGCTCGCCGACGGCGACGGCCACATCACGATTGCAACGGTGCGGCCGGCGACGATCCTTGCCGACGTGGCCGTGGCGGTGCATCCGGATGACGATCGCTATCGGCATCTGGTCAATCGCGAGGTGATCGTCCCCGTGGTCGGGCGGCGCGTGCCGGTGATCGCCGACGAGCGGGTCGAGCGCGACTTCGGCACGGGCGCGCTGAAGGTGACGCCGGGTCACGATCCGCTCGACTACGAGATCGGGCGCGATCATGCTCTGCCCGAGATCACGGTGATCGGACCCGACGGGCGGATGAACGAGGAGGCCGGGGAGCTCGCCGGGTTGACGCAGCCGGAAGCGGACGAGCGTGTGCTCGAGTGGCTGAAGGAGCACGACCAGCTCGAAAAGCGCGAGTCCTACCGCCACACGGTGGCGCTCTGCGACAAGTGCAACAGCCGCATCGAGCCGCGTATCTCCCTGCAGTGGTGGTGCTCGATGAGGGACCTGCGAAAGCCCGCACTCGAGGCGCTCCGCGCACGCCGCGTCCGCTACCACCCCGACTCACAGCACCGCTTCGCGATTCGGTCGCTCGAGGACGCCCCGGACTGGAACATCTCCCGCCAGATCTGGTGGGGCCATCAACTGCCGGTCTGGGAGTGTCCGGACGGACATATCACGGTCGCGGAGACGGAGCCCCAAGCCTGCGCCGAGTGCGGGTTGCGGGAGCTGACGCGCTCGACCGATGTCCTCGACACCTGGTTCTCGTCGGCGCTCTGGCCCTTCGCCACGCTCGGCTGGCCGGAGGACACGGAGGATCTGCGCACCTTCTACCCGGGCGATCTGAACACGACTGCGCGGGACATCATCCGGCTCTGGGAGAACCGGATGATCTTCAGCGGGCTCGAGCTGATGGGCGAAGTCCCGTTCCATGACGTCGTCATCCACTCGACCGTGCACGCGCCGACCGGCGGCCGGATGTCGAAGAGCCTCGGCACCGGAGTGAATCCGCTCGCGGCCATCGAGACCTACGGCGCGGACGCGACGCGCTACGGGCTGATGAAGATGGCGTCCTCACAGGACGTCCGCTTTTCGGAGGGCGCGATCGAAGAGGGGCGGAAGCTCGCGAACAAGCTCTGGAACGTGTCGCGCCTGATCCTTCAGGCGTCGGAAGGCGCCGCACCTGAGGAACGCCCGCACACACTCGAGGAGCGCTGGATCCTCGCCCGCCTGTCGCAAACGCAGCGCGAGGTGGAGCGGCTCCTCGATGAGTTCGACTTCTCGCACACGGTCGACGAGCTCTATCACCTCACCTTCGACGACTTCTGCGACTGGTACGCCGAGGCCGTGAAGGGCCGGCTCTACGAGGGGGACGCCGACGCGCGCGCCACGGCGGTCGCAGCTCTCGAGCGGTTGCTGAAGCTCCTGCATCCGGCGATGCCGCACGTCACCGAGGAAATCTGGTCGAACCTGCCCGGACGTGAATCGCGGCTGATCGTGGCGCCGTGGCCCGTCGCGGGCGACGACGCCGATGCAGGCGCGCTCAGGACGGTGCAGGAAGCCGCAGTGATCTTCCGTCGCAGCGGCGTGCTGCCGAAACTCGAGGGCGAGGAACGGCGGATCTTCGACACCGTCGTGAAACCGGGCGAGGACTCGGGCGACGGCAACGCGGCCGCCGAGATCGAGCGCCTGCAGAAAGAGATCGCGCGCGCCGAAGGCATGCTGGCGAACGACCACTTCGTGAAGAACGCGCCCGCCGACGTGGTCGAGGCCGAGCGCGAGAAGCTCGCGCGCTACCGGCGGGAGCTCGATGCCGTCAGCTCTTGAGTACGTCGAGTCGCTGAGCCCCTGGCCGAAGGACGGCTTCGGGCTCGCGCGCATCAACGCGCTGCTCGCCGGGCTCGGCGAGCCTCAACTCCGCTATCCGTCGATTCACGTCGTCGGGACGAACGGCAAGTCGACGGTGACGCGCACGATCGAAGCACTGCTCGGAGCCGCCGGGCTGTCTGTCGGCGCCTACCTCTCGCCCCACGTGCGCGGGTGGCCCGAGCGGATTCGCGTGCGCGGGGAGGAGGCGGACTTCGACGCGGCGATCGGGCGCGTGCGCGCCGAGGCCGAGCGGCTCGGAGCGACGCAGTTCGAAGTGCTCACCGCCGCCGCCCTCACCGAGTTCGCAGAAGCAGGCGTCGACGTAGCCGTCGTCGAGGCCGGGCTCGGCGGGCGGCATGATGCGACCAACGTCCTGCGTTCGCCCGTTCAGGTGCTGACGAACGTCGGGCTGGAGCACACCGAGGTGCTCGGCGCGACGCGTGAGGCGATTGCTATCGAGAAGCTCGGTGTGATTCAGCCGGGCGCGGTGGTCGTGCTCGGCGAGCCGGAGTGGGAGGCACTCGCTCGTGAGAACGGGGCCGAATCGGTCATCGTTGCCGGTCACAGCAACCTCGCCCTGGGCCTCGCCGCGGCGGAGGCCTTCCTCGGCCGGCCCGTAGACGGCCATGTCGACGTTCGGCTCCCGGGCCGCCTCGAGCGGCTCAGCGAGGATCCCCTCGAGATCTGGGACGGGGCCCACAACCTCGCCGGCCTCGGCTATGCGCTCCCGCGCCTGCCAAGCGCCCGCTACGTGATCGTCGCCTCGATCCTCGCAGACAAGGACGTCGACGGGATGCTCGCGGCTCTGTCAGTGCTGGGGGACCGGCTGGTTGCCACCTCCTCGAGCAACGAGCGTGCCCTGTCTGCGGCAGATCTGGCCCAGCGGGCGGTGGCCTTCTTCCGCCACGTCGAGCCGATCCAGGATCCGGCCGAGGCGCTCGCTCACGCCCGCGCGCTCGGAGAGCCGGTCCTCGTCACCGGGTCCCTTTACCTGCTGGCCGATCTGGCCAAGGATGAGAGCCAACGATGGCGAACGTTGGCGACAGGCTGATCGTCTTTGCCTTCGCCGCCTTCGTCTTGGCGGCGATCGTCGGGCTCGCGTTTCTTGCCGGCTATGTAATAGGAAGAATCCTTCTGTGATCGCCAGCACCTTCAGCGGTATCCACGACTTCTTCGCCTCGGGCACGTGGCAGGTGATCCTCAACCTGCTCTTCTTCTTCCTGATCGCATTCTGGTTCGCGGTGGGCTACTGGGTCTACAAAGACGCGAAGCGCCGCATAGAAGACCCCGTTCTGATCGCAACCGCGGTCGCGATCGGGCTGACCATTCCCTACATCGGCGCACTCGTGTACATGCTCTTTCGCCCGCCGGAATATCTCGAGGACGTGCGGGAGCGCGAGCTCGAGATCAAGGCGATGGAGGAGCGGCTGGCCCGTCGTGACCTTTACTGCCCCGTCTGCCGCGCGGAGGTTTCGAACGAGTTTCTCGTCTGTCCCGTCTGCACGACGAAGCTCAAGCAGGCCTGCGTCAACTGCAAGGCGCCACTCGAGGCGCTGTGGCAGGTGTGCCCATACTGCGAGACGCCGGTCGAGCCGGCCTCGGTCGGCTTTCCGACCTTCGAGGTGCGACCGCCCAGACGCAGGCGACGAGCCGAGTAAACTCGTCCGCCCATGGCGGTCGAGCGCTCGCTCATCCTGATCAAGCCCGACGCCGTCGGGCGAAAGCTGGCCGGCGAGATCCTCGCGCGCATCGAGCGCCGTGGCTTCACGCTGCGCGCCGGGCGGCTCATCCACGTCGATCGCAAGCTCGGGGAGACTCATTACGCCGAGCATCGCGAGAAGCCGTTCTTCGGCGAGCTCGTCGAGTTCATCACCTCGGGGCCGACGCTGGCGCTCGTCGTCGAGGGCGAAGGCGCGATCGCGACGCTGCGCAAAACAATCGGCGCAACCAATCCCGCCGACGCCGAGCCAGGCTCGATTCGCGGCGACCTGGCGAGTTCGATGCCAGACAACCTCGTCCACGGCTCCGACTCGCCGGAGTCGGCGGCGCGCGAGGTCGCGCTCTGGTTCTCGGACGATGAGCTCGTCTGACTTCCCGGACTACGTCCTCCGCAACCGCGAGGTCTGGACTCGGTCCAACGAGGAGTACACGGACGCCGCTGCAGTCCGCGCCTGGGCGCAGGAAGAGATCACGTGGGGCGTCTTCGAAGCGCGCGAATCGGAGCTGAACGTCCTCGGCGACGTCAACGATCTCGACGTCGTCGAGCTCGGCTGCGGGACCGCCTACTTCTCCGCGTGGCTGGCGCGGCGCGGCGCCCGGGTCGTTGGCGTCGACCCGACGCCCGCCCAGCTCGAGACTGCGAGGCGCATGCAACGCGAGACCGGAATCGAGTTTCCGCTGCTCGAGGCGATCGGTGAAGACGTGCCCCTTCCGGACTCGTCGTTCGACCTCGTCCACTCGGAGTACGGAGCCTCGATCTGGGCCGACCCATACCGGTGGATCCCGGAGGCGGCGCGACTACTTCGACCAGCCGGGCGCTTGGTCTTCGTGTGCAATTCGACCGTCTCGACGCTCTGCATGACCATGGACGGCGTTGGGGAGCAGCTCGTACGACCCCAATTCGAGTTGCACAAGGTCGAGTGGTCCGACACCGGCGAAGTCGAGTTCCAGCTCGGTCACGGCGATTGGATCGATCTCCTGCGCGCGAACTCCTTCGAGATCGAGCGTCTCGTCGAGCTGTTCGCAAAGCTGGATGCCGAGACGCACACCTACTACACGTACGTCACGCCCGAGTGGGCGCGAAAGTGGCCCGCCGAAGAGATCTGGGTCGCACGCAAGCGTGGCTGACGCGCCGCCGTCGCCACCGCTGTTGCTTGCGTCGACCTCGCCACAGCGAATGGCGATCCTGGAACAGCTGCGGATCCCTTTCGATGTCGTCGCGCCGAAGTACGAAGAGCAGACGACGCCCGACGCGGATCCTTTGCCAGTCGTCCGCGAACACGCTCGCGGGAAAGCGCGATCCGTCGCCGACATCGCCGAGGATCGTCCGGTCGTCGGTGTCGACACCGCCGTCGTACTCGATGGCCGGATCTTCGGCAAACCTGGGAATGCCGCGGAGGCCGACCAGATGCTCGAGGAGCTGAGCGGCAAGACGCACGTCGTCGTCTCCGGGCTGTGCCTTCTGACGCCGGGCTGGGAAGACGTCGAGCACGAAGCGACCCAGGTGGCGTTCCGAGAACTGACCCCGCGCGAGCTCGGCAACTACGTTGCGACCGGCGAATGGGAAGGACGCGCCGGCGGCTACGCGATCCAGGGGCGAGGCGCCGCGTTGGTCGAAAGCATTGAAGGCGACTATTTGAACGTCGTAGGGCTCCCCGCTGCACTTCTCGTTCGGCTACTCGCGGAGCGCTTTTCCGGGGTATACGGCTTCGGTTGAACTAGACTCGAACGTCCTATGGGACTCTTCGACAGGCTGGGCGGCTTCGGCGGCCGCGATATGGCCGTGGACCTTGGTACGGCGAACACGCTCGTGTACGTCCGCGGCCGTGGGATCGTTCTCTCCGAGCCCTCCGTCGTCGCCATCGACCAGCGAACCGGCGAGGTCCACGCAGTTGGCGTCGAGGCGAAGCGCATGCTCGGGCGCACGCCGGGAACGATTTCAGCCATTCGCCCACTCAAGGACGGCGTGATCGCCGACTTCGACGTGACCGAACAGATGCTGCGGCACTTCATCCAGAAAGTGCATCAGAATCGCTTCGCGCATCCGCGCGTCGTCGTGTGTGTTCCTTCCGGCGTCACCGGTGTGGAGAAGCGGGCGGTCGAAGAAGCGACGCTGAGTGCAGGCGCACGCCAGGCGTACCTGATCGAGGAGCCGATGGCCGCTGCGATCGGCGCCGGCCTACCCGTTGCGGAACCGACGGGCAACATGATCGTCGACGTCGGCGGCGGCACCACGGAGGTCGCAGTGATCTCGCTCGGCGGGATCGTCGTCTCGCAGTCGCTGCGCGTGGGCGGCGACGAGATGGACGAGGCGATCATCAATCACATCAAGCGTGAGTACAAGCTGCTGATCGGCCAGCAGACGGCCGAGGAGATCAAGCTCGAAATCGGCTCCGCGTATGACATGCGTGAAGAGCTGCAGGCGGAGGTCCGTGGTCGCGACATGCTCACCGGCCTGCCGAAGACGGTTGTCCTCAGCTCGGAGGAAGTCCGGCGGGCTCTCGACGAGCCGGTGCAGCAGATCATCGAGGCGATCAAGTCCACCCTCGACAAGACCCCTCCGGAACTGGCCGCGGACATCATGGACCGGGGCATCGTCATGGCCGGGGGTGGGGCTCTGCTGACGAATTTCGACGAGCGGCTCCGCCACGAGACCCAGATGCCGGTCCACCTGGCCGAAAGCCCGCTCACGTGTGTCGCAGTCGGATCCGGGCGCAGTCTCGAGGAATTCGAGGCGATCCACAGGAGTGCCAAGTCGCGCCGAAACAACCACAGGCGCTACTCCAACTAAACCTACGCCGCATTCCTAGCTAACCTACGTCGCTCTCGTGCCTCGCAACCGCGTCAGCGCGGTCCTGGGCTCGTCCGTACCGAGACCGAGACCCCAGCCGTTCCCTTCCCGCAGCCGCTCGACGCTCAGGCGACGGCTCGTGGTGGGTGGCCTGGTGCTGCTCTCACTCCTGCTGATCACGATCTCCTTTCGCTCAGGATCGGGTGGGGCGGTCAACCGCATCGAGGGAGCCGGGGCGACGGTGCTCCGTCCCTTCGAGGTGGCGGCCGAGCGGGTCGCGCGACCATTTAGGGATGTCTACGGCTACTTCGCGGGCCTCGTGCACGTGAAGCGGGAGAACTCGCGTCTGAAGCAGCAGGTGAACGAGCTGCGCCAGCAGGCGTTGCAGGGCCAGTCGGCGCAGGAGCAGAACCGAGTTCTCAAGGCGCAGCTGAAGTGGGTCGACAGCCCGCAGTTCCCGAAGGACTACCTGCCGGTGAACACGCGGATCATCTCGTGGGCGAGCGAATTCGAACAGCAGGTCGTGATCGCAGCAGGCTCCGACAGAGGGATCAAGCAGGACACGCCGATCGTCACGCGCGACGGGCTCGTCGGACGGGTCACCGACATGACGGGCAGCGCAGCGCAGGTGACGCTCCTGACCGACGAGAACAGCGCGGTGCCGGCGCGAGATCAGACGACCGGCGCCAGAGGGCTCGTTCGCCACGGCCAGGGTCAGGGTTCGCTCGTGCTCGACTTCGTGCCCAAGGAAGCGAATGTGCAGGAGGGCGACGTCATCGTCACGGCGGGCACCCGCTCGAAGCAATACCCGTCGCTCTTCCCAGGTGGAATTCAGATCGGCGTCGTCACGCACGTCGGCCAGAGTGATACCGCGTTGTACAAGCAGATTCAGATCCAACCCTACGTCGACTTTTCCGCACTCGATCCCGTGACTGCTCTGATCACGAACAAGCGAACTCCAAGGGCGCCTTGATGCCGGCCGATGCAGCGAAGGCTGCTGGACTGCTGTTCCTCGTCGTCGTGATTCAACTGTCGGTGATGGCGAATGTCGACATCCTCGGCGGCCATCCGAATTTGCTGCTCGTCACACTCGTTTGCGTCTCGCTTCTGCGCGGCGCTGTCTTCGGTGCCGTCGCGGGTTTCTCAGCCGGCCTGCTCGCCGACACCGGCGTGTTCGGTACTCTCGGCTTCACGGCTCTCCTGTTGACGGTCGCCGGCTACTGGACGGGCCGCTACGGCGAAACAACGGGACGTGACCGCGCACACGCACCGCTGTTGTCGATCGCGGTCATCACCGTCCTCTATCAGATCTCGGCGCTCGTACTGCGCTACATGCTCAGCGAGCCGGCGCCCGCGCACCACATCTTCGCCGCGCTCGGCCCGACGGTGCTGCTCAATCTGATCCTGACCGTTCCGGTCTATTCGCTCACGCGGCGGCTGCTTCGCCCCCGTGAGTGGGTGACACGAGAGGTGCGTCTCCTTGGCTAAGCGCAACCTCTCGCGGCGCTTCCTGCCGCCTGATCCTCACGTCGCAGAGCCGTACCGGCTCACGCCGAAGCTCGCCCTGCGAGTCGGGCTCCTCGGCATGCTCGCGCTCGCCGTCTTCGCAACGCTCTTTCTTCGACTGTGGTCGCTGGAAGTCCTGAACGGCGAGCAGCTTCTGCGCGCATCGCAGAACAATCAACGCCGAGACATCCGCGTGCCGGCTCCGCGCGGTCCGATCCTGGATCGGAACGGCCAGGTGCTTGTGAGCAACGCGCCTGCGCTCGCAGTCCAGATCTGGTCGTCTGATCTTCCGAAGCGGCGTTCGGCGCGCCTGCACGAGATCCGTGCGCTGGCACACGTCCTCGGCGTTCCGGCGGGGCAGATCGGTGCCACGATCAGGCGGCACCGCAGCGACCCGCTCACGCCGATCACCGTCAAGGCGGCCGCAACTCGAGGGCAGGCCTTCTACCTTCAGGAGCGTGCCGAGGACTATCCAGGCGTGTGGATCGTGAAGAACTACCTGCGCGACT
>WNGI01005501.1_pt1 | contig 11430 bp, 11 predicted proteins | sample 5400621 | NCBI WGS metagenome assembly WNGI01 (sample SAMN13153374, study PRJNA577476) | soil metagenome | isolation source: 20 cm soil or saprolite under Garry oak tree replicate 1 | place: USA:California | collected 2016-06-15
AGCACGTCGTGCTGGGGCCTTGGATGTAAGGCCTCTCTTTCCGAATTCCACCGATCTCGAGCTTGCCAGTCTCTACACTCTCGATGTGAAAAACGAAGCGGCGGCGACGAAGCTTATTAAGAAGCTCGGAGCTATGACTCAGGTTGATTTCGTAGAACCTGAGGTCAGGCGAAAGCTGAGGAATAAACTAAGCTAGAGCAGTTTCCGCTCGATGTGAATCGGAGCAGTTAAAGGGGATTCCCACAGGGGCGCGAATCAGATTCGGGTTGTTCCGAGAGCAACGACGGGGCGCGCGATGGCGAAGGGATACTCGAAGGACCTGAGGGCGCGGGCGGTGGCGCTTTTCGAAGACGGCGAGAGCAGACGGGAAGCCGCGCGCGTGCTCGGTCTCGGCGCCTCGACGGCGATCCGCTGGATCGATCGCTGGGTGACGACGGGCAGTGTGGCGGCATTGCCCGGCACCGGCCACAGCCGCTCGCCGCTCGAGGCGCATCGCCAGTGGCTGCTCGATCTGGTCGCTTCGGAGCCGGACTTGACGCTGGAAGAGATTCGCGCCCGTCTCAAGTCCGAGAAGCGGCTGAAAACCGGGACGACCTCGGTCTGGCGCTTCTACGACCGCCACGACATCACGTTCAAAAAAAACTCTGCATGCCGCTGAACAGGATCGCCCTGATGTCGCTGCAGCGCGTGCCGAGCTGAAGGCCGAGCAATCCAAGTTTGATGCACGGCGCCTCGTGTTCATCGACGAGACGGCGGTCACGACGAAGATGGTCCGGCATCGCGGCCGCTCACCGCGTGGCGAGCGTCTCGTTGCGAGCGTGCCGCACGGCCACTGGAAAACACTGACACTCATCGCCGCGCTGCGCATCGATGGCCTGACAGCGCCCTATGTCTTCGACGGGGCAATGGATGGGCCGTCATTCCTGGCTTATGTCGAGCAGATTCTCGCGCCTACGCTGCGCAAAAGCGATATCGTCTTCATGGACAACCTGCGCACCCACAAGATCGACGGCGTTCGCGAGGCGGTCGAAGCGGTTGGCGCCAAGGTCCGCTATTTGCCAGCCTACTCGCCGGACCTCAACCCGATCGAAATGGCATTCTCGAAGCTGAAGACCGCGCTGCGCAAGGGCGCGGCACGCACCGTCAAGGCGCTGATGAAGCTGATCGGCAAGCTCATCAAGACATTTGCGCCCGACCACTGCGCCAACTACTTTCGACATGCCGGATACGGTGCGTGATCCACATCAAGCGGAAAATGCTCTAGCCATTTGATTGGGCCAGGTTGCCGTGCTGTGGCGCAAACGCCAACGGACCGAAGATTCCCCGGCACTTTATGGCAATGGGCATCTATGTCCGGATTCGAGCGGAAAACGGTCGTTCGGGATGGATTAAGGAAATGACCAGGAATCGCCAGGAGCAGACATTCCTGTGAGTCTCAGATTGCCGAAATTGCGGCGACTTTAATCGCAGACGAAGTCGTCTGCGCCCATCTGGGGGCAGAGATCGGGCCAACCGCGCGCATGCCAGTAATCGACGAGGCCGGCTTTGCGCATGGGCTAGCTAAGTCTCGCGACCTTCGACTGCTCTGTCCGCACTGGCCTCTATAGTTCCATCGAAGCACCATAGCTATGAAACGCCCAGAATTCAGCGCCGGACGCCTTTAATCAGGTCGCACCACCGATCGCTTTGTAGCGGGCTACTACGGCGGGCGAAGCAGCCTGAACAAGCTCCTGCATCATCATGGCAAGTCGATCTCCCGGAATCGCCGCATTGACAGGCAGCCCGACCTTTGCGGCGTCTACGCGATATTGCGGATCGGCACACATTTGCATGAATGCGCGGCGAAGCTCGGCAAGACGGGCTGCGGGAAGGTTGGGGGGGCCGATCAGTGGCAGGCCGAAAGTCTCCTGCGCCATGACAACCGTTAGCAGCGGCCAGTCGGAGCGCGGAAGCAGATTTCGCACCAGCGGCAGGCCCGGGTGTACATTGGTGTTTTGCATTATCGGCACGATGAGCTTTTTCTCAACCAACTCTTCACGCAATCCGAACGTCGATTCGACGCTGAAATATCCGTCCACCTCGCCCTGCTCCAACGCGAGAATGATCCGCGCACTCGACACATATCCGGCGACTACGCGGACCGGGAGCCCGTGCGCGGCCAGCATCAACGGGACCATGGCCGTGGGCGTCAGATTCCCCAATGCGCCGAACACCAACGGTTTTTTGGCGGACTTCAGTTCGTCAAAGCTGCGGATGCCGGTTGCGGTGCGGACGTACAAGACGGAATTCACCGCACCGGGACTGCCGATGTAGGTGAATTTCGCCGGATCGAAGCGTGTGCCGCCTGCTCGGATAGCGCCCTCGACAAACCAGGATCGGCCAGGGATGGAAATCGTGAGGCCATCAGGCGCGAGACGCAAAAGGTAATTCGCTGCGATGATCCCTGCCGCTCCTTCCATGTTCTGCACAAGGATCGAAGGCGCGCCGGCCAGAAAACGCGGCAGGTGACGGGCGCTAATGCGCGCATAGGCGTCGACACCGCCACCCGGCGCGAAACCGACAATCAGCGTCAACCGTTTGCCGCGGTAAAACCCGTCGGATTCCGCAGCCCGAGCATAGCGCTGCCCGGCGGCGAGCGAAGCGAGTGCAGCAATCATTGTCCGGCGGGTGGGATTTTCGTGCATTGCAGCGGGCGGCTCCGGCATCACAAGGAATCAGTGGATATCGATCAACACCCCGTCGGAGTCTGCCAGCCGGTGTTCGCCTAACGGACACGAACGTTTAAACAATTCGGCCAGCACAGCGCCCTCGGCCCCCGGTCCAAGCGGTTCGGGCGCCAGCCGCGGATTATCAGCGGCAATGCGGGCGATATCCTGTCGGCAGGCATGCACACTCTCGACTTTAAAGCCGATGTGATCCATCCCGCAGGTAATGATGCCGGTCCCGGCATAATCCGTGATGTCCCAAGGCATAATCACCAGCGTGATGTGACCGTCACTTAGATAGTAGTTCGGGTCATCTTCTTTGCGATTGACCGGCGTAAGTTCGAATACCCGCGCATAAAATTCGGCCATCGCTGCCGGATGCACCGTGCGCGTCGCGAAATGATCAATGTGTCGTGGATTCAGTGAGCCGTCGTTTTCAACATACACATCACGCCGGTTCGTCATATTCCTCTGAGAGATGTCGAACATATTTCCGTCCGGGTCGTGCGTGGTGATTCCGGCAAATGGTCGATTCGAGGGACGTTTGACCGATTTGACTTCCGGATAGTAACGCCGAATCCGCTCGAAGGCGGTTTCGCAATCTTCCACTTCGATTCCGAAGTGATCAAACCCCGCTGAGCGGCCCGCTTTCCTTGGGTTGATGTTCAGTCCGACGTAGCCATCGCGCACCGTCATCGCCCGCCCCGGCCGGGTTTTCGACGAGGTCGTCATGCCGAACATGGCTTCGTAGAATTTGCAGAGCTGGGCGTAGTTTTCGCTGACGATAGCGACGTGATTGAGCTTTGCGAACACGCGTGCCTCCAAGCAAATTGATAAACAAAGTTCCCTATATCTCGGTTCTACCAGACCTTTGTTAGCGTCACCGAGAAAGCTCGTTGCAAGTCAGGAAAGGCGGCGTCAAAGGCGTGAATGGTCCCGCCCGCGACGCCTACGTTGAACGGCGGCTCCTTGTTGAATATGTCATTCACCGTGAACTGAATGCCGATATTCCGGAGATATGGGTTGGCTGGGGCCTCTCCGGTGTTGTAGCCCAGTGATACGTCCCAAAAGAGCACGGCCGGCGTCATGTTCGGCCAATTTGTAAGCGGGCCATAGTAAGGTGAGCCTGGGAAGCACGACCCCGGCCCAAACCCAGGCGCGTAGAAGCATGGCGGAACTAGTCTCTGACCAGTCACGTCCTGGCCATTGCGAAACTGGCCGTGGCCGAAGTAATTGGCGAAGAGCGTTGCGCTCCACGTCTCATTCGACCAGCCGAACCGGTAGCGGACGCGCTTCAGATGATTGCCTGAATCCCTCCCGGAGGTGTAGATGGAATCAACCGGCGAAGTCTCGCTCGCTCGGCTCTTGTCGGTGACTTCGTAATAACCCAACGCGCCGATATTGAGTGCGCCCGAATTTCCGTAACCAATCTTGCCCAAATCAAAATCGTAGCGGAAATCGAAATCAATGCCGCCGAAGTCGCGTTTTCCGATATTGGTGAGTGCCGTATCCTGAATGAACTTGATGTTGTTGATGAAGTTCGCGTCGAAGGTGTTAAAGCGGGAAGGAGCGGCGATGATCTGTTGGATGAGATTATAGAAGGCCGCGTTCTCCGGCGCATTGGTCGGCAAATCGGGGCGCGGTGCGAAGGTAAACTCGAGGATCGAAAGTGGATTGCTTGGATCATTATTTCCGAACGTGTTGGTCTCGATTATGCCCCGGAAATAGAGGTGGAACCACGACACGTCGGCCGTCAAACCGCTGAGGTCTATGCCGAATATCGACTCCGTCGGCGCCCAATTAAAACCCAAGCTCCATTGATAAAGCGACTGCGGACTCAATCCATGGCCGCGAAGGATTGCAGTGGCGCCATTGCCACCGGCTGAGATGCCCAACCCGCCCGGCTGAACGTGCGCTTGGTCTGGCAGGCAGTTTGGATTGAGAACAGCAGTGGCCGTTCCCGGGGGGGCGTTTTTCGCGCCGCCGGGGCAAGTGAAGATCGTCCCCGCCCCGCCCGTGGCGCCGCCCAGCGGGTTAATGCTTGCGAGGGTCGCACCGCCGAGGGCGTTCTCGGCAAAGGACGGGACACGGAATGATTTACCCCACGCGCCACGCAGTGTGAACCCGTTGCCCACCAGCCAGTTGAAGGCGGCTTTCGGCGTCCAGACGGGGTCGCTCAGATTGTTGTAGCGGTCGTAGCGATAGCCAAGTTCAATGAGCAAAGATTGCACGAACGGAAGTGTGTATCCTTCTCCGAAAATCGGAATATCGGCCTGACCGAAAATCGCGTAACTGTTCTGGTACGCCGAATTTGTGAGGTTAGTGATAAATTGTGTGGAGAACGTGTCGTTGTTTGAGACGTTCTGATAGGTCCAGTGTTCTGAAAGGTACTGAGCGGCGATGGCAGCTTTGAGCGGTCCGCCTGGAAGGTCGACAACCGGGCCGCTGAAAGTGAGATCGTGCTCCCCAATCCACCAGCGTTCGTGCTGAAGACGATAGGCTTGTATCCATGCGAGTGTCGCAGGGTCCTGACAATGAAATTGGGCGGAGTCACAGAACGGATTGAGATAAGGAATGCTGCTCGGTTTCGTCAGCGTCGTCCCGGTGCCGAACGTCGTGTCCTTCACGACATTGCCAAGCGCCGCGTTGATATTCTGCGGGTTCATCGATTGCGGACTATCACCATAATTCTTATCGTCGGTGATCGAGTACGTGTATTTGCCGGTCCAGCCGAAAGGTAGGCTGTCAAAATTCAATCCAGCATCCCAATGAGTGGCAGTCTCGCCACCGACGATTATCGTCGGGAGGTCCAGAGCCAAATTGAAATCGACCTGAAGTGGACGACAGGCCCCGCTGCTCAGGACGCATGGCACACCAGTTGGATAATACGGATTGATCGTGGGAACGATAAGGTTCCTGTTGTAGTTTTGCCTGCCTGGTCCTGAGCTGGCAGCCGGATACTTCTCCTTTCCACGTTGGTTGGACCAGAAACCGTCTGCGAAAAGTGCGACAGACCCGAAACCGTAGAAATCATTGATCAGCCGCTGATCAAGAACGATCGTCGCTTGGTTCCAATCCGTCCGTGGTCGCGTATTCGCGTCCGCCCAGGGATTGCGGAGGTTCTTAACGCCCGGATTAGCGGAGATCTGACCCCAGGTCAGCCCGACGCCGTTTTGCCCTTGCGGAACCGAGAAGCAGTTTGCGCAAAAGCGCGTCCCGAGAGTTGACGTTTCAAGAGCCGGCGCATTTGCAATCGTTTGAGCCGGCCCCAAATGGACGATGCCTGGAACGGCCGATGCCTCCGACGTGTTGTCGTGCAATCCCCAGGGCGTGAAATCCATCGTGTAATATGACCGCCTGTCTCCTTGCACGCTGCGGGCATTGGTCCATGTGTAGCTGACGGTGACATTTCCATTGTCCCATGATTTGCCAAAAAGTTGGGCCGCCTGCAGTTGGAGATAGCCTTCGCCAGGCGAGCTGGTGGCGGAGAGTTGCGTCATCGCACCATCATAGCCACGCTTTAAGATGATATTGATCACGCCCGCGGTGGCGTCCGATCCATACACGGCCGATGCACCAGCAGTGAGCACATCCACACGCCCGATCGCGATCTGCGGAATGATCGATGGGTTGACCGAGTCATTCGTGTAGTTCTGGGGTGGAAAACGCAGCCCGTTGACCAGCAGCAGCGTTTCCACTCCAGATCCCGTTCCTAGGCTATGGATTTGCACATTTTGCTCGAAGCTCAGCGTACCGCCGCCATAGGTGGGTGAAGCCTGTGCGTCGATGTGAAGAGCCGGGACACTCTTCAGAATGTCTGTGACGCTGAGAGAGCCGGTTTCGACGAAATCAGCCGCGCGCAGAGCGGTAACTGGTACGCCCACCGCCGCCGTCCCGCTGATCAACGATCCCGTGATCAAAACCTGTTCGGGTACTTCGCTCCGCGCCTGAGCGACCGCCATCGGAGCGTTCTGCGCCACCGTTTGGCCTTGCGCGGCGCTGCCCGCAACCAGAGCAACCAAAGACGCGCTACCAAGCAGTGCCGGCGTAATGATTGATCGCGCCTTCGGACGCCTCGTCCTGGAAATCATGCCATTCCCCCCCATTAGCCAACGTGTCAGCGAAGTGGGCGAACCAGTTCGACCACATCACGTTCTCAAGTGTTGCGTCCTAAGGAATGCAGAACTCGTACGATGAATCAGGGGGTGCGTTGGCCTTCTAAATTCGCGAGGCGGGCCTGAATACAATCCTGCATCATCGTCAGATACTTTTGATAGTTTTCGCTACCGATCAAAAATGGATTTTGTTGCCCCGGTTTCAGAGCACGGACGGCGTCTTCCCGCTTGATGGTATCGTCCAATCCTGGATGGGCCAGAAGCTCAATTTCGACATTGGCGGCTTTGGTCACCGCCGTGAAATGCTTAAGGGAGCCCGAGTAAAGCTTGAGAGCGTTAGGATTGCTACTATCCGCCCCAGTGCCACCCCAAAGCGCGGCCATCCGCGTAACGCCGTGATCCTTTACAGGCAAAATGACAGAAACAGTTCCGGGTGTGTGGCCCGGCGTCAGGTAGAGCGTTACGGTGGCATCGCCAACGGTAATCTTCTGCCCATCGGTAGCGATGACATCGGGTTTTGGCTTAGGGCTCCAATAGGGCGTCTTCGTTCTCGGCGCGACGGGCATTTCCCAATCTGCCTTACTCATATAGATTGGAGCACCGGACATTTTCCGGAAAAACTCAGCGGCACCATAATGATCCCCATGACCGTGTGTAACGATAATTACTTTGGTCTGCGCTGGATCGAGGCCGAGTTTCTGCATTTGCGGTAGCAGCACTTGGCGAGCATTATCGTCGCTGTTATTAGCATCGATCATGATGATGCCGATGCTGGTATTGATCAGCCACATACCGACATCTCGGTCTCCTACATTGTACAAATTGTCAAAAACCTGCGTTGGCTCTATCGCCGAGCGATCCTTAGTGTCTATGCCAGAGTTCGGATCTTGTTGACGCACCGCCAGCGAGCAAACGCCTCTATGCATGGCTGCTGCATAACCACCGATTTGCGAAAGGCCTTTAGCTTCGTCGAGATAGCGCTGAGCCGCAGCGCTGACCTTTGGCTGGCCTTGCGCGAAAAGGCCGGTGCAAAGGAAAGAAGCCGAAACAGCAAGGCCGATCATGCCAAACCGATTGATTTGCATGTTTCTTCCCCCGGGTTGCAATCCTGTATCAGATCGGCGGATTGCGTTGTTCTTCACGGAGATCAGACAACAAAGCAGCGGGCAAGACGACTGAAAAGTCCTACGTGTCACATGATCAAAATGATATACAAAGTCGGATAGCGCTGAATACCCGGTGGTGGAGAGCCATGAACCACGTTCGTCCCCGCTTGAGATCGAGGGTCAATTTCCGCCACCTGCAATGCTTTCTCGAAGTGGCTCGGAGTGGCAGCCTGACAAAGGCAGGCGCCGTCTTAGCTTTGACGCAACCGGCTGTCTCCAAAACACTTCACGAATTGGAGGAGGATTTGGGAGTTCGCCTGTTGGATCGTAACAAAGCCGGCGTAGAGCTTACCGACGACGGGCGGAATTTCCACCGCTATGCCAGCATCTCGGTATCGGCGCTACGCAGCGGATTGGACGCATTGTCGCAAAGTGGCGCAGGGAAACTCTCCCCACTCCGTACCGGCTGCTCTCTTTCGAGTGCGGCGAGCATCATGCCGGATATTTTGTTAGAATTCGGAGCGGCTTTTCCGGACATTCCGCTGGAGGTAGTTAGTGGGCCAATCGGAATATTGATACCGAAACTGAAGCACGGCGAGCTGGAGCTGCTTATAGGTAGGATGCCTGAGGGCGCTCATATCGCCGGCCTCAATTTTGAGCCCCTCTTCCAGGAGAATGGGGCTTTCGCCGTCCGCGTCGGACACCCTCTTTGCGGAGAGAACTTCTCTCCCAAGCAGATCGCAGATTATCCGCTAATCGTTCCGCGGGATAACGGAGTCATATGGCGCGACATTAGCAATTTTTTTATCAGTTTGGGCGTGATGAATCTGCGGCCACATTTGATGACAAATTGCCCAGACCTGGCAAAAAGCTATCTTCAATCGACAGACGCAGTCTGGTGCGTGCGTAGAGGTGTGGTGGCAGCGGATGTCGTGGAGAACCGATTGGCGCTGTTGCCGGTGGATACCGGCACCTTATCCTCGACCATCGGAATAACAACCATACGCGACCTACCATTGAGTACCGTAGCGCGGATTTTTCTGGATATCGTACGAAATCACCCACCGGAAAAAGCTGCGAACCCGACGCACCCTAAAGCAGCCGCCTGAACAGTGAAGGCGACTCGGTCGGGCCCAGGTGGGTGACACTCTGATGATCGGCAACGGACATCAAAGCCGCGCCGTCCTCGACAGTGGACGTGTCCCCTATTGCCCCTTTATGGCGAGAGCCATTCAGCCAGCGTGTTTGGGGTTTAGGCGACAGCGCTTCTGCGGGCGCTTCGGTAAACGGCTTTTCCTGCGTGCGCGTGACATATTCATTCTGCTCTTGAGTCAACATGGCGATTTCTCAACTTTCTCATTCGCCCATCGATTTGACTTTAGTGCCCGCCACGTACCAAGACGGATCCATGCGCGACGTGACGCCTTCCTTTGCGAGCGTCTCTTCATATTCCTTCTTGATGTAGGGATCCTCCATCCAATAGGGGATCGAGCTGCCACCCTCATCGATGTCCATCGCGGTATAGTCGGTGTGCTTTTCGCCCGGCGGTCCTGGCTCTCGTCCTGGGTTGAATGGCCCAAACCAGGCGGTAAGGCGCAACGGCTGTTTGGACACGCCGAAATGCTGGTGAAACCAGCGCGCCCCGCCCGGCGCCGCCGACACCATCCCGACCGGCTCGTAATCGATGCGCTGCACTTTGTCGGCCTTGCCGTCCTTCCACGGGTTGACGCCGTCGCGTTCGGGCCACGTGTAGGTGTAGCCTTTCCCTTTCAAACAAATCAGCACGGCTGCAGACGTATGTGCATGTGCCTTGGAGTATCGCCCATTCTCATGTTGCGCGATCCATAGATAGAACGAGTTGTCCGTCATGAACGGTTCGATGCGGCGGTAGCCGGGCGAGCGGCGATTATCGAGCGGCAAGTCGCAATTCACGATATCAGGCAGGAAGTTCGTGCGACGCATGGCGAGGCCGCGCACCGGATCGGGCTCGATCTCATCCTTGTACTTGTAGAAATCGTCCGCACCTGAAAAGCGATTCTTGAACACATATGGCGAATCGAAAATCGCACCGACGTCATTCAGCAGGTTCATGAGGTTTGGTGCCGTCGTGCCGCCCAAAAGTAGGGCCGGGCTTGAGCTAGCATTGACCAACCGATGGCACGCGTTGACGGGGATAGAGAACATCGATCCCGCCTGCCATTCGAAGATGTGGCGCTTGGAGTCGCTGTCCAGCCAGACCTCCGTGCTTCCTCGGCCTTCGACGACGTAATAGATTTCTTCGTACAGATGCTTTTCAGGATTGGTCGCGCCCGCACCGGGCACTTCGATCACGTAGCAGCCCCATTTTCCTTCGGTGCCGTAGAGCTGAATGTAGCTCCCGCGCCCCCCACGTCGCTTCCACGCCATCAACGGTAGATTCTGCACCTTGCTAATACCAAGCCCACGAAAAATCGGAATGCCTTCGGATTCCATGAAGGCGTCATAGTGGGTTACTGGTCTCTTGAAATTGCCGAAACCAGCGCGATTTTCGTTGGTCGGTTCGTGCCAATGCTTTCTGTCTGTCACGTCGTGCATGTTGGTCTTCCGTTCGCTAGTTATGATGCAAATAAGAAACCTGGATAGAGCTCCAGCTGCAGGATGAGATCGAACAGCAGCCAAGTCATAGCCGCCGCAGCTGCCGCGACCAGCGCACTCAGCCAGAGAGGCCGGCGTCCGCGGATACGGATGGACAGCAGGACGAAGACAAATACGGCATACAAGATGCCGATCGTCTCCATGAGAACGATTAGAACGATAACCCAGGCAACCGCAGCCAGCTCCTTTGCCAGGGGATAATGAGCTTGATTATGCGATTCAGCGGCCGGATTGAGCGTCCTTATCAGCAGTGCGCCGAACAAGGTGTTGCTGCGCGATGCAAAGTCGAGCACAGAAAACAACAGAACCAGCCAGGCGATGCTCACCGGCATCTCGCGCGCGGCCGGCGAATAGCCGTAGCCAGTGACTAGATAGATGACTGCAATGACGGCGACGAATATGGCCGGCAGATAATCCTTTATCGGCGTACCCAGGATGCGCTTCATGGTTGGCTCTCCGGCACGAGCGCCTTATCCCTGCGGCTAACATGCCGAAGAAGGGTACGCACAAAAGGCGTGACAATGAGCGCCACGATGGCGGCGAGTAGGATCAAACAGATCGTTCGGTTGGGGAAGATGGACCAGCTTCCATTGCTCATAAGCAAGGACTGATGGAGACTCCGCTCCAGATTGCTTCCGAGCACCAGAGCCACGACCACCATGAGGCGCGGATAATCGAGCCGTATCATCGCGTAGCCGAGCACACCAAACACGCCGGAAACGACGACGTTCTCAATGCTCATGTCGATGGCATAGGAGCCTGAGAAAGCGGTGCAGAGGACGAGGGGCACCAGAATCTTGGAATCAACCAACGTGATTTTCGCGAGCAAACGCACACAGGCGAGGCCGACGAAGGAAGCGAGCACGCAAG
>WNGI01006556.1_pt1 | contig 11430 bp, 12 predicted proteins | sample 5400621 | NCBI WGS metagenome assembly WNGI01 (sample SAMN13153374, study PRJNA577476) | soil metagenome | isolation source: 20 cm soil or saprolite under Garry oak tree replicate 1 | place: USA:California | collected 2016-06-15
CGAACGCTCTCGCGAGCGCAGGTTGCCGTCCACCGGGACTGCGACCAGGACTGCATCGACGACAGGACGGCCTTGCTGGTCGGTGACGGTCGCCACGATCTCGGCGCTCTGTGCAGGCGCCGGACCGGCAGCGAAGGCCAGTCCCAGGACGGTCACCAGCAACCGCTTGCAAATTCGCATAAGCAATGTCCCCTCAATAACTGAAAGCGAACGCAAGTGCCGCGACGCGGCCTCGATAGTCGAGGCCGCCATAAGCGCTCGTGCGCTCATCGGCGTAGCGAAAATTCAGCGACGACCGATTTGAAAGTGCCCAGCTCAATGTCACCGCTGTGGTCCGCGTCGTGCTAGTGCCACGAAGGCGGTAAGCGAAAAAATCGTCGCCGAAGGCCGGATCCGCGGCAATGGCCTCCGATTTAAGAAAAATTTCCTGGTGTTGCCGAGTGGTCGATACCACATCGCCCCGGCGCACCGCGAAGTTAGCGCCTGCCTGAAGCTGTTCCGTGAGCGCGTAGCCCGCGCGTACGAATGCGCTCTTGCCACGCACATCGAAGGCCTTGCCGGAGATGCCGGGAACGACCGGCCGGTCGCTCCGGGCGTAGCGCCGGTCGAACACAGCACCGACTGACGCATCGAACGTTTCATTGAAGCGTTGGCCCAGCTCGGCGCGCGCTTCGACGCTGTCCGAGTCGCGAATGGCGCTGCGATAATTATCGTGCGAGCCTGCGAGCCCTAACGAGATCCACGGCGCGGCATAGCTCAAGCCGAACTTGTGCTTGTACGATGCGGTACCACCGATCGACGCGCGATTGAGCCCATGGAAGCGGTGCCACGCTTCGGTCAAGGCATTGACATCGAGGGTCAGCCCGTCGGCACCAGTCAACGCAAGAAATGTCCCCCCCGATGCGAAAAGCGTCGCCGCAGCATCGCCGCGGACATCCGGACGCTGCTGCGCCCGCGTCAGATTGCTATCGTAGCGCGCGCCGGCGTCGACATCGAGCAGCCATTCGGCGCGCGCCGCCGCGCTGCAGCTTAGAACGAGCATTCCCGCCAACGCCAGACGCAAGATCCGATGCGACGCTGAACGACAGGCACCACGTTGCGCCGAGCGCCGCAGCGCGGTATCCATTTCGCGGCAATGCGCGATGCGGGCAGGAGCATGCATGAGAGGAAGGCAGGGAATTTGCTTAGTCAGAGCCGACTGGGTTAGCTAGGGTAAGCACATTTGATGCGAGACGACGGCAGCGAATGCGCGTGGTGAGCGTGACAATGCAAGTGGCTGTTTTATAAGTATTTCGACGAACAGCCTCGACCTCACCGGGCACAACGCAAGCAGGTTCGTCGCGCGCGACGCGGCAATTGACGCTCAATTCCGCCGCGCAGGTGCCCATTCACGGCAGCGCGGTATAGCAGTCCAATGGGAGAAACGTGCTCTCTTGTCTGAAGTCTTTGAAGGCCTTGCGATCGACGGTGGTGGCAGGGGGCACCTTTGCACTTCGATCGCGAGCTCTGTATCCGAGGCGCGCGGGCGAGCGGCGTGTTGCGACTGCTCATGCGGGTGCACGTTCGAATCGTCAGCCTCCTTCCGCCCGCCCATGAACGTGCTTCGCACCGTGACCATGCGCAGCCTGCAGAGCCGAATTCTGGCGCTCTTTCTTTTGCTCATCGTTATCGTGCAGGTGGGCGGATTTGTCCTGATCTACACCGCCGGCATGTCCGCGGCGCGCAAGTCAGTTGGCGAGGCTCTGGTGGCGGGAGCGCGGGTGTTCGATCGCCTGCTCGAGCAGGACACGCAGCGCATCGTTCAGGGCGCCCGCCTGATGTCGGCGGATTACGCATTTCGCGAGGTGATCTCGACGGGTGACCGCGACACTATCGCCTCGGTGCTGGCGAACTATGGCAAACGGATCGACGCCTCGCTGATGATGGTGATCGGTCTCGACCAGCGGGTCGTGAGCGACACGCTCGGCGCCACGGTCGACAAGCCCTTCCCGTTTCCCAATCTCATTGCTCAGGCGGAACAGAATCAGCAATCGTCGGCGATGGTGCTCATCAACGGCCAGCTCTATCAGCTGGTGGTGGTGCCGGTGATGGCGCCGATACCGGTCGCCTGGGTGGCCATCGGATTCGCCGTCAACGATGCACTGGCGCAGGATCTCAAGGGGCTGACGCGACTGCAGGTATCGTTCTTGAGCCGGCAAAGCCGCGAATCGTGGCGCATACAGGGCACCACCACCTTGACGAACTCGGAGCGGCTTACGCTCCTGGACGACGTTGGCGCCAACCGCTACGCAAAGAGCGATGACGAAGGCAACGCGATCTTCAGCGATGCTTCGGTAACGCGCGTGCTGAATTTGCCGACGCGCTCCGGTGAAACCGTGATCGCGGTGCTGCAGGAACCGCTGTCATCGGCGCTGGAGCCGTTTCGCCGGCTACAGCGGCAGCTCGCTCTCATCTCGCTACTGGCGGTTGTCGTTTCGATCATCGCCAGTGTTGCAATCGCGCGCGGCATTACCCGTCCGCTGCGCGAGCTCGCGCATGTGGCGAGGCGGATCGCGGCGGGTGATTACAGCGAACTGCCGGCAGCCTCGCGTCGCGACGAGATCGGCGACCTTGCGACAGCGTTCAAAAACATGCAGCAGGACATCGCCAGCCGCGAATCGCGCATCATGGATCTCGCCTACCGCGACACGCTCACTGGCCTCCCTAACCGCGTGCTGTTTGCCGATCTGCTCGACAAGGCGATCGCCGACGCCGCGACCGCCGCGACGCCCGTCGCCGTGCTGCTGATGGACCTGGATCACTTCAAGTACGTCAACGATACGCTCGGACATCCGATTGGCGACCTGCTGCTGCGCGAGGTCGCGGTGCGGTTGCAGACGGTGGGAACGGGCGAGAGCGACGTCGTGGCCAGGCTGGGCGGCGACGAGTTCGCCTTGCTGCTGCCCGGAGGAGAAGTCGCGGAAGCACAGCATCTCGCGAGAGCGATCCTGCGCGCGCTCGAGCTGCCGATGACGCTTCAGGGTCATGTCGTCGACGTTTCTGCCAGCATCGGCGTCGCGGTGTTTCCCGGGCATGGCGTCGAGGGAGCGACGCTGCTTCGTCGCGCCGATATCGCGATGTACGTGGCCAAGCGCAACAATTGCGGCGTGGCCGTGTGGGACGAAGGCGCGGATCAGCACAGCAGTGAGCGCCTGTCGCTGCTAAGCGATCTACGCAAGGCAGTCGACAACGACGAGCTGGCACTCACCTATCAACCCAAGGTCGCCTTGCGCGGAACCGGGGGCGAGCATTACGCCGAGGCGCTGGTACGCTGGCGGCATCCAACGCGCGGATTGGTTCAGCCGACGGAATTCATCCCATTCGCCGAGCAAACCGGGTACATCCGCGCGATCACCCAATGGGTGCTCGCGCATGCGATCGCGCAGTGCGCGGAGTGGCGCTTGGATGGATTGCGGATGAACGTGTCGATCAATCTCTCGACGCGCGACTTGATGGACGCGACGTTGCCCGACCGCTTCGTGGAGCTGCTGAAGCGGCATCGATGCTCGGCGCGGTGGATCACACTGGAGATCACCGAGAGCGCCGTGCTGGACGATCCCGCGCATGGGATCAAGAATCTCGAGCGGCTTCATGCGCTGGGTTGCAAGCTGGCGATCGACGACTACGGTACCGGTTATTCGTCGCTGGCGTACCTGCGGCGGCTGCCGGTGCACGAGCTCAAGATCGACAAATCGTTCGTCATCGGCATGGCCACCGACGCGGGCGACGCCCTCATCGTGCGCTCGACCATCGAGCTCGCGCATAACCTGGGCTTGTCCGTGGTAGCAGAGGGCGTCGAGAATGACGCGACGCTCGACCGCTTGCGGGCCATGGGCTGCGATATGGTGCAAGGCTATCTGCTCAGCCGCGCGCTGGGCGTGGCGGAAACGGCGGTCTGGATGCGCGGCTCGGTGTGGACAAAACCGGCGAGCGAAGCGCCGAACCTGCGCCGTGTGGTCTAGCGGCACCGGTTCCGCAATCGCGGCCGCTGCGGCGGCGCCGGGCAGCTTAAGCGTTCTGACTCGCGATGTTCTTCTCAATCCACTGCGAGAATGCCTGCAGGAACTTGGTCACGAACTCGCGCGTGTCGTCGCTGATGATCGTCCCCGTATCGCTGAACATCTTGGCGGCGCCGCCAATGTAAGCCTCGGGTTGCGGCATGGCCGGAACGTTGAGGAAAACGAGCGACTGGCGAAGATGGTGATTGGCGCCGAAGGCGCCGATGACGCCCGGCGAGAGGCTGAGAATTGCCCCCGGCTTGCCGTTCCACGCGCTCTTGCCGTACGGCCGCGATGCGACGTCGATCGCGTTTTTGAGCACGCCGGGCACCGAGCGGTTGTACTCCGGCGTCACGAACAGCACCGCGTCGGCTTGCTGGATGCGGCCCTTGAAGTCTTTTGCCTCCTGCGGCGGATCGGCATCGAAGTCCTGGTTGTAATGCGGCACCTGCCCGATTTCGACGATCTCGAGCTTCAGCGACGGCGGTGCCATCGCGATCATCGCCTTGGCCATCTTGCGATTGAAGGATTCCTTGCGGAGACTGCCGACGATGACCGCTACATTACGGGTGGTGCTCATGATGCTCCTTTCGCGGGAACGGATGACTGCGCACTCGGCGGCGCGCACGGCGGGATTATAGGCGAAGGGCGGCCGGCGCTTCGCGCGCGACGCGGAACCCTTTGCGACGGCCACGGTCTGTCGGGCTTCGCCAAAGCCCAGTCAACGGCCACGGCGGGGGTTTCGTTGTGAATACGTCTCGCCACAAATCATCGACCATGTCGCCATCGTCGTTCGCCGAACGCCATCCGATTACCAGACGGCTGCTCGTCGGAGCGACCATTCTGGGAGTACTCACGGCCTGCGGCACCGCTGCGCTTCAGTACGAGGAAGAGCGTCTCACCTTTCGTGTGGTCAAGGAGACGCCGGGGTGGTATGTCGGGTTGCCCGATGGTGTTCGTGAATTCGATATTCCGGTCAACCGCGATGCCGACGCGCAGCGCATCCATGCCTGGTGGTGGCCAGCCAAAAATCCGAACGCCCCGGCAGTGCTCTATTTGCACGGCACGCGTTGGAGCCTGACTGGACAGGTATTCCGGCTGGAACAGCTCCGGGCCTTCGGATTTTCGGTGCTGGCGATCGATTATCGCGGCTTCGGCAAGAGCGATGGCGACCTGCCTTCGGAAAAGACCGTTTACGAAGATGCGCATGCGGCATGGGACTGGCTGGTCGCACAGCAACCGGATCCGGCGCGGCGCTACATCTACGGCCACTCGCTCGGCGGTGCCGTCGCGGTAGATTTGGCGGCGTCGCTCAGCAAACAAGACGCGCCGTCGGAGATCGCGCTTCCCGACGCGGCGTCAACCGAGCCGGCCATGCAACCGCGGGCGCAACACCTGTCCGCCCCCAATGCCAAATCCAAATCCCGCGCAGCGAACCAGGCGGCGTCGCCGCCCGGCACTCCAGCCGGCGGCCTGATTGTTGAATCGAGCTTCACCACCCTCGCCGACATGGCGCGCGAGGTGACCTATGCCTGGCTGCCGGTCGGGCTCCTCATGTCCCAAAAATTCGATTCGATGAGCAAGATGGCGAAGGTGGCGATGCCGGTGCTGGTCGTCCATGGCGCGGCGGATCGCTTCGTGCCTTCGCGATTCAGCCAACAACTCTACGACGCGGCGACATCGCCGAAGACGTTATTGTTGGTCGAGGGAGGCAGTCACAACAACAGCATGCGCACCGGCGCGGACCAGTACCGAAAGGCACTTGGTCAACTGTTCGGATTAAGGATACACGGCGCGGAGGACCTCGGCGCCGCAGTCGCGAACGGCAGCGGTGATTAGATGCCTACTCGCTAAGTACTGCCGCCGTGGCAGGCGGGATCCCCTTCTGTTCCACGGCCATGCCGCCGACGAGCTTCCAACCGGCGCTATCGTAACTTCGTGACTTCCTTCACCAAGGGAGCATCGAACTCGATCTGCACCCGCGGTCCGCCCGCGGCGCTTTCGTCGATATCCCATCTGCCAGCCAGCCGTTGAGGCGTGTCCGCGGTGAGTTTCAGCGACGCAGGATCCGCAGTCCCGGAATATTGCACCAGCTGGTTGTTGCCCACGAACCAGTAGTTGAGCCGCGGACCCGCGTCGAAATCGATGGTCATGCCCTCGCCGATGTCACCGTCGGAGCACAACATGGTCCCGCAGGCGCCGAGCCTGGGACCGATATCCGCGACCGAAAGAACCACCCGACGGATGGTCTTGCCGCTCACCACGTCGGGGCCTTTGACGAGATAGGCATTCTTTATCGTCACCACGATCGCACCGGCCTTGCTTTTGTAGGTGATCGTGCCCTTCGCTTCGCCGGCGCTGGCGGAAGCGCTCAAGAAAGCCATCGCGGCCGCGACGGCGCAGCCTACAGCGAACGCTCGCCCTGACGCCGAATGTTCGGATCGCATCGATTCTTCCTTTGCGCTGACCGTTACGCTTTCGCGCTGGCCGCCGGACGCAACACCCCGGTGCACGTCGTTCGCGCCGGATCCGAAGCGGGCAGCTTCGCACAGACGCTCGCCATTCGTGCACGAATACGCTTGAGCGCTTCATCGTGGCGGCTGTCCTTGTTCCACGCGGCGAGCTTCTTGCCGATGCGCTCGAGCGAGCGGCGATTGCGCTCATAAAACGTGTCGGCAGTCGGATTGAGGTCTCCGATGACTTTGAGCGCGGCTTTTTCGATACGCGCCGAATCCTCCGGCGCAAGGTCGATCATGGTGTTGATGTAGCTCGCACCCCACTGCAAGCGGGTGGCGTCGCCTTCGGCCGCGGTGTATGCCTTTTCCGCCCACTCCACCGCCGCGCTTTTGTCGCCGCGTTTCTTGGCATTCGCGGCGAGCCCGAGCATGAAATAGTACGGATAATGCGTGCGCGTGAGTTCCCGCTTGAGCAGCGCGTCGGATTCGTCGCCAAGCCCCGCATTCTCCAGCACCTCCGCCGCGCCGCTGATCACGGCTTGTCGCGCGTACGGGTCCGAGGTTTCGCGATCGGCGCGCGTGGCCTCCTCGCGTACGGTCTTCAACAGAGCGTCGGCCAGCGTCGCCTTGGGCGCGTCGAGTTTGGCAAGCGCCACCTCGGCATCGACCACCGACAGGCGATCGGCGGTCGACAGCGAAGTGTCGGCAATGAGCCTGTCGAGCGCAGCATTCCACGCGGCGACGATGCGCGCGCGCTCGGGCGACTTGGGAAGCGTTACCAGATTCGCGACCTCGCTTGGGTAGTAAATCAGCAGGTCAAAATTATCGCGGGCGAGCTTCGGGTCCGCAAGGACCGGCATGAGCTGCGCCGTCGCGGACCTGTCATCGCGGGGCTTGGCGTCCTTTGCCTTCGCCGCGGCTACGAGCGCCTGCAGCTTGAGCCGCGCGGCGGTTTCCGGTTGATCGGCGGGACACGCCTGCGCCACGCGTTGCAGCGTCGCTGCCAGTTTCTCCTTGTTCAGCAGTTGCTGTTCGTCGGTTTCCCACGAGTAATACGCAAGCATCCGCCAATCCTCGGGAGTCAGCTTCGCGCCGTCGTGCGCCAGCGCCGCGGCCAGCGTTTGCTTGACTGGCCGCGCGCCATTCATGCCCAAGGTGAGCACCCGCATGTACTGCTCGGCTTCGACCTCTCCGGGCAGCCGTGTGATCTCGGTGCCATCGGGCTTGAGCAGGATCATGGTCGGGTACCCGCTCACCTTGAAGCGCGCGCCGAGTCGCTGCGCGCTCGGGCTGTCGCCGTCGATGTACACGGGAACGAAAAAGCGTGAGCGCTCGATGAAATCCTGGCGATTGAAGATCGTCGCCTTGACCTGATTGCAGGGCGGGCACCACACGGCGCCCCAATACAGGAACACGGGCCTCTTCTCTGCCTTAGCTACGCCAAACGCAGAGTCGACGTCCCCTTTGTACCAGGAGATGCCGGCCTCGATGGGTGTCGTTTTGGTCGCCGCGGCGTTGGCGGCCGGAGGCGCGGCCGCACCTGCCGGCGCAGGGGTACCGGTGGCGATCGCGCAGGCGGCAAGCGCCGAACCAAGAATCAGGTTGCCGATGTTCATATTGATCGGATGCCGAGAAATCGATTAGTTTGAGAGTGACCGGCTGTTAATCAAGTGTCGATGTCAGGCGCAGCCGGAGGCTCCCCGCATGAGCAAACATTCATCGGTCCGCCGTGGACCGCTGTGGTCCTCGGTGAGCGATATTATGCTCCTCATCGATATCGGTAAGGATTGCATGACGGCAAGCTTTACATGGGCCGGGTCAGCAAAATGCGTCGTATGGGACAGCGCGCCTGGGCGCCTGGAGCGCCCTGCGTCGATTTAACAAGCTGGTATCGATTTTGCTCAGGTTGCGGCGCGTCGGCCGGCCGTTGCCACAAAGCCGGCGCACCAACCATTTAAGCCAAAGGAGCGCCATGGGACAGCATCGACAATCGCAAAGTAATGACCGTCAGAATACCGCTAGGCAAAAAAGCGGGAAACAGCAGCACGCCGAGACCGACAATGCTCCGTCGCGTACCGGCGCAGCGCATGGTCCCCAGCAGCAGCAACAGGACCGGGGCACCGCTCGCCCGCCGCGCGGATCCGACGGCACCGCACCCCGCGCCGGAAGCAACCGCAACGCGGACAACCCCTCGTTAAGCGCGAATCAGCAAGACCGTCGGGGCCAATCGGGATCGCAGCGAGGTGGAGACTCCGTTGAAGCGCTGCAAGACGAGCAGGACTCGCAGGACAGCAAAGGTTGACGGAAACTCCCTCCCGCGCTCGGGAAAGGGCTCGCCCTGATCGTCGGTAACGGGTTCACCTTGTCGGCCGACGGCGGCGCCGATGCGCAAGGTCGGCGCGAGGTTCATTGCCACCACACCCATTGTCCCCTCAGGCCCTGATATAGGCAGAGGAAGGCTTCGATCAGCAGCACGATGAACGTCAGCGCGGCCCCGGCGATGCGTCCGCTGCGCATTTGCCATCCAAATGAAAGCGCAGCGCCGTGGATGAGCCGCGCGATAAGCAGCGTTAGCCCCAGAGCGTGCAGAATGTAGATCGATAAGCGGCTCACCTCCAAAAAGCCCATCAGCAATAGCGCCAGCGGGACATACTCGGCGAAGTTGGCATGGGCGCGAACAACGCGGGTCACGCCGACCTCGCCGTTGTCGCCGAAGATGATGCCGCGCCGCCGAATATTCACAACGCGCATGCTCAGCACCACAAACCAGAGCACCAGAAGGCTGGCATATAAAGGTGTGACGAACATGGCTCGAGCTCCCATTTCTATCTTTCAAGTCAGGCGTGAGGCCACTGCAATAGGATGGCCGGGGTTGTCAGCCCCGTCCGAACAATACTGGATTTTGCAGGCAGCGGAAAATCAGAACCAACGTTAGCGTCGCGCGCCATCCGGTAGCGTCGGTCCCTTCGGGCTTGGCACTTTTCGGTCGCGGCAACTTCTAAACCGTGCCGTGGATAAGTTAAGACAAGCCGAGCTCTTCGACCCCCCGAAGCAACTGCCGCACGGGTTGATATACCAGCCCGAGTTCATCACCCGGGAGGAGGAAGAAACCTTGCTGGACGCGATTGCGCCGCTACCGCTTCGCGAGGCGCGCTTTCAGGAGTACTTCGCCAAGAGACGCGTAGTGCACTTCGGTTCCGCGGGAAGCGCTGAAACGTACGACGACAATGACGATGACACGTTTTCGAGCGGGCCATTGCCGCAGCCCTTTGTCGAGCTGCAGCAAAGAGTCGCAAAGTGGCTGGCGATCGATCCCGCTGCCTTTATTCATGCGCTGGTGAGCGAATACCGCGCCGGCACGCCGATTGGCTGGCATCGTGACAAGCCGGTCTATGGCATCGTCGTCGGGCTTTCTCTGGCAGGATGGGGGCGGATGCGCTTTCGTCCCCTCGATCCAGGCGCGCGGCGCAACGCAATCGTGCTGCTCGAGCTCGAGCCACGTTCGATTTATGTCATGCAAGGCCCGATTCGTTGGCAATGGCAGCACAGCATGTTGCCGACCAAGGCGCTGCGCTACTCGATTACTTTTCGCACCCGCGCCGATCAACCATAAAAAGTTCGGTATCGCGCGAAATTCCCCTTCCTCCTACAGCAAATTCAGACAAATGCCGATTTCACTTTGCCTCGCGGCGCGGCAGTATGTCAGCCATGTAGGGGAGACAAAGCAGCAACTTCAACTACCGATATAGCCTAGAGTTGACTGGCGGCCTCATCCCTACATCTATTACAAGGCGAGTGACGACAAAAAAGAAGAATGGAAATTGCATAGGATGAACGGGCCGGGAAACCGGCCCGTTTTTGTTCGAAGGATAGGCACTCTACGAAGGAGTCCGGTATGGGCAAAGTTCAAGGTGAAGGTGACTACGAGTCGGCCAAGAAATTCGACAATGATGAAGTGGCATTCGTGAAATCCGGTCGCGTAGACAGGGCGGCGCGCGACGCCGAGCCAAAGTCGCAGACGGAGGCAGACGAAATGAAGAAGGCGGAAGAAATAGGGAAGAGCCGGTCCAAGGGCGAAGACGCATCGGCAAATAGCGCGAGCTTATTACCTATTCGATGAGAGCGTGCGGCGAGGTCGGGATTGCCTGGTCCGGACCCTTCACCCATGTCCTACAAAAAAATCAGACTCACGCTGATTCCATCTTACAAACAGTCGGCGGAAAATAACAAACATGGATTTCGAACTAATGTAAAGGGCAGATTCGACAGCTACACAAATCGGAGTTTTCCTCCGGCCTGCACCGCAAGGTGAGGCGCAGTGAGGAAATCGGCGGGCCGGGAAACCGGCCCGTTTTATTCGCCGGCCGAAGGCCGGTGTGAGTGGGTCCAGATGTTATTGCAGGAGAATCGATATGAGTAAAGATAGTCAGGCAAGCGGGCAATCCAGTAGTCAAGGCAAGCAGCAAAGCTCTGAAATTGCGCAGGATCGGGTCTCTACCCAGCAGGGCGGAAGGTCCGCGCAACAGGGTTCTGGCCAGAATTATCAACCGGGCTCGCAAGGGGGCGGCTGGCAGCGGCCCTCCGACAGCGCGGTCGCGACGCGCCGCGGAAGCTCGGCGCTTTTCCCTTATGGGGGCTATGGAAGTGGGCCGTTCTCGACCATGCGCCGGATCACGGAGGAAATGGACCGGCTGTTCGACAGCTTCGGGCTCGGGCGCAGCTTCTTCCCGTCGGAATTTGGACAGAGCGCGCAATTCGGATCCGCTGATCCGCAGGGAACTGCCGCGCTGTGGGCGCCGCACGTGGACGTCGTCGAGCGGGAGGGGAAGCTGTTGATTTCCGCTGATCTGCCTGGCGTCAAGAAAGAGGATGTCAAGGTGGAAATCAATCAGGACGCGGTGACCATCCAGGGCCAACGCCATCAGGAAAGGACCAGC
>WNGI01005504.1_pt1 | contig 11429 bp, 10 predicted proteins | sample 5400621 | NCBI WGS metagenome assembly WNGI01 (sample SAMN13153374, study PRJNA577476) | soil metagenome | isolation source: 20 cm soil or saprolite under Garry oak tree replicate 1 | place: USA:California | collected 2016-06-15
CGTCGCGCACGGCATCGACCATGCGGCGCAGCCGACGGCTCACGCCGCGGCAGAACCACGTGGCGATCGCGGCCACTGGAATGACGACGAGCACGATCAGCGTGATCGCGAAGCGACGGATGGCCGCGTTGTCTGCGATCGCGTCGGCCTGATAGCGCTCGGCGAGCTTCTTGAGGTCGGCGACCAGGGCGTCCATCGCTTCGGTCGGCGCCCGGTCGATGCCGCGGACGGCATGATCGACCTTGCGCGCGCCGGCCGCGTCGCCCTCGAAGCCGGCCAGCGCCGCGCGATAACGCTCGCCGAGGCTCCGATGCACGGCCAGCAGCCCGTCGACCCTGGCCACGTCGAGTGCTTCGGCCGTCAGCCGCGCTCGGAGGACGGTGAGGTGCTTCTGCACCGCGGCCTCCTCCTTCTCGAACCCGCCCCGATATTTCTCGAGCAGCTGGGGATCGGCGCCGCGGAGCAGGACGTTCTTCCACTCCTGCACCTGGATCTTGAAGTGCACCTGCGCCTGCCGCCCCAGGTCACTCGAGGCCAGGACGAACGCGGCGCGCGCGGCTGAACGCTCCAGGCGCGTCTGATACGTCACGAGCAGGTAGGTGGGCAAGGCAATGCTGCCGCCGAGCGCAATCCCGAGCACGAGTGCGATCCTGACACCGATCTTCGCGTGCCGGTGCGCCACGGATTCACTGCCCGATTTCGTTCGTCCCCAACCCAGCATCGGAATGGGGATCGGCACCGAAGCGATGCTTCCGGAGGGCCACGAGCTGTGGCGCTCGTGCGCGACTGTGGCGGATCTGCACGACGTCGTCGCGAATCGTCGAGGGCTCGAGTGACGACATCACGCGGACTTGGCGGTGATCGACGTGCTCAGAACGCGGGCAGCGAGTTGGGCATTTGCCTTGCAGCCCGTCTGCTTCGCATCACACAGCTCGTGACGAAAGGGGTGACGAGATGAAGCGCTTCGCTCTCGCGACTCTGTTGGCACTGGTGGCGCTCAGCGGCGTCGGTACCGCGTGGGCCTTCAACGACGACAATCCCCTGACGGGCCCCGACTCCGTTCAGGCGCCGTAACCGAGGACGGGGCGGGGGTCGAAGCCCTCGCCCCGTTTCACGCTCCTCCGCTACGCCTCCACGTCGGCGAGTGTCTCGTCCACGAGCGTCAGCACCTGTCTGACGTCGAGCGGCTTGGTCAAGTAATCACGCGCGCCTTGCTCCAGCAACCGCTTGATCCGTCCGGGCGTCGCGTCCGCGCTCAGGATCACGACAGGGATCTGCTTCGTCCGAGGATCGGTGCACAGCCTGGCCAGCACGTCGCTGCCGGAAAGATCGGGCAGGTGAAGATCCAGGATGATCAGGTCCGGCTGATGATCGCGAGCCAGCTCGATCCCGCGGGAGCCTTGCATGGCTGACAGCAATGTGACACCGGGCCGACGGGCCAGGATCCGCTCGAGCAGTCTGAGGTTGGAGAGATTGTCCTCGATGTAGAGCACGGTTCCACGAAGGCCATCGAGGCCGACCTCATCCACCTCGCGACCGCTCGCGCGCTCGATCCCCACGGTCGGAGACTCGACGCGTCGCAGCCCGACGGTGAACGTCGTGCCCTCGCCGAGCGTGCTCTGCGCTGACAGCGTGCCGCCCATGGCCTCCACGAGGTGGTGGGACAGCACGAGGCCGAGGCCCGTGCCCTCGATCGCGGTCTGCTCGGCGCCGAGCCGATCGAACGCCGTGAACAACCGGCTCATCGTCTCGGGCGCGATGCCCCGACCGGTGTCGCCGACGCTGAGACGAACCTGCTCGGCGCCGACCTCCGACGACACGCGGACGGCGCCACCCGCCCGGTTGTACTTGATGGCATTCGACAAGAGGTTCAACACGACCTGCTGGAAACGCTGACGATCGGCCAGCACGTAGCCCTCGAGCGCCGTCACCACGACGTCGATGCGCTTGGAGGCCGCCTCGAGCCGCAACATGTCGAGGGCGGCGGCCACGACCTCGTTGACCAGGACCGGCTCCAGGGAGAGCGCCAGCTTTCCCGCCTCGATCCGGGCGATATCGAGGATCTCGTTGATGAGGTCGAGCAGGTGACGTCCGCTCTTGAGGATCATCTCGATGCTCTCGCGCTGCTCGTCGCCCTGGGCCTCGAGCTCGAGCAGCTGCGCGAAGCCGATGATGCCGTTCAGCGGGGTGCGCAACTCGTGGCTCATACGCGAGAGGAACTCGCTCTTGGCCCGGTTGGCGCGGTCGGCGTCCTCTTCCGCCCGGCGACGCTCGGCGATCTCTTGCTGGAGCTGGTCGTTCGTCGCTCTCAGCTCGAGCGTGCGTTCCTCGACCCGCTGCTCGAGCTCCTCGGCCTGACGGGTCACACGCTCCAGGAGTCGCGCCTGCTCGAGTGCAATGGCGAGCTGGGCGGCCACGTCCTTGGCGATGCTGATCTGCTCGGGCGGGAACACCCCCGTTGGCCCGCCGAAGCTGATCGAGCCGATGAGCTCGCCACGGGCGATCATGGGCACCACCATGTACACGCGGACGTCCGAGGCCAGCAGGGCGTCGGATTCCGGGCTCGGGGGCAGCGACTGCACGTCGATCACCTGGGGCTCGCCCCGCCGCAAGGCCGCCAGGTCACCGGCGAGCTCCAACGAATAGCGAACGCGCGGGCCGTGGTAGAAGCGACGGCGTCCGATGGCGGCGAGCCATTCCACCGCGCCCGCCTTCAGATCGAACAGGTTGACGATGGCGCGAGGGACGCCGAGCAAATCTCGAAGTCGCGGGAGGGCTGCCTCGGCGATCGTCACCGGCGTTTCCCCGGCGATGAGAGCGAGATCGATCTCGTGCAGGAGGTTCAGCCGTTCGTTGGAGGTGGCCAGCGCGGCCGCGGCCCGACGCTCGTTGCGAAGGGCGAGCCCGCCCAGCCCGGCCAGCGTCGCGGCGAGGACGACGGCGACGGCGGCGGCGGCGAGGATCAGTGTGCGCGTCCGCTGCAAGACCACGTTCTTCGAGCGGTGCACGACGACACCCCAGCCGAGGGCGGGCACCCAGCGAGAGGCGGAGAGGCTCACCTCACCGTCGACGGGATTCTCCAGCTCGGCCACACCGTCGTGACCCTCGAGCAGGCGCCGAACCACCGGAATGTCGACATAGTCCGCGAGGTGATCCGCGCCGGCCCTGGTGCGGTGAAAGACGAGCTGACCCTTGCGGTCGACGACGAACAGGTCGCCACCGGGAATCTGGATCGGCGCCAGCCACGTCCGGAGCGTGTCCAGGTTCTGCACGGAGGTGATGATCCCGATGACCTGGCCGTCGACGTCGCGGATCGGCATGGCCAGGGCCACCGCCGGCTTCCGCTCGTGCGCCGTCTCGTAGATCTCCGACATGTACGGCTGCCAGGACCGGCTCACCCCCCGGTACCAGTCACGAAAGGCGTAGCTCTGGCCGTAGTTCTCCGGTGATTCCGGCTCGCTCGCCCAGACGGTCCCGGCGGGATCGGCGAGGAAGACGCGGTCGAGATCGGGGAAGCTCTGATGCAGCTGACGCAGGTGGGTCAGCGCTTCCGTCCGGTCCCGCCGCTTGATGCTCTCGCGGAAGCGGAAGCGTCCAGCATAGGAGCGCAGGACGTTGAGGTACCCGTGTTCGCGCGCCTCGATCGAGGCAGCGACGCTACGCGCGATGGCGTCGTTCTGAGCCAGGTGCTCTTGCTCTTCGACCCGGATCGCCCTGGCGAAGAAGAGCGCAGCGGCCACGAAGACGACCAGCAGGAGGGCGGCGACGACCCCGTAGAACGACGGCGAGCCGCGAAGCCTCTTCATCGGATCCGAGGCCATAGTCCATGGAATCATGGAGATCTGGCCGCGACCAACCGCGAAAACTTCTACTCAAGGAGTGACGATTTGTGTCAGCTCCTAGGGACACACCTCACAGACACCGAGGTTCGCGTGCCACGTACCCCGGTCCTTTTCGCAGTGGGCCTGGGCGGTCAGAAACGCGGACTCGCCGAGCGCGGATGATCCCGTGCGGCCCGCGCAACCCGAGAGCAACACCAGAACCATCGCCACGACAATCCTGCGCTTCTTCATACCCGCCTCCATCGTCCAGATCTGCCCCAGGGTAGCCGATCCGTCCACCCTCCGGGAAGACGGTGCCGACACGTACGCGGGCTACCTCGCGAGCTCGGGAGGAGGTGGTGGTGGAACTCCTGGCGGTGGAGGTGGAATAGTCGGCGCCGCGCTCGGATCAGGTGGCCTGGCAGTGCCCGCGCACCGAAATACCTGGGCATAGATCTGGTCGGCTCCGAACGAGAGAATTCCGGTGTCGCCGCCCGTCTTGACGATCTTGCGTCTCAGGTCCTTGACGGAGTCGTCCATCACCTGGCCGACACGAAGGCAGCCGGTCGCCATTGTGGACTCGGTGCTCAAGCGGACGTGAGCCATTGCGAAGTTCTCGGCCTCGTCCGACCACGCGGGACTCGTCGCCAGCGTCAGCAAAAGAACGAACGAGATCCAATTTTTCATCGTCTCTAACGTTATCTTGACCTGCGATCGATCGGAATGAGAAACGCGCCAGAGAAGGCCTGTAAGCCGGGGTATGCGACGGCAGGCATAAGTGTCGGTCAAGATTGAGATTTTCACAAGGCAGTTATGGGACTCTCGCCGTAGCCTGTAACACTGGACTCCAAGCCAGACGGAGCCGGCCGGGGCGGGCCGTTTTTTCTCAGCCGTGCGCGACGTGTGGCCCGAGACGGCGGAGCAACGGTGTTGGGTGCACCGCATCGCGAACGTCTTGGACAAGCTCCCGCGGAGTCGGCAACCGCGGGCCAAGCAGGCGCTGCACGAGATCATGTATGCGGAGACCCGGGCCGCCGCCGAGCGCGAGATCGCGCGCTTCACGCACGCCTACGGGGCCAAGTATCCGAAGGCCGTCGCCTCGCTGACCGTCGACCAGGATCGACTGCTCGCGTAACTTCGACTATCCGGCCGACCACTGGAAGCACCTGCGGACCACGAACCTGATCGAATCGACGTTCGCCACGGTGCGGCTGCGCGAAGGCGTGACGAAGGGCGCCGGGTAACGCACCGCCGGCCTCGTGATGGCGTTCAAGCTGCTCCAGGTGGCCGAAGGCCACTGGCGTCGCATCGACGCCGCCGAGCTCGTCCCGCTCGTGCGCGCCGGCGTGTGTTTCGAGGATGGCGTTCAGATTGAGCCACAGAGGACGCGGAAGAAGGCCGCCGCCTGATCTCACTCAATCCACGTCTTGACGATTGCTCCGTGAGTTCGTGGAGCTATCGATGCCGAGGTCCGGGCCGGTCGGCACCGCCACCGGCGTAGGTGACCACTGATACTCCTCACGCCAGACAAAGGCTATGGGCACGGCGCTTGCCCGCTCGACTGAGGCATGGCAGTGCCTAGAACGCGACCACGATGGCGCCGGGCGAGCGCCCCGGCGCTGCGGCGCGTGGCTCGGCGACCGATGGCGCGGCAGCACGGAAGACGCCCGCCGGCGGGTCAGGGCTTCAGTCCAGCCAGCGGTTCGCGTGGTACGTGGGGCTCGCCCTCATGGCGGCGCTCGAGGTGATCGACTGGCCGGTGGCGATCGTCATCGGCGTCGGTCATGAGATTGGCCACAGAGCTCGCCCCCGCGCCGTGCGGGAACTGGCGGGAGGGATCGAGGCGGCCGGCTAAGGACGTGCCCGCCAATAGCCTGCGAAAGCCGACCCTGGCGCCCCCCCTTGTGACAGGCGGTGGTAGCCGGCCCATGCCGGAAGCCGTCTGGCCGAGGAGCGCGGCTTGGTAACCCTCGGCCGCTTCCGTGGAGGCGGTCGATCAGAACGCCAGGCGCCGTACACGGGCCGCGCCGGGCGGCGGTCGCCGACCGGTGTGCGCCAGAAGGCTAAAGGGCCGGGTGGGAGTAGGCGCCTCGGCAGCGCGGATCAGCGGTAGACTAACCGTCCGATGCAGTCCGTTTCGTAAGTTCGTGCACAGACTGAACGCGACTATAGCTCAGCTGGAGAAAGCCTCGGACTTCTAATCGGCCCCGGGGCTGTCGCGCTATATCACTCACGCTCACTCAGGATCACGGTCCCCGCGTAAATCGCTGGGATTCGTGTCTCTGCTCCCGCCTGCTGTCTAGTCAGCAATGATCCCGAGTGAGCAGGAGTGAGCCTCCGAACTTGAACGCAACTTGGACGGCCGAGCGGGACCACAACGCCCGGTGGGGCCGAACTCTCTGTGCGGCCCTCCAGGACTCCACCACAGGGGCTGCGAGTTTGTCACCGAGCGAGCGTCCCCGCCCCGGGCGATCTGCGGCGTCGCTGGTTCGCCGCGCTCCCTGCCGGGCCAGGGCCAACCCGACGGTCGTCACGGCCGGATCGGTTTCCCGCTTCTCAGTCCGACGGCGGGAAACTGGAGCAGTCGGGGATCACGGCCGGATCAGTATCCCCGCTCGGAGCTACCTGATCACCGTCCCGGTTCGCGGCCCCCGATGACTCGTCCATAAGGACCGCCTCGAGCTCTGGGCACGCCTGGAGCTCTGCCAGCGCCGGGGACATCGAGCGCGCCCCTGCGCGCAGCCGTGTTCTGAGGTCGGGACGGGTGGAGAACGGCCGCGTAGACCGCCTATCAGAGGCCCAGCAGCTTCTTCAGTCCCTCACCGATGACGGACGTCAGTTCGGCTCGCCGACGCTCCACACTTCCGGCGCCGATTCTCTCAGGCGCTGCCAACCCGCGGCTGCGAAATAGATGTTGTTGGTGGAGTCGACGCCGTAGGGGCCTTCCCATGCCCACTGTCCGGTGCCGAAGGCGATCCCCTCGAACACGCCGTCGAGCGGCCCCGGACCTCCCGGCGGGGTGGGGGTGTCGAAGTTCACCGTGGTGGCGGCCGGACCGCCCCCGTTCTATTGCTCGATGGAAAAGACGCCATCCGCTGTCGCCGCGTGGAGGATGGTCGGCGTCTGGGGGTTCACGACCAGGGCGCTCACGTGCAGGTTCCTCAGGCCGGCGTTGAGGGCGTACCACGTGGCGCCGCCGTCGGTGCTCTTGAAGACGCCGCCGCCCCGCGAGTTCCCACAATAGTTGTAGTAGCCGTCGCAAGTGCCCGCGTAGAGCGTGGTGGGCGTCCGCGGGTCGACGGCCAGAGCACTGACGTTGAAGTCGGTCAGGCCGATGTTGACGGCGTTCCAGGTACTGCCCTCGTCGATGCTCTTGTAGACGTCGCCGCGCCCGGTGCCCGCATAGACGATGGCCGGTGTCTGCGGGTCGATGGCCAGGGCCGAGACGAAGACTGGCAGGACGCCAGTCCAACTGATGCCCCCGTCGATGCTCTTGAAGAGGCCGCCCCGGGTGCCTGCATAGAGAGTGCTCGGGGTCTGGGGATCGATGGCCAAGGCCGGACGATCACCGGGAGCGGATGGAAGGATGCTCTCAGTCCAGCTCGTGCCCCCGTCGATGCTCTTGCGGACGATGGCGGTCGAGTACCCCGTTCCCGAGTCCCACATCGGCGAGGTAGTGTAGACGGTGGTGGGCGTCAGGGGGTCGATGGCCAGGGCATAGTTGGGCCCCGTGTCGACGCGGCTCCAGCTAGCGCCGCCGTCCGTGCTCTTGTGGGTGCCCTGCACGGCGTCGCTCGCGAACCCGGTCGTGGCGTACAGGGTGGCGGGCGTCAGGGGGTCGATGGCCAGGGCCTTCCGGCCGCCAAACGGGATCGTGTTCCAGCGATCGCCACCGTCGGTGCTCTTCCAGAGGCCGAGGTTCTCGGTGACGGCGTAAAGAGTGGTCGGCATCACCGGGTCGATTGCCAGAGCTCGGACGGGGACGTAGCCGCTGAGACCGATCGAGCGCCAGCGGTCGCCGCCGTCCGTGCTCTTGAAGGCGGCGACACCGCCAGCGTAGAGGGTGGCCGGCGTCCGCGGGTCGATCGCCAGGGCAGTGACGGGAGCGTCAGGCAGGCCGGTGTTGACACCGCTCCAGGTGCTGCCGCCATCGAGGCTCCTGAGGACGCCGCGGTCGATGCCCGCGTAGAGGGTGGTCGGCGTCCACGGGTCGATCGCCACGGCGTTGAACTGAGCCTTGGAGCCGGTGTCGACGGCACTCCAGGTAGCGCCCCCGTTGGTGCTCTTGAAGAGGCCGCCAGATGAGCTCGAGCCCGCGCTGACCGTCGCCGCGTAGAGCGTGGTAGGCGTCTGGGGGTCGATGGCCAGGGCCATGACCGAGCCGGTCGACTGATCCGGCTCCGGCGTCAGATCGACGGCGCTCCAGGTGCTGCCGCCATCGCTGCTCCGGTAGACGCTGTCGGTCGCGCCCGCATAGACGTTGGCCGGCGTCCGGGGGTCGATGCCCAGGGTCGAGACAGAGACGGGCAGGACCGCAGTCCAGCTAGCGCCGCCGTCGGTGCTCTTGAACGTGCCGTAATTGGAGGCCCCGGCATAAAGGGTGGCCGGGGTCTGGGGATCGATGGCCAGAGCACTGATTACACCGTTGGTGCCGGGGATGTTGAGAGTGCCCCAGGTGGCGCCCCCGTCAGTGCTCTTGACGAATCTCGGGTAGGGGCCAAAGGCGCCCGAAAAGCGGGCGCCCACATAGAGGGTGGTGGGGGTCTGGGGATCGATAGCCAGGGCCTCGACCCGGGCGTATGACAAGACATTCGTCCAGCTCGCGCCTGCATCGGTGCTCTTGTAGATTCCATTCCCGTTCGTGCCCGCGTACAGGGTCGACGGCGTCTGGGGATCGACGACCAAAACGGAGACGCTTCCGCCATAGGGCCCATTGCTTGTCCACTCGTTGATCCCCGCCTGGGCTCCCTGGGGGCTGCCCAGCCAGACGAGTGCCGATAGAACCAGCGTCGGGCCGAGGCTCGAGGTGACCCTTCGTGTCACGATGAACCCCAAGATCGCCTTCATGGCTCGTGTCCTCCTGACCCTAGGGGGCCGTGCTGGAGATGATGTCGTCGACTCCGAGCGCCCACCCGGCTGTGAAGCTCGCGGTCACTGTGGCCGACGGCCGGGTCCATCCCGTGGCGACGAGCTGCATGGAGCCAGTCGTCACCTCTCGCGTACACGTCTGGCCGGCGTCATCGGAGAGCGTCAAGGTTCCCCGCTCGGGACTGAACACACTCATACTGTTGAGAACCCTGGGAGCGGGCGAGAACGCAAAGGTCCGCGACGTGCCGGTCGAGTCGGCGAAGTAGATGTTGTTGGTCGCGTCCACGCCGTAGGGGCCTTTCCACGCCCATTGTCCAGTGCCGAAGTCGATTCCCCCGAACACGCCGTCGAGAGGTCCCGGACCACCCGGCGGGGCGGGGTGTCGAAGTTCACGGTGGTGGTGACCGCGGCCGGTGCGCCCCGGTCATGCACGAACACGTCGTTTCCCCGGGCACGAGGTTGGAGGCAAACGAGTCGAAGGCGACAAAGCGGCCGTTGGCGCTCATCGCCGGGGAGTGGCTGGAGACGTTCTCCTGGGTCCCGTCGCTGGCCACGCTCACTCGCTCGGTGGTGCCGGTCTGCCGGTCGTGGACGAACACATCGCTCCAATACCGTCCGTTCGCGGCCCCGGGCACGAGGTTGGTGGCGGTTGACTGGAACATCACGAAGCGGCCGTCGGCGCTGATCGCGGGCCTGCTGCTGGTGCCGTTTCCCTCGTTGCCGGTGCTGCCCACGCTCACCCGCTCGGTGGTGCCGGTCTGCCGGTCTCGGACGAACACGTCGTAATCCGCGTTGGTGTCCCCGGGCACGAGGTTGGTGGCCGACGACTCGAAGGCCACGAAGCGGCCGTCGGCGCTGATCGCGGCACCACTGCTGCTGCCGTTTCCCTCGTTGCCGTCGACGTCCACGCTCACGAGCTCGTCGGTGCCTGTCTGCCGGTCACGGATGAACAAGCTGTACCGCGACCCCATGGGCGGGGGGTTGTGGGGGCGCGCGAAGCCCACAAAGCGGCCATAGTTGGACGTGTAGGGCTGAAACGGCCAGACGAGGTTGAACAACGCCTGTTCCGACATCGCCCACTTGACGCGGAACCCGCCGCAGAAGCAGGTCAGCGCCAGGTAGTACCCAACTGCGGAGGTCGGCGGGCACGTGCGGACCTGCAGGCCACCACAGCTATTATGGTCAGCCAGGAAAAACTCAATGTCTCGCAGCGCGCGCGCATGTGCCACTCGCTCCCTCATCCAAGTTTCGGGACGTGAAGCAGCCATGCCCACGCCATTGCGTACACCCGCGGCCAAAGAGCATCAATCGGGGTGAATCCCTCAATCGAAGCGCGGAACTTACCGCAGCGTGGCGGTCGGGCGGGGATTCTAGGGTCGGATCAAACCCTTCCGGGTGAGGCGCGGCGTGCCTTCCAGTGTCGCCGCCTGGGCCGCCGCGAGCGCTGGACGGAGGTGCACCGGACGCACGCCGGGCGGGCGCGCCCCCTGGCCGCTTCGATCGTCCCTCAACGAGTAGGGAAACGGGTGGGCCCATGAGCGCGTGCTACGGCTCCTCGGTGAGCGAGTCGTCTTTCCCCGTGTTCAGTACCCTCCAGGCGGCCCTCTTGGACGGCCGGCCAGGGCGCAGCGGGCGCGCGGGGTGCGGCGGGGACGTTCTAACCGAACTGCAGAGAGGGTGGAGGTTTGAGTCGGCGCTCCGCGATCTTGTTGAGGAGGGTCTTATAACTGACCTTCAGGATGCGGGCGGCTTCCGCGCGGTTCCACTGGACGCGGTCCAGCACCTCCGCAAGAGCTTTCCGCTCGGCCTCCTGCGACCCACGCCGGGCGATGTCTCTCAAGCCTTCCGTGCTGAGCGAAGTGGAGCGCGGTGCGGACGGCTCCATCTGCCGGCAACGCACCACGAGGTGCTCAAACGCCTGCTCGCCATCCTGCAGGACCACCATTCGACGGATCATGTTCTCCAGCTCCCGCACGTTACCGCGCCACGAATATTCCAGGAGTCTCGCCCTCGTCTCCGGAGAGAGCTCCTTGTTTCGCCCGTCCTGCTCGTTGAATTTCGCGAGGAAGCGCGCCGCCAGAAGGAGGATCTCCTCTTTACGGTCTCGCAACGGGGGAATGCTGATCTCCACCACGTTCAGGCGGTAATAGAGATCTTCGCGAAAGTCACCCCGAGCGAGCGCGTGCTCGAGGTCACGATTGGTCGCGGCCACGACCCGAATGTCCACATCGAGCATGCCCTGCCCCCCGACCCGGGAGAAGCGGAGGTCCTGCAGGACGTGCAGCAGCTTGGCTTGGAGGGCCAGGGGAAGATCGGCGATCTCGTCGAGGTAGATCGTGCCCTTGTTGGCGTACTCGAACTGCCCCGGCTTCCGGCGGTGGGCTCCGGTGAAGGCTCCCTTTTCGTGGCCGAACAGTTCGGACTCCAGAAGCTCTTGAGGGATGGCCGCGCAGTTGACCTTGATGAACGCGCCATGGCAGCGCCTCGAGGCGGCGTGGATGCCGCGGGCGACGAGATCCT
>WNGI01005505.1_pt1 | contig 11429 bp, 9 predicted proteins | sample 5400621 | NCBI WGS metagenome assembly WNGI01 (sample SAMN13153374, study PRJNA577476) | soil metagenome | isolation source: 20 cm soil or saprolite under Garry oak tree replicate 1 | place: USA:California | collected 2016-06-15
AACCCGGCCTCCGCGAGCAGGCTCTTTGCCCGGGCGGGGTCGTGCTTGAACCAGAGGGTCGGCTCGTACCCGAACAATCCCTTCGGGATCACTCCCTGCAGCGGCGCGCCGTTCCCGTTCAGGAGGTCGTGGATGATGCCGTCGTAGTCGACCGCGTATTTCACGGCGCGCCTGACCTCCGCCTTTCCAAACGCCGGCACGTTCTTCACATCCATCCCCAGGTACTGCATCGCCAGGTCGGGAGTCTGCATCACGTAAAAGCGCGGTTCATGCTTGAGGGCATCGAGCTGGGCCGCCGACAGGTCCCAGGCGATGTCCGCGTCGCCGCGGCCGAGCATCTCCCGCTGCACGGTGTTCTCCAGGATGTTGGGATAGACGATCCGCTTGATCCGCGGCGCCGGGCCGAGGTTGTAGCGAGGGTTTTCCACCAACTCGATCGCCACTTGACGCTCCCACCGGGCGAGCTGGTACGGGCCGCTGCCCCAGTCGTTGTTCGCGACATGCGCCTTCACCGTCGCGCTGTCCACGATCCCGGCAACCGCGTTGGCCATGATGGAGAGGAACGCCCCCGGGCTGAACGGCTTGGGAAGCGTGATGACGACCGTGGAGGGATCCGGCGCGGTGACCGCGCTCGAGACATTCTTGTCGTCGATCCCCATCTGGGTGATCAGCCACGCCGCGGGGTCCTTGGGGAGGCTGACGACGCGCTGCAACGTATAGACGACGTCGTCCGCGGCGAGGGAATTGCCGCTGCTGAACACGATCCCCCCCTTCAGGTGGAAGGTGTAGATCCGGCCATCCTTGCTCACGTCCCACGACTGCGCCACCTCGGGCCTGGGCTGGGTCAGGTTCCCGCGGGCAAACGTCACGAGATTCGAATACATCTCGTGGTCGGCCAGGGTGGCGCTGAGCTCGTAGGCAAGGTTGGGATCGAGCGTGACGGCATCGGTGATGTCATGCGCGATGACCACGGTCTGTTGGGGGCCGTAACTGGCCGCGAGCCCCCCGGGCACCCCGGCCCACGAAGCAACCAAGACACAGGCGAGCACACCGATCGGCAACCGCCTCAATCACACCACCCCCGGGCGCGCGGATCTGACCCACGCGTGTTCGGCGGACGGCAAGGCCGTCCCTGCCCAGGCCGCGGAGCGCCGGGCCGTAGACGCCGCGATTAACCGTGTCTGCAGGAGGGGACCCGTGGGCATAGTGAATGTGCGAGGTCCGGCATCCTGGCGCTGGCGGTGGGTATTGAGATACTTCCTGACAGGCGCAAGACACATCATCGGGTATGGCGTCTGCCTTGCCTTCATCACATTGACCTTGACGTTTTCGGGCCCGTTCATCGACGTGGTCCGGAGCAGCGACACCCACGTGACGACGCTCATCGGGGCGCTGGGATTCGATCCGAACTTCGGCTGGGTGACTCGGGTCACGATCAACGTCTTCGGCGTGTCGTTCACGCCGGCGCTCGTGGTAGGGCACCTGCTCGGCATCGTGATCTCGCCGATCGGGCTCGTCGCCTTCATGCTCTACTTCATTTTCCGCAAAGCCTTCCCCGACTGACGGCGCGTCGCGCCGCGCGACCCGCCCGTCTCCCTCACCGAAGCAGCCATCCGCCCGTCTCCCCCACCGAGCAGCCACCCGCCTTTGGGCCGCGGCGACCGCCCGGAGGATCTTTCGCCCTTGTGCCCTAAAGAGGAAACGGGGAGGTGATCCCGGCATGGCGCAGGCGAGACGTACCCGGCAGGTCGTGGGATGGGGATCAGGGGTACTGGCGGGCGTTGGCGCGGGGGTGGCGGCCGCCCTGGCGGGCCTGGCCGTGGGCGCGGTCATGCGGGCGAGCATCCCGCCGCCGCACTTCGTGGCGTGGTCCGCTTTTGCGGCGGGCGTTCTCGGGGGGCTGCTCTATGCATGGTTGAGCCGGCTGATCGACCGCCCCGCTCCGGCCCTGTGGATCGTTACCCTTGTGCTGGCAACCATCGACAGCGCCCTCGTCGCCCTGGTACCTCTGCCGTCGGGACCCAGTCCCGTCCGCCTGCCCATTGTGGGCCTCATCGTGCCGCTGAGGCAGCTTGCGGCCCTCGCGGGGATTGGCCGGCTCGGTGAGCGCCGCTTTTCCTCGACGTATCTGGCCGCAGACACCATGATCCACTATGCGACCGCCGTCGCCGTCTCTCTCCTGGTCCCAGCGTTGGCCAAGCGGAGGAACTAGGTGCGCGTCCCGGAAACCGCCCAGGAGGCGGGTCAGGGGGGATTTGCGCTGCGCGACGGCGCAGGGCGATGGATCCCGCTCGTGCTCCGGGTGCTGATGGGCGCACTTTTCATCGTGCACGGATCGGGAAAGCTCATGGCTGCGATTCAGGATCCTCACATCGCGGGCTTCACGAAATCGGTGGACGCCATCGGGTTCCACCCGGGCCTGTTCTGGGCCTGGGTCGTGACGCTGGTCGAGTTCGCCGGCGGGATCTGCCTGTGCGTCGGGCTCTTCACGCGCGCGGCGGCCGCCCTAATCACCATCGAGATGATCGTCGCGGGGCTCAAAGTGAATCTCCCCCGCGGGTTCTACTGGACGAAGGGCGGGGCCGAGGTCCCTCTGATCTTCGCCGTCATCGGCGGGATCCTGACGCTGGCGGGTCCCGGGGCTGCCTCGCTGGACGGGTTCCTTTGGGGCCGAGGTTCCCGGTCGGGGGCTACCGGATCGCCCGTCGCCGGTTCCCGGCAAGGCTCATGACCATACCGGCAACCCCGACGACGATCCCTACGATGGCCAGCGTTCTTGCCTGGCCCGCGGCGGCCGTCGCCGAGCGGGCGGATGACTGCGTAGTCTCGACCCGGGCCCCGAGGCGCTCCAGCAGGACCGCCATTTCGCCGGGCGATGGATCCTTCGCGGGGAACTCGATCGCGGCGGCTTCCCGGACGGGATCGAACGTCTTCTCTGAACTCGTGAACGATTGATCGATCTGCTGGCCGTTGAGAGATCCGACGAAGTGGAAGGTGTAATTTCCCGGGCGCGTTGGGATCACATCCGCCCTGTAGTCGCCGGGGGTCCCAAAGCTCCGGCCAAAGGCCGCCTCGAGCGACAGCGGACCCATCTTCTGGGCGCCAAAGATGATCTCGACCTTGAGATCCTCGGGAAGATCCGTCACGGCCTTGCCGGAGGCGTCTTTGAGCAGCAACTGAACGCCGTTCCTGACGCCGGCGTAGGGAGGTTCGTCCGCCCATCCCACGCTCATCACATACGCTCCCACCTTGCGGCGCTCATGGGCCGCGGCAGGACCGGCCAGGGCGAGCACGATCCCCAGGATCGCCAGAAGCGCTGTTGACCGCACGCACGCGGTGCGTGCCATATCAGGTTTCCCCCTCTCCTCGAGGTCGTCCGCCGCTCCCTCCGCCATCGCGGGGCTGGTACGCGGAGGGAGCCGCTTGTCTGGTGTTCCCATTCTAGGCCACAGGCGAGAAAGTGTCTCTACTACTTTCGACACATTGTTCTGCCGGCCGCACGAGTGGTATAGTCGCGGCGAGACAGGGGTGGGCCGGACGGCCATGTCCTGGAGGTTACCCATGAGGCGGGATTCTTTGGGAGGCGGACGCAGGTGAATATCTTCCGGATCACAGCGGTATGTCTGCTGCTCGCTCTCGTCTTGTCCCGGCCCGCTCCCCCGGCGTGGGGCCACGCCGCATTGGTCAAGTCGTCTCCGGCCAACGGCGCTTCTCTCGCGAAGGCTCCATCGGTCATCCGCGCCTGGTTCAACGATGAGCTGGCGGTCAAAGGGAGCACCTTGAAACTTTTTGATGCTCATCAGAAGCAAATTGCGGCGGGCGGCGTTGACACCGGTGTGAAGAAGCACGACGTGATGAAGGTCGTGCCCCCGCACCTCGCGTCGGGCACATATCTGGTTCGATGGCATGCCATATCCGCGGACGATAATAAGGTGGAGGAAGGCTCGTTCCGGTTTTCGGTTAGAGCGGGCGCCGTCGCTCCCACGGCGCCAACGGCGAGCCTCCCGCCGCTGCACCTCATCGCCCCCGCGAACAACCCGCGCCTGAAGAACCCTGTGGCCCTGATCATCGAGACACCGGGCGACATCTCCCGGCTGACGCTGGGGGGCGAGATGGCAGGCATGAGCCGCATGGGACCGCAGGTGCACCTCCATGTCGTTGTCGATAATGCGACGTTCATGCCCTGGGCGAAGCAGTTGACCGGGCTGGGATCGCACCGCTACCGGTTCCAATTGCCCCTGCTGTCATCGGGCACTCACACCATCAAGGTCTACTGGGGCGACAACAGGACCCACAGGCCTGCCGGCGCCGTGCAAACGGCACACTGCACAATCGTAGGGTAGCTTCCGTGGGTCTCCGCGCCAAAGGGATATAAGCGTTTCCTCTGAGCGCCTCTCCACACCTCGCCTTTGCCGTGGCGATCCAGGCAGACCTCTGTGGCCGCCCGACGCGACGTCCGAAGCCGGGCGCGCCGGGCCGTGGCCGGCCCGGGAATAGAGGCGGCGCCGCCCCGGTTCTTACGGCGAAACAGGCGATCTGTCCTGCATTTGTGCCGTCCCTGAAAGTCTCCCCACAAGGGCAAGAGGGGGCTAAGTGATCACCGTGACATCACGTCGGGAAACATCCACAATCGTGGTCGCATTGGCGCTGCTCGCCTTGTACGTGCTCTGGGGGTCGAGTTTTGCGGCCATCAAGATCGTCCTGGAAGCCATGCCGCCCTTCCTGGCGCTGGCGATCCGGTGGATCGTTGCGGGCGCGATTCTGTACGCATGGGCGATGCGGCGCGAGGGCCGGCCCGGCGAACGTCCGACACCGGAGCAGTGGAAGAGCGCCCTCTTCATCGGCGGCATGGTGATCGTGGGAGGCATCGGCGGGGTCGCCTTCGCCGAGCAGTTCCTGCCGTCGGGGATCGCGGCGCTCCTCGTCTCGACCGCACCCGTATGGGCCGTGCTGATCAGCCGCGGCGTGCTGCACGAAGACGTCTCGTGGGCAACCGGAGCCGGCCTCGTCTTGGGTCTCGTGGGCATGGTCCTGCTCCTCCGGCCCGCTGGGACAGAGCATCTCAATCCCCTCGGAACGGGGGCCGCCCTCGCGGCGGCCATTCTGTGGGCGGTCGGTTCCGTCTACGCCCCCCGGGTCTCGCTCCCGAAGCGTGCGGTGGAGTCCGCCAGCCTGCAGATGCTCGCGTCCGGCGCCGTGCTGCTCGCGGTGGCTCTGGCTGCCGGCGAGTTCTCTCACATCCGATGGACCTGGCGCGCGGAGATCGCCCTGGCCTACCTGACGTTCTTCAGCAGCTTGATCGGGTTCGTCATCTACATGTGGCTCCTGGAAGAATTCCCGATCACCGTGGCGTCGACCGTCGCCTACGCGGCGCCGGTGGTCGCGGTCCTCGTCGGATGGGGGCTGCTCGGCGAGCCCATCACGCCGCGCACGCTCCTGGCGATGGGGGTCATTCTCCTCGGCGTGGCGTTGATGATCACCAGCCGCACACAACCCAGCCCCGGGCCCTCGGCGCATGCAACGCAGCAGCGGCCGCTGCCGGAGCCGGCTCTTCTGGCCTTGGATCCGGCGTGCTGCGATTCCCCTTAAGCTTCGCGGGTGAAGTGAACCCGGCTCGTCCGCTTTGAGCGAGCCGGGAGGGGTGACGGACTCCGCCTGGGACTGTCGAATTATCCCCAGGGGCCTACCATGGTGACCTGTCCGAGATGCGGCAGGGCGAACCCACGCGACGCGCGGTTTTGCATGGCGTGCGGCGCGCGGCTTTCGCAGGCGTGCGGGGCCTGCGGGACGGAGAATCCGCTCGGCGCGGGCTACTGTCTGACCTGCGGCACGTCGCTCGCCGGGGCGGAAACGACCGAACGGCGCCTCGTCAGCGTCGTCTTCGCGGACATCGTCGGATCGACGTCCCTGGCGAGCCGGATGGATCCCGAGCCGGTGCGCGGCATCCTGGGCGAGTTCTCGTCGGCCATGCGCGAAGAGGCGTCCCGGCACGGCGGCACCGTGGAAAAGTTCGTCGGTGACGCGATCATGGCCGTGTTCGGCCTCCCGCAGGCGCACGAGGACGACCCGCAGCGGGCGGTGCGGGCCGCGGTCGCGATGCAGCGCCGCATGGCCGAGCTGCGGACGAAGATCGGCGAGGTGCACATCCGCATCGGCGTCAGCACGGGGGAAGTCATCGCCGACCCCACGGCTGCGCCCGCCGGGGAATTCATGGTCACCGGGGAAACCGTGAACTTCGCCGCCCGGCTCCAGCAGGCCGCGCCCCCGGATGCGATCGTGGTGGACGACCGCACGCGCGCCGCCACCCATTCTTTTGTCCGTTACACTCCGCTGGCGGCCCCCAAGACGGGGGACTTCGCCAACCGGCCTCGCTGGCAGGTCTTCCGCGTCATCGACGGCGCCCAGATCAAACGCCTCAGCGCCCCCCTACTGGGGCGCGCCGACGAGGTGCAGGTGCTCCTCGCGATGTACCGGCACACGCTCGAAAACCGCCAGCACCACCTGGTCGCGCTGATCGGGCCCGCCGGGATCGGGAAGACGCGTCTCGCGGAAGAGGTGCTCGACGCCGTCTCCCGGGGGCGCACGCCGCCCACGATCCTGCGCGGGCGCTGTCCGGCGTACGGCGACGGGTTGACCTTCTGGCCGCTGGCCGAAATGTTGGAGCAGGAGTGTCAGATTTCGCAGAGCGACTCCCCGGCGGTCGTCGCCGAGAAACTGGCGGCGGCGGTAGACCGTGTCTGCGCGCCGCTGCTCGGGCCGGAGGACAGCCGGGCCGTCACCGCGGGGCTGGGGGTGCTGCTGGCGCTCGAGTCCGCGGAGCGCCGCGTCAGCCTGCCCGACCCGCGGGAGGGCGACGATGCCGGGTCGGCCAGCACGACGCTGTTCCAATCACTCAGAAAGTTCCTCAAGGCCAAAGCTGAATCCGGACCGCTGATCCTGTTGTTCGAGGACCTGCACTGGGGGGAAGAGAGCCTGCTGGACCTGTTGGAGCAGCTCGGCGCGCGGGGCATCGACGCGCCGCTCCTCATCCTCTGCCTCGCGCGCCCCCAGTTGCTGGAGCGGCGTCCCACCTGGGGCCAGCACGTCCGCAACTATGCCACGATGTCGCTGTCCCCCCTCTCGACCGAGCAGAGCCACCAGCTCATCACGGAACTGCTCAAAGGCGAGTCCATCCCTCCCGACGTGCGCCTGCGGATCCAGGCGAAAACCGAGGGCAACCCGTTCTTTATCGGCGAGACGCTCCGCATGCTCATCGACAACCGGCATCTCGTACGCGACGGCGGCGGATGGCGGTGGAGCGGCGATCCGGTGGATATCCGCATCCCGGATACCGTCCACGGCATCATCCTGTCCCGGATCGACCTGCTGCCGCCGTTGGAGAGGCGGGTGATCCAGGATGGATCCGTCGCGGGTCGCGTCTTCTGGCTGGGCAGTATCACCGCGATGGGCCTGCCGGCAGCCGAGGCGCTCGCGGCGCTCGAGCACTTACTGGACAAGGACCTGGTCGAGGAACATGCGAGTTCCTCGGTGGCGGGAGAACGGGAATATGCATTCACCCACGCGCTGATTCCCGAGGTCGCGTATGGGACGCTCCCCAAGACCATGCGCAGCGCGAAACACCTGAAGCTCGCCGCCTGGCTCGAGGGGATCGCGCACTATGCGGATGAGTTCCTCGAGGTGCTCGCGCACCATTACGAGGATGCGTGGCGGTACCGATTCGAGACGGGAGAAGAAGCCCAAGGCACGGCCCGGAAGGCGATTCAGACGATCCGCAGAGCCTCGGCGCGCGCGAAGGCCCGCTGGACGCTCCCGGAAGCCCGCCGCCTCTGCGATCGCGCGCTGAGGATCCTGCATACGGCGGGATTGGATGCCGACGTCCCCCTCCTCCTCGAACTCCTCACGGACCGCTGCGAAACCGTCAAGTGGCTCGACGTCCCCGACGTCGTCCTCGAGGACACCCAGAGAGTGGTCGACATGGCCGCGCCGGCGGGCCGCGAGGATCTGCTGGCGCGGGCCTGGCTGAACCGGGCGTTCGCCGCGAACGATCGCGGACGGCTGCACGAGGCCGAAGATGCGCTGCAGCGGGCTGAAACCCTGTTTCGCTCCCTCGGCGACCGGCAGGGCGAGGCCGAGACGCTGGAGATGCTCGGCTTCACCACCGAGGACCTGCGCGGCAAACTGACCGCTGCCGGGGAGGCGTACCGGCGGGCGCTGCAGCGTTATGGGGAAATCAGCAACGCACAGGGCGTCGCCCGGACCAGCGTGCGGCTGGGCCGCTGTCTGGTCAACGCGGGAGAGATCCATCGCGCCGAACAGCTGCTCGCCGGCGCCCTCCAGCTCGCCAGGCAGTCCCATGAGCGCATCAGCGAGGCGGGGGCCGTGGTCGGCCTGGCCATCATCGCGCACCTGTCCGGCAAGTCGGCGGCGGCGGTGGACCGATACCAGGAGGCGATCGCGATCTACCTTGAGCTGGGGGACCTGATGGGCGCGGCCAGCGCGCACCGTCATCTTGGAATGCACCACCTCCGCATGGGAGCGATCGACGAGGCCGAAGTGGCGTTCCAACGAGCTCGGACGCTTCGGGCGGAGTACGGCGCCCGATCGGAGTCCGCGGTGCTCCTCCGCGGGCTGGCCGAGGCGTCGCTGGCGAGGGGCGATCTGCTCCAGGCGGCCGAGTACGCCGAGGAAGCGATGCGGGCGGTCTCCGACTTCGACCAGCTGGCCAAGGCCACCCACGGCGTCACGCTCGCCCGGGTGCGCGCATCACAGGGGCGTGAGGTGGAAGCGGAGCGGCTCTTCGAGGCGGGGCTGAGGCTGCTCGAACCTTCGGAGTATGTGGTCGACTTTGCGCTGGCTCTCCTGAAGTACGGCGATGCGCTGCTTGCGCTCAAACGTCCAGATCGCGCTTCGCCGGTGCTCCGGCGCGCACGGGAACTCTTCGCCGGCATGGGCTGCGCGTTCTTTGTGCGCGAGGTCGACGCGCGGCTCGAGCCACCCGTCCACAGCGCCGGGTCCTAGCGCACGCCGGACGGCCCGCCCAACCTGCGTCCTGCCGCCTTCGCAGGGCCGGGTTAACGGACGATCAGCACCGGGACGCGCGCCCCGTGCAGGACCCGCTCGCTCACGCTTCCCAGGATCAGCCCGCCGATCTGGCCGAGCCCCCGGCTCCCCATGATGATCAGGTCCGCCTTGTGCTCCGCGGCCGCCTTGATGATCTCGCCCGCAGGGTCGCCCTGTCGATAGACGCGGCTCACGGGGCGCTCCATTCCTTCCAGCGCCGACGCGGTGGCCTCAAGGATCATCTGGCCGGCTTTGCGCAGCCCCTCTTCCAGCGAGCCAAGATCGACGTATCCCGCGCCGGGACCACCCATCGCGATCACCGGGACGTGCCCGACGTTCACCAAGATGACCTCCGCCTCCCGCAGCTCCCGGCCGAGGCGCGCCGCCAGCTTCGCCGCTGCGATCGCGTGCGGTGAGCCATCGGCCGCCACGAGCATCCGCATCATTGTCGCTCAGCCCCCTCGCGCGTCCACCGTAAATCCACCCTCATCTGACTAACGGCGCGGCCCGCTCCTGCACTCCCGGCTGCCTCTCCAAGAACGCCGGCACCCTCTCTGCCTTGCGCCGCCCCCCTGCACGCCCGCCCGTCAATGGGCAGCAGGCCATGATAATCACAGGGTACTTTCCCTTAGATGAAAGTTCCATCATCACGCGGTTAAGACTTACAGGTTTTTTCGCCAATCCTCTCCGGTAATTACCTGATCCCGCGAGCATCCGGGCGGCGCCATACTCCAGGTACTTCGATCAAGAGCGAACAGAGGGGGGTCGTGGGGTGCCGACCGTGTGGTTCCTGATCGCCGCTCTCATCGCTGTCGTACTGGGCGTGCCGGCGGTGACGGCCCAAGCGCCCGGCTTCTCGTTCAGCCCCAACCAGAGGTTGATCGAACCGACAAACCCGCTGAACTCTCTGCTCCTCTCCACCAACTTCGACACCGAACCGGGGATCAAGATCGACAGCGCCGACAACGTGTACGTCGGCGCCATTCACGGCGTCCCGGGCGGCACCGTCATGTGGAAGGCGCCGGCCGGGAGCTGCACCAACTCCGGCTGCACCTTCCGGTTCCTCGGAGAAGTCGATTCCGCGCAGAACCCGACGGGGCTTGCGCCGGGCGGCGGGGATGAAGATCATGCCATCGGCTCATCCGGGCCGGGACGCCCCGGCGCACTGGTTGTGGCCAGTCTCTGGCTGGGGGATATCACCGTGGCGGGCTCCACAGACGGCGGCCGGACGTTCTTCACCAACCCGGTCGCGTCTCCGATCCCGGCCGATGACCGGCAGTGGGTGGTGGCCGACGGTCCCAGCACCTTCTATATGACCTTCCACGATGTGGCGACCTCCAACATCGACGTGCTGCGTTCGCAGGACGGTGGGATGACCTGGCTGCCGGTTGGGACCGCCATCGACCTCGCGACGGCCCCGGCCGCCCTGGGTGTGCCGCCCAGCGCCACGGGAAACATCGCCGGCGAGATCAAGCTCGATCCGGTCAATCACATCTTCTACCAGGTGTTCGCGGCTCCGTCGGACGCCCTGCAGAACCAGACCGGGGCGCCTCCGAACGCCGTCTACATGGGCGTGTCGACGGACGGTGGGCAGACCTGGACCGACCACAGGGTTTTTGCGGGCCCCGCCACGGCATCGTTCGCCAACATTTTCCCGGCCGCGGCCGTGGATGCCGCCGGGAACGTGTACACCACCTGGTCCGACGGGCGGAACGTGTTCTTGAGCGCCTCCACCGATCACGGCAGCACGTGGAGCGCTCCCCACCAGGTAAGCCAGAATTCGGCCCAGTTGCAGACCAGCATTTTCCCCTGGATCGCGGCGGGGCAGAATGGCGCCGTCGACCTCGTCTGGTATGGGACGAGCGCGACCTCCGCGGACGACAGTTCCGCGCGGTGGAACGTGTTCTTCGCCCAGTCTCTGAACGCCAGCTCCCCGAGCCCGACCTTCGCCCAGGCCGTGGCGAGCGACCACATCATCCACACGGGGCCTATCTGCGAGAGCGGGACGGGATGCACAGGCAACCGCAATCTGGCGGACCTGTTCATGGTCGCGGTCGACTCGAGGGGGTTGGCCTATATCGCCTACGCCGACGATCACCAGACCGATAGTTCCGGCAACCCGCTGACGCAGACGTATTTCACGTTGCAGACCGGGGGGTCGAGCGTCGGCGCTCCTCCGTAACTCTGGGAGTAGCAACCACTGGAGCCCTCGACCGGATTCGAACCGGTAACCCCCTCATTACAAGTGAGGAGCTCTACCAGGTTGAGCTACGAGGGCGCCTGTGCAACTCGTAGTCTAACAGCGGCGCCGGCGGCTTGCAAGGATCGCGCGGGCCGCTCAGGCCGCATCGCCCTCAGCTCATGTGCAG
>WNGI01049913.1_pt1 | contig 11427 bp, 10 predicted proteins | sample 5400621 | NCBI WGS metagenome assembly WNGI01 (sample SAMN13153374, study PRJNA577476) | soil metagenome | isolation source: 20 cm soil or saprolite under Garry oak tree replicate 1 | place: USA:California | collected 2016-06-15
CCGACGTTAAAGCCGCCGTCGCGGCGGATCAACGACCCGATCCGGTTTTGCGCGATTTTGGCGGTTTGCGACCCGCAATCGAACGCAGGCTTTGGCTCCCCGCGGTGTTTTTATTCTCAGGGAGCCAAGGACTTCGCATGATCTTTCCAGCCATTACAGGCTTGCCGGGCTCATCGGGGCAGCAACTTGCGCAGGTTGCGTGCGGCGATGCGGGTCGCTTTTGCGGCGGCGCAGACTATGCTGCGATGCGTCAAAGGGCCATGCCATGCGTGCCCCGCCTCTGCCCGGTTGACGACGCGTGGATATCCCCTGCCGGCGGCAGTTTCGACTGGACCCGAACACCATGGACGGGGCAAGTGATGAAGACCTCATGGCTCGGATCTCGCAGGGAGACGAGCGGGCCTTCCGACTGCTTGCCCGCAGGTACCTGCCCCGGGCGCTCGGGCTGGCGCGCAGGGTTTTGGGGAACGAGGCGGATGCCGAAGAGGTCGTGCAGGAGGCGCTGTTGCGCGTGTGGCTCAATGCGGCACGCTGGCGCCCGACTGCGGCATTCCGCACCTGGTTCTATCGCGTGGTCCTCAACCTGTGTCTCAACCGCAAACGGCGCGCGCCGTTCGCGGCGCTCGCCGACGTCGAGGAGCCGGCCGATCCCGCTCCCGGTCCATTCCTCGAAATCGAACATCGGCAAACCGATCGGCTCGTCGCCGCGGCAATCGCCGGCCTTCCCGATCGGCAACGCGCGGCCATCGTCCTCACCTATCAGGAGGGCATGTCGAATGCCGAGACCGCGGCGGTGCTCGGCACTTCCATATCCGGAATCGAGACCTTGCTGGTGCGCGCAAGGCGCGCGCTGCGCAAGGCACTCGGCTCAGTTCTCGCATCGGAACGGTGAACTCCATGATGACTCTCGCGCAGTTTGTTGAGCTCCTCGATATCCACGGCGCCGATCCGGCGCGCTGGCCGGATCCTTCCCGAGAGGCGGCGCAAGAACTGCTCGCCGCGAACGCCGACGCCCGCGCGGTGCTGGCCGGCGCCGCGGATTTCGACGTGCTGATCGCGCGGCATTACCGGCGCGCAAGCCCGCACGCAGGCGCGCGTTCCGAGGAGCAGGCGATGGTGCGCGTGCTGGCGCGACTCGAAGCGCCGCTGCCACCGCAGCGGCGCGGGCTATTGCCGAGATTGTTGCCCGCGGCCCTGCTCGAGTTCGATCTTGCGCCCGCCTGGCCGCGCTTTGCCGCCCTGGTGGGAATCGCGGTTTTGGGCTTCGCAGTCGGGCTGAGCGACGCCGGAATGGCGGTCACCAAAAAATCCGCCTCGGCTATCGTCGGAATTCCGGCAAGCTCCGATTCGGATCTGAGCCTGATCCTGTTCGAGCCGGACCCGCTGTCCGCGATGAGATGAGACCGAAATGGCGATCCTGTCCGCTCCGGCCGTCGGCGATCGCGCTTCGCGCGTCCTGCTGTTCGTATCGCTGGCGCTCAATCTGTTCTTCCTCGGGGTGCTGGGCGCGACCGCGGTGCGCCAGCTGTGGCTGCAAGCTCCCGCCGCCGTCGAGCCGAGCCGGAGCGCCGCGGAGCGCATCGACCGGCTGGCCGCCACGCTCTCCGCATCGGATGCCGAGAAGTTGCGGGCCGAATTCCACACCCGCGAGCAGACGCTGGAAGCGGCGCATTCCGCGTACCGCCGCGCCCAGGAAGCGGTGCGGGCCGCGTTGCGCGCCGAGCCATTCGACGCCGCCGCCGTCCGCTCCGCGATGGCCGATACCCGCGCCGCGCGCCAGGCGCTCGATCTCGCCCTCCACGATGTGATCGCCACCGCAGCCGCCGAGATGTCGCCCGCCGGACGCAACAGCCTCGCCAACTGGTCGCCGCCCCACGGCGGCGCTCCCCCGAAGTAACGCGGCCGCGAAAGAGCGAGCATGCAGCAACGGGCGCAGACGCCATCGGCGCGGGCAGGCCCGCAAAGCCGAAGAATTATCGCGCCCCGCATCTTAGATCCGAGGCCGCGCTGCCGCCGCTCGAATGGTGGCGAGGCTTTCGCTCGGCCGAGCTCACCGATCTGATGGAGCAGGCTTCGGCCGCGAATTTCGACATCGCGGCCGCGGTCGCCCGCATCGTGCAGGCGGATGCGCAGGCGCGGATCGCGGGCGCCGCGCTGCTGCCGAGCATCAATGCCACCGCGAGCGCGCAACGCTCGAAATCCTCGCAAGCCGTGTTCGGGGGCGCCTCGGGCGCTTCCGGCGGAGGCAGCGGCGGCAGTGGCGGCAGCAGTGTCGGCGGTGGAGGCGGCGGCGCGCGAACGCTGTATACGGCGGCTTTGAACGCGAGCTATCAGCTCGATTTCTGGGGAAAAGTGCGAGCGCAGATCCGCGCCGCGGATTATTCCGCGCTCGCCAGCCGCTTCGACCGCGAGGTGGTCGCGCTCAGCACCCTGGTCACCGTCGCGGATACTTATTTTCTGGTGCTCGAGGGCCAGGATCGCCTGCGCGTCGCCCGGGAGAATCTGACGAGCTCGGAACGAATCTTGAAGCTCATTCAGGATCGCTTCAACAATGGCACCGCGTCCGCGCTCGAGGTTGCCCAACAGGCGAGCCTCACCGCCATCGTGCGCGCCTCGATCCCGCCGCTTGTGGAGCAGGTCCAGCAGAATACCGCGACGCTGGCGTTGCTGGTCGGCCGCGCGCCGGAGAACCTCGCGGTCCGCGGCGGCAGCCTGTATCGGCTGGGTATCCCGCGCGTGTCGCCGGGACTGCCCTCCGAGCTGCTCACGCAACGCCCCGATATCCGCGAGGCCGAGCTCAAGCTCGCCAGCGCCGACGCCAATGTCTATGCGGCGCGCGCCGCGTTCCTGCCGAGCATCCAGCTGACCGGACAGGCCGGCTTCGAGAGCGCGGCGCTGCGCACACTGTTCGGTCCGGGCGCGGTGTTCTACACCGTCGCCGCAAGTCTCACGCAGCCGATCTTTCAGGGCGGGCTGTTGCTGGGCCAGCTCGACCTGCAGAAGGGCGCGCGCGAAGAGCTGCTGCAAGATTACCGCAAAACGGTGATCTCGGCGTTCACCGACGTGGAGCGGGCGCTCGTCGCCGTCCAGCAGACGACGCGCCAGGAAGCGTTGCAGCGCCAGGCCGTCGCGGAGTCGCGCAAAGCCTTCGAGCTTTCCGAGGAGCGGCTGCGCGCCGGCACCATCGATCTCACCACGGTGCTGCAGGCGGAGCAGACCTTTTTCCAGCAGGAGGACACGCTGGCCCAGGTGCGCTTCGCGCGGCTGCAGGCGATCGTCAGCCTGTTTCAGGCGCTCGGCGGGGGCTGGTTCCTGGACCGCGAGCCGGTCGTGCGGCCGCTCGATGTCGGCCCAAACTCTAAAAGTTAACGGGGCGCGTACATAGTTAGGGCGCAAATGGCAGGCTTTCGCAGATTTCTGACCATCGTCGTCGTCGGCGCCGTTCTCGTCGTCGTGGCGATGATGATTTTCGCCCCGGGTTCGCAGCGCCAGCGCAATGCCGGACGCTCCGGCAATCCGGAAGGTCCGATCCCGGTGCTCGCGGCCGAGGCGCGCATTGCCGACGTCCCCGTCTATCTCGACGGCGTCGGCACCACGCGTGCGCTCAACATGGTCACGGTCCACAGCCAGGTCGATGGAACGCTGGTCAGCGTCAATTTCCGCGAAGGGCAGGATGTGAAGGCGGGCGACGTCCTGGCGCGCATCGATCCCACTACCTACCAGGCCCAGCTCGATCAGGCGCTCGCCAAGAAGGCGCTCGACGAGGCACAGCTCGCCAATGCCAGGCTCGACCTCGAGCGCTACACCAATCTGCTCAAGACCAACGCGGTCAACCGGCAGCAGGTCGACACCACGCGCGCGCTGGTGGCGCAGCTGGAAGCCCAGGTGAGGCTCGACCAGGGCGCGATCGACAATGCCCGAGCCTATGTCAATTACTGCACGATCGTGGCGCCGATCAGCGCCCGTGTCGGCATTCGCCTGGTCGATCAGGGCAATCTGGTGCACGCGTCGGATCCGACCGGCATCGCCATGCTGACCCAAATTCGACCGATCTCGGTGCTCTTCACCCTGCCGCAGCAGCAGCTCGGCCAAGTCAACAAGGCGTTCGCAAAGGCGCCGCTCAGCGCCGAGGCGACGGAATCCGACAGCAGGCAGGTGCTCGACCGCGGCACACTGCAGGTCGTCAACAATCAGGTCGACCAGACGACCGGGACAGTGCAGCTCAAGGCCGAGTTTCCCAATGCCGATTTGCAGCTCTGGCCGGGCCAATTCGTCAATGTCAGGCTGCTGATCGATACGCTGCGCCAGGTCGTGGTGGTGCCCACGGCCGCCGTGCAGCGCGGCCCCAACGGCGCCTTCGTCTATTTGCTGCAGCCGGACAGCACCGTGTCGGTCCGCCCCGTCGGGGTCACCCAGCAGGATGAGGCCCATGCGGTGATCGCCAACGGGCTGCAGGCAAAGGATCGCGTCGTCACCTCGGGTTTCGCGCAGCTTGCCGATGGTCGCAAGGTGACGGTCAGCGGCGCTACGGGCGCGACTGGGGCGGCGCTGAGCTCGGGCAATCCGGATGATACCGGCGCGAGCCAGCCGCGCCGGCAACGGGGCGCAGGCAAGTCCGAGGCGTCCGGCGCGGCGCCGGGCACCACGCCATGAACGTTTCCGCAAGCGTGTCGGCGCCCTTCATCCGCCGCCCGATCGCGACTTCGCTGCTGGGAGTCGCGGTGCTGCTCGGCGGCGTGCTGGGCTATTGGCTGTTGCCGGTCTCCGCCTTGCCGCAGGTCGATTTCCCGACCATCCAGGTCACGACGCAGCTGCCGGGCGCGAACCCCGACACGACGGCATCGCTGGTGACCGCGCCGCTGGAGCGGCAGTTCGGCCAGATCCCGGCGCTGACCACGATGACTTCGTCGAGCTCCTACGGCATCAGCCAGATCACGCTGCAGTTCGAGCTCAACCGCGACATCGATGCCGCCGCCCAGGACGTGCAATCCGCGATCAATGCCGCGGGCTCGACCTTGCCGCGCAACCTGCCGTATCCGCCGACCTACTCCAAGGTGAACCCGGCCGACGTGCCGGTCGTCACCCTGGCGCTGACCTCGGACACCGTCGCGCTGCGGCAATTGAGCGACATCGCCGACACCTTGCTGGCGCAGCGCCTGAGCGAAGTGACCGGGGTCGGCCACGTCTCGGTCGAGGGCGGCATCCGTCCTGCGGTGCGCGTCCAGGCGGATCTGGCGCGGCTCGCCGCCTACGGCATCGGCCTCGAGGATCTGCGCTTCGCGATCGTCAACGCCAATGTCGCCGGTCCCAAGGGCTCGTTCGACGGCGCGCATCAGTCCTACACCATCGCGGCCAACGACCAGATCGCGGCCGCCGACGCCTACCGCTCCGTGGTGGTGACCTATCGCAACGGCGCGCCGGTGCTGCTGAGCGACGTCGCCAACGTGCTCGACGGGCTGGAGAACACCAAGGTCGGCGGCTGGTACGAGGGCGCGCCGGCCGTGATCGTCGACGTGCAGCGCCAGCCCGGCGCCAACGTCATCGAGACCGTGCAGCGCGTGCTGGGCGAGTTGCCGAAGCTGCAGCGCGCCATGCCGGCCGGCGCCAAGCTCACGGTGGTGAGCGACCGCACCAACACCATCCGCGCCTCGGTGCGCGACGTGCAATTCACCCTCATTCTCGCCGTCGCGCTGGTGGTGCTGGTCGTGCTCATCTTCCTGCGCACCGTCCGCGCCACTTTCATCGCCGGCGTCGCTTTGCCGCTGTCGCTCGTCGCCACCTTCGGGGTGATGTGGTTCTGCGGCTTCGCCACATGGAGGACGGCGAGGCGCCGCTCGCGGCGGCGCTCAACGGCGCGCGCGAGATCGGCTTCACGGTGATCTCGCTGACCGTGTCGCTGATCGCCGTGTTCATTCCGCTGCTGTTCATGACCGGGCTCGTCGGCCGCATGTTCCGCGAGTTCGCGCTGACTTTGACCATTGCGGTCGTCGTCTCGGCGGTCGTGTCGCTCACGCTCACCCCGATGATGTGCAGCCGGCTGTTGCGGCCGGCCCAGGAAGGTGCCGGAAGCCCTGTCACCCGCGGCTTCAACCGCGCCGTCGAATGGAGCGTCGAGACCTATCGGATCACGCTCGAATGGGTGCTGCGCCACCAGAGGCTCACGCTGGCGACCACCCTTCTCACGCTCGCGGCGACGATCTTGCTCTACGTCATCGTGCCGAAAGGATTTCTGCCGTTGCAGGACACCGGGCTGATCACGGCCGTGACCGAGGCCGGCCCGGAGGTGTCGTTCGTGGAGATGCAGCGGCTGCAGGGAGACATCGGCGCGGCGATCCGCCGGGACCCCGACGTGACCGGCGTCGTTTCGGTGATCGGCGTGAGCCCGCTCAATCCCACGCCGAATGCCGGCCACCTCGCCATCACCCTGAAAGCCCGCGACCAGCGCCGCGCCGTGGTCGCCGACATCGTCGAGCGCCTGAAGGCGCTCGTCGCGCCGATCCCGGGGATGGTGGTGTATTTCCAGCCGGTGCAGGACATCCAGATCAGCACGCGCGCGAGCCGCGCCCAATATCAGTACACGCTGACCGGCACCGAAGCCCAGGCGGTGTCGGACTGGTCGGTCAAGCTGGCCGACCGGCTGCGCGCGGAGCCGGCGCTGCGCGAGGTCGCCTCGGAAGCGCAGGAAGGCGGCTTGCGCACCTTCATCAACGTCGATCGGGAAAAAGCCGGCCGGCTCGGCATCTCGATGCAGGTCGTCAACGACACGCTCAACGACGCCTTCGCCCAGCGGCAGATCTCGACGATCTATGCCCAGGCCAACCAGTACCGGGTGATCCTCGAGGCGATGCCGCAGTATCAGCAGGATCCGAGCTCGCTGTCGAAGCTGTTCGTTTCCTCGACCAACGGCGCGCAGGTCCCGATCAGCGCCTTCACGGGCATGCAGCGCACCATTGCGCCGCTCATCATCAGCCATCAGGCGCAATTTCCCGCGGTGACGATCAGCTTCAATCTGGCGCCGGATGCTTCGCTCAGCGACGCGGTCGCGGCAATCGCCAATGCCGAACGCGACATCGGCATGCCGGCCGCGATCGTCGGCGGTTATTCGGGCGACGCCGCGGAGTTCGGCCGCTCGCTCGCCGGCGAGCCGTGGCTGATCCTGGCCGCGGCGGTCGCGATCTACATCGTGCTGGGCGTGCTCTACGAGAGCTTCATCCACCCGCTCACGATACTTTCCACCCTGCCGTCCGCCGGCGTCGGCGCGCTGCTCGCCCTGATGCTCACCGGCCAGGACCTCTCGGTCGTGGCGCTGATCGGCATCGTGCTGCTGATGGGCATCGTGAAGAAGAACGCCATCATGATGATCGATTTCGCGCTGGATGCGGAGCGCAAGGAAGGGCTCTCCCCGCGCGATTCGATCGTCAAGGCCTCGATGCTGCGCTTCCGCCCGATCATGATGACGACGCTCGCCGCGCTGTTCGGCGCGCTGCCGCTGGCGCTCGAGCGCGGCACCGGATCCGAGCTGCGCTTTCCGCTCGGCGTCACCATCATCGGCGGACTGCTGCTGAGCCAGTTGCTCACGCTCTACACCACGCCAGTGATCTATCTCTACATGGAGCGGCTGCGGGCGCGGCTTATGCGCGCCGTGGCCCCGCCCGCGCCGCGCGAGCTTCCCCCGCCCGCGATCACCCAGCGAGCCGCGGAATGAGACCCAAATTGTTTGATTTAGCTGAGCCGGCATCGCGCTTCGCCTCTCCCCTTGCGGGAGAGGGTGGTCCGAGCCGAAGGCAAGGACCGGGTGAGGGGTGCGTTCGAACTCACTCGAAGACAAGAACCCCTCACCCGCCTCGCGGACTTCGTCCGCTCGGCATCCTCTCCCGCAAGGAGAGAAGAGAAGCGCGTCTGCAGCTGGGCTTTCGCAATAATGCCACAAGGGGAGAGGGGAAGCTCGCGTCCATCACCGCCTGCGTGAGACGGCCGGACCGATGAATTTCTCCTATCCGTTCATCCGCAGGCCGGTGGGCACCACGCTGCTCGCCATCGGCCTGTTCCTCCTCGGCGCGGTCGCCTATGTGTTTCTCCCCGTCGCGAGTCTGCCGAGCATCGATTTTCCCACCATCCGCGTGAGCGCCAGCCGCCCCGGCGCCGATCCGGCCACCATGGCGGCGACGGTCGCCGCGCCGCTCGAGCGGCGGTTAGCCGAGATCGCCGGTGTCACCGAGATCACCTCGACCAGCGCGCTCGGCTCGACCAGCATCGCGGTGCAGTTCGATCTTTCCCGCAACATCGACGGCGCGGCGCGCGACGTGCAGGCGGGGCTCAATGCGGCGGCGAGCGACCTGCCGACCGACCTGCCGATGGTGCCGACGTTCCGCAAGGCCAATCCGGCCGCGGCGCCCGTCCTGATCCTGGCACTGACCTCGAACACCATCGCGCCGAGCGCGCTCTACGACGTGGCCGACACCGTGATCGCCCAGCGCATCTCCCAGGTCGACGGGGTCGCCGAGGTGACGGTGAGCGGCGCCGAGCAGCCGGCGATCCGGGTGCGCGTCAACCCGGTGGCGCTCGCCTCGATCGGGCTCGGGATGGACGACGTGCGCGCCGCGATCGTCAATTCCAACGCCGCGGGGCCGGACGGCGCCTTCGACGGAGCGCAGCAGGCCCAGACGATCGCCACCAACGACCAGCTGCGCAACGCACGGGATTACGATCCGATCGTGGTGCGCACGGTAAACGGCTCGGTGGTGCGGCTCTCCTCCGTCGCCGCGATCACGCCGGGTGTGCGCAACACGCTCTCCGCCGCCTGGTTCAACCGGCAGCCCTCGATCCTGCTCATCATCACCAAGCAGGCGCAGGCCAATGTCATCGATACCGTCGACCGCATCCACGGGGTGCTCGGCGACATCAAGGCCTGGGTCCCGGCGGACCTGCAGATCTCGGTGCTGTCCGACCGCACCACCACGATCCGCGCCAGCGTCCACGACATGCAGCTCACCCTGTGCGCAACGATCGCGCTGGTCATGCTGGTGGTATTTGATGCTGGTGGTGTTCCTGTTCCTGCGCCGCGCGACCCCGACGATCGCCGCCGGCGTCACCGTGCCGCTGTCGCTCGCGGGCACCTGCGCGCTGATGTGGCTTGCCGGCTTCTCGATCGACAATCTCTCGCTGATGGCGCTGGCGGTATCGGTCGGCTTCGTGGTCGACGACGCCATCGTCATGATCGAGAACGTGTTTCGCAATCTCGAGGCCGGATCCTCGCCGCTGCGCGCCACCATCGAGGGCGCGCGCCAGATCGGCTTCACCGTGGTGGCGATCAGCGTGTCGCTGATCGCCGCGTTCATTCCGCTGCTGTTCATGGGCGGAATCGTCGGCCGGCTGTTCCGCGAGTTCTCCGTGACGCTCGCGTTCGCGATCGCGGTTTCGACCGTGGTCTCGCTCTCGGTCACGCCGATGATCTGCGCGCATTTCGTGCGCGCCCCGCCGAGCCCGAGCGCGACCTGGCTCGACCGCGTGGTCAGCGCGGTGCTCGACCGGTTGATCCGTAGCTACGCCGGCACCTTGCGCAATGTGCTGCGCCACCGCGCGCTCACCATGCTGGTGATGCTGCTCACGGTCGCGCTCACCGTGGTGCTCTACGTCAAGGTCCCCAAGGGCTATTTCCCGCAGGACGACACCGGGCTCGTGTTCGGCGGGACCGAGGCCTCGACCGACATCTCGTTCAAGGCGATGTCGGAGCTGCAGCAGCGCGCGGCGGCGATCGTCGAGGCGGATCCCGCCGTCGCCGCGGTCGCCTCCTCGGTCGGCGCCTCGACCTTCAATCCCTCGCTCAACCAGGGCCGGCTCTTCATCAGCCTGAAGCCGCTTGCGGAGCGCAAGATCACGACCGCGCGGGTGGTCGACCGCCTGCGCGAAAAACTCGCGGCGGTGACCGGCCTCAAGGTGTTCATGGTGCCGGCGCAGGACCTGCGCGTCGGCGCCCGCCAGAGCAAGGCGCAATATCAGTTCACGCTGTGGGGGACCGACGTCGACGAGCTGCAGAGCTGGATGCCGAAGGTGCTCGCGGCGGTGCGCAAATTGCCCGGCCTGACCGACGTCTCGACCGACCGCGAGCAGGGCGGGCTGCAGGCGGACGTGACCATCGACCGGCTCGCCGCCTCGCGCCTGTGCGTGCAGGTCCAGGACATCGACAACGCGCTCAACAATGCCTTCGCGCAGCGCCAGATCTCGACCATCTACACCCAGCGCAACCAATACCGGGTCGTTCTCGAAATCGACCGGCAATTCCAGCGCGACCCGACGGATCTGAGCCGCGTCTATGTCAAGGCGAGCGGCAGCTTCGCCGGCAACGCCCAGTGCGCGGGCGCGATCGCCAGCGCGCAGGCGACCAATGCCGCGACCGGCGTCGTCGCCGGCATCGCGCCCAACGAGGTGCCGCTATCGGCGGTGGCGCGGTTCGGCAAGTCGATCGCGCCGCTCGTCGTCAACCACCAGGGCCAGTTCCCCTCGATCACCATCACGTACAATCTCAAGCCCGAGGCCGGGATCGAGCAGGCGGCCGCGAGCATCCGCGAGACGATCGCCGATCTGCATCTGCCCGATACGATCCATCCCGAGCCCGCCGGCGATATCAAGGCGTTCGCGCAAACAGTCGGCGCGCAGCCGATCCTGATTTTAGCGGCGCTGATCGCGGTCTACATCGTGCTCGGCGTACTCTACGAGAGCCTCGCGCATCCCCTCACCATCATCTCCACTTTGCCCTCGGCGGGGCTCGGCGCTTTGCTTGCGCTCGCGCTGACCGGCAGCGAGCTGACCGTGATCGCTTTCATCGGCATCATTCTCCTGATCGGCATCGTGAAAAAGAACGGCATCATGCTGGTCGATTTCGCGCTCGACGCCGAGCGTCGGCGCGGCCTTGCGCCCGAGCAGGCGATCTTCGAGGCATGCTTAGAGCGTTTCCGCCCGATCCTGATGACGACGATGGCATCGCTGCTCGGCGCCGTACCGCTCGCCGTCGCCATCGGCCCGGGATCGGAGCTGCGCCGCCCGCTCGGCATCACCATCATCGGCGGGCTCTTGGTCTCGCAGGCGCTGACGCTTTACACCACCCCGGTGATCTATCTGCTGCTCGACCGCCTGCACCGCCGCCTGTGGGGCTCGCGCGAAGGCTCGATCGGCAAAGGGCCGGGGCCGAGGTCCAGCGGCCTCGGTCTTGGCGCGGCAACCGAAGGCGCGGAATAGGGGCGAGGTGCGAAAAGCTTTTGCGTTCCCCGCACAAGGCGCCCCGCGCAGCGATGCGCCGCAGATCCGGGGCCCGGCTTTGTCGATGATTCAGCCCTGGATCCCGGGTCTGCAGCGCACCACTGCCCTGCTGCGCTGCGCCCGGGAAACATCGGGGCGGTTCGCGCTTTGCAAACCGCCGGGCGCCTTGCT
>WNGI01006351.1_pt1 | contig 11425 bp, 13 predicted proteins | sample 5400621 | NCBI WGS metagenome assembly WNGI01 (sample SAMN13153374, study PRJNA577476) | soil metagenome | isolation source: 20 cm soil or saprolite under Garry oak tree replicate 1 | place: USA:California | collected 2016-06-15
ATGTGAGTTCGGATCGCGGTGAGCGATTACCTTGTCATGATACTTTAAGACTTCGTTGTGAACCTCTCTGTATTTGATGGGGACGTCGTCCTCCGCCAATCTCACTTCCGGCCGTTGCTTGAACGGTCTCGCATACAGCGATAATCGCGTCGACGACGGCGCCGACACTTTCGTCATTCGCGACGGCCGCATCGTCATGCATTCACTTTATTACGTTTTAAAACGCAAACCACGAACATAGACAGCAACAATTCCGATCCCTTTTTCTAGCCTTCGCCGATGATGATGAGACGCAACGCGGGCTCGGTCCGTCTGCGCAAGACGCGCCAGCGTCAATAAACTCGGACGCAATTTAAGTTCGAAGCGATTCGCTGTTTTCGAAAACCATCGCGATTTCGCAACTCCATCGCGCACGTGATATTTCTGTCTTTGAAGCGTTTTTTGTTACTCGGCGATCTTAGCTTCATCAAGCAAACATGAACGCTACGTCCTGAATTTGGTTCATGCGCGATTACTCCGGGAAAGATGAAGCTATTGGACAAACTGAAGCCATTCGATCGTGAATCCGGAAATCTTAATGTCGTGATCGAAACGCCGAAAGGCTGCCGCAACAAATATGCGTTCGATTTCGATCTTAAGAGCTACAAGCTGAAGTCCGTTTTGCCACAGGGCACCGTGTTTCCCTTCGATTTCGGTTCGATTCCCGGCACAACCGCAGAAGATGGCGATCCGCTCGATGTCTTATTGCTCATGGACGAGCCGGCATTCACTGGATGCCTGGTGAACGCGCGCGTGCTTGGAGTGATCGAAGCCGAGCAAACCGAGAAAGGAAAAACTGAACGCAACGATCGGGTAGTGGCGGTTGCGGCCGAATCGCACACCCATGCGTCGCTCAAATCCCTTTTGAAACTCGAACCGAAACTGCTCGACGAGATCGAGCACTTCTTTGTGTCTTATAATAAAGCGCGCGGAAAAGAGTTTAAACCGATCGGGCGAAAAGGGCCGGCCGCGGCCATGCGTTTGATCGAGAAGCACAAAAAGCGAAAGAGAAAATAAGCGGTAACGAACGCACTTAGGAGTCCTCTCGACGGAGTTCGCTCACGGCGCGCATCCAATGCTCTTCTGCTTTTCCTTCGGGGCGCCCTTCTTCTTCCCAGATCGCGCGGGCACGCCGCGAGATTTCGTCGTCCGATACCGGATTGGTGCGGCTTCCGGGCACGCCCACACCCGGTATTTTTCCGCGACCGCCAGCGTCTTGCGCGGAAGCGTCATCGATTGCTTCGGTTGCCGGAACGGATGAATCGGCTGGATGTCCTCCCCCGGAAACGGCGTGTCCTCCATATTCGGGAGCGAAAAAAACGTTCGTTCGCTGACAATGTAATCGGTTGAAGTTCATACTAGGAGTTCGCGCGCCGACTGGTCGTCAGTCGGCTAAAACTTGCGCACGCCGGTGCTATGGGCTTAGGACGACTTTGACACAGCCATCCTTTTTCTCCGAAAAGATTTCGTAGGCGTGCGGCGCTTTGGAAAGAGGCAATCGATGCGTGATGATGTCATCGAGACGGATCTTTCGTTCTTTCACCCATCCAATGAGCTCGTCGATGTACTTCTGCACCGGCGCCTGCCCAAAAGCCATCTTGAGTCCCTTGTCGAAGATTTGGCCCAGCGGAAACGCATCGTAGGGGATGCCGTAGACGCCTACGACACTGACGAATCCTCCGCGGCGCACCGCGCTAAGACAGTTCTTCAGTGCTTTGATACTGCCGATTTCGGCATGCCAGATGTTCTTGAGTTTGTCGCCGAGGTTGCGATCGGCTTCCATCCCAACGGCATCGACGCAGACATCTGCGCCACGGCCTTCAGTTAGATCGCGAATCGCTTCGATTGGATCGACATCTGCGGCGTTGATCGTTTCGGATTTTGCGGTTTCACGCGCTGCAGCCAGCCGGTAATCCTGAATATCGACGCCGATAACGGTTTTCGCGCCGCGCAACCACGCCACTTTTTGCGCCATCAGACCAACAGGCCCGCAGCCAAAGACGGCGACCGTTTCGCCGCCTTTGACGCCAGCCCAATCGATCGCGGAGTAGCCGGTGGGGAAGATGTCGGTAAGGAAAAGAACTTCTTCGTCTTGGAAATTGTCTTCCACTTTGCGCGCTCCAAAATCGGCGAAGGGAACGCGCACATATTCGGCCTGGCCACCGGAGTAACCGCCGTAGAGGTCGGTATAACCGAAGAGGCCGCCGCCTTTTTCGCTCAGCAGTCCGCCTTCAGGTCCATAGTGGGCAGAATTCGAGTTTTCACAGTGTCCCGGCAAGTCGCGCTGACAAAAAAAGCAGGCGCCGCAAGCAATTGGAAATGCAATAACGACGCGGTCGCCCTTTGCGAGATTCTTTATTTCCCGTCCGGTTTCTTCGACTACGCCCATGAACTCATGACCGAGAACGAGGCCTTTCAATTGTGGGAAGAAACCGTTGTAGATGTGCAGATCCGAGCCGCAGATCGCGGTGGAAGTGACGCGCAAGATTATATCGCGCTGGTGCTCGATTTTTGGATCGTCCACGTCGTTGACTTCGACCTGGCCTGGTCGATGAAAAACGAGCGCTTTCATTCAATCAGAAACGTTTTGCGCGGTGCGGCCGGATTCAGCGCAAACACTGGTCTATCTATCGGTGCAATACTGACGGTAAAGCGGGCCGGTGAATGCCGCCAGCGGAACCTGGGTTTCACCCTAACGACAGAATAGCGTACTACCGGCTCCATTTTGTTTTAAAAGAAAAAATCAACAACGAAGATCGGTCGCCCGGGAAAATCCACAGTTGCGATGCAGCCCCAACCTTCGCCGTGCGAGGATCCACGTTCACGATAGATTTCTGCCACCAAAAAGCAGTAGGCCGACCGCGGAGTGAAAATAAGATAATCACAAGCTGTTCGCGCTTGTCATCCTGGAAGTACCCGGGAAGGCCAAACGGCGGGAGTCACCTCCCGCCGTTAATTCAGATAACCACCTTAAGCTTATCGTCCGCTTTGCTGACCCCCGCCTTGCTGGCCGCTGCCACGTTGTTGGCCGCCGCCTTGCTCCTGGCCACCACCTCCTTGGCCACCACCTCCTTGTTTCTCGCGATCTCGGCGCTCTTTGTCGCGATCACGGTCTTGGCCACCACCTTCCTGTTGACCGCCACCTTCTTGTTGACCGCCACCTCCCTGTTGCTGGCCGCCTTGCTGTCCAGTCGCAGTAGGCTTACCTGTCTCGTTCGGATTACGTTGTGTTTCCATTTAGTACCTTTCGTTATTATAATTGCTAACGGGTCGTTTCGCTGTCGCGATAAGACCTTTTCTTTCTTTAGATCGCCTTGGAGTAATCATTTTGACTTAAGAAGTTTGCTTAAGCTCCTTACCAACCTCATTCGTTGCCTTAGGGACTGGGGTACTTCCCTAAGAAAGTTAGTAATTTCCCCTAAGATATTCTTCCCAAAGGACCAACACGTTATCGATTGGAATCCGCTCCAACCACTTCGGTCTCCATAAGGGCTTCGGGATTCACAATCCCTTCAGCCAATTGGTTGAGCGCCTCGTTCGTTTCGGATTCTTCGTCGAGCGTAGCTTGCAGAAGCCCCGCCGATTTCTGCTTCCCGAGCAGCTCAGCAAACGTCCGAACACTGCCGTAGCTCGCAATTTCGTAGTGTTCGACTTTTTGGGCAGCAACGATTATGCCAGCATCGAGGACTGATTCTTCGCCGTCTTCTTCCAGTATTTCCGATCCTTCTTCGATAAGTCCTTTCATGCCGTGGCAGGTCTTGCCCTTTGGCGTCTCACCAAGCTCTTCGAAGACTTGTTCAAGCCGTTCTACGTGCGACTTGGTTTGGTCCAGATGTTTCTGGAAAGCGTTCTTCAATTCCTTCGACGACGCGGCCTTCGCCATTTTTGGCAATGCTTTCAACAACTGATTCTCTGCGTTATAAAGATCGCGCAGTTCGTTGGTGTAAAGTTTTTGCAGAGTATCCAGTTTCATAATTGCTTCTTTCCTTTCTCATACTTGAATTTCAGTTCCTGCTTCTTATTGACGCAGGGGGTTTGTGATCAGCGGCCCGAAGAAGGAAACGCGCCCAAGGGCGCAACCGCGTGTCTTTTAATTTTAGAATTTCTTCAGGTCGCGCGTGAGTGAGTCCAGCGGCGCCCCTCGACGCGTTTTATCACCTCTGGTGCGAGCCGAACAGTTCCCGGCAAGGGAAAGGAATAAGGAAATTGCCGCCTTAAACACCGCCATCAACAAGACTACATCCGTTGCACAGGGCGCTCGCGAAATAATCTGAGGAAAGGCGTCTTTCTGCCGTGTACTCAACAAGGTAGGCGCGGCAACCATATATGAGCGCGTAAACCAAACCAGAGATATAGCGGAGAGAGATCTAGACGCAACGGTGGAGGAGCAAAACCAGAGTTTGCCCTCACTATTTGGTCGTTTGACTGAAGAATTGAACCCAGCTGTTCGGCGCCAAACTGGACCTGCTAAAAACCGAGCTAAAAAAGAGAGCAACGCGTACGCAGCTGGGACAATGTTATGCCCAGAGGACTTGGCTTAGCTAAGGAATGGCTTAGTTGTATCTTCTGCTTTTATCTCTTCGCAAACGCTCTGGTTTGCTTGATTCCTAGAGCGTTTAAAGCTGACTTCCTGCCACCATGCCGGTCCTAGAAAAGAGCCGATGCCACAAAAAAACGTAAATCTGCACGGAAGTGCGCCAGACAAACATAGGTTTGCCCTGCTCTTAATTGACGTCATTAACGATTTTGATTTTCCCGAGGCGGACCAATTGCTGAAATACGCACGACCAATGGCACGAATTCTCTTACGCTTAAAGCGATGGGCGCAGAAAGCGGGCATTCCGGTGATTTATGTAAACGACAACTTCGGCCGATGGAAATCAGAGGTTCGGCGCACTGTCGATTACTGTGTATGGCACGGCCGCGGGCGCGACATCGTGAAGTTACTGCGGCCCGAAGAAAACGATTATTTCGTGCTCAAACCGAAACATTCCGGCTTTTTTTCCACCACCCTTGAGACCCTTCTCCGGTACTTGGAAACCCAAACCTTAATTCTCACCGGTATTACGGGGAATTTTTGCGTCCTTTTCACAGCGAACGATGCCTACATGCGTGACTTTGATTTGTGCGTGCCATCGGATTGCACCGTATCAAATACGAAGAGAGAAAATGACTCTGCGCTTAAGCTCATGAAGAAATTTCTGAAAGCTGATACTCGCTCGTCTTCTAAAATTCTGTTGCGCAGGCACGCAAAAGAGAAAAGGAAAACGGGGTAGCCACTCGGGAGCGTAGCATAGCGTAATCGACGGTCTCATTGGCCAATATTTCCTGCGTGAAGATGCGCCTGAAAACTCTATTGAAGCCGCCATTGCCGCCGATGGAAGCGCGTTCGGAGCAGGAAATTCCGGCCGGGGACGGCTGGCAATACGAGCCGAAGTGGGATGGGTTTCGCTGTCTGGCATTTCGTGATGGCGAGCAGACTTATTTGCAATCAAAGTCCGGTCAGCCGCTCGCGCGCTATTTTCCTGATATGGCCGGTGCTATCGCCAGGTTGCCGGAGAAGCATTTTGTACTCGACGGTGAGCTTGTTGTTCGCGTCGGCGGCGCGTTTTCATTCGATGAATTGCAACTGCGTTTGCATCCAGCTGCGAGTCGCGTTCAAAAATTGGCCAAAGCGCATCCAGCAACCTACATCGTGTTCGATCTGCTGGCGGAGAATGGGCGAGTGTATTTGCGGCGACCGTTGCGCGAACGCCGGGCACTTCTGGAAAGGTTCGCACGTTTAAATCTTAGATCGGCAAAGAATTTACGTCTTTCTTCGGCAACCACTGATTATAAGACGGCCGCCGAGTGGTTTAAGCGAGCCGGCGGCGACCTTGATGGGCTCCTCGCGAAACGTCTCGACGCTCCCTATGCATCGGGCGAACGCACGGCAATGGTCAAGGTAAAGCAAATCCGCACTGTTGATTGCGTCGTGGGCGGATTTCGTTATGCGCGTAGCAGCCGCCTCATCGGTTCTCTGTTGCTCGGGCTTTACGGCGACGATGGTTTGCTCCACCACGTCGGATTCACATCTGCCTTCAAAGCATCAGAACGCCGCGAGTTAACAAAGAAATTTGAAGCATTGCAAAAACCACCGGGATTCACCGGCAGCACGCCTGGAGGTCCGAGCCGTTGGAGCACAGATCGCACCGGCGAATGGGAGCCCGTCGATCCGAGGGTCGTCGTTGAAGTCGCCTATGACCATTTTACCGGCGGCCGATTCCGGCACGGCACAAAATTTGTGCGTTGGCGCCCCGACAAAGCCTCTCGCCAGTGCAACATGGACCAGGTGGAACATCGCGAAGGCAAATCACTCAAGCTTTTGCAGAGTTAAGATTCCAGGACTTCGACGCGTTCCAGATCGGAAATGGCCGGGCCGTTGAGCACGCAGCCCAACGCATCAAAGCGCGACCCGTGACACGGACAGTCCCACGTTTTCTCGCATCCGTCCCAGCGCACGACACATCCCAAATGGGGGCAAACCGCTGAAAAAGCGTGCAAATTTCCGCTCTCATCGCGATACGTCGCGATCTTTTTGAGGCCATCTCGCAATACCGCACCTTCGCCGGGCTTGATCTCATCGACGGACTTCGCGGAACCCGGCGTGACGTAGTCGCGAAATTGTGCCGCCACGTTGGCGTTTTCGGCGATGTAGTCCGCCAGCGCTCGCGGATTCAATGGTTTGCGCGATGGATCGTAAAGCTTTGCCCACGGATTTTCACGCCCCGCGATGAGATCGATAAGCAACATACCGCCGAGTATCCCATGTGTGATGCCATTGCCTGAATCGCCGGTAACCACATAAACGTTTTTGTCCCCAGGATTGCGGCCGATGTAAGCCACGCCGTCGACTGGTTCCATCACTTGTCCCGACCAACGGTCAGTGATGTCGCCGACAAACGGAAATCGCTCGCGCGTCCAACGCTCGAGTTTGGCGAAGCGCTGCTCCCAATCATCCGCTTGACCGGTCTTGTGATCTTCGCCGCCAACCATGAGCACATCGCCCTCCTCGTCGCGTGCGAATCGCACGTAATGGTACGGCACCGGCCCGATTTCCTGTTTCTCGTCTTCGGCAGTGAGCGCCGTGTCCCAGAGGAGCGCGTGATCGACCTCGCGCGTGACGCGCAAACAGATGGCATACGTTGCATACGGCGCCTGTTTCGAATGAATCGCCAACCGATCGTTGATCGGGCAGTTCGTCGCCACCACTGCTGCTTGCGCTGTGATGGTATGGCCGTCACACGTTTTCACTTTAACCTGATCGCCATCTTCAACCGCGACGACGTGTGTGTCGGTGAAAATTTGTCCGCCCTCATGGGTGATCACGCGAGCCACACCATTGAGAAACTTCAGCGGATGAAACTGCGCCTGTTGCGGAAAGCGCAGCACCGCGTCGGAATTGATTTTTGCATTCGGCACTGCATCGACTCGCACGACGGTGAGCAGGCCGGCGCGTTGGATCGCCTCCAACTCCTTCATCAATTCTGTGACTGAACCGCCGGGCGGTAGAAACAAGTAGCCATCGGTCCGCTCGAAATCGCAGTCGATCTTGTGCTCGCGAACGATGCGCTCTGCACACTCAATTGCCGCGGTGTGGCTCTTGGCCGTTAGCCGAGCACATTCCTCGCCAAGAAATTTCTCAATCTCGATGTAGCGATCGTCGATTGCGTTAACCAGGTGCGCGGTCGTTCGCCCGGTCATTCCGCCACCGACCGGCCCGTCGTCGATGAGGACGACAGATCGATTTTCGCGCGCGGCTAGGTAGGCCGTACTCACACCGGCAATACCGGCGCCGATTACACACACGTCCCTTGTGATGTCTTGCCGAAGGGGGGCGGTTGAAAATTTCTGAGCCGTGCGTTCCCAGAAGGACCGGTTTGCGCCTGCGCATTCTCCTGCAGCTTGCATTCCGTACAGGAATCGCACCACGCCGACCTGAAAGCCTTAAAGCAAATGCCGGGATGTTGTTTTTTAGCGAATGCAAGACTTGCGAAATGGCAATCCTTTTCTGTATTCCTACTTTTACTCGCATGCCGATGTCCAAACATGATTTTGCTTACGTCCAAAGGTTTAAGTAGGGGCGAAACAATTGTGCTATGCCAGAAGAAAAGCCGGTCGAACGGGCGCGCGAAGATGAACGCGAAGGTCTATCACCCTCCACTCAGGCGGGCGAATTCGTACGCGAGGAAATGGAGCACATACGGGAAGGCGAACATGGCGCACGGTCGCCCGAGCAGGCCATAGCTATCGGTCTCTCGAAAGCGCGGAGGGCGGGTGTGAAATTGCCGCCACCGAAGCGTGGCAAGTCGCGAAATAAACGCCAAGCCAAGCGCGATCTCGCGAAAGGCCGACGCCCCAAAAAACCTTCCCGAAGACGGTCACGTGCGGTCCGTGGCGCACTCAAGCGCGAGAGCCGCCGGTCTGCATCGCGGCAAGCACTATCGCAGCAAGCCAAGCGTGCGGCGCGTCGGCGTTCGGCGGCTTCGCGGTCTGCTGCCGCAAGAAAGGCCGCGCAAACGCGAAAACGTCGCCGGCACTAGAAATGCCAAGGAAAAGAAGCTTCAGCCGCCGCAGCATCAAGACCGGCAGCCCGGCCGCGAATACAAGATGAAACCGCGGCCAAAGGCGGTGGACGAAAACCAGCGCGGCAGCGGGAAACTGCAGGATAAAATCGCCATCATCACTGGTGGAGACAGCGGAATCGGTCGCGCCGTTGCGATCGCTTTTGCCAGGCAAGGCGCAGATGTGGCGATCGTCTATTTGGAGGAGCACAAAGATGCGAAGGAAACCCGACGGCTCGTAGAAAAAGAGGGAGGCAAGTGTCTGCTTCTCGATGGCGATGTCGGCGACGAGAAATTTTGTCAGAAGGCAGTCTCACAGACTGAGCAGCGGTTAGGCGGGATCGACATTTTGGTCAATAATGCAGCGGAACAACATCTGCAGGATTCGATTGAGAAAATCACCGCAAGACAACTCGAGCGAACGTTTCGAACGAATATCTTCTCTTTTTTCTTCATGACTAAGGCTGCCATGAAGCATTTGAAGAAAGGCGCTACGATTATTAATACGACTTCAGTGACGGCCTACAAAGGCAGCCCGCACTTGCTCGACTACTCATCCACCAAGGGAGCAATCACCTCCTTTACTCGATCCCTGTCGCAAGCCCTGGCCAAGAAGGGCATTCGGGTAAACGGCGTCGCGCCGGGCCCGATTTGGACTCCACTTATCCCGTCGTCGTTTTCGGAAAAAGACGTGGCGACGTTTGGATCCGATGTTCCCCTTGGACGACCAGGCCAACCGGAGGAGATTGCTCCGAGTTATATCTTTCTCGCTTCCGAAGATTCATCGTACATGACCGGACAGATTTTGCATCCGAATGGCGGCACGATTGTAAACGGATAAACGATTTCTCTATCGAAAAAAGGAGGTAACTCTATGGCACGAGGAAAAGCGCAGGGCATCAAAGATTGAACGCGGTTATAAAAAGCGCGGCGTGCGCAGCAAGGAAGCGGCGCGCCGCGCGTGGGCGACAGTAAATAAGGAGAGCCGAGGCGGAAAGAAAAGCGGTAGCGGACGAGGGAAAAAGGAAAGGAGAACTGCATCGCTGGAGCGGTGGAGACGAGGGAGCGTTGGAGAAGTTGTTCCCGCTGGTGCAACGTAGTGCACACGCACCAACACCGTGATTGTTACGCCGGGACCTCGCGTGAGAGGGAGCGCCAATTAAGGCGCGTCCCACTCTGCGCGAGTGATACGAATGGTGCTGCAGTGTTACGGGAGTGGTGCGCCCGGGAGAAAATTCTTCGAAGACATCGCCGCGACTCCGGACTCACCGTCTCCATCGAAGTGTCCGGGAGCAGAACCGGGTACGCAATCTTCATCATCGTTTGGATCGGCGAACCAGAAGACTATGTGGTTCAGATCCGTACGGACCCCGGTGATGTTGTTAAATGCGAACGCCTCATCGATGATGGCATCCACGCGGACGGACCCTCTGCCCGCCGCATTCGTGGTGAAGTCCCCGATATACTGAACCGCGCCAAAGGGAGGCACCGGCAGTTCGGTCAGGAAGACCGCAAACGTCGTATTGGGCCGCAGGCCCTCGGCGTGCAAATCCAGCGTATCCACACCGCGAATGTCCTCCCTCGGAAAAACGGCAACGGTCGCCGCCGCGTTCGGCAGGCAGGTTGCGATAGGATCTGAAGCTGGTACCAGGTCGAACCTGGACGGCCTTGGGCCCTGTGCATGAGCAACCGCCAGGTTGAACATGAGTGTAAAACCAAGAGTGGCGATGGCCAGCAAGAGCGAATGTCTCGTGCGAGGCGCGAAGGTGGGATTTGAAGTTTCCAACGGCGGTATCGTTCCGCGTCGGCTAGTGGTTGAGTTGTTTTTGGATTGTTTAGTTTGCATAGGTTTTTCTTGTTTGAGGTTTGCTTTCTGTTTTGGTTTTTCCGGCGTGTCTGTTGTTGTGCCGGTTCATCTTGATAAAGCGGAAAGGCCGGCTGAAACCCGCCACGACTGCGCAGTTTTTTTTGATCGCCTCCGGCCGTCCTGTAAAAATCCCTCGATTGTGTTAGAATTGCGGCGTCGAGCAGCCTGTATGACGACGCCCTCTTCTACGCGACAAGAGGTCACCCAACTGCTCGGCGACTGGAGACGCGGGAGCACTCGAGAAGTTGTTCCCGCTGGTGCAACCTGAATTGCACCGGCTCGCCCACCATTACATGAGCCGGGAGCGCGCCGGCCACACCCTGCAAACCACCGCCATCCTCAACGAAGCCTACCTGCAGCTGGTCGATAATACGAAGCCGGTCTGGCAAGGCCGGAGCCACTTTATCGCGGCCGCCGCGCAGTTGATGCGGCGCATCATGGTTGACCATGCCCGTGAGCGCCACTCACTCAAGCGTGGCGGCGGCACGCTGAAAGTAACCTTGGATGAAGCTGCGTTAGTGACAGAAACGCGATCGGAGGAATTACTCGCCCTCGATGAAGCGTTGGAAAGTTTGGCCGCGCAGGACCCGCGTAAAAGTCAGATTGTTGAACTGCGCTACTTCGGCGGTTTGACGGTCGAAGAGACGGCTGAATTCCTAAAACTCTCTCAGCGGACGGTGGAGCGCGAGTGGACCATGGCCAAGGCCTGGCTTTACCGGGCGCTGAGCGGGGAAGAAACCTGATGAAGGCTCAGCGCTGGAAACAGGTCAACGATCTTTTCCAGTCAACTGTCGACCGTGCGCCCGGGGAACGGGCCGCATTTCTGGATGAGGCTTGTCACGGCGACGACGGCTTGCGCCGGGAGGTGGACTCCTTGCTCACGTCTCATGAGCGAGCGGAGAATTTTATTGAATTA
>WNGI01023795.1_pt1 | contig 11425 bp, 17 predicted proteins | sample 5400621 | NCBI WGS metagenome assembly WNGI01 (sample SAMN13153374, study PRJNA577476) | soil metagenome | isolation source: 20 cm soil or saprolite under Garry oak tree replicate 1 | place: USA:California | collected 2016-06-15
GATTGGGATATTTGGAGATTGTCCTCCTGGGCGCGCATACCCATTGCCAAGTCTTCGAGCTTGAGCCGGGTCACGGTCACGGTCGGGTGTGACGGTGGGTACATGGAAGTGGATATGGACATCAGCCAGTTAAGTCCTTTTGTCATTGTCCAACACCTAGTCTAACGCGTCTTTTTTCTATCTGGACAACAGTACTGGTGATGCGACGAGCTTCCACAGTGAACCGTTGGACGCGGAAGTGGCTGATTCCGCTGACGTAGACTACCAAGACGAAGAAGAGGAATTCATATATCCAGTCGCCGCAGCACCTGCGGACGCGCCGTCCCAGCCATCTCCTGCGCAACTCGAGGCACTTTTTGCGATTGCCTCATCCGGTGACCTGAGTATGCTCATGATGTTTTTCAAAAATGCCCTTGACTCTGGGGTACAGCCGTTTAGCCTTGCAAATGACACGATACCTCGCATAGGCTCAACTGCATTACACACGGCGGCTGGTCGCGGATATATCGACATGGTCGCTTGGCGTAAGCGTATATCATATTGGTTAACACCTATTTTAATAACTATAAATCTAGTGATTGAACATTGTGGTGCAATGCCCGACCTCGAGGATCGTGAAGGAGAAGTATGTCGTCTTATCCTCATATCCGCGATACTCGTTTCACGAAAATAGACTGCCCTTCACAGGGCTTCGCTTCATGGCCATTTGAATATCGTACGATATCTCATAGGACGTAAAGCAGGCGTGCACGCTATAGATGCCGATGGCTGGACGGCCTTGCACAATGCTTGCTCAAAGGTATAATGCTTCTAGAGTTGCTGCTATTTGAATTGAGATCATATAGGGCTACCTTGATATTGTCCGGTGCCTCTGCGAGGGCGGAAATCTAGCAACAATGGTAGATGGCGTTCGTGGGATTGATGCCCGTAACAAAGACGGATGGACACCCCTAAGTGAGCAGTACAAGATTCCTCCTGGCATTTCCTGATGAGATGCACTTCCACAGTGAATGCTTCATCGAAAGGACATCTACCTATTGTGTTATATCTCATCAGACAGGGAGCAGATCCGTTGATTAGGAATAAGTGGGGAGAAACGGCGTACGACACGGCGGCGGCAGTTTTCCAAGTATGGATATGCGAGGTATAAGCCATTCAATAATGTGGTTTCTATTTTTTAACCTGAGCGTAACAGGTTCTGCAACAAGTCGAGGCGGAGCACTGGCGGAATTCACCGATTCCTTATAATCCGTTAGCAGTGCACACGGCGGTGCCCGTCATAATTTATGAGAACCAAAAGCTTGACGCTCGCCTAAAAACGTTAGCTGTATCTGGCCCCAAATTTTCTGCTTCGGGTTTGGACAGACGAGAGCTTAGACCTCCATTTGAAATAAAGTTTCCGAAACAACCTTTTTCGGGAGCGGCGGCTGTAACGGCCTGGAGTGACGTTCAATTGCCGTTTCGCGACACTCCTTGGATTTTCCCCGAACCAAGTAAACCCGAGAAGCGAACAGCCGCCACCAATGATCATAGTCATTTCTGGCTGTACGTGCAGCTGATCAATATTCTAAACGGACCGCTGATTCATTTTCAGATCGGAATGGATTGTGGATGTGACTCATCCTAAAGTTGATGCGAGGGATGGGTGGCAGTACGCTCATCACTTTACCGACGCCGACGAGCGATGGACTGCCGAGAAACCTCCATCTCTTCAGCGTGTGTTGAAAGATGGTGGTGTCGTTGCCAGTTCCGTTCGAACTGTTCAAAACTGGGTTCGGCGAAGACGATGGGTTCGAATCATGCGTCGCCGTATTGACATTCCACCGCTTCCTTTCCTGCAAGCAGACGGGGATATGTACCACTTAGCGTCTGACGGCACTCTAATTCCTTATGTGGATGAGAAATCTCAGGATGATGGCGGCAAGGAATTGGGGCCTATGGCGCCAACGTTTTTGTCCTCCGCGCAGGATTATGTGGCGCGTGCTCGGTACTTGGTTGGCAACCAAACTAACGATGGTGATGCAGACTATCCGAGTAGTACTGCTGCAGAATTGCGTCTTTCCGTCATTAAGCTTGAAGATGCAACAGCGGAGCTGAGCAGGGGTATCCTAGGCAAGTCTTTCACTGTTTTAGACACTGCTGTAAGATTCAATGTACCCACAGACGATGAAGACGGCGATCGGATAACGCAAGCAGAAGTGTTATTCAACGCTTACAATCGTGGACTGGAACGCCTGAGACTCGCAGCTAGTGCAAGAGGTTGGTCCATTTTGAGTGAAGGTGATCTCATGATTTATTTCTACGACAACCTCTAATCTAATAAGTCTCACAGACGATTCTGATGATGGTTCGGACTTCCATTATCCAATCCCGCCTATGGAAGATTATCGATCTATTTCCACGGCCGATACTTCGACGGCGGGTGTACATACAGACGATTCTCGATCTGTCTCAGGAGCATCTACTATCACTATCTCGCCTGGTCCGGCAGACTTCACCCCACAACGTTCTCAAGCGCACTTCCATTATCCAATCCCGTCTATGGAAGATTATCAATCTATTTCCACGGCCGATACTTCGACGGCGGTCGTACATACAGACGATTCTCGATCTGTCTCGAGAGCATCTACTATCACAGCTTACACTATCTCGCCTGGTCCGACAGACTTTGCCCCACAACTTTCTCAAGCGCCTGACTTCCGTGTACCGACTCGTGAAGCACCACAAGTTGGTTTATCCAAACGGCCCCCACAGCAGAATGTGGTTTGGGAAAGAGATGAAAAAGTTTCAAATTGCCGCGACTGTAATTGCCGCTTCGGGTTCCTAAATCGCAGAGTAAGTTTATCTATTGGAAGTTACTGAACCGTTTGATAAGTTTAAGCAGCACGTACGCTCATAAGCAACTTCCGCTTCACTAACCTGCTCACGAACTCTACAGCACTGTCGGAAATGCGGTCAGATTTTCTGCGATAACTGTTCAGCATTCAGAGCCCTGTTAGACCCGCCGCAGGTGCCCAGTCGTCTGAACTCGCCAAGATCATCAAACCTACAACGTGTCTGCAGGGCATGTTATGCTGACGTGACTGAATCTCTGTCTTTCCAGGATAAAAAGTCAACCATGGAACCAATAATTATTAATATTAACAAGCTCAAAGGCTCATCTGCTAGTAGAGGTCAGACCTGCCGCTTTGGCAACTTGTTGCTGTGCGTTTCCCGGAGTCATCTGTTTGAATACTTATTGGGTGGACCGACAGATGTCCAGTCTGCAATTCCGGTCTGGAGCAGCTAGGGGATACCGAAATGCAGGAGAACCATATTAAGAAATGTTTAGAAGGGGCAGCAAAATATCTGGTCTACGACCTGCCTACTGAAAAAGGATTGATAGGTGCTGAGTGTACGTCTCCCAAGCTACAGTCTTACTATACCCTAATCGAGAACAGGTATTCTTTGCCCCCAGCCAATTGTCAAAGGATCAACGGTGGCCCGATTGAGCTGCCTATGCAGTTTTCACAACAGTTTGTTTATAGTTCCTGTTTCATTTCTTCGGAGACTGAGAATGATCTTTACAGCATGCTTGACCGCTTGGCTGCAACGCGGGAGGAGTTGCCCAGAACACGCCCGGTAGATGGTGTTGTCTTTTATGGTTTGGATAGAGTCTTGTTTACTTCTGAATCTCCCCTACGTAGATATACCAACTCAATTTACTAATTACCGTCGTTACGTGGCTCATAGAAAGTGCTATAATGGAGTTTGCTTTCGTCGACACGAATGATCTCAGAGTAGTCCTCCATATCAGGCTCTACTATATCCTGACCCTTACGCCCGTCATCCTGATCGTCTTCAAACCAGTTGGCAGGGTCATCATCACTGTCATCGTCATCGTCATCTTCCATGTCCGATTCTGTTGGTTTGTGATTCCTTGATGGACACAAGTTATAATGGAGCGATGGCATACATATGGCAGGACTCACATGAACGCCCAGATCCGAGCTTCTCTTTCTTCTCTGCTAAGAATTTCGCCTTTAGCGGGAAGGCCAAGACGACGTCTCTTTTCCATGACGCGCTGTTGTCTTTCTTCATCGCGCAGGTAGGCTTGCCTTTCGAGATCCATGGCTTCTTGGACGGTTAACGATTTGTTACCTTCGCTATAACCATTGGGTGCCTGTGACAAGAGCGTTGAGTTGTTGGCTAGAGTTGCATGATACGAGACATACGTATTGTGCCAATGCCTTGCGTTTGGCTTCTATCGTTCTGCTAGAGGGAGGCTCAGGTGGAATGTCGACGCTCATGTCATTTTCTCCTTTGATCTGCGTGTTCCTTAATTTGGTCCTAAGGGACTCGACACCTTCGAGGTCAATAAGACGCGATTCTACCGCAGTCTGTTCCGCAAGCACTCGCTGAATATACGTCGAGGTGGAGGCGCCACTGAGAGATAAGATATCATAACAAGCGTGACATCATGTACAAGAGAACATACGGTGAGGCGAGGATTCTCGCGTTGAGACTATGTAAGTTCTGCAGCTCTCTGATTGTCATTTCCGCTATGGGCCGATGGCCAGAGGTTTGAGAGGGTCTGAAACCAGTAGGAACGGTTTGTCTGCGACGAGAAGACATCGGTGAAGGGGGCGAGAGAGAAGCCATTGAAGCAACATAGATAAATAGATTCTGGGCCACAACTATATAAAATACACAAAAAAGGCTACATTGTAACAATACGTCACATAAACATGTCCCCAGCTCCGGGTGGCATGAATTCGTCGTTGTTCGGTTCTCTCACATTTCCTCTGCCTGGCATCCCCCCTCTCCTTGGTCCGGGCACAGGCCCAGGGCCCACCGGATCAAATCTAGCTCCCGGAGGAGCACCTAACGGTGGAAGATATCCATCCCCACCCCATGGTCCTCGCCCACCAAATAGATCTCGCATCTCGCGCCTGGGACCAAAGATCGGATGGTCTGGGCCCACAAACATCCCATCGCCAGATCCAGGCGGAAAGAGGGACGGGGGCGCAAACGGGTTTTGCGGGAATGGCTCACGGTCTCGGCGGCCTATCTCCAGAGGATTGTCTGGGAGCACAGGTTGCGAGCCAAAAGGAATGTCAGGACCAGCAGGCGGCGCAACTGGTTGTGGCCGCGCGGGAGGCGGATTGCGTGAGGATGACGGTGCACCACCAGAAGCTGTGGATACACCTATCTCTTCTGTGTACCCATCTTTTCGCAAGCCCGGCATAATGTTCTGCACGATGGCTAACTTGTACTGGGATACAAGATCGGCGACACGGTTGGAAGATATGTACCCGTGCACAAGAGGTGGGGCTGATGTTTCAATATTATAAGGAAAGAAAGAAGTTGATGTGAAATCAGCGGTGGCTATATCAAGAGTGGCCACTTTGTCGCTCTGTTTGAGAGATGAGTGGTTCATGAAGCATTTTTTGCGCGAGACATACTTCAAGAGCAATCGCGTTAATAAGCGTACGCCGGCCAAGATGGACGACTTTGACTAGGAACTCGAGACTGCTCTGGTTATGCTTGTATCTGAACGCATAATGCCCGGGCCCCTGATTGTTCCAGTCAAGTGGCAGGACATTATCTGATTCGAGAAGAGGTGAAGAGGATTCGTCCGCTGCCACAAGGCGAAATGAAAGTGCCGTCATGGCTGCATGAGAGAGAGCAGATGGTGGAAGGAGTTTTGGGATCGACGATAGAAGAGCGGATGGGTCGAGGACGCTTGTCGTCATCGTGTGATGCGTCTGTGACAGGATCGTCACGATTGTGACACTAACGAGGAGCAAATACGGGCAAGTAACTTTCTTCACGACAGCCATGGTGCGCAGGGATAGGTCATATTCGCCAGAGACCTCCAATAAACGGGTAAGACAATCTCATCGCTCTTCGCCCCGGTCTCCGTCGCCGACCAGGCGCAGTGCACAAAGGTCCAGCAACAGATCACGGTATGGTGACGACAGGGATAAGGACAGGGACCGCGACCGCGATAGAGAGAGGCCAAGGGATCGCTATCGCGACGACAGATACAGGGACGACAGAAGGAGAGACTCGTACAGGGATGGTGCCCGTGATGATAGAAGACGTTCTCGCTCAAGGGAGCGTCGGCCGTCTCCCCCAGGGCCCCAAACCCCAGATCTTCCGACACCAACACCGCCGCCGGAGGACGAGAAGATGAAGGCAAAGAGAGCAAAGCTTGAAGCGTGGAAAAAGGAACGGGAGGCAAAGAAAGCTCTTGATGAGGCCAAGGCCAAGGCTATGGCTCTCGCCGGCAAATCCGCACCAGGTGAGTCCTTGAACATCGTATTCAGTCCTTCACGATTTCACATCACTTGATCGTTTGAATGTGCAGTGCCTGCCCCAAGTACTACCACAAAGCCTCCTGGAGCTTTGAAGCGGGTTGCACTCGGAGGTCTTGGGCTCAAAGGGCTTCCCGTCAAGCCGGAATTCGCTACTTCTGCCAAAGGGAGTGTCAGTGCTGTACTAGACGATTCCGTCGAGACGAAGAGGAAGTTGGAAACATTGGGTGACATGCCTGCTGTTGACATGACAATGACGGACAATGGCGCCACTGTTGGTGATCTGGAAGTCGACGACGATGACGAAGAAGCAAATAGGATGGACCAAGCGCTCAAAGCCAAGGCAAAGGATTCTATGGACGTGGATGAGGATGAAGAGCCAGACCCATTGGATGCATTCATGACTGGAGTCAAGGAAGAAGTTAAGAAAGTTAACATCGAGGACATGAAGAAAATGATGAATGCACCTGGATTAAGACGAAAATCCCGCCTTGATGAACGCATGGCCGAGGATGGAGTGGAGGACACGACAGAAGATTTTGTGTTGGATGAAATAGATGCCACAGACTTGAACCCGGAAGATATTCTTGCTCTAGCGGCGAAGAAGGCGAAGAAAAAGGACCTTGCCACTGTTGACCACGCAAAAGTGAAATATGAACCTTTCCGGAAGGAATTCTACGTCCCGCCTCCTGATATCGCTGCAATGACAGACGAAGAGGCTGATCTCCTCAGACTTGAACTTGACGGTATTAAGATCCGTGGTATCGATTGCCCCAGACCAGTGACTAAGTGGAGTCATTTTGGATTACCAGCCAGCTGGTAAGCATGAAACATCAATTAAGTGCTATCTCTAACTTTGTTTCAGCCTAGATGTTATTAAAAATTTCAACTATATTGCACCGACAGCGATCCAAGCCCAGGCTATTCCTGCGATCATGTCTGGGCGTGATGTTATCGGCGTAGCAAAAACGGGATCTGGAAAGACTATTGCCTTCTTACTACCACTGTTCCGCCACATCAAGGATCAGCGTCCTTTAGAACAGATGGAAGGACCTGTCGCTGTAGTCATGACGCCCACCCGAGAATTGGCGGTGCAAATTCATAAAGAGTGCAAATCTTTTCTAAAGGTTCTTAATCTTCGGGTAAGACATTGCCGCATATCACCTTTATATCACCTAAAACCGTTTGCATAGGCTGTATGCGCTTATGGAGGCTCGCCCATAAAGGATCAGATTGCAGAGTTGAAAAAGGGAGCAGAGATTATCGTCTGTACACCGGGTCGCATGATTGACCTGCTGACGGCAAACTCTGGCCGTGTAACAAATCTCAAGCGAGTCACTTATGTGGTTTTAGATGAAGCTGACCGGATGTTTGATATGGGGTTTGAGCCTCAAGTAATGAAGATTGTCAACAACATTCGACCTGATCGACAAACTGTCCTTTTTTCGGCCACTTTTCCTAAACAAATGGACTCGTTGGCACGTAAAATTCTTCTCAAGCCTCTTGAAATCACTGTCGGAGGAAGATCAGTTGTGGCGGCAGAAATCGAGCAGATCGTTGAAGTGCGTTCCGATGAGACCAAGTTTAACCGTCTTCTCGAAATTCTTGGTCAAATGTACAACGACGATCCAGAATGTCGTACATTAATCTTCGTTGATCGTCAAGAGGCGGCTGATAATCTGTTGCGCGAACTAATGCGGAAAGGGTATTTGTGCATGTCTTTGCATGGTGGCAAAGACCAGATAGACCGGGATTCTACAATCGCTGATTTCAAATCGGGGGTCGTCCCTATAGTCATCGCTACGTCGGTGGCAGCCCGTGGTTTGGATGTGAAACAATTGAGGCTCGTAGTCAATTATGATGCCCCAAATCATATGGAGGACTACGTTCACCGCGCAGGACGGACTGGCCGGGCAGGTAACAAAGGCACATGTATAACATTTATCGCGCCGGAACAGGAACGATATTCCGTTGATCTCTTCCGAGCCCTGAAGGCCAGCAATGCAACTGTACCTAAAGAGCTAGAGGATTTGGCCAGTGGTATCCATTAAGACGCTATTTATATTATTCCGTACTGAATGCACCTTTTCAGGATTCCTTGAAAAAGTCAAGACCGGAAAGGCGCAGGTTGCTGGCTCTGGATTCGGGGGAAAAGGTCTTGATAGACTTGATAAAGAACGAGATGCTCGCGAGCGAGCTGAACGCAAGGCGTATGGAGAAGAAGAAGAGAAACCTGCTGAAGAGATAGCGCCAGCCAAAGCTGCTGCTGCTGCTACGGGTGACGATATGACATTTGGCAATTTCAAGGTTGAAATTAAGCGTGGCCCCGCCCCGGATACTTCAAAAGGTTTACTTGGCGTCAGTGGCGCTATCGCTGCGGCAAGGCGTCTGGCTGCGGCAAAGGAGGAGGAACGGCTACAGAGCCAGATGCGTGCAGCAGAGGAGGCAGCAGCTCGGGCTGGAAAAGATACTCCCGCGCACAAGCAAGCGATAACCGTTGTCACCAAGCTCAATGCGCAACTGCGCGCTTCCAAACTACTTTTGCAATCTCAACTGCAAGCAGATGGGCTTGGACACAAGGCCAACCCCGATTCTACCGACTTCCATGCCATCATACCCATTAATGATTATCCTCAGAAGGCTCGCTGGCGTGTCACCAACAAGGAGACAATGACGCAGGTTTGTATTCGCATACTGTTCGGGAGCTGAGAGCACTAACGCGATAATATTTAGTTAATTGATATGACGGGAGCGTCCGTCACTAACAAAGGTCCCGTGGCTATTACATGGCTTGTTCTGATTCTAACACCTCTTCAGGTATTTATTATGAAACCAATAAAGAGCCCCCTCCAGAAGGCCCGCCTAAATTACATCTACTTGTCGAATCCAACGAAGAATGGAGGGTGAGTTGTTCAGTTGCTTTCACGTCATGACACGCTGAGCGTTACCAGGTCGAGCAAGCTGTCCGTGAAATTAAGCGTCTTCTTATTGAAGCCTCTGCGGCTGCGCTGCAAGCCGAAATGCGTAACCCGTCGGCTATTGGCCGCTATAGTGTGCTATAACCTGCCTGCTATATATTTTTTTCGCAAAAGGCGCTTGTTACAAAACATGTAGACGATATCATACCACTCCACCGAATTAACTATTGCATTCACCGATTGACCCCAAATCCTCGCGACTTGGATGAAAGACTGGTTACCGAAGCTCCAGATTCTTTGATCTTCTTTTCAACCTCACTGACCTTACCGTCAACCTCACGAACAGCGCCGTCGATCCATTGCAGGCTTTCGAGATGATTGCTCAGTATATGGGCAATCTGTGACATCGGGTCATCTGTCGAAGTGGTATCGCCGGGAAGGTACAGAGCATTGACAGATTCTATCATTTGGGATAGAGAACTGGACAGATCATCGAGTTGCGTGTGTAACTCCGTCGCAAGCATGTAACTAAAAGTCTCAAATTAAAAACGATTAAGCCAATCCGTATCATGCACAACGCACTTTTTATCACGTTCAGTGTCGGCAGGCCCAGTATCGAGCGCCCTGAGGCTAGCACCCTGACCTCCCAAGATCTCTTGAGCAATCTTTTCGTAAGCGTCAAGCGTATTGGAAAGATCTTTCTGCTGTTGTTCAATATGGTCGAGCGACTGATTGATGTCGTTTTGTTCCCTTTCCGCTGTAGACACATGGCTGTGAAGAGTCGCGATCTGGGTGATAACATAAGTGAAAAGGAACGTTAAAGCGGGCGTTCCGTACGTTTTTACTGTTTTCTATCAATGCACGATCCCAAACAGCAACCTCGCCGGCGAATTTGTTGAACTCTTTAACATGAGTTTCCAACTCGGATGACCACCTGTTCACAATTTCCTCGATAGTTTTTCCCCTGAGCATTGATGGTGGGGCGACAGCAATAGCACTTGACACATCAGCCTTGGTCACTACTAGATATACGTCAATGATTTTATAGAACAAATAGGGGATGCATATTTACGCGTAGTCCCAAGAGCCTTCTCGCCCTCCCTTGCAGTCGTTTGTCCCAGTGTAAAAGGTTGTGGTCCTAATTTAACCGTTAATCTTGTTTGTTTCATCACGACTTTGACTTACCTTTAGGTTCATCTTTTTTATCATCTGGTTTAGCTGCGCCAAACAACCCTAGTCCTGTAGTCCCTAAGATGCGATAAAGCTGAGCAAGCAAGAGTACGGGATAACTAAATACCAGGTGTCATAGTTTTTGTCTCTGTTGGCTTGGGCGTTCCGCCCAGGGATCCAGACGCGGTTGCGGCATCCCTTGACGGGGCCGCTGGCGCTGCGGTTGTAGACGAAGCCATTGGTGATGCTATACCAGGTGCGGTAGGAGGTTTTCCAAAGAGGTTACCACCTCCAAATAAGCCACTTCCAGGAGTAGACGAGGATGAGGGTGTCGTAGCGTTGCCAGCAGGTTTCGGTGCCCCGAATAATCCAGTCGTGGGTGCTGTTGAAGAGGATCCTGGAAATATAAATCAGTCATCATTTCGGAAAGGATCACAGATCGCCCACCTGATGGTGCATTTGGTTGACTGAAGACTTGATTCACAAGTTTAGTGCGGGGAGATACAGAGACTACATGAGCTTACAATTCGAGCTCGCAGGCTGTTGTGTGGCACCTTGCTCTGAAGGTTTAGGAAGATTGAAGAAAGAGTTTGATCCAAATGTCGAACCACCAGTCGTCTGGTTGCTAGCAGGCTTGGCAGTTGTGCTTGTATTCCCGAACAAGCTTGGGGTGGCTGGTGTACTGGAAGATGTCGCTCCGAAGAGACTGCCACCTGACGGCTGCGCGGTATTCCCAAATATGCTGCTACCTGTAGGTTTTGCTGTGCAACGATTCAGCTAGTGTGAAAAGCACCCAGAAGAATGTCGCACCGCCTAAGAAGCCACCTTGTTGGGAATTCATGATGAACGCGTCGAGCAAGTTGTCTTACTCGATTTGGCAATTTGGATATGACCGCATTGCTAACTAGACCCAATCCGCCCTTGACGGACCTTATTCAGACATTCACTCCTGAGGGCTGTTGCATCAACAAGGCGAAATCAAGCTAGGTTAAATATCGGGAACAAGGCTTTGCTAAAGTGAGTTTGGTGCATTGCCGC
>WNGI01005511.1_pt1 | contig 11424 bp, 8 predicted proteins | sample 5400621 | NCBI WGS metagenome assembly WNGI01 (sample SAMN13153374, study PRJNA577476) | soil metagenome | isolation source: 20 cm soil or saprolite under Garry oak tree replicate 1 | place: USA:California | collected 2016-06-15
GTCGCCCTCGCCGGGCTCGCTCACGACGCCGGCATCCTTGGTCTCGACGGGAGCAGCCCGCTGCACCTCCAAATCGATACCACCGGGACCCGATAGATGACGCGCGTTGTCGCTTTCACGTCGGCACTGGTGCTCGCACTCGGTTGCAGCCGGGGCGGCGGCGGCGGCCCTCCCCGCGTGCCTGTCACGATCTCGCGGGCGGCCCAGCGCGCCGTGCCGTTCGAAATCCCCGCCACCGGTACCGTGGAGCCCCGGCAGACGGTGTCGGTGCAGTCGCAGGTAACCGGTGTGCTGACGCAGGTCACCTTCCACGAGGGGGACGAGGTCGCGACCGGGCAGGTGCTATTCCAGATCGACCCGCGGCCGTTCCAGGCGGCGCTCGACCAGGCGCAGGCGATGCTCGCCCGCGACCAGGCCCAGGCGGCGAACGCGCGGGCCGAGGGCGATCGCTACGCCGCGCTCGTACAGCAGGACTACGTCACCAAGCAGGACTATGACGAGAAGCGCGCCAATGCCGACGCTCTTGCCGCGTCGGTTCGGGCCGATTCGAGCGCCGTCGCCAACGCCCGGCTCAATCTCGAGTGGGCGACGATTCGCGCGCCGATCGCCGGCCGCACCGGACGCCTGCTGCTGCGCGAGGGCAACCTGGTGCGCGCCAACGCCGCCGACCCGCTCGTCGTGATCAACCAGATCCACCCGATCCTCGTGCGCTTCGCGGTCCCGGAGCAGACCCTCGCGGATATCCAGCGCTATCGCCGCAATCGGCTCCCCGTGCTGGTGAGCCCGTCCAAGCAGGACACGACATTCAGCGCGGGCGAGCTGACGTTCGTGGACAACAGTGTAGACACGACGACGGGGACCGTGCTCCTCAAGGCGGAGTTCGCGAACCGGGACAACACGCTCTGGCCGGGCGAATTCCTGAACGTCCGCCTGCAGCTCTACGTCCAGGACAAGGCGCTCGTCGTCCCGGCGCAGGCCGTGATGACGGGCCAGCAGGGGACGTACGTCTTCCTCGTGAACCAGGACGGCACCGCGCGGTCGCAGCCGGTGACCGTGGCGCGCACCGCCGGCCAGTACGCCATTCTCGCGCAGGGGGGAGGCGTGCAGCCGGGCGACCAGGTGGTGACCGACGGCCAGCTGCGTCTCGTCTCCGGAGCGCCCGTCGAAGTGAAAGGCGGCGGCTCCGGCGCCGGCGGCGATGTGGAGGCCGACAAGTGAACGTGTCCGAGCTGTTCATCAAGCGGCCCGTCATGACGACGCTCGTCATGATGGGTATCCTCGTGTTCGGGCTGATGGCATACCGGCTGCTGCCGGTGAGCAATCTTCCCAACGTGGACTTCCCCACCATCCAGGTCAGTGCGGGGCTGCCCGGCGCGAGCCCCGAGACGATGGCGTCCGCCGTCGCGACCCCGCTCGAGAAACAGTTCTCGACCATCGCCGGCGTGGACCAGATGACGTCCTCGTCGAGTCTCGGCAGCACCAACATCACGCTGCAGTTCACGCTGGACCGCAACATCGACGCGGCCGCCCAGGACGTCCAGGCGGCGATCTCCAAGACCCTGCGGCAGCTGCCGACTGGCATCGTGCCGCCCTCGTACCAGAAGGTGAACCCGGCCGACCAGCCGATCATTTACTACGCACTCAGCTCCAACACGCTGTCGCTGCCGGAGCTGGACGAATACGCCGAAACGTTCATCGCGCAGCGCCTGTCCACGGTCGACGGTGTGGCGCAAGTCAACGTGTACGGCGCCGCCAAGTACGCGGTCCGCATCCAGCTCGATCCCAAGGCGCTGGCGACCCGCGCCATCGGGATCGACGAGGTCGCGGCGGGCGTCGCCGCCGGCAACGTCAACCTGCCGACGGGCATCCTGTGGGGACCGCATCGCGCCTACACTGTCCAGGCGAACGGGCAGCTCCAGGACGCGGCCGCGTTCCGGCCCCTCGTCATCGCCTACCGCAATGGCGCGCCGGTCAGGCTCCAGGACCTGGGACATGTGCTGGACGACGTCCAGGACAACAAGAGCGCCGCGTGGTTCAACGGCAGCCGCGCCATCGTGCTCGCCATCCAGCGCCAGCCCGGCACCAACACCGTGGCCGTCGCCGCTCGCGTGCGCGCGGTCATGGCGAACCTCAGGCAGCTGCTCCCCGCCTCGGTGGAGCTGCAGCTTCGCTCCGACCGCTCCGAATCGATTCGCGCATCCCTCAGCGACGTGCAGTTCACGCTGTCTCTGACTCTGGCGCTCGTCGTGCTGGTGATCTTCCTGTTTCTCCGTAACCTGTCCGCGACGGTCATTCCCAGCCTGGCCCTTCCCTTCTCGCTCGTGGGCACGTTCGCGGTCATGTACGCGATGGACTACAGCCTCGACAACCTCTCGATGATGGCGCTCACCCTGTCGGTCGGGTTCGTGGTGGACGACGCCATCGTGATGCTCGAGAACATCGTCCGCCACATGGAGAAGGGGACGCCGCCGCTCGAAGCGGCGCTCGCCGGGTCGCGCGAAGTGGGCTTCACCATCCTCTCCATGACGCTGTCGCTGGCGGCGGTCTTCATCCCCGTCCTCTTCATGGGCGGAATCGTCGGGCGCCTGTTCCACGAGTTCGCGGTGACCATCGGAGCGGCCATCCTCGTCTCCGGCGTCGTGTCCCTGAGTCTGACGCCGATGCTGTGCAGCCGGTTCCTGAAGCCGTCGCGCGAGGCGCACCACGGCCGCTTCTACGAGGCGTCGGAGCGCGTGTACGAGAGCGTGCTCGGCACGTACGAGCGCAGCCTCGCCTGGGTCATGCAGCGGCGGCCCGGCGCGCTCGCCCTCTCGGCCGCGATTCTGGTCGGCACGGTGGTCCTGTTCGTCGTGGTCCCCAAGGGCTTCCTGCCGAGCGAGGACAACTCCCAAATCTTCGGCACCACGGAAACGGCCCAGGGAACGTCGTTCGACGACCTGGTCCAGCATCAGCTGCAGGTCATGGCGGTCTTGCAGCAGGATCCCAACGTGGATGCCACGATGTCGTTCCTGGGCGGCGGCCAGATCAACCAGGGCCGCGTCTTCATGCAGCTCAAGCCGCGCTCGCAGCGCCGCATGAGCGTGGACGAGCTGATCCGCTACTTCAACCGCAAGCTGTCCGGCATTCCCGGGATCCAGGTGTTCCTGCAGAACCCGCCCCCGATCCAGATCGGCGGCCGCCGCACCAAGAGCCTGTATCAGTACACGCTCCAGAGCCCGGATCGGATTGCGTTGTACGACAACGCCACCCGGCTCACCGCGGCGCTGGGCAAGCTGCCCGATCTGGTGAACGTGACGAGCGACTTGCAGATCTCGAATCCGCAGGCGACGGTGACCATCAACCGGGACCGGGCCGCGGCGCTCGGCGTCACCGCTCAGCAGGTGGAGGAAGCGTTGTACGGCGCGTACGGCTCCGCTCAGGTCTCGACCATCTACACGGCGACGAATCAGTACTGGGTCGTGATGGAGCTGCTCCCCGAGTACCAGCAGGATCTCTCGGCGCTGAGCCTGTTGTACATCCGCTCGGCCCGCGGCCCGCTGGTACCGCTTGCCTCGCTCGCCACCCTCACCTCGAGCGTCGGCCCGCTCACCGTGAGCCACTCGGGACAGCTGCCGTCGGTCACCGTTTCCTTCGACCTGCGACCCGGAGTGGCGATCGGCACGGCGGTGGCGGAGGTCCAGCGGCTCGCGCGGCAGACCCTGCCGTCCAGCATCACCACGAGCTTCTCGGGCACCGCGCAGGCGTTCCAGTCGAGCCAGGGCGGGCTGCTGCTGCTGCTGATCCTCGCCGTGTTCGTGATCTACATGGTGCTCGGGATCCTGTACGAGAGCTTCATCCACCCCCTCACGATCCTCTCGGCACTGCCGTTCGCCGGGTTCGGCGCCTTGCTCACGCTGCTGATCTTCCGCGTGGACCTGAGCGTGTACGCGTTCGTGGGCGTCATCATGCTCGTGGGGCTCGTGAAGAAAAACGGCATCATGATGATCGACTTCGCACTGGAGGCGCAGCGCACGGAGGGCAAGTCGGCTCGCGACGCGATCCTCCAGGCCTGCAGCATCCGGTTCCGGCCGATCATGATGACCACCATGGCGGCGTTGATGGGCACGCTGCCCATCGCCCTCGGCGTCGGTGTCGGATCCGAGTCGCGCCGCCCGCTCGGCATCGCGGTGGTGGGCGGGCTCGCGTTTTCGCAGCTCATCACACTCTACGTGACGCCCGTGATCTACACGTACCTGGACGACCTGCAGCAGCACCTCGCCGGTGCCTCGCTCCGCAATCTGTTCCGGCGCCGCCACCCCACGCCGCACGCCGCCCCCGCCGACTGACGGGAGTGCGGACCGTGCGAAGCGGCGCGCCTGCGGGCTATTCGGGCAAGCCCCTCGCCGTGAAGCTCGGGGTCAAGGCCGGGATGACCGTCACTGCGATTGATGCACCGCCGCAATACCGCGCGCTGCTCCGGCCCTTGCCCCAGGGCACCCGGGTGGCTACGCGCCTCACGCGCGACGGCGGCGCACTCGATTTCATTCACCACTTCGCCACGGCACGGCGCATGCTCGCGACGCGCTTCGCCGCGCTCGAGCGCGCCCTCGCGCCCGCCGGCGCGCTCTGGGTGTCCTGGCCGAAGGGAAGCTCCGGCGTCACTACCGACCTCACCGAGAACGTGGTGCGGGAGATCGGCCTCGCGCACGGGCTCGTGGACGTGAAGGTGTGCGCCGTGGACGACACGTGGTCTGCCCTCAAGTTCGTGCGGAGGCTCAAGGACCGATGAATATGCGTACAACGATTCTCCTCGCCGGGCTGCTGATGCTTCCGCCCGCCCCGTCACCGACCTGCGACCCGGGCAACGGTGGCCTCACGCTCCCGGCCGGGTTCTGCGCCGTCGTCGTCGCGGACCAAGTCGGCGCAGCCCGTCATATCGCCGTCGCGGCGAACGGCGATGTCTTCGTCGCGCTCGAGGGCAGCCGCGCCCGGGGGCGGAGCGGCGGCGTGCTCGCGCTCCGCGACACGACCGGTGACGGGAAAGCGGATGTGTCCGCGCGGTTCGGCGACCAGGGGGGTTCCGGGCTCGCGCTCGGACGCGCGGCGCTGTTCTTCTCGTCCGCGTCCACCGTGTACCGGTACGCGCTGCACCCGGGCGAGTTGACCCCCGTCGGCCCGCCTGAGGTCGTCGTGACGGATCTGCCCGCCGGTGGCCACTCCGCGCGCAGCCTGGTCCTCGGGCCCGACGGCTCGCTGTTCGTGACCGTCGGCTCCCGCTCCAACAGCTGCCAGCTCGCCGACCGTGAGCTCGAATCGCCCGGCCAGGACCCGTGTCAGGAGCTGGCCACGCGTGCCGGCGTGTGGCGCTTCGACGCAACGCGGACGGGGCAGAAGCAGGCCGACGGGGTCCGCTACGTGACCGGTGTCCGCAATGCCGTCGCCCTCGCGCTCAATCCCGCGACCGGCGTGCTGTACGCGGTGCAGCACGGGCGCGATCAGCTGGGGCAGAACTGGCCCAAGCTGTTTACGCTCGAGCAGAGCGCCGAGAAGCCCTCGGAGGAGATGATACAGATCAAGCAGGGGGACGACTTCGGCTGGCCCTACTGCTTCCACGATCCCGAGCTCGGCCACTTGGTGCTGGCACCCGAGTACGGCGGCGACGGCAAGCAAGTCGGGCGCTGCGCTGACAAGAAGGCGCCGCTGCTCGCATTCCCCGGCCACTGGGCGCCGGACGGCCTCGTCTTCTATACGGGTGACCAGTTCCCGGCGCGCTACCGGGGCGGCGCGTTCATCGCGTTCCACGGCTCGTGGAACCGCGCGCCGCTGCCGCAGGCGGGGTACCGCGTCGTGTTCGTGCCGCTCGCGAACGGCGTGCCGGCGGGCGGTTACGAGACGTTCGCCGACGGATTCCAGCCCGAGCACCGCCCGGTAGGCCTCGCCCAGGGGCCCGACGGCTCGCTGTACATCACGGATGATGCGGGCGGCAGGATCTGGAGAGTGATCTACAAGGGGCGGTAAGGGGCGGGCGGAGGCGGTATCGGGGCTGCTAGATTCGGTGACCATGCCCCCCCCACCCGCACCGCTCACCAAGCTGACGGAAGAAGAGGAGCTCTTCCGTCACACCGTTCGCGAATTTGCGGAGCGGGAGGTCCGGCCACGCGTGGCCGCGATGGAGCGGGCGGCGGCGCTCGATCCGGCCCTACTGGCGCAGTTCTTCGAGCTCGGCCTGATGGGCATCGAGATCGGGGAACCACACGGCGGCGCGGGCGGCAACCTCATGATGAGCGTCCTCGCCGTCGAGGAGCTGTCGGCCGTAGACGCGTCCACGGCGATCTTCGTGGATGTCCAGAATACGCTCGTCAACGCCCTGCTTCTCAAGTGGGCGAGCGACGACCTCAAGCGCCGCTACCTGCCCCGTCTCGCCGCCGATGTCGTCGGCGCCTACGCCCTCTCCGAGCCCGCCTCCGGGTCCGATGCCTTCGGACTCCAGACGAAGGCCACCCGCACGGGCGATCGCTGGATCCTCGACGGTCGCAAGCTCTGGATCACGAATGGCGCCGAGGCGGGACTCTACGTCGTGTTTGCGAGCGTCGATTTCACGCTCGGCTACAAGGGCATCACGGCTTTCGTCGTCGAGCGCGGCACGCCCGGCTTCGCGATCGGGAAGAGGGAGGACAAGCTCGGCATTCGCGCGTCCTCCACCACGGAGCTGATCCTCGATCGTTGCGAGGTGCCGGCGGCCAACGTGATCGGGGAGGTCGGGAAGGGGTACAAGGTGGCGATCGAAACGCTCAACACCGGCCGCATCGGCATCGGGGCGCAGATGATCGGGGTGGCGCGGGGCGCGTTCGACGCGGCGCGCAAGTACGTGCACGAGCGCCAACAGTTCGGCAAGCCGATCGCGGAGTTCCAGGGCGTCCAGTTCCAGCTGGCGCAGGCGGCGACGGAGCTCGAGGCGGCGCGCCTCATGGTGTACAACGCGGCGCGCCTCGAGGACACGGGCGAGCCGTACACCATGCAGGCGGCGATGGCCAAGCTGCTCGCCTCGCAGGTCGCGGAGCGGGTGACGTCGCTCGCCCTCGAGCTGTTCGGTGGGTACGGGTACACGAAGGAGTACCCGGTGGAGAAGTTCTACCGCGACGCGAAGATCGGCACGATCTACGAGGGCACCAGCAACATGCAGCTGCACACGATCGCGAAGCTGTTGCTGAAGTGAAAACAGAGAGGGAGGGAAACATGAGAGTGGCAATGATTGCCGCGACAGTCGCCCTGCTGGTGGCGGGTGGTAGTGGTCCCAAAAAGTACGCGGTCACCAACGACCGAGCCTTGGTCGTCACCCGAGAGGTCCTGGTGAAACAAGGGTACGACGTGGTGCGCGTGGAGCGCGGTGGGCCGGACATCGTCGTGTGGTATCGTGCCGGCAACAGGGGGCGCGGCAAGGGCAAAGGCCCGCCGGTGAGAATGGTCATCCACCGCACGGAAGACCGCGTCGTGTTCCTGCAAGCGCCGAGCGCGATCTTGGTGGACATAGACCTGAAGCTGAAGCTGTAAAGAAACAGAAACGTCGAGGAATGCGTCGAGAAACGACGTCGAGAAGGGACGTCTCTCCTCGACGCCTTCCCTCGACGCCTCTCCTCGACGATTTTGTTTTTTGTGTCCCACACCGCCCGCCGCACCCACGGTTTCACCGAATCCGTGATTCGCGGCATGACCCGGCTCGCGAACGAGCACGGCGCGATCAACCTGGCTCAGGGCTTCCCCAATTTTCCCGCCCCTGACGTGCTCAAGGAGGCGGCGGCGCGGGCCATCCGGGACGACGTGAATCAGTACGCGATCACCTGGGGCACCAAACGGCTGCGCGATGCCCTCGCGCGGAAGTACGCCGAGTGGTACGGGATGAACGTGAACCCGGAGACGGAGATCGTGGTGACGTGTGGCGCAACGGAAGCGATGGCGTCGGCGCTCCTCGCCGTCGTCGATCCGGGGGACGAAGTGATCGTGTTCGAGCCGTTCTACGAGAACTACGGACCCGACGCGATCCTGTGCGACGCCAAGCCGGTGTACGTGCCTCTCGCCACCACCGGGGAGCTGGACCTCGACCGGCTGGCCGCCGCGTTCTCCCCGCGCACGCGCGCCATCATCGTGTGCACGCCCAACAACCCCACTGGGCGCGTGCTCGCGCGGCACGAGCTGGAGGCGATCGCCGAGTTGTGCCGGCAGCACGACGCCTACGCGGTGACGGACGAGATTTACGAGCACATCCTCTACGAGGGCCGGCACATCCCGATCGCGACGCTGGAGGGGATGCGCCCCCTTACGATCACGATCAGTGGCGCCTCGAAGACGTTCAGCGTGACCGGGTGGCGGATCGGCACCATCGTGGCGCCACAGGGCGTCACCGACGCCATCCGCAAGGTGCACGACTTTCTCACGGTCGGCGCGCCGGCGCCCCTCCAGGAGGCCGTCGCCGCAGGCCTGGAAACCCTGGGCCCCGAGTACTACGCCGGGCTCGCCCGCGACTACCGCGCGCGACGCGACGTGATGCACGCGGCGCTGCTTGGGGCCGGTTTCCGATGCGAGCCGCCGCAGGGCGCCTACTACATTCTCGCCGACTTCTCCGCCCTCTCCGACCTCCCGGACGATGAGTTCGCGCGCCGGCTCACGTGCGAGGTCGGGGTGGCTCCCGTGCCCGGCTCGAGCTTCTTCAGTCGAGCGGAGCTCGGCCGCACGCTGGTGCGGTTCGCGTTCTGCAAGACGGAGGATCAGCTGAGGGAGGCGGGGACGCGCCTTCAGGCGCTCACGTCGCATGCTCCCCAGGCGCGTCGAAGAAGCGATCCCCCACGATCCCCACACTGAGATCGGGTGAGACCGGAGCGGAGGCGGGCGGCGGAGTGTCGAGAGCACGCCCGCGCCGCGCTGCGAGGCCGACGCCGGCGAGCCGGAACATCCAGCGGCCGAGCGGGCCCCGCCAGAAGCGCAGCCGGCGCTCCCGCTTCGGATCGGTGCGGTGCTCGGTGCGCCATCGCGCCCCGACGGCCGCGAGCAGCGCCACGCCGACGGCTACGGCAAGCGACGGCCTCGAGACTCCCACCGGTACCAGCTCGGGCCTGCGGACCGTGACCCACACCACGGTCCCGGCTACCAGCGTCGCCGCATAGGCCGTCCTCCGTAGCACGCGCTCCAGCCGCGACGGCCCGGCCCCATATAGGAACGCGATCTCCTCGCGTCGGCGGCCCAGCTCGGCCTCGATGGCATCGACCAGGTCGCGCCGCTTGAAGCCCGCCAGCATGAGGCGACGCACCCGTGACCCCATGAGCGAGAGGGGCAGCAACGTCATCCACGCGATGCCCAGGGCGGCGGCGATCGCGTTCCCACGCTGCTCGGCGGTGAGGATGGTGATGGCGAGCAGCGGTACGGCGAGGCCCGCGGCGATGCCGTACAGCAGGGCCGGCGTGGAGAGGTGGCGGCTCTCCACCAGGAAGGCCCGCAGCTCGAGCGGCGGCGACGCGTACTGCGCCATGGCCCGGCCGATGGCCGCCGCCAGCTCCGCGCCGCTCGCAAACCGGGCGGCGGGTTGCTTGGCCAGACACCGGTCGATCACCGCCGCGAGCCGGCGCGGCACCGCCGGCGCCACCGACCCGAGCGACGGCGCCGGCTCCGCAATGTGCTGCGCCAGCAGGGCGTACCCGTCCGGGCCGTCGAACGGCAGACACCCCGACAGCGCGTAGTAGCCGACCACGCCCAGGGAGTAGAGATCACTGCGCGCGTCCACCTCGCCGCCCGACGCCTGCTCCGGGCTCATGAACGCCGCCGTGCCCACCACCTCGCGCGGCCCCGTCGTCCCGCTCCCCGAGCCGACGCGAGCGATGCCGAAGTCCGACACGAGCGCGCGGCCGGACAAGGCATCGAGCAGGATGTTGTCCGGCTTCACGTCGCGGTGCACCACGCCCCGCTGATGCGCGTAGGCCAGCGCCGACGCGACTTCCCGCAGCAGGCGCGCTCCCTCCGCCGGCGAGATGGTGCCGCGGTCGCGGACCCGCTCGCCCAGCGTCTGCCCTTCGACATACGCCATGGCGAAGAACACGAAGTCCGCCACGTGATGCACGGTGAATATCGGAATGATGTTGGGGTGGGAGAGCTGCGCCGCGGTCTGAGCCTCGCGCAGAAAGCGCTCGCGCGCGACGGGATCGGCGGCTTTCGCCGGCGGCAGCAGCTTGAGTGCCACGCGCCGGTCGAGCCGCAGCTCGCGGGCCAGGAAGACGATGCCCATACCCCCGCGGCCGATGCGGCGCTCCAGCTCGTAGCGCCCGGCGAGGGCACGTCGTAGGTCCTCGAAGAGCGAGTCGTCTTGATCCATTGATGACGCGGTCGTACGACAAAACGTGATACGGCGAGTGCGACGTGGGCGGGCGTCGCCGAGCCCCCTCCTACCCCGGGGGGGTAAAACGAGGTCCGCCCCGCTGGCGGCCGGTGTCGCCGCGGGTCAGATTGTCCCGCCTATGGCCGACCATCAGCCGTACGTCCCAGCGACTCAGGCGCCCCCTGAGCTCACGCCGCGCGCGCTCGTGCTCGGCGTCATCCTGGGACTCATCTTCGGCGCGTCGAACGTCTATCTCGCCCTGAAGATCGGCCTCACCGTCAGCGCCTCGATCCCGATCGCCGTCTTGTCGATTACGATCTTCCGCGCGCTGGGCCGCTCCACGATCCTCGAGAACAACATCGTCCAGACCACGGGCTCGGCGGCGGATTCCGTCTCGGCAGGCGTCGTGTTCACGATCCCCGCGATCCTGCTCATGGGATACGACCTGGACATCGGCCGCGTCGCGATCCTCGCGGTGGTGGGCGGGCTCATGGGGGTCCTGATGATGATCCCGCTGCGGCGGGCGCTCATCGTCAAGGAGCACGATACCCTCCCCTACCCCGAGGGCACCGCCTGTGCCGAGGTGCTGATCGCGGGCGAGAAGGGCGGCGTGCATGCGAAGACGGTGTTCCAGGCGTTCGGGCTGGCCTTCGTCTACAAGTTCCTGATGACGGCCCTCAAGTTGTGGCAGGAGTATCCGGCCAAGGTGCTGCGCTGGTTCCAGGGCGCCGAAGTGCGGATGGAGGTGGGCCCCGAGCTGATGGGCGTGGGCTACATCATCGGACCGCGCATCGCCGGCTACCTCTTCGCCGGGGGATGTCTCGCCTACCTGGTGCTGATGCCGGCGATCAAGCTGTTCGGCGGGACGATGACGACGCCGATGTACCCGGCCACCACGCTCATCAAGGACATGTCCGCGGGCGAGATCCGCGCCGCGTTCGTGTTCTACATCGGCGCGGGAGCGGTCGCGACGGCGGGGATCATCGCGCTGGCCCGCGCCCTCCCGACCATCGTCAGCTCGTTCCAAGCCAGCTTCGCGGATCTCAAGGCGAGTCGCCTCGGCCAGGCCGTCAGCCAGCGGCTCC
>WNGI01013135.1_pt1 | contig 11423 bp, 18 predicted proteins | sample 5400621 | NCBI WGS metagenome assembly WNGI01 (sample SAMN13153374, study PRJNA577476) | soil metagenome | isolation source: 20 cm soil or saprolite under Garry oak tree replicate 1 | place: USA:California | collected 2016-06-15
AAAATGCCCAAAACAACGAGCACGAAAAAACCGGGCAGAAAAAATCTCAGCGCGTCAAATGGCATCGGAAAGAGATAGATGAGCTAGACGGGGCATTTATTAGCGATAGACGTCACTCCGATGGCCAATCGCGCAAATCGTCAAAACGTGAGTTTTGTGATCGAGAAGACAGAGAACCCGATAATCACCGACTCTGAGACGAAATTCCTCTCGGCCCTTTAGCCGTTTTGCCGATGCAGGAACCGGATCATGCTCCAAGGCACGGATTGCGCGTCCTATTCGCTGCCCAATCTTACTTGAAAGCTTTGCCAATTCTTTTTCGGCAGTACGCGCAAAGACGATGCGCCACTTCATGCATCGATCTTCAAATCGCTGAATACTTCGTCAATGGGGCGTACCGGCTCATTTCGTCGGTCAGCGATCGTCATTAGATCGAAGAGATCCTTCCGCCATTCCTGGTTTTCCACAAGACTAGCGAAGATGCTTTCGCGTTCGGATTTCGACATCGCCTCGAGCTCATGGATAAATTGGGCTGCGCTCATGATGGCATATTTACCGGTGATTCATGTACATTCAACTACCCCTTCTGCGCCATCTTATCGGCATGTCTCCAGTTCACCCAGCGATACCACATTAATAACGAGATCGTTCTGTTCGGCTATCCTCGATTTTTAACTTCGGCCCTGCAATTTCCGCGGCGCGGGATCAATAGTCGCCTTTAAGCCTGGATCACCGCTGCTCGGTGGTACCGCGATTACAACTTGGATTTGCGGACAGGCCCCGTCATAGGATCGCGTTCATATCCCATCGCAATTGTAATCTCCTCGAGATCTTCCAGGATCGCCAATTTCTCCTCGAAGGGTAAAGCAGACGATTCCGCAAGGGTTTGCAGATTGTGCCTATGCCAGGCGGCACGTTCCTCCTTCGGTAGTTTTAAAGAGAGGCGTCTATTCACGTCGCACTCTGCTGACATTGCAATTTCTCCAGTTCACTCATTTCTCCTCGCATGAGTGGCGTCTTATGATTGGATATCGCTTGGCGATTCGCCCGAAGACGCAGCATCATCGTCTCTGCTTCCTCCAGCCATTCCAATTGTTCTCGAAAGGTAGGTTGCCCGTCCAGCAAGCGACGCGTGGTCAGTTCCCAGCGCCAGAATTCGCTTTGCCTTTGAACTCGTAAACGAACGTCGCGGCCTGGCATAGCCAATCGAGCCGCTGCTCGGGTGTCAATCGATGGAATTCGGTATGGCCGTCGAAATCCTCCGGTTTACACTGGGCAAGTGCACGCTCGAATTCTTCGCGCGTTGATTTCTTGCGCAGATTCATCGCGACTCTTCCTCAATCAATCTCGAAAGTTCTTGCACGTCTAGAACATCCTTTGGCCGAAGGGGCGTAATCTCGTTTTTAATTTGTATGAGTAATTCTTTTGATGCAACGCGCACTTTCGCGTCGCTGATGTCGAACCACTTCGCTCCTTTGGTTAATCGTTCGAAGGACAGGGCCGGGCTTAAAAAAATATCAAGATGCCGAAGCGGGTTATTGAAATCTGCCAAACTGAAGACAAGAGCTCCTTTCTCCGTAACCATCGAACGAACGAAATCCGGGTCACCGATATCGGCCAGCGACACTGGCACCCGCGGTTGCAAATTGAGTTGCTCGACCGCGCAAATCAAACGGTCGAGATTTGACGAATTCATTTGCACCGCAACGTCGAGATCGAGAGTAACGCGCTCAACGCCGTGCAGAACGCAGGCGACGCCACCGCCGACTACAAACTCGACGCCGGCATCCGCGAGAGTCACAAGCATTTCCTTAAGGTAATTTTCCATTCTCAGCGGGTTTCGTTTGTTCTTTGATTCTCATTACCACTTCTGATATCTGGCCCATTACTAACTCCTGGCCTCTGACTACTGGAAACTTCTCGCCATATTTCCAAATCAACCACGGCAGTTCCAGAGCGTGGGACAATCGGGGTACGAAAATGCTCGGCTGCGCAACCAATCGCGAGAGCCAGCCGAGATAAAGCCGGTCCGCCCAATCGGGAATTGCGGTCTGGTCGCTGGTAAGAAATCCAAACGCCGCTCCGACACAATGAATGGTGGGACTAATTGACCTTCTTGAGCGCTGGCAATGCAGATGTGGCGAGCAGCTGATTCGTAAGTTTGCATTCATCTTAACTGATCTCCAGATTAAGCAAATCGCAACTGAAGTGCCTGTATTCACCCGTGCAACAGGCTGAAGCGTAACGGCGCGACAGACTCATTTGTCATTTAGATTCGACTTCTGATCTGGTGAAACTGCTTCTTCTCAATCAATACGCACCGCCCGCGCAAGCGCCCACCTCGCGATTGGTAGATGAGCTGCGTGCATTTTTTGTGCATCAAGGACACACAGTCCGGATTGTTTCTGAACGAGCGGAATACCGAGGCCATCATGCTCGCACGGGCAGCCGCCTTTTGAGAGAACTTAAAGCGGTGGCTGTGATTACGTGGGGAGCGCTTCTGTCTAAGCCGCGTCCGGATGTCATCCTCGCGCTTTCATCGCCACCGTGCCTGGTCGTGGCTGCCGCATTAGTCGCGTCGACCCGACGCATTGTTCTCGCGCACTGGGCCATGGACTTGTATCCCGACCTGGCAATCGCGCTAGGCGAGCTGCCCCCAACTGGCGCTTCCGGGATATTCCGGACGCTCATGCGCTGGGCGTATCACCGTTGTGCCATCATCGTTGCGCTCGATGACGACATGGCTGCGCATCTTAACAAAGTGTACGGAGTCGAAACAAAGATCATTTCGCCATGGGCTGCAGCTGATCTCACACCGGAAGTGATTCCCCCGCCGACGCAAGGTACTGGCGCGACGCTCGCAGCGCAGAGCTGGACGTGGCTCTATTCCGGGAATCTCGGCCGCGCGCACGAGTGGCACCCGATTCTTCTTGCACAACGCGAGCTCGAAGACCGGGCGTTGCCAATTCAACTGCTCTTCGAGGGTGGGGGTGCAATGTGGATGGACGCGCAGCGTTTCGCGGGCGAACTGAAGCTCAAAAACTGCCGCTGGTGCGAGTACGCCGACGAAGCGCAGTCGCTGCAGACCGTCCTAGCCAGCAGTGTTCTCATCGCTACTCAGCGGCGTGAAGCGCGAGGTTTGCTCTGGCCGAGCAAGCTCGCGCGCATTATCCCGATGCGGAAGCCGCTGATCTGGATCGGTCCGACCGACGGTGCGATTGCAAATGCCATCAGGGATCGCCCTGATACGGCGTGCTTCGAGCCCGAGCAGGTTCCGGAGATCGTGGCTTGGATCACAGCGTTATACAAGACTCCGCAGACCTCTGCTAATCTGGATTCGGCTGCTCAGATGTGGAAGCGCCAGCGAGTTGAGCGATGTAACCAGTGGGAGCTCTTGCTCAAAAGCGTCGCGTCATCTCGAGCGAATACTGGACCGCAGTAACCGCGATGCCGCTCCGCCGTTGAAAAAACGGACACCGAGAATCTGTCGAGTCGGGATCATTGAATGAACATCCAACATCAAACGCCGAATATCGAACTTAATTAGGGGGAACGTCAGGCGGCCGCGAGATTGGTGGAATCTCAATTCGAAATGACAATTCGCCTCTCCCTTTGGCAAAGGGAGAGGATTAAGGTGAGGGATTGGGCGAACACTGCTCCTGCAACACAAACCAGATCGCTCTCAAGACGCTGTCGAGTTCCTGGCGAATCTGATGATTCCAAAATCGCAGCACAACGATTCCTTTGCGGGCCAGGAATTCCGACCGCGCTCGATCGCGCTTTCAGCGCTGAATGGTGATTTAATCTAATTCCTGGGCCAATGCCCCCAGAATTGTGCTGCGCCGAAGGCGCTGTTTCATTACTAGTCCGCCACAGGACGGATTCGCCGTGGCGAACCTGGGGCAACGCCCCAGGACTCGTGAAGTCCGAGCCACCAGAGCTGAAAGCGCGATTCACAACCAATTATTCTACTCATCAGCGCAGTTTCCGGAAGGGAATCGCCAATCCTGGGGCGATGCCCCAGGCTTAAGGTTGCACAGCGCCTTTGGCGCTAAACAGACGCAAGCCGGGCGAGGTGCAGTAGTTATATCCAACCTTCGGTTTTGAGCTGCTCAAGCGAGGCGACTCGACGCCTTAAACCCAGTAAAGTTCCAAGGTAGTCTGTCTATCACGATTCAGCCGTTGGAAGAACTGGATACCAAGAATGTGGCAGGTCGAAAAAGCTGGAGACTCTCAGACACGAGAAACGTGCTCACGAAGACTGTCGCGGGCTCGATGAGTTCGACCGCTGGAAAATAAATGCCATATCGCTCGACATCCCGCGTCGCAAGCTTCCAACCCACCAGCTCCGCGTGCGCACCGATAAAAAAATCGGGCAGCGGCACACTCGGCGCTTCGCCTCCGCCCGATCGCCTGCGAGCAAGCCGATACCGCCTGTAGGCGCGGCCACAAATAGCCGCGGCAGCAACTGGAAGATCAAAAATAGCCACGCCGGCACGGCGCATATCCTCCTCAATATCCTCGCCGCGCTTGGGGCCAGCGTACAATTCAGCGCGGGACGATTCCCGCTCGAACCGTTTCTAGAGGCCATGTATCTGGCACGTTGCAACAACCAGCTCGGCGAACAAACCGCCTCTGCAAACAATTGGCAGCGGGCGCTCGAGGCCGCCCAGGGCGACGCGCGAAAGTTAATCACACTCGCCCAATACGCCGAGCAAAATAAGGAAGCTGAAATCGCCGAGGTCGCCTATAATAATGCCGCAGCGATAACGCCCCGGTTGCGCCTCGCACACGATGGCCGGCTGCGGATGGCGCAGGCGAGCCGCGACACAAAAAAAATACATGCAGTCCTGGCGACCATGCTCGCGCTTTGGCCTGACGATCTCGCCATTCAAAACGACGAAGCCTACACGCGGTTACTGCTTTGTCCTCCTGCTGCCCCGGAAACGAAAGACCAGGCGGCGGCTATCGAGAAGCTGGCAGAAAAACTAATCGAGCGCGAGCCGCACAGTCTGCCGCATCGGACGCTCCTGGCGCTGGCGCGGCTGCGGCAGGAACGCGCCGAAGAAGCGCTGAGGGTATATTCCGATCTCCAAGTCAAGCAAGATGCAGTCTCAGGTTCGGCGCTGGCCGTGCACGCCGCCATTTTAGCTGCTACCGCGAATCTGGAAAACGCCAAAACCGAAGCAGCGCAGCTCAAGCGAGAGCAACTTCTTCCCGAAGAACAAGCACTTGTTAAAGGCCTCCCGGGTAGCTAAGCATCACCGGTTCCTCCGGGGCATTTCTTGTGGTTGCCGCGCTGGGAGGCAGGCAGCACAGCCATCTTGGCTGTAGGGCCGGCGCGGGCATCTTGCCTGCCACGGGACGGACTGGAAGACTATCAACCAGGCGGGACGCCCGGTTGCCCCACAGGCAGGATGCCTGTGCTACGATGCTCGCCCAAAAAAATCCAAAAATGTCTTGCCATGCCCTGGCGAACCGAAGAACAGGCGCTTGTTGAAAGTCTCCTCTGACGACTGCCAGAATCAGGCAAGAAAAACATCGCTCCGCCTTTGCCCCGCAGGCGCGGGGCTCCGGCGTGACATGGGTTTCCACCAACTCATCACTGAAGATTTGTCGGGAAAAGTTTCTCAGATTGGGCACGAATAATCACTAAAATTAAATTGACCTCCACTGGGACATCCTGTCAGTCTCAAAGATTATGCGACTGTTGGCTGAGATCGTGATTATTGCGGCGGTGATTTCCCTCGGCTGGAATACGCCATTCAACGAACAGCTCGCGCAGGCGAAGGCGAAAATCGAATCCACATTGCACCGTACCGGGTCGGGCCTACAAAAAAACCAGGATCCCTCCGTAAAGCGTTACTAAGGCGGCACCAACTGTGTCCATAGCGTCTTCGACCTGTCTTGCGCGCGGACTGCTCGCCGTTATTTTCTTTTATGAGTCTCGCCGAAATCGAGAAGGCTGTTGACGAATTGTCGCCAAAGGAGTTGACGAAATTGGCTGCCTACATCGCGCGTCGGGATAGACTCGCTTGGGACCAGGAAATTGAAGAAGATTTCTCTCCAGGCGGAAAGCACGAAAAGGCACTTGAGAGGATTGACGCCGAAATCGAATCAGGCAATTTCACACCGCTGCCGTGACGTCACACGCGCTGGCGTCCTTCTGGAAAGTGCTACGAGCAGCTTCCTGCAAATATTCAAAAGCTTGCAGACAAGCAGTTCGCTCTGTTTAAGGCGAACCTAAGTCACTTTACGTATAAAAATTTCGATAAAATCCCCGCCTCGCCCCTTGCTGCAAGGGGAGAGGATTGAGGTGAGCGGTTCTGAACAGAACAGAACTCAAAGCCGCCAACCCTCACCCTATCCTCTCCCTTGGGAAGGGAGAGGCGAATCAACCCGGCTAATGTAATGTAAAGTAAGCAAGCGTTAGACGCACTACACCAGGCTGCCGCAAGAAAGGTGGGGTTTACACCGTCGAGATAGGTCGGAGCTATCGTGCATTAGCTCGCGAACGAAACGGTCATTACTAATAGTTCTGGATCGGCACACACGAGCAATACAATCAATTCCAGTTCTAAATTTAGGCCTGTTCAGCGCCCTTCGAAAATCCAGCATCAAGAATATACCATCGAGCACATAGTGCGCTGTAGCTTCAGCGAAGGCGGATTAACACTCAACTCTCAACTCTCAACTCTCAACTCTCAGCTATCAGCTATCAGCTATCAACCATCCAGCTACTCGTTCACGACCTCGATCTGCTTATCCGGCACTTGCCCGCTAAAAGCGGTTGAATGCCACGCCTGTCTCGCCGTAGGGTCGCTGCGGCGACCGAAGCCGGTGCACCCAGTAACGTTGTTCGCCTCCGTAACAAACTGGTTAGAATCAGCGCGAGTCGGGTGCGGCGAAGATTTGCAATAGTCGGCTCTGTCGATAGTTTTATGTATCATGAGCGTCGAAGATCTTGAAGCGGCTGTTTCTCACCTTTCCGCGGTGGAGTTCGCCCGTTTCCGCGAATGGTTCGAGGAATTTGCAGCCGACCAGTGGGATCGACAGATCGAAGCTGATATCCGCGCTGGACGCTTTGATGCCGCTGGGAAGCGCGCAGACGAGGATTTCGAAGCCGGCCGCTGCACACCGCTTTGAGGCACTTCGCGGCACCGGAGTTCTGGCATCATTATAGGCAGCTACCGGCGGAGGTGCGCTGACTGGCCGATCAGAAATTCGAGCTGCTTAAGGCCGACCCGCATCACTCCTCTATTCGTCTGAAGAAGGTTGGACAATTTTGGGCAGCACGGATTGGCCTTCGTTATCGAGCACTCGCCAGAGAGCGCAGCGATGGCCTCGTTTGGTTTTGGATCGGCACCCACGAGGAATACAATCAGTTCCAGTTTTAGATCTGGAATTTGTTCAGGGCGTGAGATTCTTAAAAAATCCAGCATCAAGCATCCAATACCAACTACCTCTCATGCCGTAGCCCGCGACTGCGGGACGAACACGGATCAGCTATCAACTCCGTAAAGGAGCGTGGCTCCGACGGAGCTTTCCGCTCTCAACTATCAGCTGTCGACCATCCGGGAGCTACCCGCATTTTCGCTTCCCCGGGGCGAAACTACGCCTAAAGAAGGCAGCTACTTCTTCTGAAGTAGCTGGGTAGCCCAGCCCTTTCCGACAAGCAAGCCGCACCGGTAAAGGTGTAAATAGAACAATATCCTAGGCAAAGGCAGAACCACTTTGTGTTGAAAGAGCTGCTCAGCTACCCGGCTGAGCGGATATCAAATATCCGGGCTACTCATTCACGACCTCGATCTGCTTGTCGATTACCTGGCCGGTGAAGCGATCGATCGTAACACCTGCCTCGCCGAAGCCTTGGCAAAGGCGGGTGCACCCAGTAATGCTGCTCGCCTTCACAACGAAGCCATTAAGGGTGGTGGCATTCGGTGGATAATGCCCCGATTGGCCAATCACATCGATCATCAAGTTCCGGGTGCGCGTCTGCGTTGCATCAGATAGAACACGCAAGGCAAGCTCGTGAGACTCTTTGTTGTACAAGGCGGCAAGCCGTGTCAGGAGATCAGTCCTCGGGTGCTCGAGCAGTTGTATCTGTTTGGCGGATTCGGCGGTTGAGCCAGGGAGGAAATCGCCACGAACAAGAACGAGCTTAGGTTAACCTGTTGCGGTGTTCGGCAGCGATAGTGACTCATTGCTACTTCATCCGAGTTGAACGAAGGCTCATTCCTTCGACGATCGAAAGCGATATTGCCAGTAAATCATAGTGGAAAAGGTCGCGCGAGTAATCGCAGAGCTCGCGTGATTACCCAGGCAAACTGAGCTTACATCGCCTCGAATACGGGGCAAAGAACCGCCGAATCCTACCGCTGGAGCCAAATTTGCGCAGCTTCCATATTAGTTAGCAAAATTTGCCACGCACCCGCAGGTGGTAGAAGGTGCGAGAGCCATGCAGCAAAACATCGATAGCATTCTCGACGCCGCGGAGCAGCAGGAGGCGAGCGACGTGTTCCTTCAGGAGGACGAGGTACCGCGGCTTAAGATCAATGAACAAATCATCGTCCTTGGCGAGGAACCCATGTCGCTCGCGCATATGACCGCATTCTGGCAGGCCTGCGGCGCGAACGCGCAAGGCGACGGCGACAGGGATCGCGACACCGGCTTCGTCTCGCGCACGCATACGCGCTACCGCGTGAGCCTGCACCGCACCATGGGCCGCCTCGGTGCGGTCCTGCGCCGCATCAAGACCATCGTGCCCAGCTTGAAAGCGCTCGGAGCGCCCGAATGGCTCCTGACCCGGTGGGGCGCTCGCGAGCACGGCCTGATTCTTATAACGGGACCAACCGGCTCCGGGAAATCCACCACCATCGCCTCCCTCCTTCAATGGATGAACGAGAACCAGGTGCGACATATAGTGACGATCGAGGATCCCGTCGAGTATCAGTTCACCAGCAAGCGCTGTCATTTCACCCAGCGACAGGTCGGACGCGACACCGGCACTTTTGCGACCGGATTGCGGAGTGCGCTTCGTCAGGCGCCGGATGTCATTTTTGTCGGTGAGATCCGGGATTATGAGACGGCGTTGACGGCCCTCCAGGCTTCGGAGACCGGACATCTCGTTGTTTCGACCCTGCATTCGGAGAGGGTTGCGGACACGATGGAGCGCTATCTGAATCTTTTCCCGGCCGCAGACGAGAAGCATGGTGTGAACCTTCTGGCAAACCAGCTTGCTGGCGTCCTGTGCCAGAAGCTGGTTCAATCTGCTGACGGAGGCCTGCATTTGCTGGTGGAACACGTCGAAAATGCGGGTGCCATGCGCGACTGGATCGCGAGACGAGAGTTGCAGAACATTGATCAATATATCGCCCGCGGATCGGACCCTGCCGCCGTTTCATTTTTGCAATCGACCCTCAAAGCCCTCCAGGCCAAGGTCATCACTGAAGCGACCGCCATGGCTTCGGTCAGCAATGAATCCGAGCTGCGTCGCGCCATGAGGGGAATCGGCTAGACGACTCCTCCGCACCATTTGAACCCATATGAAGGAACATGACTTGATCGATTTTCTGGTCCTTGCGGCCGAGCGGGGAGCTTCTGATCTTCATTTGACAGTGGGGGCGCCACCGATGATGCGAGTCGCTGGTGTCATCGAGCAGCTGACGGAAGAGCCACTGTCGGCGGAGGACACAAGGAGACTGGTGATCGATACCTTGAAGGAGGGACAACGGGCGAAGCTGGAAAACGAATGGCAGCTTGACTTCGCGTTGCAGGTCGGTGACCTCGGGCGCTATCGCGGAAATGCGTGCTATGTGTCAGGTGCGATTGAGGCCAATTTCCGACGTATCGCTTCTGAGGTCGGCGATTTAAAGTCCTTGGGACACTCTCCCGTGGTGGACCGCTGGTGTGACGAGCGCGCCGGCCTGATACTGGTGACGGGCGCGAGCGGTGAAGGCAAGAGCACAACGCTGGCGAGCATGGCTCAGACAATAGCCAATCGCCGTTCCGTCAACATCGTCAGTATTGAGGACCCGATCGAATTTGTTCATTCGCAAGGCCGGAGCCTGGTGAACCAGCGCGAAATTGGTTCCGACGCGCGCGACTTTGCTTCAGCGCTCAAAAATGCGTTGAGACAGGATGCGGACGTCATTCTTGTTGGAGAGATGCGGGACCTGGACACGATCCAAACTGCGATTACGGCGGCGGAAACAGGACACCTTGTGATTGCAACCATGCACACGAACGATGCGCCAACGGCTATCGGGCGCATTATTGATGCCTTTCCAACGGAGGGCCAGCAGTTCGTCGGTGCCCAACTTGCGTGGTCGTTGTTGGGAGTGGTGTGTCAGTATCTCCTGCCGCGGACCGGCCAGTCAGGCCTGATTTTGGCCACCGAATTGTTGACGGTAAATTCGGGAATCGAGACGTGTATCCGGGCCGGGCGGCTTTCGCAGATACCGGGACTGATTCAAATCGGCGCTAAGGACGGCATGCATACCGTCGACGATAGCCTTATCGAGTTGCTTCTGGCTGACCGCATCAGTCTCATGGACGCGATGGCTCACGCGAGGGACCCCAATTTTGTGAAGGAGAACTTCCAGCAAGCTTTGAAGTCCCAGAGAAAAGGATGGTTTGCGGGGATGTTCGGCAAATGAAACGTCGGCCTCGACCAGCGGGGTGCCCGATGACAATGTGCGAGCAATGGCTAAGGGCTATTGGATAACGTGTTATCGATTGATGCCAGATGAGGTGACATTAGCGGAGTACGCAAGGATTGCTGGACCCGCTATTGAATCCCACGGCGGTCGATTTTTGGCGCGAGGAAATCCGGCGAAGAGGTACGAAGGCGGAATGAACAAGCGTCTAGTAATAATCGAGTTTGAAAACGTGGACAAGGCGATCGCGGCATACGAGAGCCCGAAATATCAGGCTGCACTGGCTTTATTAAGAAATTCCGCCGAGCGAGATGTGCGGATCATATGAGCTGGAGCCTAACGAGCAAGTCTTCCGCGCAAAACTGTGAGTGAATACGGCAGTAGTTGGTAGCTTGCTGATGCTTCGCGCGTGAATTGCGCAGGCGGCAAGCTGCGGAGTGGGTGGCCGTTTGGGCCGTCGTCACGCCAGGCATATTGTTGTCGCGAGAATTGAATGACTTGAACTTGGCCGGCAAAACTCACCGGCTGCTTTGCGCCGGGAAGAGTAAACTCGACATTGAGCTGCGCTGCGCGTTTGGGATCCTTGTTGATTGCAAGTAGGGCCCACTGCTTGTCGGGCCGTCGCACTGCATACGCAGTGACGGTAGGGCGCGTCACTTTGTGCGCGCCGTTTTTTGTTTCGTTGATGGTAACCGGAAACATTTCGTGCTGCTCACTTCCCGGCTGCATCCATTCTTTTGTGAGGAGCTGAGCGGCGTAGTAGGT
>WNGI01005513.1_pt1 | contig 11421 bp, 9 predicted proteins | sample 5400621 | NCBI WGS metagenome assembly WNGI01 (sample SAMN13153374, study PRJNA577476) | soil metagenome | isolation source: 20 cm soil or saprolite under Garry oak tree replicate 1 | place: USA:California | collected 2016-06-15
GACCTCGTTCGCGGGGAACGCGTTGCCGGGGCTGAACGGCTTCGCGATGAGCGGCACCACCTCGGTGAGATCGAGGACCTCGTCGATCTCGTAGCGCGCGTTCGCGCCGGGGCCGAAGCGCGGGTAGGGAAGATCGGTGAAGCCCTTCTCGCGGTACCAGGCGTAGGTGAGATCGTCGGGCGCGAAGATGCCGTTCGTGGCCTCGCCCTCGGCCATCATGTTCGCGATCGTGTTGCGGTAGCTCATCGGAAGCTGCTTGTCGGCGTCGGCGAACTCGACGCTCATGCCCTGCGACTGCTTCGCGCCCCAGCGGGACAGCAGCGCGAGGACGACATCCTTGCCGCTGACCCACGGCTGCAGCCGTCCTTTGAACACGACGCGCCGCTGCGCCGCGACCGTGAAGTACACGTAGCCCGTCGCCCACCCGAAGCCGAGCGTGGTCGAACCGACACCGTAGCCGAGCGCGCCGTACGCGCCGTAGGCGCGGCTGTGCGAATCCGCGCCGGGAATGAGCGCGCCCGGGACCACGAGGCCCTGTTCGGGGAAGTAGAAGTGGAAGATCCCGTCGCCCGGTGTGGCGTAATGGGGACGCGTGATGCCGTGAAGCTCGGCGAACTGCTTGCCGATCGCGGTCTGCTTGTCGTCGGCCTCGCGGTGGTTGAACACGAAGTGGTCATTGGCTACGGCGATCTGCCGCGGCCGGATCGTGTCGCCACCGGTGATCTGGTTGAAGGTGTGGATCGAGAACGGAGCGGTGCCGTCGGAAGCCGGCAGCAGGTCGGCGTAAAGCCGCAGCGTCGCGCCGGCGCGCACCGCGGCGTCCTTATCGACCCGGTGTGCCCACAGGATCTGCTCGGTGGAGGTAAGGCCGCGCGCCGTCGCCGCATCCGGCCAGGAGATGTCAGGTGTGCGGAGGACCGCGTCGCGGAATTCGCGGCGGCCGATCTTGATGATCCCGCCCGAGCGGCGGATGTCGTCCTCCGCGGGCGAGAGCGCCGCCGGCTGGTAGCTCTTGCGCCGCGTCTCGTTCGTGAGCGTGCGGGTCTCGGGATCGAACGAGAACGCGTCGCCCTCCTGCGCGTCCTCGACGGCCGCGCGGCTCTGCACGACGTGGAGGCCGAGATTGAGCGCGTTGCGCCGAAAGATGTCGCCCATCCCCGCGCCGCAGACGATGACGAGCTCGCGGCCCGCCTCTTCGCCGACGCCTTTGAGCCCGGCCGGGCTCATCTCGCGCGACGACCCGATCGCGAAGCGGTCGCCGGCAACGATGAAGCTCTCGCCGCGGCGCACGCGCTCGCGGAAGTCCGGCATGAGGAAGCGGAACGAGCCCGCCTTCCAGCGGTGATCGAGGGTGTCGAGACTTTCCGAGACGCAGTCGTTCGCCGGCGTGATCTGGTCGGTGTCGATCGCATCGAGCTTCTTGCCCGGGACCTTGGGGTCCCAGAAGATCAGCGCCTTGCCACGGATGACGGCGCCGGCCTGGCTGCGTGAGCCGTCGGCGCGTTCCGGTCCGGGGATGCGTTTCACGTCGACACCAGGCAGTAGCTCGGCTGGTCGGATGACCTGAGTCATTGCTTCGATTGTGGCACTCTGCCCCGCGTGTGCTGCGTCCTCATCCTCCTCGCGTTCTTCACGCCGCGGATCGTCCTCTTCGTCCTGTGGCTATTCACGAGTTACCTGAGTCGCGCCTATGACGCGTTCCTGTTGCCGTTCCTCGGTTTCCTGTTCCTGCCCGCGACGACGCTCGCGTACGCGATCGCGCAGAACGAGCTCGGTGGGGTCAACGGTCTCGGCCTCGTGGTCGTCCTCATCGGTCTCGCGATCGACGTCGGGCTGCTCGGCGGCGGGGCGCGTCAGCGCCGGATGGCCTAGCCCCGCGCCAGCCGCTCCAGCTCCGCGTCGGTCAGAAGACGGTCCGATGCCTTCGCCGCATCGAACACGCGCGCGATGCGCGCGGGCGTCGCCTCGTAGCCGTGTGACTCGAGCCAGAACAACACGTTGGACTCGCCGCTCATGGGGCCCACCTCGATGCGCTGCTCCCGGCCGAGCGCCGACGCGGGAACGCCGCTGTACACGCGATCCGCGAGATCGCGATCGCCCTTCCGCAGCGCTTTGATCACCGCGGCGGCGTGCACACCGGTACCGGTCCGGAACGCGTCGGAGCCCAGCGCCGGATAGTTCGGCGGGATCGGGATGCCGCAGTGCTCCGCGACGAGCGCCACGTACTCCGCGAGCGGCGTCAGATCGCGGTCGCCCAGACCCCAGAGCTGCAGGTTGATGATCAGCTGGTCCATCGAGGTGTTGCCGACGCGTTCGCCGATCCCGAGCGCGCAGCCGTGCACGCGGTCGGCCACGGCCGTCGCGGTGAGCGCATTGATCGTGCCGAGGCCGCGGTCGTTGTGCCCGTGGTAGTCGAGCCTCACGTCGCGGCCTTTGATGACATCGCTGCGTAGGAACGTCAGCAGGTTCCGCACGCCCTCGGGCGTCGCGTGCCCGACGGTGTCCGAGGCACAGATCCGCTTGGCGCCGCAGCCGATCGCGACCTCGTAGAGCTTCGCCAGGGTCTCCGGGTCCGCGCGCGTCGTGTCCTCGGTCACGAACATCACCGGGAGTCCGTTCTTCACGAGCGTCGTCACCGACTCCTCGACGCTGCGCAGCATCGTGTCGAGCGACCAGCTCTCCGCGAACCGGCGGATCGGCGACGAGCCGATGAACGCGCAGCTCTCGATCTTCACGCCGGACTCGACCGCGGCTTCGACCGCTCCCTGCACGTCGAGCGGATGCGTACGGATCGCCTGGTTCGGGCGCAGCTTCTTCAGCTTCGTCGTTTCCCGCGCGAGCTCGACGATCTCCGCGCGTGCGCGTGGCGACGCTCCGGGCAGACCGATGTCCGCGCTGTCGATGCCGAGCTGATCCATCAGCTGCAAGAGGCGCTTCTTCACCGCGAGCGGCGGGTTCCGCACCGACGGGCCCTGCAGCCCGTCGCGCAGCGTTTCGTCGTCCAGCTCGACGGCGCGGTAATCGGCTTTCACCGCGCGGCCGTCGCGGTTCCAGTCGTAGATGAGGTGGTCGACCTCGCTCATCGCTCTTCCTTCGGCGCGGGCTCGGGCGCGAGCGCGAACCCGACGCGCGCGCCGACGCTCCAGCGCAGGTACACGAGATCGACGGTGTCGAAGCCCGCGTGGCGTGCGGCGGTGAACGCGTAACGGGTCGTGATGCCCGCGAACGTAGTTGCCTCGAGTCGGTCCCGCAACCGCATGCGGTCCGGCGTCCCGCCGACGCTCGCGGCGGCGGCGTCGATGAGCGCGAGCGCGTCGTAGGCCGTCGCTGCCGGCGTGCTCGCGGCGCCGTGGCGCGCCGAGAAGCCCTGCAGGAACGCGGCGCGCTCGGGTGACGTCGGCGCGGTCGAGACCGCCGCGAGGTTCCGCGACCCCGGCCAGGTCGCGAGGTCCGCGCCCTCCCGCAGCGCCGCGGCGTCGCCCGACTCCATTAGATAGGAGAGATAGATGCGCGGCGTGAGGCCGGCCGCGGCCAGCGAGCGCGTCGCGTCGAGGTAGGTGGCGGCTGGGCCGGTGAAGAACGCGCTCCGCGCGAACGCGGCGCCGGCGCGGACGCGCGTGGCGGCGTCCTGGGCGGTCACCGTCACGACCGTCGGCGCGATGAGGCCGCGCTGCTCGAGCTCTCCGGCGAGCGCGAGCCGCTCCGCGATCGCGGGTGGCGACTCGTCGCTCGCCAGCAGGACCGGCAGCAGCACGCCGCGCTGCGTCGCGTCGGTCACGGCGGCACGGGCGAGATCGGTGTAGGTCGGCGCGAGCGCGAAGGCCCAGCCGCCGCCTGGCCGTGACGCGGGGTCCGGCGCCGGCAGCGTGAGCAGGATCGGGAGCCGCGCGACGGCGAGCGCGGACGCGAAGGTCTCGTCGTATGCGAACGGCGAACCGATGACGACCGCGTCGGCGCGATCGTCCACCGCCGCGCGACGCAGCTCGATGAGGAGCTGCGCGTCGCTTCCGGCCAGGTCGACGAACTTCGCGCGAATGCGCTGCGGACCGCCGCGCAGCTGCTGCTGATCGAGCCAGAGCTGCATGGCGTTGCGCTGCGCGACGCCGCTCGGAGCGCGCGCGCCCGAAAGGTCGAGCAGGACCGTGACCAGCGCGGTGCCCGGCTCGTGCGTCGGCGTGGGCGTCGGCGTGATCTCGACGGTCGGCGCGGAACAGGCGGCGAGGGACAGCGCGAGCAGTGCGGTGAGGCCGCGCACGATGCTTAGGAGCGGGTGCCGTCGGGGCGCGGAGCCTCCTCGGCGTACACGTGCTTGATCGCGTCCTCGGCCCGCGGGTCGGGCTCGCTCTCCGCTTGCGCGATCGCGGCCTCGATGTCGGTGTCGAGCGCCTTGCGGATGGCCTCGAGCTCCTCGGCGCTCGTGCCCTGCTCGCCGAGGTACCGGCGCGCGTGGTCGAGCGGATCCTTCGCCATCCAGCCGCGGACCTCGTCCTTCGTGCGGTAGCGGCTGTCGTCGTCGTCGGACGTGTGCGGCTGGTAGCGGTAGCACTTGAGCTCGACCAGCGTCGGACCCGCACCGGACCGCGTGTGCTCCACCGCCTGCCGCGTCTTATCAAAGGAGTCGAGCACGTCCATCCCATCGGCGATGAAGCCGCGAGCCCCGTACCCCGCCGCCTTGTCCGCGACGTTCGGCACGGCCATCTGCTGCTCGAAGCGCGTCGAGATGGCGAGGAGGTTGTTCTCGATGACGAAGACCACCGGAAGCTTGTAGATCGCGGCGAAGTTGATCGCCTCATGGAAGTCGCCGGGGCTCGTCGACGCATCGCCGCCGAAGGCGAAGACGACGTTGTCCTCCTTGAGGTTGCGGATCGCGAGCGCGAGGCCGACGGCGTGCGGGAACTCCGTGCCGACACAGACCGATCGCGTCACGATGCGATCTTTCGGGCTCGAGAACTGATTCAGGACCTGACGTCCGGCGGAGTGCGTGTCCGTGGCCTTCGCGAGGACCATGCGGAACTCCTCGAGCGGCGACACGCCGAGCACGAACGCGACACCCATGTCGCGGTAATACGGGACCGTCCAGTCCTTCCCGCGCCGGATGTTCCACGCCGCACCGACCTGTGCGGCCTCGTGGCCATCGGTGCCGGCGCCGAACGGCGTGCGCCCCATGCGGTTCAGCTGGAGGATGCGCTCGCTGACCATGCGCGTCTCGAGCATCTTTCGGTACATGCCCTTGACGTCGTCGAGGCTCAGTCCAAGCGCCTCATGACGCGCTCGTGCGCTCACGGTCATCCCCGCGATGGTATCGCCCGGAACGGCCGCGCCGAGCCGATCAGCGTTGATCGAGCGCGCGCCGCAGCGAATCGGCGGTCGCGTTACCGCCGCTGACCCAGCACACGACACGTTTACCGGAGAATCGATCTGCGAAGCGACGCGCCGCCGCGACCGGCGCGGCACCGGCGCCCTCCGCGACGACGTGCCCCTCCACAAGCAAGAGACGCATCGCGGAGTACAACTCGTCGTCGGTCACGAGAACGAAGTCGTCGAGCAGCGCCGCGAGCATGCGCTGGGGCAGATCGAAAGACGTCCGCGTCGCAAGACCGTCTGCGAACGTCGCGGCACGCTCGGTGGTGCGCGGTGCGCGGTCGCGCCACGCGCGATACGCCGCCGAGGCACCTTCCGCCTGGACGCCGACGACCGTCATCTCCGGTCGCAGCGTCTTGGCCACGAGCGCTGCCCCTGCCGCGCCACTGCCGCCACCGACCGGCACGATGAAGACGTCGACGTCGGGCCGCTCGCTGAGGACCTCGAGCGCGGCGGTCGCGACGCCGGCGATGAGGTATGGCTCGTTCCCCGAATGGACATAGCGCGTGCCGCTCGCCGCGGCCCGGCGCTCGCATTCCTCGCGCGCGTCGTCGTAGTCGTTCCCGTGCTCGACGATCGTCGCGCCGTTCGCACGCATCGCGGCGACCTTCAATGGGTTCGCGCCGTTCGGCACCACGATCGTCACGGGCACGTCGAACACGCCGCCGGCGTACGAGAGCGATTGACCGTGGTTGCCCGTCGACGCGCCGATGACGCCGGCCTTGGCCGTGGGATCGCGCCCGATCAAGTTGAGACCACCGCGGACCTTGAAGGCGGCGGTCGGCAGCAGGTTCTCGCACTTGAGCCACACGTCGAGGCCGAGCGCACGGTTCAGCGCCTCGCGACGGATCAGCGGCGTTGGCCTTAGGTACGCCGCGAGGAAGTCACGCGCCGCGAGCACGTCGGCGAAGGACGGCTCACCCGTCCACGCCGTCGCGCTCGTCACGTGGTCACTCGCGATCGCCACAGCGCGAAAGAAAGAGCGAGAAGCCAGAGGCCGAGCAGCGCGCGGAGCGGCAGCCAGGCGACGGCCATGTCTACGCTCAGCGGACCGAGTGCGATCACCAGCGCGAACTCGCCGACCGCGAGGCCGAGCGTGATCGCGCCGAGCCAGCGCGGCAACACGCCCGTCTCCCACCAGATCTTGCCGATCGTCCACCACCAGATCGCGCGGACGAACAGCGCCGCGACCGCGAGCTCGGGTGCGGCCGATGCGGCGATGCCGACAAGAGCGACCGACGTACCCGCGACGGTGCCGAGCATCGCCCCGCTCTCGCGCAGGGCGACGTGGCGCACGTGAAGCACCGCGATGACCGGAAGCATGAGCCCGTACGCGACGGACGTCAGCAGGAAGAACCACGACGGATAGAACCCCGGGCCGAACGCGACCGCGGCGACGTGCGCTATTCCCGCGATGGTCCCCCACATCGCGGCCTTCCACAGCGCCTCGGTCTCCTGTGCGTCTAAGGCTTGCGTTTCCCGTTCTCGTCGTATTCGTAGAAGCCCTTGCCGGTCTTCACACCCAGGTGCCCGGCGAGCACCATGCGCTTCAGGAGCGGCGGCGGGGCCCACGCCGGATCGCGGAACTCGTCGAAGAACGTGTTCGCGACGTGCAGGTTGATATCGAGGCCCGTGTAGTCGATGAGCTCGAAGGGCCCCATCGGGTGGCGCAGGCCGAGCTTCACCGCTTTGTCGATGTCCTCGGCGGTCGCGACGCCCTGCTCGAGCGCGCGGATCGCCTCGAGCATGATCGGGATCATCAGCCGGTTCACGATGAACCCCGGCGTGTCCTTGCAGACGACCGGCGTGTGACCGAGGCGCGTCACGAACGCGCGCAGCGTCTCCACGGTCGCGTCGCTCGTCGTGATCGCCTTCACGACCTCGACGAGCTGCATGACCACCGGCGGATTGAAGAAGTGCAGTCCCGCGAACCGGTCCGGCCGTTTCGTCGCGGCGGCGATCTCGATGATCGTGAGGCTGGAGGTGTTCGAGGCGAAGATGGTCGATGGCGGGCACACGCGGTCGAGCTGCTCGAAGACCTCCTTCTTCGCATCCATGACCTCGATGACCGCTTCGATCACGAGGTCGCGGTCCTTGAAGTCCGCCAGCGCGGTGGTCCCGCGGATGCGGCCGCGGGTCTTCTTCGCGTCGTCCTCGGAGACTTTGCCGGACTTCACGACGCGCGCGAGCGACGAGTCGATGCGCGAGAAGCCTCGCTCGATGAACTGCTGATCGATCTCGCGCGCGACGACGTCGAGACCGGCCATAGCGCACACCTGCGCGATGCCCGAGCCCATCTGTCCGAAACCGACGACCCCGACGCGCTCGATGGCCATGGCGTGCTTCCCTCCTGTTGGCGGCTCGAATGGGCGCGGACAGCATACCGAGATGCTCGATACCATCGAGTCAGATGCCTCCCGTCCGTGGACCGAACGCTGTCGACATTGCCCTCACCGTGAACGGTCACGCGGCGACCGCGCACCTGCCATCACAGCGCTCGCTGCTCGAGCTGCTGCGCGGCGAGCTCGGCCTGACCGGCACGAAGCTCGTGTGCAACGCCGGCAACTGCGGCGCGTGCACGGTGCTCGTCGACGACCGCCCGGTCTACTCGTGCATCACGCTCGCGGTCGCGTGCGAGGGCAAACGCGTCGAGACGATCGAGGGGATATCGAAGGATGGCGAGCTCCATCCGGTGCAGGAGGCATTCATCGATCACGACGCCTACCAGTGCGGCTTTTGCACGCCGGGACAGGTCATGTCGATCGTCGCCCTCCTGCGCTCGAAGGCAAAGCCGACCGAGGATGAGATGCGGCGTGCGGTCACCGGCAACCTCTGCCGCTGCGGGGCGTACGTGAACATCGTGAAGGCCGGTATGTCGGCGGCGCGTCGGGGGACGAAGTAGTGGCCGGACTGCGGGTCGTCAAGAGTCGCGACGAATTCGAGGGCGAGATCTTCGAGTCGCTCGCGATCATCCAGGGCAGCGACCTCCCCCCGCACGCCGCGGGCGTGGAGTTCGAGGAGATCGGGAAGTCGCGGAAGCGCGTCGACGGCGTGCAGCGCGTGACCGGACGCGCGACGTACACACAGGACGTCACGCTCCCGGGCATGCTCCACGCGCGCGTGCTCCGGAGCCCGTACCCGCGTGCGCGCGTGCGCGCGATCGACACGAAGAAGGCCGAGGCGCTGCCCGGCGTGCGCGCCGTCCTGCATCGTTTCAACTCGCCGAAGGCCGCTTTCCGCGGCGAGGAGACCATCTTCCGCGACGAAGTCCGCTTCATCGGCGACGAGGTCGCGGCGGTCGCGGCCGATGACGCGGAGACCGCGGTCCGCGCACTCGCGCTCATCGAGGTCGAGTACGAGCTGCTCCCGCACGTGACCGATCTCGAGGAGGCGATCAGCGACGAGGCGCCAAAGCTCGAGGACGGCGGCAACGTGTTCGACGCGGGCTCGCTGAAGCGCGGCGAGGCGCGTCAGGCGTTCAAGGATGCCGATGCGGTCGTCGAGGGCACGTATCGCACGTCCACGCAGCTGCACAACTCGCTCGAGTCGCACGGCGCGGTCGCGCAGTGGGACGGCCAGATCCTCACCGTCTGGGAATCGACGCAGCACGTCTTCGGCGTGCGCGAGGGTCTTCGCGCCGCGCTGCTGATCCCGCTGTCGCAGATCCGCGTGATCTGCGACTACATGGGTGGCGGTTTCGGCTCGAAGGGTGGCGCGGGAAAGTACTCGATCATCGCGGCGCTCTTCGCGAAGCAGCTCGGACGCCCGGTCCGTTGCGTGCTCACGCGGCACGAGGAGAACCTCGCCGCCGGCAACCGGTCTGCGACCCTGCAGAAGATCAAGATCGCGGCGAAGGACGGACGTGTTACGGCCATCGACCACACCTCATGGTCGAACGCCGGGCAGGGACGCTGGGTCGCGAATCCGACCGGACCGACGAACACGCTCTACGACTTCGCGAACCTCACGACGAAGTCGTACCGCGTCGTCACGAACGCGGGCTCGCTGTCGGCATTCCGCGCGCCGGGGTACGTCGAGGGCACCTTCGCGCTCGAGCAGGCGATCGACGAGCTCGCCGAGCGCATCGGCGTCGATCCGCTGACCCTGCGCCGCCGTCACGCCGCGTCGCAGAAGGATCCGCGCACGAACAAGACGTATTCGCTGAAGCGGCTACTCGAGTGCTACACGATCGGCGCGCGCGAGATCGGCTGGAGCGATCGACGCGCGGGTGGCACGCGCGGCTCGGCGCCGCATCGCAGGCGCGGCATCGGGATGGGGACGCAGATCTGGGGCGGCGGCGGTGGTCCGCCCGCATATGCGACCGTGCACTTCAACTCCGACGGTACCGCGATCCTGCGCGCCGGGACGCAGGACATCGGCACCGGAACGCGCACCGTGCTCGCGCAGATCTGTTCGGAGGAGCTCGGCGTCGAGCTCGACCGCATCTCGGTGCGCATCGGCGATACCGAGGGTCCATACGGTCCGATCTCGGCCGGATCGCTCACGCTCGCGTCGGTCGGGCCGGCGGTGCGGCTCGCGGCGCGCGACGCGCGCGAGCAGTTCCTCGGCGCCGCCGCCGGGGTCCTCGAGGTGCCGCGGACCGAGCTGCGGATGGAGCGTGGTCACATCGTGAGCAAGGGCGCGCGGACGCCGATCGCCGAGGTGAGCAAGAAGCTCGAGAACAACACCGTGATCGGCAAGGGCTCGCGCTGGCCGAACCCGGAGAGCCTGTCGATCAAGACCTTCGGCGCGCACTTCGCGCAGGTCGAGGTCGACACGCTCACCGGCGAGATCTTCGTCGAGAAGGTCGTGGCGGTGCACGACATCGGCCGCATCGTGAATCCGATGACCGCTGCGTCGCAGGTCCAGGGCGGCGTCATCCAAGCGCTGGGGTTCGCGCTCAGCGAGGAGCGCGTCGTCGACCGTTCGCTCGGACGCGTCATGAACGCGGACCTCGAGTGGTACAAGGTCCCGACCGTCCTCGACGTCCCCGAGATCGTGGTGCGCTTCACCGACCGGCCCGACCGGCGCGCGAACAACCTCGGCGCGAAGGGTCTGGGGGAGCCGCCGATCATCCCCACCGCGGCCGCCGTCGCGAACGCCGTCGCGAACGCGATCGGCGTGCGGCTGCGCCACGCGCCGATGACACCGCCCCGCGTGCTCGAAGCGCTGGCGGTCGTGCCGTGAGCCTGTTCTCGTACGCGAAGCCGCGCGCCCTGGGCGAGGCGCTGAGGCTCCTGAAGAACGGCACGATCGCGATCGCGGGCGGCACCGATCTCGTCGGGCTCATCCGTAGCGGCCTCGCGAAGCCGGAGGGCCTCGTCGATCTCACCGGCATCGACGGCCTGCGCGGTTGGACGCGCGAGAAGGGCAAGGGCCTGCGGATCGGCGCGCTCACGCCGCTCGCCGATCTCGAGACGTCGCCGCAGCTGCAGAAGCTCGCGCCGATGATCGCCCAGTCGCTGCGCGACGCCGCGACGCCGCAGCTCCGCAACATGGGCACGGTCGGCGGCAACCTGCTGCAGCGCAACCGTTGCTGGTACTTCCGCGACGAGGCCGTGCCGTGCTGGCTCAAAGGCGGCACGCGCTGCTTCGCGGCGGAAGGCGAGAACCGCTATCACGCGATCCTCGGCGCAGCGGAGTGCGTGATGGTCGCTCCGTCCGATCTCGCGCCGGCGCTCATCGCGTACGACGCGGAGATCGAGATCGCCTCCAGCATCGGCCGCCGCACGGTGAAGCTCGGCCAGCTCTTCGTCACGCCGAGCGGGCGGCAGCGCAAAGAGCACTCGATCAAGAAGGGCGAGCTCATCACGTCGGTGCGGATCTCCGACGCGGCGCTCGAGCGGCGCGGCACGTTCCTCAAGGCGATGGACCGCAAGGCGTGGAGCTTCGCGCTCGTGTCGGTCGCGGCATCGGCGAAGATCAAGGATGGCAAGGCGCATGACGTGCGCGTCGTGCTCGGTGGTGTGGCGCCTGTGCCGTGGTGGGTCCCGGCCGCGCACAAGCTGCTCGAAGGGAGCGCGCTCGACGACAACTCCTGCCTCGCCGCGGCCGACCTCA
>WNGI01005519.1_pt1 | contig 11419 bp, 19 predicted proteins | sample 5400621 | NCBI WGS metagenome assembly WNGI01 (sample SAMN13153374, study PRJNA577476) | soil metagenome | isolation source: 20 cm soil or saprolite under Garry oak tree replicate 1 | place: USA:California | collected 2016-06-15
CAGAATCGTCGGAGAGGCGCGATCTGGCGAGCGGTGGGGTGAAACCCTTGGCGCGAGGGATGTGGTATCTGGACGTCCCAGGCCCGGCTTGACGGCGGCCCGGTTGTCCCCTCGATGGTTCCAAATGGATGCGACGGGTGGAGGTGCTCGGGAGGCTTGGGGGGCGTCCAGGTAGGCCCGGAGGGCTCGACGAATGACCTCGCTTGCACTGGTGGTCTCCTCCTTGGCTCGGTCCTCGAGGGCCCTGTGCAGGTCTGGATCCAACCTCACGGGGACGACCTCAGAGGGTTTGGCTCCCAAGGGCGGCCGACCGCCGCGTCGACGCAAGGAATCGACATCGTAGCCCCGCTCTGCCTCCCGAGCCACCTCGATCAGGTCTTCGGTGACCGGAACCCCTCGAGACGTCCCATAGGCCGGTTCTTTGCTCTTCGGCATCGTCGTCTCTCCTTTACTCACGGCAGGAGGGCCGCATAGCCCGGACGCATCTTCATGGCATGGATGGCGAGCAGCCGCCCGTCGTCGAGGTGGAGCACCACGACCTCGAGGAGTCTGCTGGCCCGGTCAGGACCCAGATACAGGGTCCGGGGCCGGCCCTTCAAACCAACGGCTGGGCGGAGTCGAGGACCGGCGTTCGCTGCACACGCTTTTTGCAGACATGGTCAGCGGCGCCTCACGGCACCCCGTGGCGCCCTCAGTGGCCGATCCAAGCAGTGGCGCGGCCCGACTTTGGCGAGCCTATTCCCGCCGTTCAGGCGCCACGCGCGCCAGGTCCGGTAGCGCCAGGCGCTCCCCGCCGCCGACAAGGGTCCAGATAGGCGCTAGCGGGTCGTCTGTATGTTCCGGCAGCGTCGTAACGGCCACCGCCGTCGAGCGATCCGCCCGGACCCCGTCGCGCGGCCTCAGCGGCACGGCCGGGCGTCGTGCAACAGAGCAGGACGACGTCGGCCCGCCCATCGCGGCGAGCCGCTCGAGCTTGCCGCCCAGCCAGGTCCACGTTTCGGTCCCGCGGTCAACCTCAACCCAGGCAGCAACGTCGACGCCGGGGCCACTCAGGCGGATCGGGAGTCCGGCCGGACACCGTCGGCGAGCTCCCCGCCGGGGGCCAGGCGGGACTCCCCGTCCCACATCATCGCCCAGCCCCGGGGCTGGGCGGCGCCGAGCAGCGCGGTCCCGAAGTCCACCACGGCGAGGCGGTGCGGCACGGCGGCGTCCTTCACGCGCTCCGGCACTGGCCGGTTTAGGACGGCGGCGCCGGCGGCCGTCAGGACGTTGTGCTCGTGCGGCCGTCCGTTCGGCCCAACGGCCTCGAGGGCGCCCGCCTCACAACAGACGGAGCCGCTTCCGGGCGGTTGCGGGCGAGCCCCAGAACGCGCGTGCCAGCTGCGCGGACGTGGCGACGCCGTGCTCGCCAAGGAGGGCCAGGACGTCGACGTCGCGGGGCTGGAGGCGGAGGCCCGGCAGGGACGGCAGGCCAGAGGAAGCCGGACGGGCGGGGGTCTGCTTGCCGATGAGATGGACAGGGTCAGTTGAGCGGATGGCAGGGCCTTTTTCGGGGCTGGCGGGCTGCTCCAGCTGGCCTCCCTTTCGCGTTAAATACGATATTTGAAGGGGGGTCGCTGTCCACGGGAGACACCTGGCGCAGGGCCGGGTAGCCGAGGGCTGGAACTCCGGCTCCTGGAGTTGCAGGCGTGAGCATCCGCGGGTAGGTTATTGCCCTCAGCGGGGGGCTGGCAGGGGGAATCCACGTGTCGTCCGACCAATCGTACGTCGAAACGGTCGTCAACTATTACGATCACACCTGGTTCGACTACAGGGTGGTGTGGGCTCGGCATCTGGCGATGCATTTCGGCTGGTGGGACGCACAGACGCGAAGCCACGCTGACTCTGTGGTCAAGATCAACCAGGTGCTCGCCGATGCGGTCGGACTCCGGCCCGGAGAACGCGTGCTTGATGCCGGCTGCGGCGTCGGAGGATCGACCCTCTGGCTGGCGAAGCACTACGGGGTCGAAGGCGTTGGCGTCACGCTGTCGGCCAAGCAGGTTGCCCTTGCACAGAGGTTCGCGAAGCGGCAGGGCCTCGAGCACCTCGCGACATTCGAGCAACACGACTTCACCCAGATGACCTTCCCTGACGAGAGTTTCGATGTGGTCTGGGCCCAGGAGAGCGTTGCTCACCCTCCGCACCAGGGCAAGCAGGCCTTCTTGCGAGAGGCCTACCGGGTTCTGCGACCGGGGGGTCGCTTGATGGTGGAGGATGCGTTCCGCTACCGCCGTCCCTACCCAGATGAAGACGAGGCCTTCTTGCACACGTTTCTTTCGGGATGGGCCATCGCCGACATCCCCACCAATGAGGAGTTCGTGACCTGGACCGAGGAGGTAGGATTCCACGATCTAGAACAGAAGGATATCACGGCCAATATCCTCCCCTCTATGCGGTACCTTTACCGGATGGGCTTGCTCCTCTATCCGAGCGAGGTGCCGCTGCGGATGTTACGCATTCGTTCGGCATGCCAGCATGCAAATGCTCGCAGTTCCCTTCTGCAGTGGCGAGCCTACAAGAAGGGGCTCTGGTACGTTCAGACCCTGATCGCCCGGAAGTAGCAGGCTGACCCGGGCTGTCGACGTCCTTGCTATCTCCCCGCTGATCTGATGCTCTTCCCGGTCTGGGCATGAGAGCCGTTATCTCGGAATCCCGACGGTTTGCCTCGCCGCTCCAGTCTCTGAGCAGACGTTCGCGTTCAGTTCGTGTCGGCGTTGAATGAGGCGCTTCGAGTGCACCGGCCACGGGGGCGACGTGGTTGACCCGTGCTCCCCTGGTCACGTTCCCGCCGGTGGCGCAGATGGGTTTTTCCCTGGCCGGTCAGGAGGAAGCAGCCACTTCGCCGGCAGGCTGGTACAGCTCCCCGGCCCACAGCTCCACCCCCATGACGTTGCCGGGCGGGGCCAGGGGGCTGGCCCAGGCAGGGTCGTAGGCACACGAGCGGTTGTAGGCGATGAGGGCACAGAATCGCCGTAGAGCCCCGATCGGGCGGCTCCCCAAGCTAAAACCCTGTCCAGACCCCGCCGCCGGGTACTCCTCAAAGCTGGTAGCGCCTTGGACGATCACGAAAGGCGTCGGAGGAAGGGCTTGATAGGCTCTCCCCCATGAGCCGGATGCGGTCGGCCGTCAAGTTCCTCCTCCCGCTCGGCGCGGCCGGCGCCGCCGTGGCGCTGGGGCGCTCGGTCCTCCACGAGCGCCGCAATCCCGAGCCGTTTCCGGCAGCACGGGCGCGGATGCTCGAGAGTCCCCTCGTGCGCCGCCAGACAGCGAAGATTGTGGAGAGCCTCGATCTCGCGCCGGGCATGTGGGTGCTCGATGTTGGCGCCGGCGTTGGACGCCTCTCCGTGCCCGTCGCCACCAGGGTCGGACCCGGGGGCGAGATCGTTGCCCTCGACATCCAACAGGAGATGCTCGACATCCTCGGCAAACACGCCGCCGAGGCGGGGGTCACCAACATCCGGATGGTTCGTGCCCCGGCCGGGGAGGGAGCCCTCGAGAAGAACGCCTTCGACCGAGCACTGCTCGTGGCTGTGTTGGGCGAGATCCCGGCCGACCGGCGGCTGGCGGCGCTCCGGGAGATCAGGGAGGCCCTCAAGCCTGACGGCATGCAGTACGTCCTGGAGGGCCCCTTCGATCCCCACTACCAGACCCGGAAGGCCGTGGCCGGCTTGGCGGCCGAGGCCGGGTTCAAGCTCTTGGCAACTCGGCGCCTCGGCCTGACCCGCCTTTACCTGCTGGTCAACCAGTAGCAGGCGATCCTCCTCCCCGGTTGGTGATGCGTTGTCCCGATTGGAGGGAGTTAGCAGCGAAGAGGCGTCAGGACTCCTGCGCGGCGCCGTGGCACCGGCCGGAAACCAGAGAGGGGCCCATACGCACCAGTCGCCCGGCGCGGATTGACACTCTCCTGTTGGCTACGGCCTGTAGCACCAGGGCAACGGCGACAGCAACGGCGATCGCCGTTGTGATCGAGTGCGCCCCCCCGCTGTCGTCATGCCTCAGTCCACGAGATGGGCACCGCAGACGATCACGAAGATGAGCATCACCCCAAGGAGCGCGATCGTGGTCGTCCATGGGTCGCTCCTGCTCCATCACAGCTTGCCCGCCACGCTTCATTGGGCTCATCGTCATCCCTCCTCAGTAATGCTCAGAAGCTGGCGAAGGCAGTGCTCCGCAAGCTCGTGTGGGAACCGCGCCGCCAGCTGATAGAAGACGATCCGGCCTTCCTTCTGGAAGGTCACCAGGCCTGCGGTCCGCAACAGCTTCAGTGCATACGAAACTGCGTCCTCGCTCACTTCCAGGGCGAGCGCCAGGTCGCCCACGCACAGTCGTTCGCTGGCTCCGAGCGCCATCAGGATCCGGGACCGCACCGGGTCGGACAGCAGCCCCAGGAGACCAGCCAGCCGAGCAGCCTCCTCGGCCGAAATGAGTGCCGCCTTCGCCTTGCCCACCCGGGCCGGATCAACAGGGTGTTCGTGCTCCAGTGCTGTCATGGCCATTACCTCCGTTCATCCGCATGATTACACGGATATGCGGTAGACGTCAAAAGTGGCTTCTTGGTTGACCCGTTCCGATGTCGCTCGTGCGTGACCGGGGACGCGACCAATACAAGCTCAGGGCCAATGGTCGTGCCCGGAAGGAGCCAAAGAGCACTGGTCCGCTCTTACTCTCGGAAAGAGGATGGATCTCGGGTTCGGCGAACGGAGGTCCAGCAATGATGTGGGGATGGACAGGCGGGTGGCAGTGGTTGGGGATCCTGTCGATGGTCGTTTTCTGGGTTGCGGTGGTTGTGTTCGCCATTTGGGCGGTGAGGCAATTTGGTGGTGGCCCGCCCGAGAGTCGGGCGAGGAAGATCCTCGAGGAACGCTTCGCCAGAGGCGAGATCGATCAGGGCGAATTCGAGTCTCGACGGCAGGCTCTTACCTCCCGCTGAAGAGAGCGCGTGAGACCGCCATGTTCCCAAGCGCCACGTCGTTGGCTAGGGTTGGCCCCCAAAGCATGCGCTGAGTTAGCGCTGTGCAATTCGTACGCTCAGAATGGGGTCCACGTCTGTCTCTTTGCGAGTTTGGCCCAACATGTTTATACCCATCAAGGCACGGGGCCGTAGCTCAGTAGGTAGAGCGCCTCCTTTGCAAGTTGATAACGATATGCGCTGTGCGTTTATGGATTTCCGCAGGTGGGCGATGAGCGCTGTGCCCAGCGTCGGCTCTTCGGCGAGTGCCATTGAATGCCTGGAGCGCCCCGATCCGAGCCTGGTCGATATTGAATCACGCTTGTCGGCTGAGTAGTAGGGCAGCGGCTCGCAGGTTCTCCATCCCGGTGCCTGGGGGGGGTGGCACCATGTCCTTGTCGAGAGGAGCGGGCACGGATGACCGACGACAGCCACCTCGTCACCGTGACGGCTGGTTCCGTCGTCGCGCTGGGGTCGGCAGCAACGGACTGCCACGCCTCCCTCGCGCCGATGGCCGTGGATTGGAGCCCTGGGCGTTCGCCCCCGCCGAACAGTACTGCGGACCTCCCACTTTACATCAAGCTAGCTTGATGTAATATCAGCAGGTGATCTCCGACGTCGCCGCACCTTCCGTTCCAGAGGTCCTGAAGCTGGTAGCTGATCCGCACCGTTGGCAGTTACTGCGGGAGCTGGCGGGTAGCGACCTGCGGGTCGGCGAGCTCGCGGAGCGGTTGGCCACGCCGCAAAACCTGGTCTCTTACCACCTTGCCGAGCTTCGTAGGGCAGGGCTGGTGTCGGGTCGCCGTAGCTCGGCGGACGGGCGGGATACCTACTACCGGGTCGAGCTGCGTCGATGCGGGGAGCTGTTGTGCGCCACCGGGGCGGCCCTCAGCCCGGGGCTGCGGTTGGGCGTGCTCCCCGCCGAGTCGCCCCGGCCCCAGGGGGGCCGGGCGCCGGTCGTGCTGTTCCTCTGTACCGGGAACAGCGCCCGGTCCCAGATGGCGGAGGCCCTCCTCGAGCACCTGTCGGGTGGGACCATCCGCGCCCGTAGCGCCGGCAGCCATCCCAAGGCGCTGCATCCGAACGCGGTACGGGCAATGGCCGAGCGCGGCATCCACATTTCCGGACGACCGACCAAGCACCTCAGCCGCTTCGCCCGTACAAGATTCGACCGGGTCATCACGCTGTGCGACAGAGTGCGCGAGATATGCCCCGAGTTTCCCGGGAGGCCAGCTACCGCCCACTGGAGCATGGCCGATCCCGCGGCTGAAGCCGACACCGACGAGGGCAGTTACCCGGCCTTCTTGCGCACCGCGGCGGAGCTCGAAACCCGCATCCCACTGCTGATCACCGAGCTGTCCTCACGACCACGAGGAGGTACCGACCTTGGCACCTGAGAACACCGTCAATGTCCGCTACATGGTCGACGACGTCGCTGCCGCCATCGACTTCTACACCACGCACCTTGGGTTCACGCTCAAGTCCAGTGCTCTGCCCGCGTTCGCCGATGTCACCCGCAGCAACCTGCGTCTGCTGCTCAGTGGTCCAGATAGCTCAGCCGGCCGCCCGATGCCCGACGGTGCGCGCCCGGGACCGGGCGGATGGAACCGCATCCATCTCATCACCGCTGACCTGGAGGGCGAGATCGCCCGCCTCAAGACGCAGGGCGTGCGCTTCCGCAACGACACCGTGATCGGGCCGGGCGGCTCGCAGATCCTCATCGAGGATCCGGCCGGGAACCTGGTCGAGCTGTTCCAACCCGCCGACCGGTAGGCCGGGCGCCGCTATGGGAGGTTGCCCGTCTATAGGACCGCCCCTGCCCCTCTGAGATCGATCGCGCTCCCCTCCGTATCTTTCCTACATCTTCCCAACCATGAGTCCTTCCAGCTCAACAGTCAGTTCATAGAGCAGGCTACGGTGGGAGACGACCTCATTGTCTCGTACTTCCTCGGGCATACGCGAGAACCATCGTTCTGCCTCAGGCGGTACTCGTCGACGAGGTCGTGCTCGATCAGCATCTGCAGGAGCCCCCAGCTGCCGTGGACGTGGATCTCGCCGCTCGGCTCGTCCCTGAGCGCGGCCACAACTCTTGGCACGTCGCCTTCAAGGAGCGCCGAGTTGTTCCACTCCACCGACTTCAGTGTCGTGGAGGCGACGTGCTTGGGGACGCGATTCAACACCGCGCCGATTGGATCGGCGTCGGGGACGTGCGGCCAGTGTGCCGCGAAGATCCCGTAGGTGCGGCGCCCAAAGAGAAGCGCGTCCGCCTTCGCGGTCCACTGCGTGATGATCTCGCCCATGGCGTCGTCCCAATAGGCGACCGACCATGCACCCGGAGGTCTTCAGGTCCAGCGGGCACCGATGACGAGCGGCAGCCGGCCGCTCCCGGCAGTGGGAGCAGCGAGGGACCACGCCTTCCGCTCGATCCTCTATGCGCCCTGAAGATATCCAGCGGCCGGAGATACCCAGCGGCCGGGCCGAAGCCGGCGGGCGCCGGCTTAGCTGGTCGGCTCCGCCGTGGGCTCCGCCGTTGGGCTCGGCGGCGGAGAGCTTGGGGGCAGCGACCTGGACCGGGATCCTCTTCGTTGCCGAGAGCTGCCCGCCCCCGGAACGACGATCTCCAGCGTGGGGACGTCGTCGCTAGTGGTGTTCGCCCTGACGGTGCTGGGATGGTTCAGGATCCGCTGAGCATGGTCGCTCAACCCTGCTTGAATCCCACCTTCTTCTCGACGCTCTTGCCCTCGTCGAGCGGGGCCAGCTCGTGGATGTCGTCCTCGGACAGGGGGCGCTCCCGGCCGGTCGTGAAGTCCTCTTCCACCACTGTCGACCCGGGAGGGAACCCCCCGAGCTCACGGATCTCCGGGACGCTGATCGCATCCCGCTCCCAGGGGTGGATCTTGCCCTGGATCAGCACCTCGTAGCGCTTGCCAGTTGTGTCCAGAGAAGTGTTCATGCGGCCCTCCGTTCCTCGGTCGCCGTCGTCTTCGCGGAGCTTACCCGCCGGGCGGACGTCGGAAGCTCGGCTCCCTTTTGCTTGCAGGAGTCTTCGAGGTGCGAGCCCGGCGGCTGCCCTTTTGCATGCGGCTCTCGCTCCACGGGCTGGACCCTCGGCTACTGCTTTCAAGGGTTCCTCCGGGTCGACGGCCTAGAATCGAGCGTCTGGGAGTAGCCCTTCGTGTGGCGGGGTACTCCCTCAGTGATGGCCCGGAGGGAGTGGCGGTTCGAGCCCCGTCCAGAACAGCTGCCCCACGCTCGAGCGGTGCTGCGCAAATGGCTGGATGCGCGGGGCATCCCCCAGAGCGTCACGACCGACGCCCTTCTCATCGCCTCCGAGCTTGTGGCCAACGGCGTGGTGCACGACGGCGCAGGCCCCATCACCATGCGCGCTGAGGCTACTGAGGACAACCTGAGACTCGAAGTCGTCACCATCGACGTAGCAGCTGGTAAGACCTCTGAGCGATTCAGAGACGCCGTCGAGGGTGGACACGGCCTCAGGATCGTGAAGGCCCTAACCCGGGATTTCGCCATACATCAGGAGGGTCGCGTTCGAACGGTGTCGTGCAGCCTCTGCGCCACTCCACCCGAGCGCCACGGTCGGTAGGCCCGACTGCGGATGCCCGGACCGGCGGGGATAGGGTGGAACTGCATTCGTGTGATGTGATACGCGCTCCTCACTCCCGCCCCGTTGCGTCGAGGAGGGCCTCTACGGAGACAGAGACAAGACGATGAGCTCGACCGAAGGCTCGGGAAGGGTCGAGGGGGGGCCGGTCTGCTTCCACCGAAGGGGGTGAGCAAGCTGATCTGGTTAGACCGCGGCTACTCCGCGCTGTTCGGCATCCCGCTTGCCTGGTTCCGTCTCGCCGGTGGGCGCTTACGTTACGTCGGCTTGCCGATCGTCGACGAACTTTCGGAGTTACCCGACGGCGGCTGGTCTGGCAGGGGTCTCGTCTTCGGGCGGGAGTTTTGCCGCTTCCACATGGTGCGCAACGGCTAAGCCGGCGCCATGGTCCCGCCAACCCCTGAACGCAGTTCACGTGATCGGAGCAGTCCGCCAGCGGTGCGTCGGAGAGGCGGCGTCTCCATGCCATCCCGACGGCGCAGTCCTTCGAGGAGTTCGATCAGGGCATCCTCAGCACTGGCACGAGGGGTCCAGCCGAGCCCACCGCCGCGTGCCCGGGTGGTATCCATGATGGGAACGCCGAGCGCGAGGTCCAGCCACCCTGCGGAAGCAGGTTGGAGATGCAGGCGCCACGTCATATCAGCGGCTGCCCGCACCGCTCCAGCCGGAACCCGCACGGGGCGCGCGCCCAGGAGGTGGGCGATCCTATCGAGATCGACGACGGGATCGGCTGCGAGGTTGAAGGCTCCGCAGGCATCGCCGGTGACGGCCAGTGCGTAAGCCTCCCCGACGTCGTGTGAGTGCACGCACTGGAATCGCAGTCCTGGCACGACGGGAAAGATGGGGATCAGTTCCCGACGTACCAGCGGCGAGGGCAGGAAGGGTCCAAGAAACAGCCGCCGGATCTCCGAGGCTGCCTGCGACTTGAAGATCAGACCCGGCCGGAGGCGCACTACCCGGACTTGGGGCGCCCGTGCCTCGAAGGTGTCGAGGATGCGCTCCACCGCCGCCTTCTGCCGCCCGTAATAGCTCGAGGCCACTCCGTCGGTCGGCCACGACTCGTCCACCGCGCGGTCCTTGGGGCCCTTCCGAGTAGGCACCAACGGACGAGGCGTAGATAAGTGCCGGCACCTCTGCCTCCTCCACCGCTTCGAAGACCCGCCGGCTGCCGGTGACGTTGACTCTCTCCAGTACTTCCAAGTTGCGGGATGGCTGGATCCGCCAGGCGAGGTGGACGACCGCGTCACAGCTCCGAAAGAGCGGAACCAGATCCGACGAGGCTACATCGGCATGTGTCCACGTTGTCTTCGGGAAGGCCATGGCGGGTGGCCTACGGGCAAGGCCGAGGATGGAGTCGACGTCTGGGCGTGATGCCAAGGCGTGAAGAAGGCTCGTCCCCACGTTACCGGAGGCCCCGGTGATAGCGACACGCATTGGGGCGGCTTACCCGTCAACAGCCCCGCGAAACGGCTGCAACTCCGATCAGCCGGGGAGTGTCTCTCCACCGGTCGGGGCGAGGATCTCGCCCGAGTAGTAGCTGGACAGGCGCTCCGAGGCGAAGAACACGTAGGAGGGCGCGATCTCGTCCGGTTGCGCCGCCCGCTGCATGGGCACCTGGCCCCCGAACGACTCGACCTTCTCAGGCGGCATCGTCGATGGGATGAGCGGTGTCCACACCGGCCCGGGGGCGACACAGTTGACACGGATCTGCCGGTCCACGAGAGCCTGGGCCACCGAATAGGTGAAGGCATGGACGGCACCCTTGGTGGCTGCGTAGTCGATGAGCGCCTTGTTGCCCCGCAGCCCATTGATGGACCCCGTGTTGATGATGGCACCGCCCCGTGGCAGGTGGGGGAGGGCGGCTCTCGTGACCCAGAAATAGCTGAAGATATTGGTCCGGAACGTCCGTTCCCACTGCTGCGTCGTGATGTCCTCGGGGGCGTCCACCGGATGCTGGTAGGCAACGTTGTTGACGAGGATGTCGAGACCTCCCAGCTCCGAGACGGTTCGGTCGACGGCGACGCTGCAGGCCTCCTCGGCAGAGAGGTCGCCACGAATCAGCACGCAACGCCGACCGGCCTCCTCGACCAGCTTGGCGGTGCGGCGGGCGTCATCGTCCTCGCTGAGGTAGGCGACCGCCACATCGGCTCCCTCTTTGGCGAAGGCGACGGCGACGGCACGCCCGATGCCTGAATCTCCACCCGTCACGAGCGCCCGCCTGCCGCGGAGCAGATCCCGGCCTTCATAGCCGGCCATCTGGTCGTGCGGTTGAGGATCCATAGCCTCGGCGGAGCCGGGATACTCCTGCTGCTGGCGAGGCAGCTTCTGCTCATTCATGCTGGGACCTCCGTCTCGGGAGTCTGTGGGATGCGCGCTGCCTGCCCTCCAGGGTCACGCGTCAGGGCCGGAGAAGGATCTTCACCGCTCCGTCGCGCTTCTTCTGGAACATGTCATAGGCCTCCGGCGCCTGGTCGAGCGGGAGGCGGTGCGTGGCAAAGCCCTCGACGTCGAGGGGATCGTCATCTCCGTCGACGAGGGGCACGATCCGGTCGGTCCATCGCCGGACGTTGGCCTGGCCCATGTGGATCTGCACCTGCTTGTCGAACAGGGTCATCATCGGCAGGGGGTCCATCCTGCCGCCGTAGACGCCGATGACCGAAAGGGTCCCTCCCCGTCGCACGAGGTCGATCGCGAGGTGCAGGGCGCTGAGCCGGTCGACGCCGGCCTTTTCAATCAGCTTGGCAGCCACGGCATCGGGCAGGAGGCTGGCCATCTGGTGCGCCAGCTTCCCGAAAGGGTCTCCGTGGGCTTCC
>WNGI01005520.1_pt1 | contig 11419 bp, 8 predicted proteins | sample 5400621 | NCBI WGS metagenome assembly WNGI01 (sample SAMN13153374, study PRJNA577476) | soil metagenome | isolation source: 20 cm soil or saprolite under Garry oak tree replicate 1 | place: USA:California | collected 2016-06-15
TTCGTTCGCCTACTTCCATTACGCGACCGGCCCCCTCCGGCAAGGCCTCTTGCACCTGCAGCCGCCGCCACCGTTCTTCTGGCCGCCTGGGTACCCGCTGCTGGTCGCCGTGATGTCGGTCCTGGTTGGAATCATCCCGCTCGCCGGGCAGATCGTGAGCGTCGGCGCCGGTGCGGCGGTGCCGGCCTTCACCGTCCTGCTGGCCGCGGAAATGGGCAAGAGCGACCACCCAATGACGACCAACCCGCGCTGGCAGTTGGTTCCGCTGGTGGCCGGTCTGATCGTCGCCGTGACCGGACAGCTGTTGCAATCAAGTCTCGTGGTGATGGCCGACACGCTCGGCCTCGCCTTAGCGACCGCGGGCGCCTGGGCGTTCGTGAGATATCGACGAACGGGCAAAGCGCGCTGGCTCACGATCTCCGCCGCCGCGTTCGCCGGGGCGATCATCACGCGCTGGATTTACGGCCTCGTCGCGCTTCCATTCGCGCTCTGGTCGCTGGTCCTGCTGGCAGGCCGTCCGCGCCCAGTGGCGCTCCGGCACGGTGCTGGCGCCGCGGCGGCCGCGGCCCTCATCCTCGGGCCCGTCATGCTTCCGGCTGCTGCCGGTCTCATCGCCGGCGGCAATCTGCCGTTCGCGGGCGATCTGCAAGTCTATTCGTGGAGTCCCGTCAACGCGTTCCGACGCGTGTTCGTGACCGGGGACGGAGAACTGAGTTACAGCCTTCCGAACGGACTCTATTACGCAATCGCCCCCGCCTTCTGGTGGTTCTGGGGTCCCCCACTTGCCGTTCTCGTCCTGCCCGGGCTTCGCGCTGTGCTTCGTCGCGGCGCCATGCCGTCCGCGTATCTTCTGGTGGCCTGGGTCGCAATCGTCTACGCCTTCCACGCCGGCGCACCCTGGCAGAATCCGCGTTTCGCGCTCGCCTATTTACCTCCGCTGGCCATTCTTGCCGCCCTGGGATTTGCGCAACTTCAAGCCGCAGCGCACCAGCAAATCCGGCGGGCGGCCACGATCGTCCTTGTTGGCGGCCTCGCGCTCGCCGCCGCCGGCAGTGTGGTGCTGACGAACGAGTTCATCGAGCGCAAACAGAATGACGTCGCCACGGTGCGCTGGACCGAGCGCCTCGCGCCTGCGAATGCGCGGCTGCTCACCTTCGGGCTGACCGCCACCTTCCAGCAGTATGGCCGGCTCGAGACGCTCGACCTCTCCGAGCTCGGCTCGGCGAAGATGGCGGCACTGCTCTCCGACGGCCGGCCGACCGTGGTCCTGCTCGACGTACCAGGCATCGAGCGGCAGTGGACGGGACTGCCGCCCTGGGTCAACTACCGTTCGCTGCGGGACGGGCCGGGGCTGGTACCGCTCGGGGTCCGCAGCGGCGTCACGCTCTTCGTCGTCAGACGGGGCGCGCCATGAGGATCGGCCTCGTCGTCCCCGGCTTCAGCGCGGATGCGAACGACTGGTGCATACCGGCATTACGCAACCTGGTTCGTCAGCTTGCGAGTGTGGTCGACCTTCATGTCTTCACCCTCCGCTACCCCGGTCGCCCCGCCCGCTACGAGCTGTTCGGCGCGCGCATCACGGCGATCGGCGGCGGGGAGGCGCGCGGTCTCGGCAGTGCCGGCGTGTGGCGGCGGACCGCATCGGCGCTTGCTGCCGAGCATCGCGCTCACCCGTTTGACGTCCTCCACGCATTCTGGGCTGGGGAGCCGGGGTTCGTGACCGCGCTGATGGGCCGCGTGCTGCACATCCCGACCGTGGTCAGTCTCGCCGGCGGCGAGCTGGCGCGGCTGCGCGACATTGACTACGGCGGCCTCCTCCGGCGGGCGGAGCGGATGAAGACACGAGTGGCGCTCCGACTCGCCCGCGTGGTGACGGCAGGGTCCGCCCCGACGATCGAGTCGGCGACGTCATGGCTCGGCTCACGGCCCCCGTGGCGGATGCGGCGAATTCCGCTCGGTGTCGACCTCGCGATGTTTGCGCCAGCGGACGTCCGCCCCGGCGACCGCTTGCCGCGACTCTTGAACGTCGCGTCGCTCTCCCGGGTGAAGGATCAAGCGACGCTGCTGCGGGCGGCGACGCTGCTCCGCGAGCGCGGCTACGCGTTCGAGCTCGAGATCACCGGCAGCGGCCCGCTCCAGGGCGAGCTCCGGTCGATGGCTGGTCGCCTCGAGCTCGACTCGATTGTCCGGTGGCGCGGGGAGATCGTGCACGACCGGCTGCCGCGCGAATACCAGCGCGCGCAGGTGTTCGTGCTGAGTTCGCGGCACGAAGCCCAGTCGATGGTCGCGCTGGAGGCGGCGGCCTGCGGACTACCGGTGGTGGGGACCAGGGTCGGGGTCCTGCCCGAACTGGCGCCCGCGGCGGCGCGGGTCGCGCCGGTCGGTGATGCACAAGGCCTTGCCGACGCGATCGCCGGGCTCCTCGATGACGAACCGAGTCGAATCAGGTCAGGTCAGACGGCGCGAACGCGTGCCGTGGCGGAATACGGCCTCGAGCTGTGCGCCACCACGTTCCACAACCTCTATCTAGAGGTTGCATCCGGCGACGCCATGGCATTGGACGCCAGTTGACCCTTCACCGCGCCCGTCGCGTGGCGCCGGCAATCCTGGTCGGGGTCGCCCTGGCGGGGAGCCTCTGGTTCGGCCTGATCCCATGGATCGTGCGTCTCCATCTGCAGCATCGCCTGCCCACCATCGATTCCAGGCTGGTCGACCTGGGCTCGCTCCTCCTCAACGCGGCGCTCTTCGCCGCATTCGTCACCGTTCACCGATTCAGGAGCCGACCCTCCCGCCCTCACGAGGCATCCCGATGAGGATCTGCGCCGTCACTGCCTATCCCCCCAGTCGGGCCGGGATCGCCGACTACGGGGCCCATCTCGCGCAGCGTCTCGCCCGTGATCCCCGGGTCGAGAGCCTCACGGTGCTCGCTGACCGGGCGCCAGGGGCGAATCCACGCGAACGAGCCGGTCGCGTCGACGTTCATCGAGTCTGGAGGCGGAACAGCCTGGGCACCTGCGCAACCCTGCTGAGCGCCGTCCAGTCGGTACGCCCCGATGTCGTCTGGTTCAACCTGGGGGTCACGATGTTCGGAACGCGTCTGTCGGCCGCCGCCGGCGGCCTCGTCGCCCCCCTTTGCACCAGCATGCTCGGATATCGCACCGTCGTGACGCTTCACGAACTGCCTGCTCTCACGAATCTCCCCGCGCTCGGATTTCGCCCCGGCGCCCTTCGCCTCGGCTTGTCTCTCGCGCCCAGGTTGGTCCTGCGGGCCGATCTGGTGGTGGTCACGCTCGGCCACTATCGCCGTTACCTGATGGAGCGACATGGGGCGGGCAACGTTCGCCACATCGCGCACGGTGCCTATAACGAACCAGAGTGTGCCGACGAACCGGCCCAGGAGACGGTCCTCGTCTTCGGCACCTTCGGCCCACACAAGGATCCCGGCGTCGTTGCGGAGGCGGTGACACGCCTGCGGCGGCGGGGTCGCGTCGTCAGACTTCTCGTGGCCGGCGCCGACAACCCACGCTATCCCGGATTCATGGCGGCGTGTCGCGAACGCCACGGCTTGAACGGGTCGTGGATCGGCTACGTCCCGGCCGAGCGGCTTGGCGCCCTTTTCGCAAGGTCGACCGTCGTCGTCGTTCCTCCGCTCGCTTCGACGGGATCGTCGGGGGTGATCTATCGCGCGATGAGTCACGGCCGGGCGGTGCTCGCCAGCGACCTGCCCGACTACCGTGCCCTCGCCGAGGACGAAAACCTGGAGCTCGCCTGGTTCGAGCCCGGCAACCCGGCCGCGCTCGCGGAGGCGCTCGAGGCCTTGCTCGACGACCGGAAGCGTCGACAGCGGGTCGTGCGACACAACCTCGAAGCGATGAAGCGGCTCGGTCCCGCGCAGACGGTTGAGGCATACCTCGCGGAATTCGCCAACGGCGGCGCACGGACGTCGGATCCGCACGTGCTTCCAGCCCGCGACCCAATCCAGGTGCTCGAGCGGGGGGGAGCGCGGTGAAGCTCGGCCGGGGTCCGATGCTGGGCGTTTGGCTGGCGCTCTGCGTCCACGGTCCGCTGGTCGCCGCGGGACTGTATCGGCACAGCGCCGACGTCGCGACCCATATCTTCCTGGCCGACCATTACCGTCGGTCCTGGTTCGGGCTGTGGGAGCCTCGCTGGTTTGGCGGGTTCTCGGTCAGCTCCTACCCGCCACTCGTCCACCAGCTGCTGGCGCTGCTCAGCATTCCGTTCGGCTACGACGGCGCCTTCGCCATCCTGCTCCTGACGACGCTCATTGCGATCCCGGTGGCTGTCTGGCGATTCGCGAGGATTTTCGTTTCCCCGGCGGCAGCGAGCGCGGCCGCGGTCGTGGCGGTGTTCCTTCCCGGGGTGGCGCTCGCTGGATACGCATATGGCCAGCTGCCGACGGCCGTGTCCCTGACGATCACGCTGCTCCTGGTTTTCGAGTGCACCCGCTTCGTCGAGCGAGGCGGCGGTTTCGCGCTCGGCCTGATCGCCGGCCTTGCCGGGATGGCGTTCGCCGCCCACCACGCCACGCCGCTATTGTTCATGCCCCCGGCACTACTGGCGAGCCTGTCGACCGTGCTGCTCGTCGGCGACGACCGCGAAACGCGCGGTCCACGCCTTCGGCGCGCCGTCATCGCCGTGGCCACCTGCCTCATCGCGGGTGTCGTCGTCATCGCGCCCTTCTGGTTGTGGGCGGGGGCTGGCTTCCACCAGGCGATCATCCCGCACAACAGTCGGACGAACTTCCTGGTTGATGCCAGCGCGCAGTCCCTCTTCGTGTGGGGCGAGTACGGCGTGGTCCCGGCGCTGGCCGTCTTCGGGCTGTGGCGACGCTTCGACCGGCGCACGGTCGCGGTCGCCGTCCTCGCCGGATTCCTTGGTGTGATCGGGCTCGGCGGCACCACCGCGATCCCGGCGTTACTCTTCGGGTCGCAGTGGCAATGGCTTACCTACGATCGGTTCGCGCTGTGGGCGGCCGTCGCGCTCCTGCCACTCGCCGGTGTCGCCGTCAACCATCTCGTGTCGGTCCGGTTCGCGCTCAGCCGCGCCCTCGGGATTGCGGCCCTGTTTGTCCTGTTCGCCTACTCCGGTGCCAACGCCGTCACGTCATTGAGCTCGTCGGTCGCGAGCCGGGATGTCCGGCCGATCGTCGAGTACCTGAACGCCGGACGCACCCAATGGCGATATCAGACGTTCGGCTTCGGGAATGATTCGACGGCGGTGGCCTACCAGACGCGGGCCACCACCATCGACGGCTCCTACTTCTCAGCCCGACGCCTGCCCGAGCTTACCGGCAGCGGCATCGGCAACCTCGATGCCGCGCTCTGGTGGGACCCTTCTGGCCGCGTGCTGCGCCGCATCCTGGCTCGCGCCGATTTCTATTCAATCCGATGGGCCTTTAGCCGCGAGCCGGACTATGACCCCTACCTCGCCGAGGCGGGCTTTGCATCACGGGGAATGCTGCCCGGGGGAATCGAGGTGTGGGAAAATCCAGCGGCTCCACCGGTTCCGGCTGAGGCGCTCCGTTTCGCGGCCCCTGACGCCGCGGGCATCCTCTGGGGCAGCCTGCCGCTTGCCTTTGCCATCCTGGCACTGGCGTTCGCGTTGGCGACCTATTGGCGCCTGGCGTATCGGCCAATGATCGCCGGGCAGCGGGTCGCCCGCTTTGCGTCGCCCGCTATCCCCAGTCTGGCTCGCGATTAGCGGAGGCGAGAGATGGGGAATTTCGGTGCCCGGCTCGGCTGGCTGGCGCTGTGTGGCATCCCGCTCTCTCTCGGCCTTGGTCGTTTCTGGCACATCTACGTTGCCCGCGGCGACGGAGTCCCATACCCCTACCGCAGCATCGCGGTCACCGTCACGGATGCGCTGGTCGGGCTGACCTGCGCCGGGTGGCTTGCATGGCGCTGGCGATCACGGCCGCGGTCCGGCATGCCCCGAGGAACGGGCTTCGTCCTCCTCGCGCTCGCCCTCCTGGCAGTGGCGGCCGGTGCCAGCGTCATCTCCGCGTACGACCGGCGACTGGCGCTCGGTATCACCGCCGAGCTCGCGGTTCTGGTCGTGTTCTTTCTCGCGGCCAGCGAGCTGATGGCGGTCTTCCCGCATCGATGGCTACGGGTCGGCGTTGCCGTCGCGGTCGTCGGTCAGTCCCTGCTCGCCGGATGGCAGGCGGTTGCCCAGACCACCGCCCCGGCGGGGATGCTCTTCAATGGGTGGGCCGGCGAGCTGACGTCCCGCGACCAGGGCGCGAGCGTGGTGATCCTCCCGATCGTCGGTCGCTGGCTGCGCAGCTACGGAAGCTTCCCACATCCAAACATCCTGGGCGGTTTCCTCGCGCTCAGCCTCGCGGTGCTCGCGGTCCACATTGATCCGCGGAAGCGCCGACTCGGCATGGTAGCCCTGGCAATGGGTTTCGCCGCCCTGCTCCTCGCCTTCTCGAGGGCGGCATGGCTGGCGATCCTGCTTGGCGGGGTGACCATGCTGCTCCTCACGCCGGGTCGGTGGCGGACGATGCCGAGCGCTCGCGCTCGACGTGGTGTGACCGTGGCGGCTTCGGCCCTCGTGTTCTTTGCGCTCCTCCGAATCTCCAGTCTTGGGTCGCTCATCGAACAGAACTCGATCGAGACCCGCGCCTTCTACAACCTGGTGGCGTCGCAGGTGATCAGTCGGGGCATCCCGGTGGGTGCGGGGAATCTCGTGGTCGCCCAGCAGCACCTTATCGGCGCTGCGTCAGCGGGCAGCGAGCCCGCGCACAACGTGTTCGTCATCGTGCTGGCCGAGCTCGGACCTGTGGGGGTGGTGGCGTTGATGTCGATCATCGGCAGCCTCCTGTTTGCGGCGTGGGTACGGCGGGCGGAGCCGCCGCAGCGGGCCGGCCCGCTGGTCGCCGTGGCCGTGCTGGCTCCCCTGCTTCTCTTCGACCACTACCTCTGGACGCAGTCGGCCGGCCGCATTCTGTTCGTCTGGGCCGTCAGCTTGCTGGCGAGCAAGGCAGCGGAGCGCGAACAGCAGGCGGATGGGCGGGCCACGCCGGCAGTAGGAGTAACTCGTTTCCGTATGAGGAGTAAGGAAGCGAATGCACGATGACGAGTCGACCGATGTCGCTTCGTTTGCTTCGCCGCGAAGGGTCGTGCCGCTGCATCAGGCGGCCGACTTAGACAGCCGAGACCACCTGACTTGGGCCTATCAAACGCATGTGACGGCCATCTACCAGTATGTCTACACCCGAGTTGGCAACCGTCCGGATGCCGAGGATCTGACATCCCAGGTGTTCATGAAAGCGACGAAGGCCATGCGCAGCGACGTTTCGCTCCCCCAACTTCGCAGCTGGCTCTATCGCGTGGCACAGACCACCCTGGTGGACCACTGGCGCGAGTACTACGCGGATCACGCTGGTGAGCTGGACGAGGACGTTACCCGCCCGCCCGCCGCCCGGGAGAATGCCGAGGCGGTACAGCGCGTGGACTCGCTGCTCGCCGCGCTTCCGGAAAATTATCGGAGGGTGCTGGAACTTCGCTTCCTGCGTGGCTATTCGGTACGAGAGACAGCGCGGGAGCTCGGCCTCAGCGAAACGAACGTTAAAGTGTTGCAGTTCCGGGCCCTCAATCGCGCCGGCCGCGAACGGGGGAGGGTGTCGTGAACGACGATCCCGAGCAGCTCCACCGGCAAGTCGAATACCTGCTCCAGGACCGAAAGCCCGAGCGCGTGCCGCTGCCGGACGAGGACGCGCTCCGTGCACGGCAAACGGCCGCCATGCTGCGGGCCGCGAGGCCAGGGGTGGGCCTCCCGTCGAAAGAGTTCCTGGAGCGCATGCAGCGGTTGATCAAGGAATGGGTCGGCCAGGTATCACCGCCGCCGCCGCAGGCGGCCCGCCCAAGTCGGCGCACATTGCTGCTGACGGGCGCCGCCGGGATCGCGGCAGGGGTAGCAGCCGCGCTGGGGATCCACCGGCTGGAACAACCGCCGGCGCGCGGCGCCGGGATGGCGCTGGTCGAACACGGCAGCTGGCAGTCGGTCATGGCGGTGGCCGCTCTTCCGGAGAGCACGCCGGTGGCATTCCGATCCGGTGGAATCGAAGGCTTCCTGATCCGGCGAGGATCGCAGGTCTTGGCGCTCTCCGCTATCTGTACGCACCTGGGCTGCATCCTCAACTACAGCAAGTTCCGCGACCGGTTCGAATGCCCTTGCCACGGCGCCACCTTCCACATTGACGGGCAGCCGAGCAACCAATCTGGTCACCGGCTTCCGGCGCTGCCAGCGCTCCAGGTCAGAATCCAGCGCGGCGACGTCGAAGTCTATTCGGTATAGCCGCACCGAACGGCGGTTCGATAGACGAAGAAGCTTTAACCGAACCTTCTTGATTTCTTCCACGGAGTGCCGTAAAACGAAGCTGCTACACGTCATCGGGCATCCCCATCTGGGGAGGAGGGAAGCTGATGAACCCACGCGTGCGCATTGTCGTGCCCGCGGCGCTGGTCTCGGTGCTGGCGCTCACGGCCTTACCGGCGGCCGGATCGGAGTCCGATGGTGGCCAATCGCCGCTCGGCAAGATCAACCACATCGTGGTGATCTATCAGGAGAACCATAGCTTCGACAACCTGTATGGCGGCTGGGAAGGCGTCAACGGCCTGGCGAGTGCCGACGCCGCGCATACGCTGCAGATCAAGCAAGACGGCTCGTTCTTCGCGTGCTTGCTGCAGAACGACGTCAACCTCGCGAACAAGCTGCCGGCGAGCTGCAACGACACCTCGGGTACGCCGGCCACCACGACCACACCGGCCAATTACGCGTTCACCAGCCACTTCACCAACGCCCCATTTCAGATCGACGCCTACATACCCGCTAGCGCGCACACCTGCCCGCAGCCCGGCGCGCCCTTCTCGGCGAATGGCTATCCCGACAACCCGTCGAACCTGGCAGGCGGCTGCACCCGTGACATCGTGCATCGCTTCTACCAGGAGCAATACCAGCTGAACGGCGGCCAGCAGAATCGCTACACCGCCGGTAGCGATGCCGTCGGCCTGACGCAGGGCTACTACGACACGCAGGCGCTTCCCATCTACCAGTACCTCCACCAGGACGACCATCCGAAATACGCGATTGCCGACAACTTCTTCCAGAGCGCTTTTGGTGGATCGTTCCTCAACCACCAGTGGCTGATCGCGGCCAGGACCCCGGACTGGCCCGGCGAACCCGACACCCAGCACGCCATCGTGGACGCCAACGGGATGCCAAACACCTACGCCCTCTACAAACCAACCATGCCCGTTCGAGACCCGGCCGGGACGCGGGCCTGCCCGACGGGGGCGGATCCCAATCCGGGACTCGCCTGCGGTGATCGCGCCGTCAACACCATCCAACCCACGTATCAACCCACGAGCTCCAATCCCATTAAGTTGCCGCCACAGACCGCTACCACGATTGGCGACGAGTTGAGCAGTGCCGGCGTCAGCTGGGCCTGGTATGCGGGCGGCTGGTCGAACGCCGCCGGCAACATTGGCGCCCCGGGTTGGACCAATGGCGCCGGACCAGGCTGCGCCGACCCGTACTCCGCAGCGAACCCCTCGTATCCGTACTGTCCGAACAAGGTCTTCCAATTCCACCACCAGCCGTTCAACTACTTCGCCAACTACGCCCCCGGAACCACCGCCCGGGATCAGCATCTGCGCGACGAAGCTGAATTCATGAGCCTCGCGCAAACCTCAACAAACCAGACGTGCAACCTGAGCTCGGTCAGTTTCGTCAAGCCGATCGGGTTGGAAAACGAGCACCCCGGTTATACGAGCGAGACCGCGGGCAGCAGCCATCTGGTCGAACTGCTCAAGGCCATCGAGGGGAGTGCTTGCCGTAAGGACACCCTGGTCGTCACCACCTATGACGAGTTCGGCGGCCAGTGGGACCATGTCCCGCCACCGGGTCAGGGTGCGCCCGCTGGAACGCACGATCAGTGGGGTCCCGGGACTCGAGTCCCGGCGTTGATCATCGCGCCGCGCCTGCCGGGCGAGTTCGTTGTCGATAGCACGCTGCACGACACCACCTCGATCCTCGCCACCATCGAGCAACGCTTCGGTCTCGCACCGCTGGGGACGCGCGATGCTGCGGTGACCGATCTCTCCACCGTGTTCCGCGCGCGAGCCGTCGAAGACTAGGCAGCTCGGATCTTCGCGTAAGGGGCCGGATCGTCCGGCCCCTTAGACGTTCTCAGGCAGTTGCGACGGTGGGCCGCCGGACGGCGACCGTGTTGTGGACGACCTGCACGCCAGGCACTTGACTGGCCACGGATTCGATTCTCCGCACGGCTGCCCGGTCCGGCGCCAGGCCGGTAATGTCCACGGCGCCGTGGTGAGCACTCACCTGCACCTCGACGGCCCTTGAGGCCGGATCGGAGCGGATCGCATCGGTCACCGCGCGTGCCATCTCGTCGTCCGTGATGAGCTTGCGGTCGACTTGCATAACGCCCGGCACCGATCTGATGACGCGCGCGACCCGTTCCGCCTCTGATTGGTCCACCACGTAGCCTCGAAGCGTCACGACCTGGTCCTGGACCTCGATCGTGACGGATCGCTGAAGGGCGCGCAGCGCCGGGTCGGCCATCAGCTGATCCGTGAACGCCTGCTTGATGTCCCAATCGGTCGCAAAGGTGGGCAGTCTCGCCCACTCCCCTTTCGGAAGGTCGGTGACGATGCCGTTCGGACCGGCCTCCCGCACTCGCTCGATCGGGAGCAGGCGAAGGTCGGGCTTTCCGCGACCGGCGACCACCAGCCCCGTGACGGTGCCCGAAGCGCGGTCAAAGCACACCAGGCGGAGGCGACCGAGGCGCTTGCCGTCGGCGCTCCTCACCACCATGTCCCGACGCAGGCTTGCGGCATCGGCGCTGGATCCATCGGGAGACTCACTCCACCCTTCGGCCAGGCGCACCACCCGGCCATCGGCCGACAGGATGGCGTTGGATGGAACCTGCTGCTCTTCCAAACCGAGTCCCGTTGCCAGCTCGAGATCCTGGAGCCGGCGGTTCTCGGGACGAAGCTGCACTGCCCGCACCGTTCCACGAACGCTGCCCAGTACCTCCGCCTCACCTCCGAGGAGGATCTCGTCCCGGCTACCGGTCATGCCCGTCACTGGACTGCCCGCCGGCGCAAAGTGGACGGCGACGCCACCCGGCCGGAGCGCCATCGCCAGGCCGCCGGCCACGATCGCGACGACCCAGCCGCCCATGATCACGATGGCGGCGAGGGTCAGGTCCATGACTCAGGGAATTATGCCCCAGATCAGGGCGCCAGGATCGCGGTCAGAAAGTGGATGATGAGCCACGCGCTCGTCATCGCCGTCGCGAGGTCGGCTTGCGCCGCGCTGGTTTCGACGACGTCGAAGCCTACGATCTGACCCTTGGTCGCGATGGTGGCGA
>WNGI01026572.1_pt1 | contig 11418 bp, 19 predicted proteins | sample 5400621 | NCBI WGS metagenome assembly WNGI01 (sample SAMN13153374, study PRJNA577476) | soil metagenome | isolation source: 20 cm soil or saprolite under Garry oak tree replicate 1 | place: USA:California | collected 2016-06-15
GGGGAATATTACATCGAGAACATGTTGAGAGGTAAAGCCGTTAAGAGCACGCCACCGCGTGCACCAACGCTATCCTACCATGAGAGTACAGTAGATACCAAGTAGTAAACACTACAGGACAACTATGAAATTACTGTAGCTGTTTGAAGCACGGCCGGCATCATCCGATACTTTCAAGCGGAGATCAAACCTTGTATCTACGAATCAACACAAACACTAAACGATCGTCATTCCTCCTAGCACCTCATAAAATGGTCTGTTAATCTCTTTTTTCCGTTGGCGGGAATCTTGACGTTATCACAGGATTCATCAAAAACTTCTGTCCAGCTCGCGAAAGTTATCAAGGTTATATAACTTCCCATTCAACCGTCGAATAAAGCAATAACTGGTTGCCCATATCAATAGGTCCTTGGACGAACTGGCTCCCGTGGAGGTGTCACGCAAGTTCGTGTAGAGTTTATGGACAACACTTCCCGGACAATTATTCGTAACGTGAAAGGACCTGTGCGGGAGGAAGATATATTGGCACTGCTGGAGAGTGAGCGTGAAGCACGGTGCGTATTTGCATATCCGCACAAGCACTATGCTTATGTTCTACAAAAAAACAGCCGCTTGCGTTAAAATGTCCTATACTATCACCCATCCATTGTTTTCACTATGCACTGTATTGACATATCTAATGGATATGCATGACCTGATGGTAATTTCTGAATGAGATGGAGATAAGGGAAAGACTTCTGCTTCTCTCTTGTCTGATGAGAAACCATAATTATCTAGCCTAGAGATAAGAACATAGTTGTTTTCATCCATTATTCATCGATCATCAGCTTCATCCCCGCAACATCTAGCATGGCTGCCAGAAAGGCAGCATATGTAACGCTGTTAACCAGACAGTCGTACTTGCCGGGCGCACTTGTCCTCGGCTATGGACTACGAAGTGTCAAGTCCAAATACGATCTTGTCGCGATGATTACGCCCTCCTTGTCCACTGACGTAAGAAATATTCTCCAAAAACAGGGCATTATTTTGCGCGAAGTTGAATCATTGAAGCCAGATGCCGGCAAACACAACCTCAATCATTATGATTCGAGGTTTGAGGACACTTGGACTAAGCTTAGGTAACGTCGCCTTATCGTTAGGCATGTGCAAGGCAAACTAATATATTCTTGCAGAGGATTCGAGTTAGACGAGTATGATGTAAGTGCCTTGAAGAAACTGTGTTCCGCGACTCATGCAGCCATAGAGAATCGTTCTACTCGATTGCGATATGGTTATCAAGCGGAATATGGATGATTTGTTTGACATAGAATTACCTGAAGACGAGATTGCTGCTGCTCACGTTTGTGCATGCAATCCTCGGAAGTTACCCCACTATCCTTCAGATTGGTAAATTCTTCGAAAAAACCTTGCTTCCAAGGCTAAGATTTCCCCCAGGATTCCAGAGAACTGTCCACACAGTGCCGTTGCAGTTCCGACTGCCGCACCACCTTCCCCTGCGGGCGAAAACCCACGACCGTACAGCCTATTGAATAGCGGCACAGTTGTTCTGAATCCTTCGAAACGCCTCGCACATGAAATCTATCATTACTTGTCAACATCCGACAAGGTCCCGACCTTTTCGTTCCCCGATCAGGATCTCCTTGCAGCGTTTTTTAAAGGGAAATGGACACCCATTCACTGGTATTACAACGCTTTGAAGACGCTGCGCAACTTGCACCCCCAAGAATGGAGCGATGACGAAGTGCGTTGTGTGCATTACATCTTTCCAGACAAACCTTGGCAGGAAAGGGTTATGTCTGTCGAATCGGAGGAATTGTACGGAACTTTGCATGGATGGTGGTGGAATCAATTTAATGAGCTAGGCAATGACACGAAGATCGTAGATCCAGAGGGATGGCGTTTTGTTCTGTCAACGGTTGATACGACACGTTGACGAGCAAAGCACGCCAATTTAAACTAGATTTGTCACTAAGCTCGCCACGCGACATGCACTTGATCAGTACGAAATCTACAATGTGATTCGTGAAAAATGCTACATGAATCGCTTATAAAAACAAACCTCTGTGTGCAGGTACTTTTCGCAAAGGGTGTGACATACCCCATGCGATAGCTTAGCAGCCCAGCCTGCGCGATCATAATGCCATTATCAATGCAAAATCTAGTACACATGGTTAGACAACTCTTTTCAACTGCCTGTCGCTTTCAACATACCTTTCGTCTGTTGCGAATACTTGGCCACCACGCTCGCGAGCCATGATGCCCATCATCTCCTGTAGTCGTTCATTGCCTTGATCAAGTATTCTGAGCACTTGCAAAGGTTAAATGTATGCCTGTACTCACAGCCCACGCCACCAACAATCAATACTTCTTTGCTTCCAATATGTGCCATCGCTCGTTCTGTGATTTCAACCAACATTGCAAACACTGTTTCTTGTAAAGAGAAACAAAGATCCGCAGGAGTGATGATATCAACGTCATTGTCATCTCGGGACTTGCCATCAGGACGAAAGCGTTTGTCCTGCGTATAGGCCTCCGTTGACGTCAAGATACCTGACAGGCTAACATCCATCCCTTTGGTGGTATAGGGTAAAGGCAATAGACGTGTTCCTCTGCGAAAAGAAAGGGTGAGCGGTTAGGTGATGCTCTCATGTGCATAATAATACTTTTTGGCTTCCTGTTCGATGTTATATCCTGGGCTAGGATCGTTGCTGAGGTTTATCACTCTGGCAAATCGATCCAGGCAGTTCCCAACGGCAATGTCAAGCGTCTCGCCAAAAATCCTATAGCACTGCCGCGAGTATGCGATTACCTGCGTATTTCCTCCAGACACATATAGAACAACTGGATTTTGCGCTCCTGTTATCTCTCGACCCATCTCAATATCTATGAGAATTGAGAATTTATGATCCACAAAGACGAGGCGGTCAGCTTACGTCCTACACAATGGTTAACTCCAACGAGGGGCTTGCCGAACATTAGGGACAGCGTCCGCGCAACTAATGCTACAGACTGTAATGGCGCACCCATCCCTGGACCTGATGTTGGAAAATTAAGCGGAAGGGTTAAATTTACTGCGACAGAAATGAACGACCTTTAGTATAACAGATACAATCCACATCGTGGATGGATATGCCGGCTTTGGAAACCTTCTCCAGGTGGCGTAATGTAAGTATGCCGTATGTTAGATAAGACAGTAGCTGAGCCATCTTGATTGTGCTTGATTATGCCCACCCCGAGCTTATTTGCTGAACCCTCCAGCCCAATAGCCAAGTAAGGTCGATCTGCTTTACTATCAGCACAACACGTATACCACCATCAAAGGTTACCTGACCTGGATTTTCAAGAGGACAAGATTTTAGTGTTTTGCCTGGCATAGTGTTGTAATGTGATGTAGCGGCTGCCTATTTAAATTTAGATTCCGGCGATCGACACATTATTTACACGACTAGGAGTTGCGATGTCACCTACCTACCGCACCTTTCTTACTTGGTCTTGGGACACGCTCTCGAGCCTTGAGTTGGATAATGGGGTATTCGTGACGTACGATGTAGTAGATATAAAAAAGGAAAGGTTCCAGTAAGCAGAAAGAACGCGAGAATGACTATGTACAGTACTATAGTGCTACAGTGTGATATGCACCTAGAAGTAAGTTAATCAAATAATTTACAGATAAAAATCGGGCCCAAGAATGTTCAAACGATCAGGGTTAACTTCTTCCTGTGCGAGCTTTGCGCAGAATCTCCGGTGCTCGTGACGCGCCGCCTTTTGGCGGAGGAGGGAAGCCTTCCGCTTACAGGGGTAGGTGGGGCCTTTGCCTTTGCATCTACTAGACTCGAGAAAAGGACGTCGTCAAACTCGACGCACTCAAGCTTGACGCAGGGAACCATCAACTCTCCTTCATCGTAAGCGGCCCTAATTTGCGCCAGACCACGGGAATCGATTGTCTTCTCTTTGGTCCGTAATACATACGTTCCTTTGACCTTGAAAACAAGGTTATGAACACAATCCATCTGAGAAACGAATACGCACAGACTCAGAGAGTGTATTCCACTCGTCCACGGTCAAGGGAGGGACACGGACAGCGCGATATACTCCAATATATTGATATCTCCGACGTTCACGACTCTTGTCCTTGAGCAGTCCCACAAACACATTGAAGTCTTGTGGTTCCAGGAATGTGTCCTTCTCTCGGCCAAGGCCAACGAACATATATCCATGTTGACCAGGAGCGATTGGACACCAAGGATTATGGTCCAAACCTGGGCACAAGTATGACGTTATTTCTCGAGCCTTTGCGAGGGGTGTCTGGCTGTCACTAACTCTGATATACCGTCAGTGGATTGGTGGCCGGAGAGTAAGATGGATGCAAACCGGACTATCAGGGCCTGCATGGTTCCACCAATCGTGGACCTCAGGAAATTTCGATCAAAAAGTTTTTCTCTTGTATCTGGAATATCTCTGGCGATGATGGGCATACCCATAAGGGCCTGGCGACGGTCCAAGGGTATGGGAGAGACGTCCACAGATGGTATAGTGGTACTTGTTGTATTCGGTGCTGGCTGGGAAGTTACCTGAGCAGCAACCTTATCATTAGCTGTTCTCGGGTTGTGAGGGGTTTGGCTTTGGTCTGTACTGGTTTGCTTCTGATCGACACACTTTGATTCCGTCTCTTTGCTTTGCAGTTTGTCTGTCGCAGTGTTAGAACTTGGTTGGCACCTTTGCTGGTGGGTTGCGGTTTGTTGTGGTTGGCCGACATCAGTGGAAGTGGTATGAGCGCCATTCAGCTTGTGTAAGATCTGGGCCGAGAAGTTAATAACGAGCGTCCGTGTATGAGCCTTGAATTGATTGACCATTCCTTGGAGGTTCGCCACTGTGGACGTCAAAGACTTATTTGCATCACGTAGCTTTTGCAAGCTGTCTCGACAATTTTTTAGATCGTTTGTCAACTCTTTCTTTTCGGCATCTTTCGCCACGAGGGACTGCGTCAACTCCCGTATCTAAACATCTGGTTAACTTCAGTATTCAATAAACCTTGTAAACGCGCCTGTTTTTCATATGACGCTACCGTCCGCTGTTGACTTGCAACGTCTTCAAATTGATCTGCGGTCTTATGCAAAGTTCGGTCATTCGATAAATAGCTTTGAAGAAACGCACCAATGCGACGCGGGCCAGTTCAGCGCGAAGAACTTCCATCTGTCGTACTGCTTCTGTTGCCTGAATGGGCGTGAATGGGTCACATCCTAAACTTGACAATAATCGTGTGCTCTCACTTGCTCTTCCAGTTTCTGGTTCGTGTCATGTGCCATTTTGACCTCGAGTTGTAAGTTCTGGAATCTATTTGCCATTTCCTGGCAGTTCTGCGACAAACTGTCTCGCTGTTCACCGAGACGTGCATTTTCCAAAGTCAACTTCTGCACTTCTTCGCTGAGCTTTGAAATGGATTGGGAGCTACTAGCAGCTTGTTCTTCGTGCCGGCGGAGAGCCAGATGCAAATTGTTGGTCTCATTCTTTAAATACTGTATTTCGGCAGCAGAAGAATCAGGCTAAATAAAGTTGTCAGACGGTCACGGCAATTTGGATGAATATGAATGTTCACCGCTCTCATGGTTTGGTACTCGGGGTGCGGATGTCGGTTCGAAATCGATCGCGCCTGCAGTTCTTCCCGTTCGTGTTGAAGCGCCTGGAATTGACCAAGAAGAGAATCGTACTGCATAGAGTGGGTCAAGGAGCGCAGAGCAACTTAACACCATCTTCTTACCTTCTGTTTGAAAGACGCAAGCTCCCCTTGCAATCTCTGTGAGCTCGCATAGTCGTCAGACCATCGCTTGAACAAGAAAGTCCAAGATTCTTGGTCCATGAATGAAGCCTGAATGTTGATGTCACAAAGGTAGTAGCCGACGCGTCCGCGTCAGGGTCATGTGCGTGTGTAGAATTACTAGTATTGGGCTTGACATGTTGTCATTACGTGAGGTAATTCCAAAACAGTCGTAGGGTACTTAGTTCTATACGTTCATAATTAACCAGGCAATTTAAAGCATAAATTTGTGCGGTCTTGAATCCACGTTCCTCCTCAGGTGCAGGTACAAGCGTTGCCTGCGTCGATCCAATAGCAAGGATACAAGATTGTGGTGGATTGACGATTGCGGTGAAGTGTGAGATGTCGTACATGCCTAGATTTGAAACGGTGAATGTGCCGCCCTGCGAGTCCATTAAGTCATGAAACTTATAAATATTGAACCAACCACACTTGCCTGATACTCAGAAGGCGCGAGTTTTCCTTCGCGAGCCTTCTTGGCGAGGGCCTTCGTCTCGGCCGAGATGGTGGCCAAACCTTTTGACCCGGCGTCCTTAACGATCGGTGTTATAAGACCGGTAGGTGTAGCGACAGCGATAGAAATGTCAGCTTTCTTGTATCTGTCCGCCATTAGTCAGCTTTGGAATTGTTGAATGATATTATTACTGACGTTCTGATAACTTCACCGAGCCAAGCAGAATTGGCTTCTGGAACATCTGACAGTGCACACGAAACGGCTTTGACGATGAAATCGTTAACGCTGAGTTTAGCGGACTTGTCTTTTTCGGAAAGCGACTTGTTGAAAACTTCCCGTAGCTTGAGCACCTTGTCCATATGAATGTCGACCGTTAGGTAATAATGGGGTATTTCCTGTTTCGATTGCGTTAGACGAGCACCAATCGTGCGGCGCATGTTGGTGACGGGTGTATCGATATAATCTGGTAGTTGGGCCGCGGGCGGCTGAGCGGTGGTAGAGGTAGCCTGGGCTGGCTTGTAGTCTTCAACGTCCTCCCGAAGGATGCGACCGTTAGGACCAGAGCCCTTGATTTGCGCGAGGGGTATGCCTCGCTCTAAAGCAATTTTCTTGGCTATTGGAGATGCGAAAATTCGATCGCCTTTGGGTGGTTCAGGTCTAGGCGCTTCTTGCGGCTGCATATGGGACGGTTTGGATGCAGTTTCCTCCGTAGGACGAGGAGGTTCAGGAGTTTTCTCTTCCTTTGGTGGCTCCTGCTCGGAAGCCTGTGTGGCGAGTTGCTCAGCGCCAGAGAGGTTGTCACCTTCTTCGCCAATAATGGCGATGACGGAGCCCACTTTGACATTTTTTGCGCCGTCTGCAGCCTAGCTGGGGTAAACACATTAACATGGAAGCGAAACTTTGCCGTACAAGGATTTTTGCAATGACGCCGTCATCTTGGGCTTCGACGTCAATCGTAGCCTTGTCCGTTTCCTTATGGCAGATGTTAGAAGAGAGAAAATACAGGAAGAGAACAGCATACGATCTCGAGCAAGACGTCCCCTGCGGAGAAGGTTTCGCCCTCTTTTTTTTTCCATGAAGCAATTCCACCCTCTGTCATGGTAGGACTCATGGCGGGCATATTGAATCGCGAGAGGGCATATCTGCGAGCCGACACATGGAAACCTGGAAATAAACGAATGAGAATAAATGAGGGGGAGAGTAGATAGAGTACATACGACGGGCAAATACACGCGCAATGGAAGCAGACATGGCAAGGGAAGTCGAAAGGAAGTCGCGTAGTTGTTGGCTTTTTAGTGGGGAGCACCTTTCTGACAAATAGATACAAATATCGGACGTAACCGCGTCGATTCCGTGCGGATAAACATGGACAGTCTCGTTCTGCCTGGTCAGCCGGTGCCCCTGGCAAAGGGGCCCGTTCCACAGCTGGGATCCGGTATCTACGCAAGGGATGCTCTACTGAGGTCCAGTCTTGTAGGCATTCCCAACTACAACGGTCCTGTTGGTAGCCTGTCCTCACTTCGACATTTCAACCTGAATTATATTGTAGACACTCGCGATAACGCGCGTTCGGCCTCACCCGCCCGCGTCAAACTCTGTTGTTCTTGGGACGATCACGCGATTGTCACCCCTGCAAGCCACACTTTCAATCAGCGTCGTGGATGGCATTCCTCTGCCTCCTGGTGAAGAGTTTACAGGTGTGATACGAACGCAAGACGTGCGTGCGACCGAAAAAGATCGAGTGAAGATAGGCGATTGCTTCAGAGGTGGCGATGTGGTGCGAGGAGTTGTTGTGCGTAACACCGCGGAGGGAAGGACGGCTTGCTGACGGCATGCAGATTTCTCTGGGCGACGCGCGCAGCTATTTTGTGACGACGGCACGAAACGACTTGGGGGTGATATTCGCAACGAGCGAGGGTGGTGCGACGATGGAACCGGTGTCGTGGCAGGAGATGCGGTGCCCAAAAACTGGGCGAATCGAGAAGCGCAAATGCGCAAAGCCAGACGGGCTGGAATAAATAGTGAACTTGAAAAATAAATAAATAAATCACAAATGCGACATCCAACCCCGCCGGAAAAGGCAATCGCGTGCTTCAACCCAACTGTCAGGGTGCTGGGTCTCGTAGCTGTACCGAGTCATGACCGCAGTTCTAGCAGCCTCGGATCCCATGGCAAGAAACAGGCAGATGTCTCTCGATAATGCCCAGTACGAGTAAGCCGCCACTTCATTTGCGCTATGCTGCGCTGAATTTTGCCTAGCTACTCTTCCGGCACTGACTGGCGCGGAAAGTACAATGAAGTTCGTGTTCTTTTATTCTCTGTAGACTTGGCGTAATACCTGCCGTACAGGTGGCCGAGATGCTGGCTGAAACTCGCGCAGAACTTGACGACTTTCATCACGCAAGCAAAGAACTAGAAGCAGAACTAGAGAATGAACTACAACGAACAGAGAAGGCCCAGCAGGAGTTGAAGATCAAGGTTGCACGAACTGAATCGGAGAGAGACGATTGGAAGGTGAGTGACGTTATCGTTGCGCCTGTACTGTTGCCAAGCCGCCGTCCGTATCCAGTCCAAGTTTCTGAACCTCCAAACTACGCATAATACCACAACTACTTCCCTACAGCGTGAACTCGACAAATTGAGACAGGAACATCAACAACTCAAAGTCCAGTTGCGTGAGCTCGAATTGGGAAACGATGATCTAGAACGTAACGAGCGTGCCGTCTCTTCAAGCCTGGCTGACATGGAAGCTAAATATTCACGCGCATTGGAAGAGAAGATTCTCCTCGAGCACGAGCTGCTCGAGAAGGCAAAGTTGGAAGAAGAGAATCAGCGATTGAAGGATGAGCTTAGAGGTAATTACCCGTCCCTCTTCATCCGTCCCTACTCATTTCTTACCGACAGATGCCAATGATGAAATATCTATCCTCAGAGACCAAGCAGTCAGCCTCAACAGTGCCGTATCAAAAACCTCTTTTCACCAGCCTTCGGGATCTTTCCCACAAATCTCCCAATGCTCTGCAGAGGATTTGTTACGCACTTCACCTCCGCCTGATCTTCAGTCATCTCCTACCAATGACAGTGATCCTTCCCTGGAAAGTACAACGAAAATTAAGCAAAGTGGGCCAGCCCCCACACAGTCACAAAGCAAGATCGCACCACCTATCGGCAGGGCCCGATCAACAACTGCTGCTTCCTTGTACAGCGCCATTGCAATTCCAAAGGTGTCTGCGACTCGCATCACGACTCGCAACATTTCTACAACGAGCACGACGTCCACCACCAGCACGGCGTCAAAGAACAAAGGTGTTCAAATGGTTTCAGAAATGCGAGCAAGAGTTAAGAATTTGGAACAAAAATTGCAGACTCGTGTCCCTCGACTTCGTATGGGTAGCATTACCAACCGCACAAATACGAACAATGGTACAAGCACTCCAACGGAGGGAATTCCTGTTAGGTCACCTTCTTCGTCTTCATACACATCAAGCAAGGCATCAACTGCCAAGACAAGCTGGGAGAGTCTCATTCAGAGGCACAGCACTGAGTCGAAGCATAGCTTTGACGATGAAGCTGAGACGAGCAAGAGACCACTAGGTGATACATCTGGCTGGGTTCTTATCATGGAGGAATCACCTGTGCATGTCAAAAACGAGGAGAAAGAAAGGCGAAGAACATCTAGTCCAAGCGCTCCTTCTGCTTACCGCGGGTCAAGTCACGACTCTTCCAATCTAAACGAAACTTCCGTTAAGCGAAGCGTGACGACGAGCGGCGTTCGACGACCTTCTTCGCGGCTATCTGGATCAACTTTGAGCACGTCGACAACATCTAGCTTATTGCCTACGCCCACTTCACGCCCCGCTACGCCGTCATTTCTATTGTCACCAAGTGCCAGCTCGAGTTCGCACGCCGTTGGCATTGGCTTCAGGCGCTCGACCAATCCCAATACGCCGAACCCCTACTCATCGAAGAGTTTTATACCCCATTCTTCTGATACCTTGCGTTCTGCTATCCCTTCCCCCTCGCCCAACTTCGCCCAACTCGGCAGCGAAGATGAGAAGGCATTGCCAATGTTGCCTGCACCTAATTTCGCTGTCCGAACCTCTAAATTGCCCACGATTTCGACGTCCCCCTCCCCCTCACAAGGCCGGATCGGGCGCCTGAACGGCAGGAGGAGTACTGGAGATCCGGACCTTATTCTGAAGCTGCAGATGGAGAAGCGAAAGAGGGCAGGGACCACTCATACATCCAAGACTGGCCCTGGATTATGACTCGGTGAATATTGTTTTTTCTTGATTATTCTGTAATTTTCAACTATTCGATTCGAACAGAGAGAGTATACAGCTCTTTTCCCCTTTGCTTCTAAGGATCCAGTAATTTACACTGATGGATTACTTATTTACTGTACTCCTCTTTATTTCATGACCATGATGCTTCACGGCTACTTTTACGATTTTATACGTCTTTCGTCTTTTTTACCCTTGCTAGAGTGCAGGGTGTCATTAATTTGTACATTGGATAATCAATAGTAAACTAGACCTTTACCACCCTTCCGTCATGTCAGCACCATCCACGCCACTTCCCGAGCGCTCGCTCAATCGCCAGGTCGTTCTTGAGGAAGATGAATACACAGCCGCTCTGTCCCAGATTATTGCTCGGGACTTTTTTCCTTCCCTAGTTCACTTGGATGCAACGAACAACTACCTTGACGCCTTGGATACTCGCGATCCGCACCTCATACATGCCTCCGTGCGCCGCCTCGAAGAAGTTGGTAACACTCCTCTTACGTCTGCGAGGCGGCACTTGCCATATCAAACGCCGTCCCAAACACCTTTTGGCTATGGTCCATCGGACACTCCACTACGCACTCCTCGCGGTGAAGCGCCTGCCAAGAGAATGAAATACGATACGAGCCTCAACCTTGACGAGTTCCAGGCCAAATATACCTCTGAAGACAACTCAAGCTTTACACAAATACTAGAGGACGAGAATAGGAAGCGAAAGGAGAAGTATGCCTGGGCATGGCAGGCACAGCGGAGGGTGGAGGAGCAGAGAGATAGGATGCTGGAGGCGAGAGAGAAGATGCTTATCGAGGCGCCTCCAGTGACAGGCGTAAGGGAACGCTTCAAGATTGAAGCGCCTGTACCAGCTG
>WNGI01005521.1_pt1 | contig 11417 bp, 14 predicted proteins | sample 5400621 | NCBI WGS metagenome assembly WNGI01 (sample SAMN13153374, study PRJNA577476) | soil metagenome | isolation source: 20 cm soil or saprolite under Garry oak tree replicate 1 | place: USA:California | collected 2016-06-15
CGCCGCACCCCGTAGTGATGGCCTCGCTCCAGACCGCAGCGACCTTTTCGCGCAACGACTTGTTCTTGATCTTCCTGATGCTGGGAAAAAGTTGTGCGATTTTAGTGACGCCGTAGACGGTTGGTTGGTTTGCTTTCATCTTGCGACGGTAATTCTCGCAAAAACCCGATGGCTCGACAAGTACTCGCGATCACTCCGCAAGCAGCAGGACAGGGCAGGCGAATGCAGGCCGCTAACTCGGAATAATCGGACTTTCCCTGCAACAAATCTCTAGTTTGTTTCCGTCCGGATCTTCAAAAAAGCAGGCATAATAGCCGCGGCTGTAGGCGCGACAGACATCCGGACCTTCCAAGCATTTTCCGCCAATCTTGCGCACTAGCCGGGCCAACCGATCCACTTCTTCACGGGTCTCAGCCCAAAAAGCGAGTCGCGTGCCATTGGGCTGATGACGTCGGTCTTGCGTGAAGCCGAAGAACGCATCCGGCTTGTCTCCGCCAGCCGCATAGAAGATTCCCCATCGTCCGCTCGAGCGATCGCAGGAAAAACCGAGCGCTGGAAGGAGCTTTCCATAAAACTTGTGTGCGCGCTTCAGGTCGCTTACACGCAGGTCAATATGGTCCAAGTAGCGCGTCTTTTTCATTTCAGCCGATATTTTTGAGGCTTTGAACCGGTTCTTTCGATTATATTTTTGGCTTCCAAATCAAGCTTAACGGTTTCGCCATACCAACTGATATTTCCAGAGAACTTGCGTTTTAAACTCTTATTAAGGCGGCTAAACAATTCGGTGTGCGTGAGGTCATTTTTTCGCAGGGCTGATAGGATAGCCTTCTTGAGCGTGTCGTATTTCTTTCTGTCGATATTCTTGCCGCTTTTACCCAGTGGGTGTTTCGTCAGTATTTTTTCGGCCATCATTTCTTTCTCCGTTCTTGATAACTTCTGTTCGCACTGACTGCCATGTCGCTGAACTTCACAAGAATGCGTTTGGACCGGCTTTGGTCAATGTACGCACGAGGCCGGGTTGAATTGTAATTTGTTTAATGCAGACTTCCCAGCGTTGTTCTGAAAGCCTGGAGCCCAGCTAATTTTGTCATGCCAACCTACGAATATTCATGTCAGAAGTGCGGGCAGACTTTCGAAGCGTTTCAGTCAATGCGCGATGAACCGTTCCGCGAATGTCCGAAGCAATTTTGCCGGTTGCCAAAGTGGGGACACGGAAAGGTGAAACGTTTACTTGGTACGGGCGCGGGTCTGATTTTCAAGGGCTCGGGGTTCTACAGCACTGATTATCGCAGCGAATCATACAAAGCAGCTGCTAAAAAGGAATCTGCGCCGAAAGCGTCCGAAGGCAGTGACAAATCTTCAAAAACCGAGCCAACAAAAGCTCCTTCTTCCGGCGAGACGAAGACAGCTGAGAAGAAATCAGCAAAAGAATCGGGCTGATATTTTAGCAACAGCTTCGCGAGTTTCCACTAACCGGGACTCGATCCGAGAGAGATTTGGATCGGGTGTGCCTAACCCTTTGACAATTTTTCCAGCTGCGCGATGAACGCCTCCGGGCCACCGGGGAAATAACCGTCGAACTGCCACACTTTTTGCCCGGTGCTGTTCAGTACCACAATGGTGGGAAATCCAAGGACTTCGTACTGCTGGGCCAGTTGAACGTTTTGCTTTTTCACCTCTGTGGGCAGGGATTTTCTGCGAGGAAAATCAAGCTCCACCAGCACGAGATTGTCGTGCGCGTAGTTTTTGAACTGTGGTTGCGACAGAACGTCTTTGTCGAATTTGATGCACCACCCGCACCAATCAGATCCCGTAAAATTGAGGAAAAGAAGTTTGTGGTTAGCCTTCGCCTCCTCCTGCGCCTTGTTGTAATCATGCAGCCAATCGGATTCCGCTTGTGCGAAGGCAGCGAAGACAAGCGAGACTGCGGCTGCGAGGAGAAATAATCGAGGGATTTTCACTCCACCATCTTCGATGCAGTTGCGGCCCGGCGCAAGAGCGGTACAACGCACCGCCCGGTACAGCTATTATCTTTCCAAGCCTGCAAAAGCCCGACGCGGCAACGCCGGGCTATTGAAGGAAATGCCTGATCTAGCGCAGATGCTTCGAGACTAGTTTGGTCATCTCGAACATGCTCACCTGGCTCTTGCCATTAAATACTGGCCTGAGCTGGTCGTCGGCGTTGATCATGACTCTTTTCTTTTTGTCCTGCAGACCACGCCTCTTGATGTATGCCCAAAGCTTTTTTGTAAGCTCCGGCCGTGATAGCGGCTGCGAACCGACGATGGCAGAAAGCTTATCGTCCGGCTGGACCGGTTTCATGAAGGCGGGATTCGGTTTGCGCTTGGAAGTTTTTTTGGTTTTCGGCATGGACGCTGACTAACGTTTCGCCTGCGGGAGAGCAAGACTAATTTTGAGCTAAACAGAAAATTTTTATTGTCCGTCTTTCCGACGGACGGCGACTGCTGCCATATCATCCGGAGCAGTGTTCGCAGAATTCGCGGGAGCTGTTTCCGTTACGATCCGTTTGAGCAACGCTTCCGCGCTGGGCGCGGAATGATCCAGAATTTTTTCGAGCTGCTCGGGAGTCACTCGATGGCGCTCGTCTTTCGTCCAGCGGAACAAGCCATCAGTGTAGAGCAGGAAAGCATCGCCGGGTTCAAGGGCGATCGGTGTTTCAGTGAATGCCGTTCGTTTGATCATGCCCAGCGGAGGCGCCACTGAAGTGATGGATTTTGTTGTGCCGTCGTGACGAACAAGCAAAAGCGGCGGATGCCCTGCGCCAACGACCTGACCCTGTCCGGTTGCCAGATCGAGGGCAACACACATCGCGGTCATGAATGAGCGCGCGCCGAAGATGCTGCGAAAATCAGTATCCACAGCTTCCATCAAGCTGGCCGGCGAATCGTGATCCATGCTGCCGTGGTGAAAAAGAAGTTTTGCCAGCGTTGTAAGTAACGCGGCAGCTGCACCGTGGCCAGTGCCATCTGCGATCCAGAACAAAAGACGCCCATCCTTCATTCGGAGCCAGCCATAGATATCGCCGCCGACCTGGATAACAGGACGGTAACACGTTGCGATCTGCCAGCCCGGCAGCAGCAGCGGTTTCTGCGGTATCAATGATTGCTGCGTTAGGCGCGCGGCTGCAAGATCGCGCTCCAGATCGCGGCGCCATTTCTCCAGTTCATCGTTTTGCCGCTCCAGTTGTCGTCGCATGGAGCGGAGCCGAAGCTGGGTTTCGATTCGCGCGCGCAAAACCGCGGAATTCACCGGTTTTGTCACAAAATCATCGGCACCAGCCTGCAGACATGAGACCTCGCTCTGTTGGCTGCCGTGTGCAGTAAGCATGATGGCGGGAATCTGGGCAACGGTCGGGTCTTTGTCTGAGCGAAGACGTCGGAGCACCTCGGCGCCATTTGGTCCTGGCATATCGAAATCCAGCAGCAAAACCGAAGGCGGTCTATCCTGAATTGCGTCCAGTGCTTCGGAACCGTCCTTGCACACGCGGCAATTGTAGCCAGCAGCGCTGAGCAGTTGGGCCAACACCCTGCGACTCATCGCGTCATCATCCACAACCAAAATCTCTGCGTGTGAATTGTCGTGCATTTGTACTTTGGATTCGGATGACGTGCGCCGGCGTATCGTATTTGTGCTGCTGTTTTCAACAAATACCCGCAGCTTGAACAAAGCGTGATTTAATCATTGGCAACGACTCGCAGTCCGGATACGATTTGAGAAACTTTCATTATGAAATTTTCAATCCCGCTTGCTCTCCTCGCGGTTTTCTTTTTCGCCTCATGCGCGCAGGAGCCGCCACCAACCACGCAGCGCCACGCGGCGCCCGCCTACGTTTCGACCCAACCACAAGAATACCCGCCGCCGCAGCAGCCATTTAACCCGAATGGACCGGTTCAGCCAATGGCTACACCGCCGCCGGTGGTCGCGTCTTCACCTCCGCCCGCGGCTGCGCCGCCGACAAAGGTGGCAAAGGGAGACTATCCTTACGGAATTCCTGTTCCCGGTAAACCGCATCTGGTGGAGAGCCCGTATTCGCCCGGCAAATATATCGATGTGGAAGGATTTCCTCCCGGCACCGAAGTGAAGGATCCTTACACCGACAAGATTTTCCTTGTGCCGTAAAGCGACTGGTCCTGGAGTTCCGCTGATGCGGAGACAGTGAATACCGGGTTAGCGCAGCACAGCCTCTTTATGCGAACATCCGGCATAAACATCAGGAAGTTCAGGTTCATTCTATGGAATTACGCGTAAAACGGGCGCCTCGAATCGATCTCGAAATCACTGTCCCGGGTGATAAGAGTATATCGCATCGCGCGGTGATCGTCGCCGCTCTTTCCAACGGTATGTGCACGCTGCGCGGATTTCTGCCGAGCGAGGATTGTATGAACACGGTGAACGCAATGCGTGCACTGGGAATCAAGATCGAACAGCCCGAGCCGGCCACTTTAATCATTCACGGAAAAAAACGGGTCCTCACCGCGCCGAGCCAGGAAATCAATTGCGGCAATTCGGGCACGACCATGCGGCTTCTCGCGGGTCTGCTAGCCGGCCAAAAATTCGAGAGTCGGCTGGTGGGAGATCCGGGCTTGTCCAAACGCCCAATGGACCGAGTGATCGCGCCGCTTTGTGAGATGGGCGCCAGCGTCGTTGCTGAAGGTCCTGAGGGAACGCCGCCGTTGCGCATCCACGGCGGGTCGCTTCATGGAATTCAATATCGCCCATCTGTGGCGAGCGCACAAGTGAAAGGCGCCCTGCTGCTGGCCGGTCTCTTTGCAAAAGGCAAAACCACGATTGAAGAACCGGTGCCGACGCGAAACCACATGGAGAAAATGCTCAATTATTTCCTGGTGCGCACGACGACGGAAGATGACGGCAGCGTTAATGTTTTCGGCGATCAGGTTCCCGAGTCGCGGGATTTCGACATTCCCGGCGACATCTCTTCGGCAGCGTTTTGGCTGATTACCGCTGCGGCGCAGCCTCGTGGACATCTGCTGATTCGCGATGTGGGATTAAACGATACGCGAACGGCCATGCTGGGCGTGCTACTCCGAATGGGTGCGCACGTTCGAGAAGCCGTCGAGGATGTCGAACACGTTGAGCCGCGCGGCGTGGTGGAAGTCACCGGTGTGCCGCTAAAAGCCACCGTTATTCAGGGCAAAGAAGTGCCACAGCTCATTGACGAGTTGCCGATTTTGTCCATCGCAGGCGTTTTGGCGAGCGGCAAAACGACGATCCGGCATGCAGAGGAGTTGCGCCTAAAAGAAACCGATCGCATTGCGGCGATCGCACAGAATCTGCGCACCATGGGCGCGCAAGTCGCCGAGCTGAGTGATGGCCTCGAGATTTATGGCCCGGCGCCGTTGCACGGAGCACGTCTGCCGAGCTTCGGCGATCATCGCATTGCCATGGCCTTTGCCATAGCGGGCCTGTTTGCTGACGGCGAGACAATTATTCAGGATGCCGAATGTATTCGTGAATCGTATCCGGGATTCCAGGCGGTTCTTGAAGAATTTACCAACGCGAAGCGGATGCAGGTCAGCACGCCGGTTATCGGTTCGCTCGCTCCTGTGCCCGCACAGGAGGCCTGATTTACCTTCGTTAGGCGCGAACTACACATGGGATCATACGCTTCGCAGCACTGTGTGATCGCCATTGATGGTCCCGCTGCCTCGGGAAAGAGCAGCGTTGCGCGGAAGCTTGCGCGACAGCTCGGTTTTGTCTACGTCAATTCGGGTGCAATTTATCGAGCGATCACATGGCATTTCCTTCAAAACAAAATTCGGCCGGAGGAGAGCGAGCGCATCGCTGAGTCGCTGGATTCAGCAGTGCTTACATGCGTTGTTCGAGAGGGGGAGGCGCGCATCGTTGTGGACGATGTCGATCCCGCCCTGCATTTGCGCGATGACCGTGTGAACGAGAGCGTCTCTCGTGTCAGCAAATTACCGCGAGTTCGCGAAATCGTTTCACAGAGACTTCATGATTGTGCTGAGGGACGTGACGTAGTAATCGAAGGCCGGGACATTGGATCGGTCGTTTTCCCCGACACGCCTTACAAATTCTATATCGATGCTTCTCCTGAGGTGCGTTTGCAACGTCGCGCCGCACAAGGGGAGCGCGACGAAATCACCGTTCGCGACCGCGATGATGTCTCACGGGCCGTTTCACCACTGGTGAAAGCGAAAGACGCGCACGTGATCGACACTTCGTATGTCACGGTTGAACAAGTGGTGACAGAAATAATCACCCGGCTTGAGCAAGTGGGTTTGCCGATTAGCGACGTTCAGATCACAGATCGCGCGCTCGGCGAATGAATTTTTATTATTGCGTTGGCTATCATTTAAGCCGGCTGGCTGGTCGATGGTTCTTTCGGCTTCGCGTCATTCATCGGGAGCGGATGATCCAAAGCGGGCCGGTGATTCTAGCCATGAATCACCAGAGCTATCTCGATCCGCCGCTGGCCGGGACGACGTGCGACAGGCCGATCTACTTTCTCGCCCGCCGAACGCTTTTGGACATTCCGCTATTGGGGTGGGTTTTGCCAAAGGTGAACGTGATCCCGGTGAATCAGGAAGGCGTTGATCGCGCCGCTATCAAAGCTTTGATCCGCGTTTTACAGGCCGGTAACGGCGTCCTGGTTTTCCCGGAAGGCTCGCGCACAGTCGACGGCAACCTTCAACCAGGGGAGCCCGGATTGGGTTTGGTGATCGCCAAAACGCTCGCGCCGGTCGTGCCGATGCGGATCTTCGGCGCTCGCGAAGCGCTGCCGCGAAGCGGAGTGCCTCTTCGGCTTGTGCCAATTACAATCGTAATTGGGGAACCGATCTTGTTCAGCGCAGCCGATCTTCAAACGCCAGGAAAGAGTCTGTACGCCGGCCTGAGCGATCGCGTCATGAAAGCCATTTCCGCGCTGCGCCTGGAGTGATGCGCACCGGCCCACTTGCGCTTGCGATGTTCGCTTGGATACTGGGTAGTGAGTCTGGCAGAGGAAAAAGCCCCTTCAAAAACCGCAGTTCTGTTAATGGCACTGATCGTGATTTGTCTGGCGATGCTGGCCGTTTTTGCCAATGTCCAGCGTTCTCGGCGTGACGCGGTCGAAGTAGTCGCAGTTAAATTGACAATTTCGGCTACGCCACAAGACCGTTAACTTTCGTTTGACATTGAAAACCTCTCCGATTTCTTCGTCCGCCACCAAACAAGATCTAATTCACCGGTTGATATGAAAAGAACTCTTGCTCTGTCGTTGCTGATTCCTTTTGCGCTGGTTTGCTCGTGCCAAAAACAAGATTCAACCGCTGAACAACAGCTCGCTCAACGGAAAACAGAGTTGGACGTCCGCGAGAAAGCGTTGGACGAAAGAGAGAAAGCACTGACGGAACGAGAGAAATTGCTCGCGAAATCGAGAGTTCCTTCGGTTCCCCGAATAGCCCCGGCCGAGCCTCAGCGGACGGTTCCTCCTGAGCTAACCGGTCTTATTGCAGATCCCTCACAGCTAAGAACTGAACGAGAACAACGAACGCAGGAGCGGCTCGCTGAAAGACAACGGAAAATGGAAGAGCTACAGAAAATGAGGGCGGCGCGGGCGCTGCCTCGTCGCCAAACAACAGCTCCCGCCACCGAAGCTGCTTCGCCGAGTCCGTCACCAACTCCAGAGTAAGCCTGGGCCCTTGTTAGGCGCTCTTATCGAAAGCGCCTGGTGAATTCCCGGAGCGTATGGCAAGCTCGCGCGCGTACTGAAGAGTGTCGATGGAATCGACGTTTTTGTCGCGTCGAATCGCCTTGATTCGCGGAAAACGCAATGCGAGTCCACTGGCGTGACGAGTGCTAGGTTGGATTGAATTGAAAGCCACTTCGAGCACGACATTCGGTTGCACTCTGCGATAGCGGCCATGGTCGGTTATTGTGTTTTGTTTAAAATGCTCCGTTAACTCCGCAATCTCTACATCGGTCAATCCGCTGTAGGCTTTGCCAATTGGCAAGAGTTCGCCGGTAGTCTCATCGCGCACCGCGAACGTGTAATCGCTTAACACATCGTTTCGTTTTCCGTGGCCAAGCTCGGCCGCAACAACCACCACATCCAGCGTCGCTAGTTCACGTTTGAGTTTGAACCAAAACATTCCGCGAGTGCCGGGGAGATAAAAGCTTTCGGAGTCTTTGATCATTAAACCTTCATTCAAACGCCGGCGCGCATCCTGGAAGATTTGCTCAATCTCCGCTGCAGACCGCGCTGGCGTAACATTCGCCCTCTGAAATTGGGGTGGCAATACAAGTGTACCTAACTGTTCCCGCCGCTCGCGAAGCGGCGTTTTCAATAGCGAGCGTCCGTTCATCCAGAGCAGGTCGAAAATTATAAAAACTACTGGCACATCCGCCGCCGCTCCGGCGAACAGATCAGAAGTGTCGTCCTTGCGCCCAAGCCGCTTTTGCAGATCGAAGAAGGTCAGTCGCCGCCCTTTGTCAAAAGCGATGATCTCGCCATCAGCAATTAGCTCCTGATCAAACCTCCTGGCTTGTTCGACCAGCTCCGGAAATTGCCCGGTAATTCGTCGCAAATCGCGCGAGAAAATCTCGACGCTATCTCTACTGCGATGAAGCTGTGCACGAATCCCGTCGAATTTGTCTTCGACGTATACCGTCCCTGGGATCGACGATCCGGACTGGTCGCACTCGATGCCGGCGGCTTCCATGAAGCGGTTCCAGACGGCATCCGCGCTCGGTTCGGGAGTCGCGAGCATACACTTAATCGGACGAAGCAGTGATAACTCGGCACTATGCAGCTCTTTTTGTGAGGCCAGCAGTGCCGTCCGGCCGATGTCCCCTAACAACATGTTGGCCTGTTTCACTTCATCGAGCGAAACATCAAAGGCCTTGGAGATGGCTTCCTCCACCAGACCTTCGCGCAGGCCGATGCGCAGGTCGCCAGTCAAAATCTTAACCACGTACTGGCCTTCGCGCGGTGATAGAATCGAAAATCGCTGTCGCAGCAGCTGTGCCTTGGCGATCGAGCCGCGCGCGCGGTGAAGATTTTGGAACAACTCAGCCGATTCGATAACGCTGAATGGGTGTGGCGCCGTCCGGCCATCGAGAACTTCAAACGCAGTTTTGCCAGCGTCGCCGTGTCTGCCGGCGCTGCGGTGAAACTCGCTATCTCCTATTTTTGTCGCGTCCTGCAGAGCGCGGAAAATTACGGCCCATCCGACCTGCAATATGCGAAGATCGCTTTGGGCAAATGCCCTTCCTGTGAAATACGTAGCCACAATCGGGAGCTGCTCACCTGTTAAGCCGCGCAGATAATCGGACAGCAACCGAATCTTCTCCAGTTTTGCCGGAGTCGCACCGATGGCTTCACCGACATTCGCGAAATCCAGAAATTCAGATTGCTGCATTGACTCGTTGGGAAGCCGCGCTGCGGCGGAATTTGTCGGCAGACATTTCGGCGCCATCTCTCTGCGGCCGAAGTGCAGTTCCATCTGGTTTTCTTCAGTCAGCGCCCACGCGTCGAGGCCGCGCGCACGAAGATCGGATGCAAAAGCTGCGGCAAAACCGTGGAGCGTCAACACTCGGCGCGGCTGCACCAATTCGACGTACCGAAGCAAATCGTCGTAGTCGGCGTGGTCCGATAGGGGAAAAGCCGCATCCACCTGGTACCGATACACCGCGTGGGGATCGACGGCCCATCCACTGATTAAAGCTATACGTTTGCGCGGGATCTTCTCCAGCATGGGCGAGCGGTTCGCGCTCGGCGGACAGATCAATACTTTGCCGGCGACGTCATTCCGATTGTATCGCACGTATTTGCAAAACGACTGCCCGAGCTGTTCGTAAATGCGCGTTATTTGATAGACCGAGCCATGCAGCATGGGCGTCAAACCGGCGCCTTCGAGCGCACAGAGGATTTCCTGCGCCTTGCCTAACGAGTAGCCCAGCAGCACCGGCACCTCAGTTGCGTCAATCGTTTCGACGCAGAACGCGACCATTTGGTCGATCACTTCTTTCGTGGGCGGGAAGCGATAGCGCGGCCTGCCGAAGGTTGTTTCCATCACAAGGGTCTCAGCATGACGCCACTCTGGCTCCTCGGCGGACTTGCCGGGACGCAGTTTGAAATCGCCAGTGTAGAGCAGCGTCTCCTGACCAGCGAAAACGAGGCACTGAGCTGAACCAAAGATATGCCCCGCAGGTAATAGCATCAGATCCACGCCGCGAATAGATCGTCTTTCGCCAAATGGCAGTGGATGCTCGATGCGCGACCCCGGCAGGCGGACTCGCATCAGGCGTGCTGTGCGTTCCGAAACGATCACCTCCTGGTGCGGAGCGATGTGGTCACTGTGCGCGTGGGAAACGAACGCGAAAGATTTTGCATCCCACGGGTCCAGCCAGACATCCTGTTGCGGCAAGTAAACACCGCGCTCGTAGCGAACTTCGATCACGCAGAAAATTACTTCCCAACTTGCGTGAGTTCCATAGGATGCATAATCCCGATCAGCAGCGTGGGTTGCGCGTTGACACCTGCTTCAAGGGGCCGCTTTATTACGGAAATGAGATTTGCCGCCGCACTTCTAATTTTGACTTTGTTGGCTGTTTCCGCTCCCGGGAAAGCCGCACGGGAGGAACCCAAGCTCGTCGAGAAAGTCACGCCGCTGCCAGTGGTATTGGACCCAAACTTCGAGTTTCGAAAAACCAAGCTCTTCTTCATGAGTGAGAAAGGATTAAAGCCCAGTGAGAGGGCGCGCCAGGAGACGAGTAAGGTCGGCGGAAAGTCAAATTCGCCGAACCAGAAAACTGCTACGCTTCAGGATGCGCCCATCGTTTTTGAGAGGCAATACCGTCTTTTTGGCGCGGTTACCGGACTCGATCAACACCAGCGTTTCGGTGATTACTTCGATTTTTTTTGGCGGGTGAAACGCACCGCGGATGTCACCGTGCGTCTGGAATATCGGCAGGAGAAATTGCACGAACACACCCAGGCGCAAGAGATCACATATAAAGACGTGCGCGGCACTCACAGGACTGAATTCAAGGTGATCGGCGACGATTACTTTGATGATGGCCGCGTGATGGCGTGGCGATGCGTCCTAATCGCGAACGGCCGAATCGTGGCGGAAAACCGCTCGTTTCTGTGGGAATAGGTTGGCGGGATCTGTGCGCCTCGACCTTTTGCTCCCGCTTACGTTGTGGGGTCGAAAATTCGAAGCGATGCGGCTCATTAAGCGCTGCGTTCCGAATCAGTTGATAAGAGGTTTTGCCGTGCGCGGCCAGGTTTGACAGCATGGGTTTCGGGCTGGTATCGTTTGAAAGAGTAACTGTGGATTCGACAATTCAAGTTGGGGTAAGAGGGCCAACCGTATGGGTGAAAGTGGAGGGAAAAGGTAGTTTCCTCAATAGCGGCAACCTCAAGGAGTTCG
>WNGI01008588.1_pt1 | contig 11417 bp, 8 predicted proteins | sample 5400621 | NCBI WGS metagenome assembly WNGI01 (sample SAMN13153374, study PRJNA577476) | soil metagenome | isolation source: 20 cm soil or saprolite under Garry oak tree replicate 1 | place: USA:California | collected 2016-06-15
AGCTGCGCTTTGCGGGTCGAAGGACAAACAATCGAACAGGCTCTGCGTTACTTCTATTTCGCCGGCGAAACTGCGGAGGAACCAGCGCAAAAAGAAAAGTGTGTCCGCGACCTCGATCTCCAGATCGCGAATCTGGCGAAAGACCCGGAGCTTCTCACGCAGGATGTTTGCGAAGATTCTGACTCGAACAACGAAAAACTTCCGATGGCAATTGTGCCGCTGATGTTTCAAGAGCGGTTCATGGGCGCGTTACAGGTGACTGCCGCAGATCCGTCCCGCGCGTGGGAAGGGAACGAGCTCTTGCTGCTGCGCACTGTTGCCGATCAGGTTGCAGTCGCTGTCAATCACGCGAACCTGTTCGCGCAAATTCAACAGCAAGCACTCACCGACGCGCTGACCGGTTGCTACAACCGCCGTTCGTTCGAGATGCGGCTTGATCAAGACCTGCTGATGGCCAAACGCTCGCACCACCCTCTGTCGGTGGCAATGCTCGATCTCGACAGGTTCAAGCAACTAAACGATTCCGTAGGTCACGACGCCGGCGACACGGCGCTACGCAAATTAGCCGAATGTTTTCGTGAGGTGCTACGCGGCGTCGATACGGCGGCGCGCTTTGGCGGCGACGAGTTCGTGTTGATCCTGCCGCAAGCGTATGCCGACGCCGCGGCGATCGTAGGCGAACGCCTGCGCTCGCGGATAGCCCAAATCGAGATTCCGGGATACGGGAATCTAAGCGCATCGATCGGTATCGCTACCTTCCCGTCGCATGGAACTTCGCGCGCGGACTTGACCCGGGCCGCCGACATCGCGCTCTACAGCGCCAAGCGCGCCGGTCGCAACCGCGTCTGCGTCGCCGAACATTCGCTCGGCAATTTCGACCAGAGTTCCGCGCCAATTCCGCCTGCCCGCGACGAAGTGACCGACATCGCCAAGCCGAGCATGTGAACCCTCTGGTTCCGCGCCAATGGAAACCGAAAAGCCGGTAGTGGAGTAAAAAGTGTGTTGCCAATCTCCGTGGCATTAGCCCGACCGTGAGGGAGGGCTCCGAGGTGCATTAATTGAGCCCTCCCTGACGGTCGGGCTAGTGCCCCGCATCGCGACCCGACTGGTAGCAACACACAATTACCCCAGCGCAAAAAGCCGCGTCCCTTTGCCAGTCTGATCAATCTCACCTAGAATTTCAGATTCCGAAGCTTTGGAATTGTTTTGCTAACTGCAATCCGGGACCACGGCCCCGAGCGGTTTTAGCAGGCCAAAGTGTTCGGTCTTTGGATTCATGGACGATCTGCGAAAACTCGCGCGCTATTTTCGGCCGTATCGGCTTTCGCTGATCATCGGCATCGGCTGCATTATCGCGTACGTCGCTTTCAACCTCAGCATCCCGCTGGTTGTCGGCAAAGCGATTGATGCCAAATGGAGCCAGGTAACCTGGGTCAAGCTGACTATTGCCGCGCTCAAGGTCCTGGCTCTCAGCGCTGTCGGGGGCATCTTTCTTTTTCTGCAACGCAGCCTCATCAATCGCATCTCGCGTCATATTGAATACGATTTGCGCCAGGACTTTTACGCTCACCTGGTCAATCAGCCGCTGTCGTTTTTTCAGGAGCATCGCACCGGCGATCTGATGGCCCGCGCGACCAACGATCTCGCCGCCGTACGGCAACTGGTCGGCCCGACGATCATGTACTCGGCGCAAACATTGTTCACGGTGATGGTATTGGTGCCACTTTTGTTCATAATCAATTGGAAACTGACGCTGTTGTTGTTCGTGACCATGCCGCTGGTTTCGCTCACGGTAAAAATCTTCGGCCAACAGGTTCACACCCGGTTCGAAAAGATTCAGGATTTCTTTGCGCAAATCACTGCGCGCGCGCAGGAAAACTTCACCGGCGTGCGCATCGTGCGCGCGTATGCGCAGGAAGGCGCAGAGATCGCGGCCTTCAACCGGCTGAACTGGGAGTATGCCCAAAAGAACCTGGGCCTGGTGCGCATCGATGCGCTGATGCGGCCGCTGATGACGTTTCTGATCGGATTCGGATCTGTGCTGATCATCTGGGTCGGCGTACCGCTGACCATCCGCGACGAAATCACCCTCGGTCAGTTTATCAGCGTGGGACGGCGAGCTGGAAACGCATGCAGGCGATCATGGCGATCAAGCCGGCGATTGCCGACTCACCACATGCCAAAGAGCAAGCGCCAATTACCGGCCGGATTGAGTTTTGCAATCTTACCTTTCGCTATCATCCGACCAGCGAACCGGTCCTGAAAGACATCAACCTGACGATCGAAGCCGGGCAGACCGTCGCGTTCGTAGGGCGCACCGGCAGTGGCAAATCAACGCTGGGTAACTTGATTCCCCGCGTGCTGGAATCACCCGACGACAGCGTGTTGATTGACGGCGTTCCGGTCCAGAATTATCCGTTACGGCAACTGCGCTCGGCAATTGGCTATGTGCCGCAAGAGACGTTTCTGTTTAGCAACACGCTGGCGAAGAACATCGCTTTTGGAGTTGAGAAAGCCGAACCCGCGCAGATCGAGACGGCGGCGGAAATCGCCGGGCTGAGCGATGACCTGCGCGATTTTCCCGAAGGCTTTGACACGCTGGTGGGCGAACGCGGCATCACTCTCTCGGGTGGACAGAAGCAGCGCACCGCGATCGCGCGCGCGGTTTTGCGCGAGCCGAAGATTCTGATTCTCGACGACGCGCTTTCGTCGGTCGACACCTACACGGAAGAAAAAATCCTGGGGCAGCTTCGCGGAGTGATGCACGAACGAACCAGCATCATCGTCTCACATCGGGTCTCAACCGTGCGCGATGCCGATATGATTTGCGTGCTCGACGAAGGCCGGATCATCGAGCGAGGCACGCACGACGAGTTGCTCGTGCTCGGCGGCGAGTACGCGGGGCTTCACGAGCGGCAGTTGTTGGAAGAAGAATTGGCGGCCACCTGATTGCCGATGGCCGATTGCCAATTTCCAATTTCCGATTTGGGTAAGGGGATTTGAGCGCGATTGGTCCGAACCATGTTCACCCAAAGGCGCAAAGTGACTTCAAATCGGCAATCGGCAATCGAAAATGATCCAATGTCTACGGCAGTCAAACAGTTTCACGAAGAAGAAGCCATCGGCAAGACGTATGACTTTCAAGTCGGGCGCCGGCTGTTGCGTTATCTAAAACCGTACCTGCGGCTGTTGGTTCCCGCACTGATTCTGACGCTGCTGCTGAACCTGCTGGTGATTCTGCAACCGCAATTCACCCAATGGGCGATCGACGGCTTCATTTTGCCGCATACCACAGTCGCCCTGGTGCCGCTCGTTTTCCGGGAACACTTTCTGGGCCCATTCCAGATAAGCATCACGTCGTTCGCGCTGCTCTATCTCGGTGTTCAGCTGGCCCGGTTTGTTTTCTCGTATTTCCAGGCGGTGTTCTTAAACACTATCGGCCAGTACGTGATGTTCGATTTGCGGCGCGAGATCTATCACAAGCTCCAGCACCAGGAAATAGCTTATTACGATCGCAATCCGATTGGCCGCATTATGGCCCGGTTGACGGCGGATGTGGACGCCTTGAACGAATTGTTGACCTCAGGAGTTACCGACTTGCTCGGTGACCTGGTCATGATCGTAGCCATTGTCGCAGTGATGGCTTACAAGGATTGGCGTCTGACGCTCATCACGTTGTTAACCGTGCCCATTTTGTTCGCCGCGACGATCTGGTTTCGCAAGGGCGCGCGCAAGGGCTATGACATGGTGCGCACGCGGGTCGCGCGGATTTATGCTTTCCTGCAAGAGCATTTTTCGGGCGCGCAGACGGTGCAGATTTTCAGTGCGGAAGCGAAATCGTTACGCCGCTTTGCCCGGATAAATGACGAACATCGCAAAGCGAACATTGACACGATCTTTTATTACGCCGTGTTCTTTCCGCTGGTTGATTTCATTGGCGCAGTCGGCATCGCCCTGATCATTTGGTACGGCGGCTTTCGCGTGACGCAAAACCTGCTGAGTCTCGGCACGCTGGTCGCGTTCATTCAGTACTCGGGATTTCTGTTTCAGCCGATCCGCGACCTCTCGGACAAGTACAACGTCCTGCAGAGCGCGGTCGTCGCTTCATATCGCATTTTCAAGGCGCTCGACCTGCCGATCCTGATCACGACGCCGGCGCAACCGCTCAAGCGCGGACGCGCTGAAGGGCGCATCGAATTTCAGAACGTTTGGTTTGCCTACAATAACGACGAATGGGTTCTGAAGGATGTTTCGTTCACCGTTGCTCCCGGGCAATCCGTCGCGCTCGTCGGGCACACCGGTTCCGGCAAGACTACGATTACCAATTTGCTGATGCGTTTTTACGACGTGCAGAAGGGCCGGATTCTGCTGGACGGCGTGGATGTGCGCGACTGGGACTTGCAGTCGCTGCGCGAGAACTTCGCCGTGGTCTTGCAGGAGATTTTCCTTTTCAGCGGCTCGGTTGCCAGCAACATCCGTCTGGGCCGCGAAGACATCTCGGACGAACGCGTGCGCTGGGCGGCCACGGAAGTGCGCGCCGATCGTTTCATTCAGCGCTTGCCGCACCTTTACGAATCGGAAGTTCGCGAGCGCGGCGCGGGGTTATCTGTTGGACAAAAACAATTGATTTCTTTCGCGCGCGCGCTGGCCTTTGATCCGGCGCTGTTGATTCTGGACGAAGCGACCAGCTCGATCGATACAGAGACCGAGCAATTGATTCAGCAGGCGATTGAACGCGTGATGCGCAGCCGCACCTCGCTCGTGGTCGCTCACCGTCTTTCGACTATTCAGCGCGCCGACAACATCATTGTGCTGCACCACGGCGAAATTCGCGAGCAGGGCACGCATCAGGATCTGCTCGGCTTGCACGGCCTGTATTGGAAGCTCTACAAGTTGCAGTATTCTGATCCTTCGCGGCAGACGCAGGCGCCGGAAAAGGAAGCAGACGAACTGCCAACGTATCGAGGGCCGGTGCGCCGCGTGCAATTCAGCGAATGAGACACAGGTCAGGACCGCCTGCGGTAGCGGGCGGTTGAACGATGGCACTGGTCACTGATTAGTAAGATTAACCACCTGCTACCGCAGGTGGTACTGACTTGTTTATGTCCGACGAAAAACAAATCATCGAAGCCCGACGCACGCGGATCGATCTCGGCGTCGCCGATTTGCAGAATGCCGAGTGGAACAGGGCCCAGGCGGTGCGCATCGATCGCTACTGGTCTGGAGACGAAGCTCCTGTCGGCCGCGCGGCCGAGGCGCGGATACTCTGGTCGAGCAAAGCGCTGCACATACGCTTGGTCTGCAATCAAGCCGAGCCGCTGATTGTCAGCGCGACTCCGCAAACTGAAACGAAGACGATGGGACTTTGGGATCGGGACGTCTGCGAGATTTTCATCGCGCCCGACGAACACGCGATCGAACGCTATCTGGAATTCGAAGCTGCGCCGAACGGCGAGTGGCTCGATGTAGCGATTCACTGGACGCCCGAGAAGCGCGAGTCAGATTGGGAGTTTCATTCGCACATGACGACGGCGTCGCATGTCGAGCGGGATCGAATAACTATCGCGATGCGCATTCCCTGGAACCACTGGATTCACGAGCCACAAACTGGCGAGCATTGGCGCGTCAACCTGTTTCGTTGTGTTGGTTCCGATCCCAACCGTGGCTATCTGGCTTGGCAACCAACGCGCACGCCGAAGCCAAACTTTCATGTGCCGCAGGCATTCGGTAGGCTTGTCTTCAAGTAAAGAAACTTTTCCGGCCAGGCTTTAGTCCCGACAACACGTATTCCAAATATCGCTGGCGATCTTCCTCACCGATGTCGGTAATTTCTGCGCCTATGATATAGCCCGCACCAGAGTCGCCCAGCCTTTCGGATCTAAAGGGCAAAACTAACATGGTCACCGGACCATCTGGCAACTGCAAAACCAGTCTCCGCGGCCGGCCGTCGACAACTATGCAATAGCCATCGATGCGCACGGTGTTAACGATTAAGCCGAGACCGCCGGCGCTGACGTCCCTGGTATGTCCTTCAAGCAATCGTTCCCGGCCGCCGTTCCCGTTCCCATTCGTCCCTTGAATTGAGATGCTGAAAGGCAGGCGGACACTTACCCGTGGCTCGCCGCGGCGGTCAACGATAAAACGACTAAATCTGGAGACGACAGAGCGAACTAACTCCGACATTTGAAAAGCCTTTACAGGACTGGATTACTGAGACAGGAGGAGGAGGACAAGGCCAAAAACAGCTTAGTTCTTTGGCGCCGCGGCTGTCAATGGTTTTCCGCCATTATCGACCTTGTTTATCTTGCCGATATGGTCCATCCAGAACGAAAGCTTGCCCGTGTGAGCATAGCGCACGGGCTCGGCCCCGGCGACGTAGCTCTTGCTGTCTTTTGCGATAGTGAGATGAAAACTGTAGCCGGTTGATTTCGGATCGACGACATCATCGGACATCAAGCCGGCGCCGACCAGTGCTTTCAGGTCGCCAAATGCGCCGTCGTGGGCCAGGGCGTAGATTGCTTCGAGCCCGACCAGGTTTTTCAAGAAATCTTCAATCGCATTCTGGTTCACGTCGATCACCGCATCGAGGAAGTATCTGCGTCCGGCCTTGTTCACAATCGCCTGATTCGCTTCATCGCCAACGATCCAGGCGCCTCCGGAATTGATCAGGGTGACCGGCTGAGAGGTGACCTGCGGCGTGCTTTCCACCGCGGGCAGCTTAACAAAAACTTTTGCGGCCTTGCCTTCGATTTGTTCGCCGGTGATTTCAACCTGCTCGGGAACGTGCGCGGCCTGCTCTTCAAAAGTTGACCGCAGGTCTTCCATTTCCTCGGCAGTCAAACTTTCGACCGCCGGCTTGTAAATCGTCATCGCCCACGCATCTTTGAAACGATGCTCGCGCATCGCTTTGTAGAATTCGCGCACCACGTCGGAAGGAGTACGCTGAGCGGGCTGCGCCGACACGCCCTGCCCGCACGCACAGAACGCCGCGAGCAATGCGATTGATAAGAAACCGTGGCGAGTGAAAAGTCTTGATTGAAACATCCGATCGCTATCCTTTAGCCGGAACAAGATACGAGGCGCGCCCAACCGTAGAATAGCAAGCGCGCCTCGGAAATCTCAAGACAAGGAATTACTTTGTCAGTCACTCTTTGCGGACATAGGCTTTCGGCTTCAAGAGCAATTCTCTGCCGACGATATACAGCAGCACAGTCAGGATGAGAAACGGAACCAAACCGAGGAGATCCTCGTGTGGCCCGTGGAAGAATGGATTGTGCGCGTTGGCCCATTCCTCGAAGGTCCCGAGACGATGAACAATTCCTTCCTTTAAGTTCAAGAAGGCAAAGACTACGCCCGCCAGAGTTGCTCCAGCGATGTAACCTGACGCGAGCAGTACGCCGGGACTCTTGTCTGTCTCGGCCGCCATTAGCTCTTCGGAAAGTTTTTGATGCTCAGGTTTTTTGCGCAAGTACTTGTCTACGGCCCAACGTATGGCGCCGCCGACGAAGATCGGCGCCGACGTAGAGATCGGCAGGTAAACACCGACAGCAAAAGCGAGCGACGGAATGCCGCCGAGCTCCAGCACAATTGAAATCATTACGCCGAGCAAGACCAGTCCCCACGGTAGCTGACGGCTCAGGATTCCCTTGATGATATAGGACATCAAGGTCGCCTTGGGCGCCGTGAATCGCGGATTGTAAATACCGTTAATGCCAGGATCGGCCAGATATTTCGGCACGCCCGTTTGCTTATCCACCAAATAGCGACCCGCAGGCCCGTAGTCGGTGGTCGTCTTGTGAACTATGTTGTACTCGGTCGTGTCCGAGCTAGCCTGCCCGCCCTGAAGTTTTTCCACCTTCGGTTGATTTCCGCTGACTACGTATTGGTCCGGAGTGAAATGGTAGCCAGCCGGGAACGTAAAATCCTTGCTTTGCGCCACCGGCACATAGACGGTGCCTGACTGATTCATCGCCAGGAGAATTGGTCCGAGCGCCAGCGCCGAAGTCAGCGCGCCGACCAGAATGGCGATCTGTTGATACTTTGGCGTCGAGCCAACCAGGAATCCGGTCTTCAAATCCTGCGACGTGGTACCGCCGTTTGACGCCGCAATGCAGACGATGCCGCCGATCGAGAGCGCAGTGACGAAATACGGAGGCGCGGTCCATTTGATAATTAGAAAGACCAGACAAGTCAGTAACAGTGTGGCGACCGTCATGCCCGAGATCGGATTCGACGAAGATCCGATTTCACCGGTCAAACGAGATGACACAGTCACGAACAGAAATCCAAAGGCGACAATGAGCAAAGCGCCAAGAATATTGAAGCGCAGATTTAGCTGCGGCACGAGCATGATCGCCAAAAGCATGACAATGATCCCGCCCAGCACGAACTTCATGGAAAGATCCTGATCGGTGCGCGGCGCGCCGTTGCTCGCTGATCGGGTCGTGCGCAGATCGGCGAGACCGCCTTTCAATCCACCCCAAATCGTCGGCAACGATCGAACCAGACTAATGATGCCGCCAGCGGCGACGGCGCCGGCGCCAATGTAAAGAATGTAACCCTTCTGAATCTGCGTCACGGTCATATCTCTGATCACGTGCGCGGTCTCAGGCGCCAGCGGCGTGGTCCAGCCGCCGCCGAAATATTTGATCGCGGGAATCAACACCAGATACGACAGCACGCCGCCGCCAACCATGATTGACGCGATGCGCGGTCCAATAATGTAGCCGACACCGAGCAGCGCCGGATTGTTCTCGATCGAAATTGAACCGGCTTCAAAGGGTTTGCCGAAAATTTTGGTGGGATATTCTTTCCAGGTCTTCCAGATTTGCTCCAGCGCGTAGTAAACAAAGCCAATGCCGAAACCGGTGATTATCGTCTTGCCACCGGTGGTCGCTTCATCAATGCCGCCAGTTTCTTTTGCGCCCTCGGCCGCGGCGGCGCGCGATTCGTCAGAGGCGCCTGCTTTCAAGACTTCTGCGCACGCGGTTCCTTCGGGGTATTTCAAATATCCGTGCTGGGCGACAATCAGAGCGCGCCGTAGCGGAATCATCATCAGAATCCCAAGGAGACCGCCCAGGACGGCCACCAGCATCACGCGCATTAATTCCAGATCGAAGCCAAGGATTAGAATCGCCGGCATCGTGACTCCGAGGCCGAAAGCGATTGACTCGCCCGCCGATCCGGCCGTCTGCACGATGTTGTTCTCTAAAATCGTTGCATCGCGAAGACCCAACTTCGAGAGCACGCGAAACAGGGTGATGGAAATAACGGCGACAGGAATCGACGCGCTTACCGTCAATCCTACTTTCAGCACCAGGTAGAGCGAGGACGCGCCGAAGACAATTCCCAACAGCGTTCCCATAATGAGTGGTATCGGCGTTAACTCCCTGAGCGTCGTACTCGCGGGAATGTACGGCCGAAAGTTAGCCAGGAATGGATTCGCCGGCTTGGCACTGACGCTTTCACTGGACATCAGTTCTAACCTCCAACGAGTTTGGCAAAACGGGGAGACTGCGGGTAAGACGGGTTTACTTTACACGCGGGCGCTTAGTGAGGGCAAGCAAGAGACAGAAGGCAGAAGGCAGAAGTTAGAAAGCAAAAGGCAGAAAACCGCAAGACAAGAAAAAACCGCGGAGACTCGATCGTTCGAGTCTCCGCTTTGTTTTCCTGCCTACTGCCTACTGCCTACTGCTTACTTCCCGGGGCCGCGTCTGGTTTTGGTGAGTTGTAAATCTCGCGCGCCTTCACGACGTAAGCCTTGTCGTCATATTGCCCGTCGCCATCGACGTCAACCTTGACGACGATCTTGTGTTGCTTGCCGTCGCGCGCGTCGTCGGGCTTGAATCCCAGACTGTATTGACTACGCAGCAAGGCGTTTATCGACTGGAGCGCGTTCGGCAGTTCGCCTTCGAAGGTGATCGGATAATAGGCGCCGCCGGTTTCGTTCGCAAAGGTCTTCAGCGTATTCTGCGCTTGCAGAAAAGTCAGACGGCCGGGGTCGCCCAGCAGACTATCGTTAGCAGGAATCTGATCGCCAAACTTTTTGAAATAGAGATTTCCTGTGCCGATGATGAAAATCGGAATCCCGGCGTTCTGCGTGATCTTGCGGGCCTGGCCATAATTGATCTTGCTGAAAGTGTCGATGCCGGAACTCACCAAGACCAGCGCGCGGCGGCGGCCCTGCACCGAGGTAAGGCCGGCATACTCGGCCCACTGGGCCTTCGAATCTTCCAGCACCACTGAATCGCCGCGTCCTCCATTGAGCGTGAACTTGAGCGCGTCAAAGAGATTCGTTTCGCGAAACGCCGGCTGATTATGCAGGAGCAGACTGATGACGGCCTGAATCCGCGCCGGATCGTTGGTGAAGTCAGTCAGCGGAGTCGGACGCATGTCGTAGGCAACCACCGTAACAAAGTCCTGTGGCGGCTTGATGAACTGAGACAGAAACATCGCCGTGGGTCGGATCACTTCCATCTGGCCAGGTTCCATTCCGCCGTTACCGTACAGACCAAGCGTTTCGCCAAGCTTGCTGTACTCAACCACCAGGGCCACCGTGATCGGCGCTTCCGGCGTCGAAAAGTTGGTGATGTCCTTCTTTACGCCGTCGACAAAAATCGCGAAGTTATCTTTCTTCAGACCGGTAACGATCCCGCCGCTCTTCTTGTTGTAAACGACGGCATCGACGTTCACGATATTCGTGACAATCGTGACCTTCTCGGCTTCTTGCGGTTTTCCGGCGAGGTCCGGCGGCAAGGGCTCCTGCTTTTCAGTTTGCTGGCCTTCGGGCGGACGTTTGTTCTTTTTTTGATCCGAGGGCGGCGGTTGGCGGCGGGCTTGCGCGAACACTGGAATCGTTTTGAAGGCGGCTAGCGAAAACGCGACGGCAACGACTATGACAAACAGCCGGCTACGAAGAATATTGCTTTTCATGATGACAATCCTTTACTGGATCTGAGGCAGGCCGCTTTTCAGCTTCTCGAACCGAACTATATGGCGCTCGCGCGAGCGTGGTCAAGCGGTCCCGGGTTTGCGGCCCGGCATTCTGATGCGAGGTGAGGTGGGGAAGTTGTCGGTAACTAGTGTCAGAACAGCAAGCGGTAGCGACCGGATCATAGAATCAAGTTGAGTGGCCGCACCCATCGCTATCGCTCCGGGTTCTGACAAGTACGCCACTCAAAATCTACCGCGGGTTACCGCCGACGGCTTCGGCTTCGATGACCACGTCGTAGTTTCCTGAATTGTCGCTGAGGTTTCCTTCGTTTACGCCCAGAAACAGCACCCCGTCGCGTTGCACCACAAAGTCGCGGCTGCGACCGACAAAGATGAAATCGTCGTTGTCGTCACCGATTACCGCAATCAATCCGCCCGTGGGTTGGTTGCGCATCAGCTTGTCGCGGTCGGGGATGTTCGCCAGA
>WNGI01006793.1_pt1 | contig 11416 bp, 16 predicted proteins | sample 5400621 | NCBI WGS metagenome assembly WNGI01 (sample SAMN13153374, study PRJNA577476) | soil metagenome | isolation source: 20 cm soil or saprolite under Garry oak tree replicate 1 | place: USA:California | collected 2016-06-15
TCGACAATTACTGCACTCATTGCCTCCTTGACTATTTGTCTCAAGGTTTCAATGTCAACAGACATCATATCTGATTGATTTCTGTTCCTCTGAAAGTCTTTGGGTGATGTCAAAGGTGAATCTGGTTCAGAAAGTTCTTGGCAAGTATTTCTTGCCTGTTGTAGAGGTTAACGTGATTGATCGCGGTCCAAGAATCAAGAAAGACACACCCATTCAAGTAAATCATGTTTTTTCAATTTATCTTGCGGAATCGATACCGCTGGAGATTGTGCTATTAACTCCTGCCGCCTCCTATGTGAGCGCTTCAATTTCCGAGGGCTCGAGGATTTGCTTCGGTCATGCAGGGTTGGCCCTTTGTGTAGGCGCACATTTGGAGTCCTGTACTATGTATCAGTGACAATTATATCTTGGGCGTGGACCGCAGTGGGGTGGCGACGTGTAAATGATAGTTACCGGTCTTTGCTAGGGGAATCCCCAGCAGTATCCGAGTCATCCATCGAGATATTGAGGGGGACCATGTTAACGCGGCCGCCACATTTAAGTTCGATTTTCTCTTATTTCTGCCCCTTCAATTGTTCGTTTGCTTTCGGCCCCTGTTGTGGATTCGACTGTGCTATCGACAACTTAGGACGATTACATCACCAAGAAGGAAATCAGTTATTCAGAAGGACGGAGAATTAGATTATCCATGAGTGACACACCTTAAATCCATGAAGAGAAGTGTCAGAGGCGCTGAATTCAAAGCTATTCGTAGGCCCTTTCTGGTCTCGGAGTCTCGGAGTCGCCAGCAATTTCCTGGTGTAATAACCATGGATGATCTCGACTATGGCGCGCGAATAGCTCCGTCAAAAACCACCGAATAAGGTCAAGATTAGGCACTCCAATGCACAAAGATTGGCTCGCGTGCTGGAGGGGATTTTTCAAAGTGATCAGTTCTGAGCGGGAACCCGGATACTGACATGCTCGCGACTCGGAACAGATTGAATGAGTTGACTTCACCATGGTTACCATCCACATACTCTGGGCTTCAAAGGCCTTGAACAGCAAGATATCAACATCCATTGAAACTCCTGCGATACAACGGCACCAGTTGCGCGCGATTGCTACGCGGTGATCGCACCGAGACTGACTTCCCAAAATGCCAGCGAAAATTCAATGGAGTTTCCACGTTAGTCCCCGCATTTGGAATGTCCCTCTCTACTATCCCGAGGATATCGGACCCGCAGACATCTTCTACATCATTGTTAAGGGTATTTGCGATGCAGTCGGGTGCCGCTTTATAATGCAGTGTCAACCATGCTCCAGCCCGTGACACGGGACTCCATCCAATCCACATGATGCAAAGCTCACTGGCAGCCAGATAGACGATGGAAATATCAGAACGTATAGCATACCCTTGTAGCCTCCAGCCTACTAATCGTTTCTGGCCGAACTCTCGTGATTTACATAACAGTTTTACATAACAGGAATGTATACTAGTCACCACTGAATTCCATATGTATGATAGAAATAAGGTATCGTTACTTTCCGAGCTCGGTCTATCTATATAGTAACTCAAGCACGGCGTCTCCCCCGCCCTTAAAGGCTAATAACCTTCCCGATGCAGCGGAGTTCTGCCCAACGCTTCGATGAATCACGCGGATCGCCCACTATATATGTGATGTAACAAGAAATTCGGCTCAGCTCAGGCTGCTCCGGTCTCAACCGCAATGACTCCCGGAATCAGTGAAGCCAGGTCAACAGAGACGCCAGAATTCGCAGCGAGCAGGCGGCAGCTATAATTCCACCGACATCCTTTACTTTCCGAGCTCGGTCTATCTATATAGTAACTCAAGCACGGCGTCTCCCCGCCCTTAAAGGCTAATAACCTTCCCGACGCAGCGGAGTTCTGCCCAACGCTTCGATGAATCACGCGGATCGCCCACTAGTATATATATGATGTAAAAAGAAATTCGGCTTAGCTCAGGCTGCTCCGGCCTCAACCGCAATGACTCCCGGAATCAATGAAGCCAGGTCAACAGAGACGCCAGAATTCGCAGCGAGCAGGCGGCAGCGATAATTCCACCGACATCCTACGCCCCGTTACCTGTAATCATTATAGCATAGGCTCAAGCTCAAGTACCATAGTAATTAGCGATCCGTCCAACTTAATATGCCCGAAGTCCTGATGATCGACGATGAAAACGAACCCAATCATTGTTCGGTTCCTCTTTCTCAAAGTTTCTTGAGAATCTCGTCTTCTCTGAAATCCCCGCTTCGCATCACCCTGGGTTCACGGATTATTCCAATCCAAGCCTCAGCTGCTGATTCTCAAGACGGCCTTAACAGACATCAATTTTAAACTCTACATCATCCGTGTCACACCCTTGCTCAGCGAGGATGGCGCCAGCAGTGAAACATCACCGAACGCGTCAACAGTCTGGTAATCAGATACAAGGCATTGAAAGCCAAATATCGTCAGGTTCAAATAGGCAATCAGAAGACCAAGCTGTTGGCAAACGTGATAAAGAGATATCATCAGCCAATGTCAAGGAAACTAGGGAGAAACGAAGTGAGCCCCGTTACTGCGAGTTAAGAAAAACTTATGACACTTGGCACACATTTTATGACAATAAGACGACCATGATTCCAAGAAAGATAGAGAGCCGTTCTACAGACGAACTAGAAGGATGCTCTCTCCGACTTCTTGCGAAAGTCCAGTTCTCTTAGGCGAAGTAGCACATGCCACACGGCAAGGAAATGCAGTACATCCAATATCTACTACAGTTGGCGGAACTTCAGGAAGGCAACCAGAGCCAGAAATACCATCTCGTCCACGAGTACCTCCGACCATGCTAGATCTTATCGGAACTTATGGGTCAGTTCCCCGTCAAGATCGCTCCAGCGAACCCATGCGTAGCTCTCCTGAAAATGGGCCTTTGCTTGAGCATACAATCCAACAAGCTGGCGATATCGTCACTATGGATGAACCTGATGGAGTACTGTCGGATATGCCAACGACGTTTCTGGACGATTGGGGCGATATCACAACCTGGGTAAGTAGAGCCAACGTATATATGTGTGTGTATCATATCATGACGGACATTGCTTAGGTAGACAGAATGCATCAGGATTATGGTGTCGGTTTTCTTGTAGCAGCGCATGGAAACTCGTCAAAAGGAGACCTTGTGTTCTTGCATACGACAGAAGATCTCAATGACCTTGAGTTGATTAATAGCACGAAGGCTCTAATCTCGTAAGTATGAGATTCAAGTTATCCAGTTTTGCAAGCAAACTAAACACGACCTTCTACTAGTGAAAAGAAATTCCTAAAAAAAACTAGTTGCGATATTGACAACCGTGTAACCATGACAGAAGAAACACAAGATATCGACGAGAAACCTGAACTGAACTCGGAGAAGCTCGAAGGTGATGATGAAACCAGCGAGAAGATTCTGAAGGACTTGAAAATTTTACTTATTAAGAACGCGGGTGAGCAGAGCTCGTTTCAATTCATCGCACCATTCCTTATGACTCGCAGAGAAAGCCGGATTTAACATTCTGAATACAAATGGCAGCTTAAAGTGGTCGACTCTAGCTGATGCCATGGTTGAACAAGGGATTTATCTCGACAATTATCCGTATGATATCCTCATGCCTCAGGAAAACAGAAACAAGAAGAATAAAGGCATTCAAAACCTTCGTAGGACCGAGCAGAAAATGCTAATTGAAGCACTCCGCGCAGAGGTCAACCGATGTCAATTCATTAGGCTTCCAAAGCCAAGTCAACGTAGGTCTTATTAGACAAATTTTTATCAACTGATGGTTCATGAATACTAGATGATATCGAAAAATCCATACAACCACTGATCATTTTTGCTCCGCCTGACCCAAAGGATCGCCACGAACAAGGGAAACGATTCTTTCGGAACGGTAAGACAGACTGGAAAGGCCACCCCCGGAGCCCAGCCGCGCTTCTGGCAAATGAGCACTCCGGTGTTAATCACCAATTGGCCAAAGAAGAGCATATGAAGACCGTGGTTCATTTGCGCTCGCAGGTTTCAAGGAAAAAGAGGCCCAGATCAAAAACAAGCAATTACGGTTCGGAAAGCTCATCCGCGGACTCTGAGCTTCGGTCTGTGGTCGAAAGCTCGAGCAAACCGGTCGTGGACAAACCTTCAACACGGTCCAGAGTCCAACCCAAATTTGCGCGCCCCAGAGAAGGCCTAGACCAGAAAGCTGACAAACGCAAAGAGAGGACGGGAATCAAAGCCCCAGCTCGCTCGAACGTGAGCATGTCAGAAGCAAGGCTGGCAGATGATGATTCTGGAAATGGCAAAGGGTCTGACGTGACACTGCTTGGGCGGCAGTGGGACGATGATTTGGAGACAAGCCATCGGGGCGATCGGGATAGCAGCAGATCAGAGCGACCAGTGTCAAAAAAAATGGTGGCCTTCGACCCCTCTGCTGTGGGTCAGAGCGATGGGGCAGAGACTAGTCAACGATGGAGCCAGAGTCTTAGGCACGGAGATGATACAGATCAATGGAAACACCATCCCTATGATGCATCACTGCATCAAATGTACGACCGCCACTACGATATCAACGAGGGACAGAATAGGTACTCAGGCTACTATCCCATGTGGTATACAACTGGCCCAAACCCCAACTATGCTCCCCCTCCTAGAAAGCCTTCGGTTTACCCAACATTTTCCCAGGGACATGGTGCCACACATTCTAACGGCTATCACCCACAAGGGCAGAATAGGATGGATGGACCCCCTTTTCCCCAGTTGATGCCTCAGAATGGCTACCCTGCATATTTTAACCAAGGAAACCCGCGGAACCAACAATCAGCACTGTATTGGCAAGCAGAGGCAGATGGAGAGGGGACACAGGTGCAGAAGCATTACTAGATAAATTTTATATATATAGAGAAAGTGTGTTATAAGATGCTTGTCTTGCTCCGTATCGTTAATTCATCTATCGGTAAAGGATGAACGTCGAACCGGTGGAGCAGGCAATTTTTTTCAAGAGGTTTAAAGGTGCCTTTCCTGCACAGAGGCGAGGATGCGGAAGATTATTCCAATCTGGTAATGCATATTGCATAGGATTTTTCGGGTCCCGACCGTACGCATTATTGGGATGTCTACTGCCACTTGCGCAAAACACCCGATTCCTCTTCCTGAAAGCCCTGACTCGCACCACGGCTAATACCGACAACTACCATTTTTCCAACCACGGCAAATCCAATGGCACGAACAATTCAACCTCGTCTGGTGCCGCCACTCTGCCTGCAGGAACTAGCAAGAGAGCCACTCAACCAGACGCGAATGCGACGTCATGGCATCTCAGACTCTGCATACAATATCCATTGCAAACAGATACTAGAAATGTACAAAGATCTCCGAGGGCTCGGGTACGCTGACGAATAACCAACCGTGTGATACGCCAAGTGCTTACTATTCATTAGAGCTCATATGTATTTTGACCTCCCACGCATTTGCATAATTGGTGGACGCATCAGGAAAATATTGCACCTGTCTGGTATGAAACGCGTTTTCAGTATTGCGGAATTGTGCTGACGCAGTGACAAAAGCCGGAACGAGTTCCTTGGTCGAGGCCGTGAGCGGAGTATGGATCCAGATCATATGTCACTCCGATAAATGCTGGATGATCGTGTTTATTAGATCAATGTGCCGCGCGATAGTGGTACCTGCACCCGGTACATATATTTCATTAGTTACCGGAGCATATCCTGAATCTCGAACAGTTGTCCAATGGAATGCACAATGACACAAGACGAACAATGGTATTGCACCATTTCTTTACGTCTTGAATTTGATGCCAATGGAGATCCATACCCAATTCAGGAGACGGTGCCCTTTGGACCGGCTTTGACGAATAAAAACGAGGTTGAAATATGACTCCATCGAGCGCGGGCAGCCATCTTGAGTCCCCATATCCAGTCGTCCGATTTTCATGGAAAGTCTAAGGAGGACATAGGCCGGTTGCAGAAGACCGACAAACACATGAAAGGTTTTTCGAAGAACACTATTCACGTCGATGTGCAAAATCCAGACGTCGACTTACCCGGTATGCTTGGCCTTAATCCCGAACTTATTTCAAGCTCATTTTATCACAGGTCTCATTCAGAATAGCGCCGGAGCTCATTGATTTCTCGTCGTTTCCAACATTGTGCATAAGAATGCCCTAATCTTGATTGTGATTCCTATGAACGGTAAGGAATACGATAAGTGAACGAACAAAGTTGACATTGAAATCATTTAGATGATATTGAAAAGCCACAAGCCGTACGACTGGCGGAAGAGGCTGACCCCGCAGGTGAACGAACAATTGGTGGGTTGAAATCATCTGCGTTCAAGTTTACTATCTCAATGCACAGGGAGGCGCCGTTCTTTCGACATCTATGGGACAACTGAAAAAATGGCGTGAAGTTTTAGAAGGAAAGACGAATATTTTGCAACACGGGTAGTACTGTATTCGACTTTCGGATGAAGCGGAAAGGGTGAAGAAACTTTCCCGAACGGAAACAGAAGGCTTAGCTGCCAAACGGTTCTTCAAGGAGCGTCCCCCATGGAATGAAATGAAGAATCGTGCTCGACTTGGAGTTCCAAATCTCGTGCGCGATGTCAGCGCGCTGCTCGTGCAGTGGATTGAAAAAAAGTGAGCGAAAATGACACTAATGCTATTCATCGGCTAACGTTCGTTGTAAATGTAGCCTTCCATTCCTACGAAATCAATTAGAGAGCTTGCTGAAACAGTGCTATGCCGAATTAAATGAGCTCCCACCTCGTTTGACGAATGAACCTAGCTCCGCACTTCTCCGGAGAATTAGCAAGTTTTCCGGGGCGTTTCACAATGTCGTTAACGCTACGGACGAGAAGACGATGGTACGCAAGGCACGTGAGCGGTATGAGCAATACAAACTAGAAATTCTTGAAACCGGCCCCGATTTTCGACTGTTCGTCAGTCATGAAGCGTATTGCAAGCCAGGTCCACCGAAGATTGAAGAAGATCTTGTTGATTCGCTAGGTGGTCCAATGGATCTCGTGTATGTTCGACCAGGTTATCAAAAAGTGTATTTCGCGTCCTGCTTTGTTTTTCGTAAAGTCATTGAACTTTGATTAGTTCGATTGGATCGGAACTCCAAGGACACGTTCCGTTCGATGCCACGAAAAAGTTGGTCCTGGACATTGGCGCGAGCCGTCATTGAGTTGTTTTGATGACATTCATACTTTGATGTGCTGTAAACTGGACGCACTCGTCCATGAACATGTCCATGAACATTTCTGTCAATTCCCTAATGCTGAGAGCTACGTTAGGTTCGTTTTTCCAATATTTTGCATCCACTGGCCCCGATACAATCGGTCCCTCAAGGTCTCTCGTTCTGAACTTGATCGATGCAAGGAGAATGCTCAACTGGCCGTCGAATCAGTGCTTGAGCTCGAGTCAGTGCTTTTGTTTAAAGGTTTACCCAGAACACCCATTACCTCCAAACTGAGGAAACCAAGTGGCTCGAATATTTTAAATTCATCCACTTCCGGGCGTCAGAGAGTATATACTCAGAATCACCTACAGACCCTACGACCTATATTACCTGAGGAAGAAAGACAATTCAGGCAATCGTGGAAAGATTACGAGGACGAGCTAGTCGTCGTGGCGCACGTACAGGCATACGTTGCCTACAAGGTGAATTGAAATCACTAATGAAGTCGTGTTCCTTAAACCTGAAACTTACCATAGCGGATCATTGGCTATATGCCGCTCACCACCGAACATTCGCTCAACCGAACACTGGATTTAGCGCTCCAAAATAAACTGCTCAACGAGCTAACCAGGGAACCTAACTTTGCCGAGAGAGCGGGGAAACTCCTGACTGAGAGCGTGGATATCGCAGAGAGGCGACGGGCTTTGTCAGAAGAACAGGCTAATGCAAATCAGGGAGCTACTCCTCGATGTCTTAGTTGAGGACGTTAGTGATGAGGAAGAGTTAAACAACGGAACGCCTTCGAGTTTCACCTCGCATGTCCGTTTATAGCTTAGCTGGTTTGTTGGCCTGATATTACCTTTGTCATTCGTCGGAGCGGATCCTTGCCGTGTATATAAGATGATCGGTGTAATTATTAGTATGGGTTTCTCGATTTCAAATAGTCAACGAACAACCCAAAGGCTCGGCCTTATCACCTGCCATGCTGGCACAAACACCTGTGAACACCTCTCGGCGAGGGTCGCGAGACCCGAGACATGCTACGTGCGGCACTCAAACCCGGGACAGGAAGGTGGTGCAGTTGCTTATAGTCTGGTCTCGGACCATCCACACGAAGTGGTGGCCCACAACCCACAAGTCATATAAAAACAACAGTTGACGATGCCGAACCGTTTTGCCGCTCTTATTCTGTGCAGACTGTGCTCGATGAGTAAGCCGAACAATCAATCGCCCGCTGGCAGGAATATTGCCAGTACCCCGACGTCCCTGGCAGTCGATAGGCATCGATTTCGTTGGACCGTTACCCAAGTCTCGTAATCAGAATGACTCCTTTGACACGATTTGCGTGATAATTGATCACTTAACATCGATGGTACACTTAACGCCCACAAAACAGACTTATAGCACACATCGGTCATATTGGATTGCGTGTATAGAACAATCATGGTTCGTTTTTTAAAAACACATTCTGGAAACGGTCACGGTGTAGAATCATGATTATCAAGCACTGACCACCCCTGGACTGACGTCAACCGAACCATGACGCAAATGCTCCGACAATACGTCCGTCCAGATCAGAATGATTAGGCAGAGAAGTTACCTGCCATCGAGTTCATTATGAATGCAACGAGATCAGAATCAACAGGCTTCTCACTCTTCCCGAACTACGCCAGAACACCGCAAACAATGGTAATCACGAGTCTGGTTTCTCGGGTGTAGGCAAATTTGCCGCCAGAAGGAGGCGAACGCAGGACGCCTTCATTGAGTTCGTCAAAGGAACCAGGCCAACAAGCATAGACAGAAGGCGGATTTCGTTGAGGGTGATCTGGTATAATTGTCGACGAAGCGCGAAAGTTGGTGCTGAACCATTCAAAACCAATCGTGTCGCGTCTCCCGGACCATCTTATCTTCAGAAGAACTGAAAAAACATGGCGTGCTTCGTAAGCACTACCCCAATGCCCCTCCCGAAGACAACTCGATCAAATATATCCAGGTTCGGCGAAAACGCAGAGAAATGGAACGTTGGCCTCGTGATTTCACATTCAGGGCGGGGGAAGGACACATTGTTTGAAGTCCAATTGTTGCCAACGGGCAATGTCAACTGGTTCCCTTGCGCTAACCTGAAGAATTTAGCCATTTTTAGACGAAGGATCATATTTTCCATGGGTGTAGCTCACCAGAACAAATAAGCGCCGGTATGGGTGGGTAGCGATGAATAGTTAAATCCGCCCTCAACTCTCCGACATGGCCTCGTACGAGTCCAATACCGCTTTGAACGCGCAACAATTTGAATTGACTGTCATGTTTATTTGTCCATAATTCGATTGCCTGCCGCAGTGCTCACTGATCTTTCAGCCTTTCAGGTGTCACTATAACTGCTGAGGTCCCAAGACCTGGGCCCTTCGGCACTGCCTTCATGCGAGCACAAGATGCAGCGGATTGAGCCAGCCCTGCAGATGAAACCGGGAAAGAGTGGTTCATGCGAAGACCACATGTCACACTGATCTATTGAAGCAGATTTGGTTAGTATATCGTCACGTACTTGCCACATTCGACCACCCAACCGTGCTGTTGACCCCGCATACACGTATACGATATTGTTGGCTGACCCGTAGATAGTATGTCGCTCCTTGTTTTTCATGTCTGAGCACGGGTGCTGGAGCTACATACTATACAGATCAACTATATGTCGACTAATCAAGATTTGTGGGAGGAACTTCTCCCTTTCCTACTCGGACCATATCTTGACTTCCTCAAGAACACCATCGGAAAAAGCGGTATACCGATCTCGGGTGGAACGGAGAAATATAATTGTCAAAAACTATCTTGTCAAGCCATTGACGTCGACATCCTTTGTTTTACCTTTGATGGTGAGCAATATCCGTCTTGTTTCCCACTCAAAATTTCACTGTGTTTTATAGGCATCCAAAACTATACCATCACATCCTGCAGTTGCCGGAAACTTGAACAAGTGATGGTGGGTTGTGGGCTGTTCCCCGCTTCTCCTGATCTCCCCTGGGTAGCTTTCCATGTATCGCTATTGGACCTTTTCCAAACTCTACTGGATGAGATGAACGCACCGGTTCCACTTGCAATGATTGTAGAAAACTACTACACGGGCAAAGGCTTTACCGTGGTGGATCATAATGTATTCATTACTTCACTTTGTCCCTCCCCGTGTTGAAATAACGAGAAAACAGGGCACAGGGATATTCAATAAGTTTGAAATCGCACTGCAGTGGTACCGTTCTCTGCGATCGTTGCTCAATGTGGAGGTGGATCGGACGCTCACTATATGTGACGGCTTGGCATCGCTGCATAGGGAAACGTATGGAAAGAGCAAAGTGACTCAACCAGGCAAGTATCATACAAAATGCAACCTCTTTACAATGGGACGCTGTAGCAACACTGCAACAGCCTCCCGTACCCAAAAATCCTTTCTTATCGATTTTCAGTATTGATTATCCCATAGTTTCCTGTGACTCCCCAAGAGTCAAACCTAGTGGGAATTCAGATACACTGAGCCTCGAAGAGCGTCGATTGGGTAGAAGTATACAACAGATCGAAGGAAAATTACGTGATTGCTTCGGATTGGAGATGCTAGCTGTTGAGCTTGCTCTCCGTTTGCCAGAATGTATGTATGAGCAATGTATAGTAGATCAAGGAGGGCGCTTAATTCTTTAACAGTTCATTATCTCATGATACCACTAACTCAGTGGCGAGACAAGCTTATGTCACATGGGAAGCGGTTAATTGAAGAGCCGGCATACTCCCAATACCTTGACCAATCAGAAAAGCTGGCTACCAGGATATCGAAGGGTAAACAGCCACTTGCTCTCACTTGGAAGACCAATGTCACTTTGCCACCGGCAATAGTGATCTCCTCTAATGCCATGCGTGACGGTGACAGTGACAGTGACATTGAAGTTGTCCAGGAAGCGATCCATGCACCAGGTTTCCGTGCGCCCATCCCACATCCAATACAATGGCTAAATGTGGACTATTCTGAGTCTATGCCGAGGGACGATCATCTCCTTTCTGACCTATCTTGGATTTTGAATAGTTTTCAAAGAACTCCTGCTGCACTTACCACCAGGAGCAGCGGGTATATGGTTCTTGGTTTTGACAACACTGACATGAGGCGTCTATTGGGCCCTAACCAGATATTAAACAACATATGCATCAACGAATGTTCACGTATTCTTC
>WNGI01025325.1_pt1 | contig 11416 bp, 11 predicted proteins | sample 5400621 | NCBI WGS metagenome assembly WNGI01 (sample SAMN13153374, study PRJNA577476) | soil metagenome | isolation source: 20 cm soil or saprolite under Garry oak tree replicate 1 | place: USA:California | collected 2016-06-15
GTCTCGGCATATATCGCCTGCGACCCCGAGCACCATCACCATCTCGTGTGCACGAGCTGCCAGCGCGTCGATGACGTCGCGGAGGATGTGGTCGCGCCGATGCTGACCGCGGTCGGCCGGCGCCACGCCTTCGCCGTCGATCACGCCGCGCTCGATTTCTACGGCCTCTGCGCGAGTTGCCGGAAAAGGCGCCGCTAGAAGCTCCGGATCTACGCAGGCCTCTTATCTGGCTCCGAGCCGTGGCCGTCCGACAGTTCAACCCTGGCGGTTGGTTGCTTGACGCCAGACCAGCAACCCTTTACACCGTCGCTGGCTCTGCGGCCAAGGCAGCAAGCCAAGTTTTGGGGAGGAACAGCCCATGTTTATTCGTATGGTTCTGGCTGCGAGCCTGGTCACCACGTCCGTGCTCTTCGGGACGCCCGCGGGGGCCGCGAGCCTGGCTGGACCATCGATGGCCGCTGCAGCGTCCGCGTCGCTCACGACGCGCGACCTCGACGGGCTCGCAAGTCAGATCGACGTTCTGGTGGCCGCCGGCGCATTTAAGAACTCTGGAATCGCTAAGAGCCTGAAGGGGAAGGTCAACTCGGCGCGTAAGCCCGCCGAGCGTGGCGACGCGGCTGCGGTCAACCGGATCATGAATGCCTTCGCCAACGACGTGTCCGCTCAGCGCGGTCAGGGCATCGCGGCGTCGGCAGCGGATGCGCTCGTCGCGCTCGCGTCCGGCAGACAGCCGTCCACTGTTGTCGCGGTAAAAGTCGGCGCGGCTACGGTCGTTGCGACGCAAGTCGGAGGGACTCCGGTCGTCGTCGCATTGCCGGCCGGAACCCCCGTCGCGTGGATGCGTTTCGGCTCGGCTTCCGATTCACCGGTGCCATCGCGGTACGGGAGGCGTCGGCTCGACTCGATCGAGGTAACCGCTTACAACGTCTCTGGTCAGACCGTTTCGCAGCTCGGCGGGAGTGCCTTACTCAGTATCGGGTTCCGGGCTGCCCTCTCCGTCAACACGAGTAGCGCGGAAATCAGCACGCTGACGAGCTCGTTCGGGGGGCAGCTCCAAACGCTCGCGACCAGCGTTGTCTCGGGCGTCGATGCCTTTACCGCGACGGCATCGATCGTCCACCTGTCGCCATTCGTCATCGACGCTCTTACCACTACTCCGCCGTGGCGCTACGCCTATCTCCCGCCACCGGCGATCACCTCGATCACGCCGTCGGGCACGGTCTGCGGCGGCAGCACCATCACGCTCAACGGCTCCGGCTTCAGCAACGTCAACGCGGTCACGCTCTTCACCAATCCCATGCAAAGCTTCACCGTGGTCTCCGACAGCCAGATCACCGCCGTGACCAACGCCGATGCCCTGGCACCGGAGAACATCGCCACCCGGGTCTACCTGACGACGACGGGATTCCCGCCCGAACGTGCGAACCTCGGCCAGCCGTTCCCGCCCTTCTTCATGGAGGCCAACGCCGGCCCAAACAATCCCGGCACCCCGACGTTCTCCGGGACGACCGACCCGACGGTCCCGCGCATCACCGGGATGAAACCCAACCAGGGCCCGACGATCGGCGCGCCGACCGGGCCGAGCCAGAACTTCACGAACGATCCGATCACGCTCTGGGGCTGCGGCTTCACCGGTGCGACGGCGGTGCTCTTTGGTGCGACCGCCTCGCCGAGCTTCACCGTGCAAAGCGATACGGTGATCTTCGCGACCCCGCCCACCCCCGCAAGCGGCACCGTCGACGTCACCGTGGTCACGCCACGCGGGACGAGCTCGATCATTCCGTAGCTCTTAGTGGGGGTTGGACCACGCCAGGTCCAACTCCCGCTCAGGGGTGCGTGCCGCTCTCGAGGCGTTTGCGATCTTCGGTCTCGAGCTGGAAGGTCGAGTGCTCGATGTCGAAGTCCCCGCGTAGGCATGTCTCGAGGTCGTCGAGCACGACGCCTGGATCGGCGCCGGTGTGGACCACGACGTGCGCGGAGATGACGTTCACGCCGCTCGTGATCGTCCAGACGTGAAGATCGTGGATGTCGAGCACGCCACTGCATGAGAGGACGTGCTCGCGCAGGGTGTCGACGTTCACGTTCCGCGGCGTGGCCTCGAGGAGAATGTCGATCGCCTCTCGGAGCAGGCTGAACGATCGCGGCACGATCAGCGCGACGATGAGGAACGCCGCGAACGTGTCCGCGAGCGGACGGCCGGCGACGATGTTCGCGAGCGCGGAGATGATCACGGCGACGGACGCCGCGACGTCCGCGAGAACGTCCACGTATGCGGCGCGCGCGGCAAGCGACGCGTGCGGGTCGCGCAGCAGAAAGATGGAGACACCGTTGCTGAGCAGACCGACGACGGCGACGGTGAGAACGAGACCGCTCTGCACCTGCGACGGCTCGCTGAATCTGCGCACGCCCTCGACGAGCACTACGGCCGCGACGACGAGAAGGAGCACCGTGTTGAGCACGGTCGCGAGGATTTCGAGGCGCAGCAGCCCGAAGGTGCGGCGGTCCGTGACCGGACGCGTCCCAAGCCACACCGCGACGAACGCGATGCCGAGGGCGACCACATCGATGAGGACGTGAAAGGCCTCCGCGAGAAGCGCCAGGCTGTTCGCGAAGATCGACGCGGTCGCTTCGACCGCGAAGACCGCGGCGGCGAGCGCGAGCGCGATGAGAAGACGCGTGCGCTGCCGGCCCCGGTGATGCACGGAATGAACGGTACAATTCATCTGCGTAGTCCTCGCGTCCCATGGAGGCTCCCTTGGCGCAGATCAACCATGACATGACCATCTCCAGCGTCGTCGAGCGCTGGCCCGACGCGGCGCGGATCTTCGCGCGTTACGGACTCTCGTGCGCGTCCTGCTCGATCTCGAAGAGCGAGACGATCATGGCGGGGGCGACGGGGCACGGCGGCGGGCGCGTCAACGTCGAAGATCTCATGCGTGATCTCAACAGCTACGCCGACAGCGGCAAGCTTCCGGACAACCTGCCCGCGGCGAACGCCACGGCCGGAGCGCCAGGCATGAAGATGCGGGGCATGGCCGAGCAGAAGGGCATCAAGCACGTCATCGCCGTCATGTCAGGCAAAGGCGGGGTGGGGAAGTCGCTCGTCGCGGGTCTGCTCGCGGTCGGACTCAAGCGCCGCGGCTTCCGCGTCGGTGTCCTCGACGGCGACATCACCGGCCCTTCGATCCCACGCATGTTCGGCGTGCGTGAAAAGCCGGTCTCTTCCGACGGCAAGACGCTCAATCCGCCGAAATCCCGCGGTGGAATCCCGATCATGTCGATGAACCTGCTGTTGCCAGAGGAGGGCGAGGCCGTGATCTGGCGCGGCCCGATGGTGTCTGGCGCGATCCGCCAGTTCTTCAGCGATGTGAACTGGGGCGAGCTCGATTACCTCATCGTCGACCTTCCGCCGGGAACGAGCGACGCGCCGCTCACCGTGATGCAGGCGCTGCCGGTCGACGGCGTCGTTCTCGTCACAACCCCTCAGGCGCTTGCCGCGATGGTCGTGACGAAAGCGGTAAAACTCGTCAAGCAGCTCGGCGGCGACATCCTCGGGATCGTCGAGAACATGGCGTACGTGCGCGTTCCCGACGGCTCGACGATCGAGGTCTTCGGCCCGTCGCAGGGGCTCAAGCTGGTAATCGCGTCGAATGCTCCGCTCATCGCGAAGCTGCCGATCGATCCAGAGATCGCGAGACTCTCCGACGCCGGTCTCATCGAGTCGTACGAGTCACCCGAATCCGAGGAGCTCATCGTGAACTTCCTCGAGCGCGCCCCGGAGAAGCACCCCCAGGTTCCCGTCGCATAGAGATCACGCTGGCGGACGCGCGCCGCCTTGCGATCCGTGCCCAGCGTCTCGACATGGTCCCGAAAGCCACGGCCCGGACGATGCTCGAGACCGTCAAGCACATCGGCTACCTGCAGCTCGACCCCACCAACGTCGTCGCGCGCAATCACCTCCTGATCCTGTGGTCGCGGCTCGGCAGGTACGACCGTGCCGACCTCGACCGGCTCATGTGGAGGGATCGCGCCCTCTACGAGACGGTCTCGTTCATCCTTCCGACGACTGACCGCCCGCTCCATCACCTGCGCGTGCTCGCCAACCGACGCGGCGTCCACAAATACATGGCGCAGCGAATCGGGTGGATGAAAAAGAACGACCACCTTCGTCGAGCCATCCTCGGCCGGCTGCGACGCGAGGGGCCGCTCCCGATCACGGCCTTCGAGGATCGTGCATCGAGTGGCTGGAGCTCGACGGGCTGGACGAACGACCGCAATGTCTCGCAGATGCTCGCCTTCCTCATGCACCACGGCCACGTGTCCACCGGTGCCCGGGCGGGCGGCAAGCGCGTGTGGGTCTTGACCGAGCAGTGGCTCCCGCCGGTGCGCGCGCTCCCACCGAAGCAGGCTGCCCGCCACGCGGCAACGCGGGCTCTCACCGCGCTCGGCGTCGCCACGCTCAAGCAGCTCCGGTATGCGTATGCGTTCGGATGGTTCGTGACGCCTGAGGTCGTCGCCTCGCTCGAGAAGGATGGAACCTTCGCGCGCGTGCAGGTGGAGGGTCTTCGCGAGCCGCACTACGTGCTGGCGGGCACGCGTCTCGGGCGCATCGCGCCGCCCGAGCGCACCACCCTCCTGTCGCCGTTCGACAACCTCATCATCGATCGTCCTCGCACCGAGCTCCTGTTCGGGATGCGGTACCGGATGGAGATCTACGTTCCGAAGCATCTACGCGTTCGTGGCTTCTGGGCCATGCCGATCCTGCACGGCGATCAGCTAATTGGCACCGTCGACCCGAAGGTCGACCGCGAGCGCGGCCGGCTCGAAGTGATCACGTTCCGACTGGAACGCGACGCGCCGCGGGATCGATCGACCCGGCGAGCCATCGAGGCCGCGGTCGAGGATCTCGCGGCGTTCACGGGTGCGACCGAGGTGACCTGGCCAAAGGGGATCGCTTCGTCATACTCCCGGCGGTGATCGCCAGAGCCCGCGCGAATGCCGGTGCGCTCTGGCTCCTCGCCGCGACGACCGTGGCGAACGTGCTCGGCTTCGGCTACCAGCTGGTCATGGCGCGGCTCCTCACCGCAGAGCAGTACGCGATCCTCATCGCGCTCTTCGGTGTGTTGATCCTCGAGTCGATCTCGAGCCAGGTCATCCAGTCGGCGACGGCACGGCTCGCGGCGCAATACCGCGCGCGCGACGAAGAGGGCGCTCTGCATCAGTTCGTGCGACGCTGGTCGATACGCGTCGCGGTCGGGATGGCGCTCCTCGCGCTTCTCGTCGTCGCGCTGGCCGCGCCGATCTCGGCCGCGCTCGCGCTCCCATCCATAGCGGTGGCCATCCTCGGCGTGAGCCTGTTTTTCGCCGGCATGTTCACCTTCGCCCTCGGACTTTTACAGGGACTCGCGCGCTTCGGATGGATGGGCAGCGTGCTCATCGTCCAGGCGGGCTCCCGCCTCGCGCTCGGCGTCGCGTTCGTCCTCCTCGGTCTCGGCGTGAACGGGGCATTTGCGGGCGCGGCGGCTGCGATCGCGGTGAGCGTGCTCGTCGCGGCGCTCCCCCTAGCCCCGCTCCTTCGCGCGGCGCGACGGGCGACCGCGATCGTTCGCGTACGCCGCACTCACGAACGTCGACGCTGTCCTAGCGCCCGCGGTGCTCAGTCCCGGGGAGGCGGGGACGTACGCGGGGGCGGTGACCCTTGGCAAGATCGTGCTCTTCGCGCCGATCGCTCTGGGATTTCTTGTCCTCGAGCGGACCGCGCGCGCTCACGCACGAGGTGAGCCGACCGAGCGCCCACTCTTCGTGGCGCTCGGGCTTGTTCTTGCCACGAGCGGTCTCGCCGCGCTCGCGTACGTCGTCGCTCCGGCGTTCTTCGTCAATCTCGTCGTGGGGAGCCAGTACCCGGCGACCGTCGCGGTGGCACCCATTTACGGTATCGCCGCCCTCTCGAACGCCCTTCTCAACCTCTGGATCAGCTACTTCGTCGGCCGCGGCGAGATGCGCGTGGGATTGATCCTGGCGCTCGCCGTCGTGATCGAGGTCGTTCTTCTGCTCACCACGGCGACCGACGCGGCGTCGGTCGCGCGCATCGTGCTCGTCGTCGCCCTCGCGACGCAGACCGTCGCGATCGCCACTTTCGTCATTGAGAGAAGCGGTCAGACCAAGGTCGCGCTGACGCCTCGCTGACACGTCACGCCGCTACCCTCCGTGGTCGCATGCCCTCCAGCACGCTTCTCCGCGCCGCGCTCGCGCTCACGGCGACGGGAATCGTCTCGGCCGCCAGCATTCGGCACGTTCTCGAGGAGGGCGGTACCGATGTCGCGTTCGCTGTCGGCTACGTGTTCTACCTCTCGCTCATCCTGATCGCGACACCCCGTCATCCACCGCGCTGGTCGCCACTTCTCGCGTTCGTGTTCGCGGCGATCACCTACACGGTCGCGATCATCACCCTCAACGGGAACGCGCTGGCGGTCGGGCTCTATCTCGTTGCGGCCGTGCTCGGATACGTCGCGACGCCGGACCCCTATCGTCCGCTCACGGTCGCCGCGTTCGCGCTCTGGACGCCCGCCATCAGATTCTTCGGGCCCGAACCGCTCGCCGGAGCATTCCCACCGCTGCTCGCGTTCGCGTCGGTCCTCTCCTTGATCAACCTGGTCGCGGCGCTTCTCGATCGAAGCGCCCGCGATCCCGACGAGCGTCTACGCCGCATCGGCCTCGGCCTGCTCGCGGTCGCGACCGTCGCGACCGTCGTCGAGCGGCATCTCGTCGTCGAGTCCAGCGTTATCGCGCCGGACGATGTCATGGCGCTCATCGTCGTCGGTGTTCTTCCGATCCTCGCAGTCGCTCGACTGCGGCCATCGACGCGCGACGCCCTGGCCACCGGGCTCGCCCTCGCGGCGTTCGTGCTCGCGGCGATGGCGCTCATTCTCGGGAAGGGCTACCACGTTGACGCGGTCACGGTCCCGCACGTCGCCGCGCAGGAGCTCCTCGCGGGCCACGACCCGTACGTGACGTTCGATCTTCCGGCCGCGCTGGCCCAGTTCGGGATAAACCCGGAGCTCGTCACGCACTACGAGGACGGCAGTGTGCTCCGCTCGCTCAACTACCCCGCGCTGAATTTCCTCCTGGTCACACCGTTCATCGCGCTCGGGGCCACGGACATCCGCTGGATCTATCTCGCGGAGATCATCGCGCTCGTCTTCATCCTTCTGCGAAAAGTCCGGATCCCATGGCGTCCGCTCGTGTCGGCCGGCGTCGTGGGTAACACGGTCATCGTCCGCCAGAACATCCTCGCCGGGGTCGACCCGACCTGGTGGGCGCTGCTGACGATCGCGTGGATCTTCGTCGACTCGCGATGGCTGTCGCCGATAGCCGTCGGGCTCGCGATGGCCTCACGCCAGCCCGCCTGGTTCGCCGCACCCTTCTATATCGTCGGCATCTGGAAGAGGAACGGCCGACAGGAGGCCGCCCGCCGCGCGGCGATCGTCGCGGTGGCGGCGCTCGTCCCAAACCTGCCATTCATCATCGACAACCCCGCTGCGTTCTTCGATGGCGTCGGCGCGCCGATGCTCGGCGCTCTCGCTCCCTACGGAGTCGGGTTCGTGCGGCTGGGGCTCGACGGCGCGTTCCCGCTTCTGCCTCGCGCCTTCTACGGAGCGCTCGCCGCCGTTTCGTTCGTCACGATGCTCGCGCTCCTCTGGCGGTTCTGGCGCAGCGTCCCGATCGGCGCCCTCATCTTCCCGTTCGTACCGCTCTACCTCGCGTGGCGCTCGCTCCAGAACTACTTCGGCTCGATCCCGCTCCTCGCCATGGCCGGCGACGACGAGCTCATCGTCGGAACCGCACCGGAACGCCCGGAGCCAGCGGCTGCCATCGCGGCGCCGATGCCGGTGCCCTCAACGTCAGGAGCCCAGCCGACTTCGCCTGCGCTCTGAGTCGCACAATGCGTGCGTGCCCATCGACCGCGGACTGCTCGAGCTCCTAGCGTGCCCCGATACACATCACGCTCCTCTCAAAGAAGCGGGGGAGTACTTGGTGTGCACCGAATGCCGCCGTCGCTTTCCGGTGAGGGATGGAATTCCAGTGATGCTTTTGGAGGAGGCCCTGCCGCCCGCGGACTAGCGCCTGGTCTTCGAGGGTCGATGGCGCAGCGGGTCCTGTCCCGGGCTCGGGGTCGCGCGCTCGCCGCACCCTGCCCCGCTCATGCAGCTCGCTTCGCTCGCTGCGTGCGGGGTCCTGGGCACCCGCGGCTCGCGCACAACCCGCTCGCCCGTGCCACCCGCTGCGCCCATCCGGGTCCTCTAACGCAGACGCTCGCGCGGGACGACTATGCGCACCGTAGTGCCCTCTCCGGGCTTGCTCTGCACTTTGCAGAGGCCTCCCAAGAAGGCAACCCGTTCTCTCATGCCGAGGAGCCCGAAATGTCCGGGGCGCACGCCGGCTTCTCCCCATTGCTCTGTTTCAAAGCCGTGCCCGTCATCGCCGACATCGATCTCGAGCGTGTCCTCGTTCTTCAGAAGTGCCAGGCGAACCTCGTGCGCGGCCGCGTGTTTCTTCACGTTGTTCAGCGCTTCGACTGCGACGCGATAGAGCGTCGACTCGGCCTCGCGTGAGAGCGGGCCAGGATCGTCGAGCGCCTCCTCGAGCGTCCAACCCGCTTCGCCGGCCATTTCGCGTGCGGCCGCCGAGATGGCCGCGACGAGCCCGAGGTCGTCGAGGGTTGAAGGGCGGACCGTGCCGAGGATCTCGCGCGTCTCGCGGATCGCGCGCCGCAAGAGCTCGCTCGCCTTGCCGACCTGAGCGTTGTCGACGCCTGCGCTCTGCAGCTGCGCGTGGGCCGACACGAGGATCGGAGCGAGTCCGTCATGGAGGTCGCGCGCAAGGCGGCGCCGATGCTCTTCTTCTTGGGAGAGAAGCTGCCCGGTGAAGTGCTGAAGGTCGCTGTACAGCTCCATCCGCTCGATAGCGAAGGCAGCCTGGTCGCCGAGGATGCGAAGGAAGGCGATCGCGTCGTTGCCGGGGTGATCCTGGCGGTTGACGTTCAGCACGCCCTGCGTTTTCGCGGCCACGAGCAGCGGGATCGAGATCGCGAACGGGACATCTTTTGTATAGGCGGTGCCGAGCTCCTTCGGCGCGGGGCCTTCGATGACGAGGGGCTCGCGCCGCTCGAGAGCCTGCCAAGAGATCGACGGCCCGACCGGGACGCGCGTTCCGACCAACCGCCCGGGCCGCGCCGCGCGGATGATGAGCGCGTCGCCCGCCGCGTCGACCGTCATGAGCGAGGCCGATTCGTACGTCACTGCCTCGTGAGCGGCCTCGAGGACGAGATCGAAAAGTTCGTCGGCGCTCGCGGCATTTCCGATGCGCACCGTCGCGCGCTCGAGAGAGCGGAGCAGGGTGGAGGGGGTCAGCTCGCGGTCGACGACTCGACTAGGCCGTTGCGCACGGCGTAGATCGCAGCCTGCGTGCGGTCCGAGACGTTCAGCTTCTCGAGGATCGCGGCGACGTGGCTCTTCACGGTCTCCGGCGACAGCACGAGCTTGTCTGCGATCTCGCGATTGCTCAGACCCTCGGCGACCAGTGCGAGGATCTCGCGCTCGCGCTTCGTGAGATTCCGCGCCGCGGACGGGGTGGCCGACCCGGGCTTCATCTCGGACAGCATTCCCTTGAGCATCTGCGATTCGATGAAGGCGCCGCCCGTCGCCACCTGGCGGATCGCGTCAATGAGGTCGTCCTTCGAGACATCCTTCAAGAGGTAGCCAGCCGCCCCAGCCCGGACCGCCTCGCGGAGGTATGCCGGGTTGTCGTGCATCGTCACCATGATCACCGCGGTCCGCGAGCGCTCTTCCTTGATGCGTCGGGTGGCCTCGAGGCCGTCCATGTCCGGCATGCGGACATCCATGAGCACAACATCGGGGAGCTCCTTGCGGGCGGTCTCGATCGCCTCGCGCCCGGTCTTCGCCTCACCGACGACGGTGAGGTCCTCGGCCTTGGCGAGCATCGACGCGACGCCCTGTCGCACGAGCTCGTGGTCATCGACGAGAAGAACGCGGATCGACATCGCGGTGATTCTAGGGGTCGATCACGCGACAGCGGTCCAGGTCAGGTAGAGAAGCAGTGCCAGGAGCACGACCAGGAGCGCGCCGATCGCGAAGAGAGCCAGCGAGCCCGCCGCTGCTTCCGCAGGTCTTGTCAACAAGCGTTCTACAGCGCTCAGGAGATCGGCCGCGGCCGCGTCCTTCGCCACCCAACCGCCCGGCTTGTCCACATACCGCTCCGCCGCGGCTGCTTCCCGCGCGAGCGCCACCTCGTAGCAGAAGGGCATCAACCAGAGCGAGATCCGCCGGCCAGCCTCGCGCCCAGCTTGCGGCCTCCGCGAGCTTCGTCGCGCGGCGCACCTCATAGCGTCGTTCCAGACGGAAAATCGTCTCGAGTCCTGCTCCGACGCTCGGGTGGGAAACGACCAGGAGGACCCTCGGTCGACCGATGGCCGGACGATACACCGTTGTCCCGTTCCACTACAGCGGCCCTACACCGTTCCTCCCCCTTCGGTCGGATGCCCTGGAACAGCCAAAAACCGACTCTTTCACTCGTGCCAAAACGAATCCTCATCGCGGACGACCACCTCGCGGTACGCGAGGGCCTCCGCTCGCTCATCGACCCCGACCCTGACTTCAAGGTCGTGGGCGAGGCGGCGGACGGGAACGAGGCCGCGCGAAAGGCACTCGAGCTTCGCCCCGACGTGATCATGCTGGACAACTCGATGCCCGGGATGACCGGCCTCGAGGTCGCCCGGATGCTGCGGGACAACCTTCCCGCGACCAAGATCGTCTTCCTCACACTCGACCCGGGCATCCGGGACCTCGCCCTCGCGACCGGCGCGGCCGCGCACATCTCGAAGGACCAGCCTCCCCAGGAGATCATGCGAGTCGTTCGCGCCGCCGCGGGTATCGCCCCGCTCAAGGCGACGGAAGGCCAGCCCACCAGCGCGCAGGGCAAGCTCGCCGACCTCCTGATTTCGGAAAAAGCGCTCAGCGCGCGGCAGATCCAAGATCTCGACAAGTCGCGCGACGGCAAGCAGACGCTGTCGAACGCGATCCTTCGGTCCGGGCTCGTGGCACCGGAGACGCTCGCGAGTGCGCTCGCGCGCGTGAGCGGCCACCCGGTGACGTCGCTCCGCGTCGCTCCCGAGGCCGCCGTGGTTCGCCAACTGCCTCGCCGCTTCTGCGAGCTCCGCGCGGTCAGCCTGATCGAGTTCGGACGCACGACCGCGACGCTCGCGATGGCCGATCCGCTCGATGACGCGACTGCGCACGAAGCCAAGGACATGCTCGGAGGCATCGAGCTCAAGGTCGTCACAGCGACGCTTAACGAAGTTCGTGACGCGATCCACCACGCGCACGCCCCGTCGCTCGTG
>WNGI01005522.1_pt1 | contig 11415 bp, 12 predicted proteins | sample 5400621 | NCBI WGS metagenome assembly WNGI01 (sample SAMN13153374, study PRJNA577476) | soil metagenome | isolation source: 20 cm soil or saprolite under Garry oak tree replicate 1 | place: USA:California | collected 2016-06-15
CAACTCCGGTCGCTCTGACTCTGCGTTCTTGCACATAGTTAAAAGTTGACCGTAATAAGTCTCAGCCTTCGAACGAGCACCTGCCCAGTGCGACACTGCAATCGCGTCCAGATGTAACGATCAGAAGGCTTGCCGACTTGCTTTGTGTTGACTATGAATACCTTCGACTATGGACGTTCGCCGCGCAGCCGCTGAGCCTCGCGAGGATTGGAGCAACCGCGAATGGATGGACCTCGTGCGGGAAATAGTTCCCTAGCAGCCGTGGTGAAAGTTCATCACGGTGAGGACCGGGATCGCGGAATGCAGGTTCATGAGCGGGCGTGTTAGGGGGCCATCACTGATCGCCACATCTCACGGCGAACGAGTGCCACGCTGGTCCTTCGCGCCCAGCATGATCAGCGCAACGCCTCGATCGCTACTTGATGCCTTGGATGGCCAACGGGAAGACCGGCTCCATCGCGGAAGCGCCGCCATCAACGTACAGCAGCTGGCCGGTGATGAAGCTCGCCTGGTCAGTGCAGAGGAGAACCACGGCGTTGCCGACGTCGGCTGGCAGGCCGAGGCGCCTCATGGGCGTCCAGCCGCTCTCGTGCCAGTCCTTGATCATCTGGAACACCTGGGGCGGCAGCCCGCTGAGGACGCTGTCGTCGCAGGCGCCCGGACTGATGATGTTCACCGTGATGCCCTTCTGGGCGAGAGCGACCGCGAAATAACGAGCCAGCGCCTCCTTCGCGGCTTTCGCTGAGCCCATGGCGACCCAAGGCTGCCAGCTGCCGGTTTGCCCGCCGGGCGCATAGGTGATGGCGATGATCCGGCCGTTCTTGCCCATCATCGGCACCGCTGCGCGGACCGCAACCAGGAACTCCGTCGCCTGGGTGTCAAACGTCGCCTGCCATGCCTCCAGCGGGATCTCCATTGGTTCCGCGTAGAAGCCTGTGGCGAGCGTAGCCCTGGCGTTAGAAACGAAGATGTCCAGGCCGCCGAATTGGGACTTGATGGTCTCGAACATGCGCTGGATGTCCGCAACCTTGCCGATATCCGCCTTGATCACCAGAGGTGCCGCACCGCGCTCTTTGAGGAGGCAAGCGGCGTCTTCGGCGGCCGCGTCGTTCTCCTTGTAGTTGATTGCAATTCTTTTCACCCCCTGCTCAGCGAGCTTCAGCGCGATTCCGCGGCCAATACCGCGTGATGCTCCTGTGATCAGAGCGGTCTGCTGCGTGAGCGTGATTGGCATGACACCCTCCCGTTCGCGTGTACGGATCGACAGGATTGATCTCGATCTCGTGTACTACACTTTGCACTTGTCCACGGGAAAACGGATCCGCGAGCGGCAGCCGGAAATGTGGGTGGCGACGACGAATTTTCCGACGGCCGCCAGTCACCCATTCTACACGCGATTGAATCAGCGGCTGGCCGAGCACTACTTCGATGATTTCGTCGAAGGTCAGTGTCAACCATTCTATGCGGAAATCATGGGACGGCCGGGCCTGCCGCCAGGCATGTACTTCCGGCTGTTGTTGATTGGCTATTTCATAGCACCGTCCCTTGCGCAAGGTGAGTCCACGTTCGAGCCGTAAGCCGCGAATTTGGTTAATAACCGCTGTGCGGCGCATCACCCAACGCTGACGTACCCGATGCAGGGACTGTAGATCCAGTTGGTCATCGCTCTTGATCGGTACGAAGCGCATCTTCGGCCGCCCGACCGCCTCCGCTATCGCCTCGGCGTCGATGTAGTCGCTCTTGTTTGTTTTTACGCACGGCTTCACATACTGAGCCGGCATCGGTCGTACCTCATGACCTTGCTCGCGCAGAGCCCGCCCTAGAAAATGGGCGCCTCCGCAGGCTTCCATGCCAATCAATTCGACCTGCAAGTTCGCCGTGAAGTGCAGCAGTTGCTTGCGCGAAAACTTCTTGCGAACCACAACCTCGCCGCGCAAGTTGAGCCCAACCAGATGAAAGACTGTTTTACCAAGATCAATGCCGATCGTGTGTAGCTCCATGGGACGCCTCCTCCGTTCTCCTTATATCCCAGCTGCTGGCAGGGTAAAGGCGGCGGACCATCCCATTAGTTGAACCAAGAAAAACCAAGCGGGCCTGAAGTCGGCTTGGGGAGATCTCTATCGATCTCCCCCAAGTCTGTTTCCGGTTAGCCGACAATCCGTCCAGAATCGTCAGCCTGTCTTGCGACGCCCTACAGTGAGGCTATAATGCGCGCTGATGGCCCTACCCCCTGGCACCAAGCTCGGGCCGTATGAGATCGTCGCGCAGCTCGGCGCGGGCGGCATGGGCGAAGTGTATCGTGCTCGCGACACGCGCCTTGAACGCGACGTAGCCGTCAAGGTGCTGCCCGCCAGTCTTGCTTCCGATGCAAATCTGAGGCAGCGTTTGGAACGGGAAGCGAAAGCGGTCTCCAAACTCTCTCATCCTCACATCTGCACCCTCCACGATATCGGCCATCAGGATGGCGTCGACTTCCTTGTCATGGAACTGGTAGAGGGCGAAACTTTGGAACATCGCCTGGTAAAGGGACCTTTGCCATCGGATCAAGTCCTTCGGTACGCTGCGCAGATTGCCGATGCTCTGGCCAAGGCGCACAAAGTGGGGATCACTCATCGCGATCTGAAGCCCGCAAACATCATGCTGACTAAATCCGGCGCCAAGCTGATGGACTTTGGGCTGGCAAAACAGTCTGGGCCAGCGCCACTGGCAACTGCCCTTACTGAGATGACGATGGAGCAATCGAAACTCACCGGTGAAGGAACGATCGTCGGCACATTCCAGTACATGGCTCCGGAGCAACTGGAAGGAAAAGAGGCGGATGCCCGCACCGATATTTTTGCTTTGGGTGAAGTGATCTACGAAATGGCCACTGGCAAACCTCCATTCAGCGGGAAGAATCGAGCAAGCCTGATCGCGGCGATCCTGACGGCCGTCCCTCATTCGATCACCCAATTGCAGCCTATGGCGCCACCGGCGCTGGAGCGAGTTGCTCAGAAATGTTTGGCGAAAGATCCCGAGGAACGCTGGCAGAGTGCGAGCGATCTGTCCAGTGAATTGATCTGGATCGCTGTTAGCCCTCAATCAGGTTCGACTCCGACCGTCCCAGCGAAGACCAGGAAGGTTGTGCATTTTCTTTGGCTGGGTGCCGCCTTGGCCCTGGCGATCGGAACAGCCATTGCCGGACGTGTGTACTTCCATCGGACGACCGTTTTTTTGCCTCGCGCACGTTGGCTAATCGCCCCCCCGGAAAGGTCTACCTTCCACACAACCGGCGACGCAGGCGGACCGGTGGTAGTTTCTCCGGACGGTCGCCGGCTAGCATTTGCCGCGCTGGACGCGAGCGGCAAGCAGCAACTATGGGTACGTCCGCTCGACGCCCTCAAGGGTGAGCCGCTAGCGGGTACGGAGGGCGCTTCCTATCCGTTCTGGTCGCCCGATAGCCAGTCTCTTGGTTTCTTCTCCAATGGCCAATTAAAGCGTGTAAGCGCGGAGGGCGGATCGGTCGTGCCGTTGTGTAACGTGGTCAACGGCCGCGGCGGCAGTTGGAATCAGCAAGGGGTGATCCTCTTCGCTCCCGATATCATGGGTGGCTTATACCGCGTGCCTGCCACTGGTGGCACTCCCACACCAGTGACTCAGGTGGACATCCCTCAGCATGACTCTCACCGGTGGCCCTATTTTCTCCCCGACGGAGATCACTTCCTGTATCTGGCAATCGTTCACTACACGCTGAGCCACGATGGCGAAGGTATTTACGTGGGCGCTCTCGAGGGTAAGGAAAGCAAGTTTGTGGTGCGCACACACGCCCACGCGGCTTACGTTGACGGCCACCTGCTATATCTAAGCGAGTCCACACTGATGGCGCAGCCTTTTGATCTGCGCCGCCTGGCTCTGGTGGGCGAGGCTGTGGCGACGGAGGAAGGGGTGGAAGGGGACCCGGGTTGGTGGTCGGGCGTTTTCTCCACCTCGCAGAACGGAGTGCTCGCTTTCGCGCCGGCTAACCCCAACTCCGGTAATCAACTGTTGTGGTTGAGTAGTGCTGGGAAGCAACTCGGCTTGGCGGGAGACCAGGGACGGTACTTGAGCCTGCGGCTCTCGCCAGATGCGAAGCAACTCGTCGTGGAACATCTACAACCGAGCCATAATCTTTGGATTTATGACCTCAAGCGTGATTCGAGATCTCAATTCACGTTCGGCCCTAAGGCAAGTGGAGTGCCGGTGTGGTCTCCCGACGGGAGCGAGATCGTATACGCTTCCGATCGGATTGGGCACGCAGATTTGTACCGGAAACCGGTGTCCGGACCGGAAGGCGAGCAGTTGTTGCTGGAATCGGCGCACAACAAGTTTCCACAAGACTGGTCGCCCGATGGGAAATTTCTTCTTTATTCTGAAAGCGACCAATACAACCAGCCCAGCCTCTGGGCGCTGCCCACGGACGGCAAAGGAGTACCGCGTCTCCTGCTTAAGAGCCCTTTTTATTTCCAAGATGGTTTCTTCTCACCCGACGGGCTCTGGATCGCCTACAGTTCGCGGGAACAAGGGTCCAACCAAATCTTTGTGATTTCTTTTTCTGGCCTGAGCGCAAAGAAACAGATCTCCTCGGCGGGAGGCCTTACTCCAGCCTGGCGGAAGGACGGGAGAACGCTGATCTACGCGGATGACAATGGCAACTTAGTAGAGGTTGAGGTTCGTATCCGGCAATCAGAGCTGACGGTGGGAACTACTAGGGCACTCCCCTCGAACCTGGAGGCTTTGTCTGGCGAGGGTAGGCCGTTCGACGTCGCTCCCGACGGGCGCTTCCTCATTAACACCCGCAGACAAGAGAATCAGACGCAGATCGTTGTGGTTTCTAACTGGGACGCAGGCTTGAAGAAATGAGTCTGCCTTCCGGCACCAAGCTGTAGCCGCAGATGTGTTTCGCTGGTCCCTTTGGCGATTTGTGTCTGGATCACGGGCAAACCTGAAGTTAAGTCCAGACCAAATTCACAACTACGCGGTCGAGAAGTCGGCTTCTGGGAAAGTGGCTGCGCCACCATCGGCTCACTAGGGGTGGTTATTCGAGAACCTCACAGGCCACCAAGCCCCCAAACGAAATCGAACAATTAACCCAACCAGGGAAAGGAGAACAGCCCATGTCACAGAGTCGCGGTAACATGTCGATTCATCATCTCTTCCACGCGGAAGAGATTGGCGTATCAAAGGAACCCAACCTAGACCGTCTGGTCAAAGTGTTTATGCAAATCAGTGAGGGTATCGTTGCACGCTGGATACAGATGCCCAAGGGAATGCTCTTGCTCGTGATGGTGCCCGACAATCCTGCGTCCGGCGCCATCTACTTTTACGACCGGGTAGGACAACAGTTCTCCTTGGTTTCGTTCGAGCGCGCCGACGATACCCTTACAACTCAAGACTTCGACGGTCTGCTCGGCGAGTACAACCTCCTGGACTACGCCGCCAATCCCGAGCTCATTCGAGCTTCGATCCGGCAACAACCTGCAATGGCCTGAATTCCGCCCCTTTCCCACGCAATTTGACCGAGATTCCGACCTGTCGTAAAGCATTCCAGTGAGGTGAGCCATGCAGAGAGCAGATTCTGCCACTCCGGCTATGGCGGCTAAGTATTGGAATCTTTTCGTCAATCGGCTAGCCCACACGGTGCAGTCCCAGAAGCCAAGCGACGACGGCAAACACTACTACTACCGGCCGAAAGGGGGGCATCGCCTGTCACTTGAGACGATTCTGCAACACCTCAACGGGCAGCTGACGATCGGGCTCTACGCCATTAACCCAGACACCCAGCGCTCCAAGTGGGTCGCAATAGATGCCGACTACGAAAGCGCGGTGGAGGACCTCCTGAAACTTCAATGGGAACTTCGCCAGGACGGAGTTGAGTCGGCATTAGAGAAGTCACGCCGTGGTGGTCATCTGTGGATTTTCGCCGACCAACCACTGCTCGCCCGAGACTGCCGAGTTTACATTTACAACCTGGCCAGGCGACTTCGCGTACCCGTGAAAGGCGGTGCGGGTCTGGCGGAGGGGATCGAAGTCTTTCCGCGCCAAGATGAGCTGAGAGCCGATGAATTCGGCAACGCGATCCGTGGGCCGTTAGGTATCCACCGCGCAGTCAGGAAACGGTATTGGTTCTATAGCGCCGACTACCTGTTGGAAGCCCAGCTTGAATACCTCATGGGCCTAAGAAAGATCACGGAGAAAGAGATGACTTGCTGCGTGGCCGGGCTGACGATGCCGGAAGAATTTCAGCCCAGGCCAAAAGCAGTTCTGCCGCCCTACGATCCCAACCGTCGCGAGTTTCGCATCCTCGACCACGTCGGACCAGTGCGACGCCGTTCAGGAAATTACTGGACCAAATGTCCATCATGCGCACAGCAGGGGCGCGACCGAAGCGGCGACAACTTGGCAATCTGTGTCAACGATCCACGTAAATATAAGTGTTGGGCAGGCTGCACAAAGGAAATGATCCGTGCGGCGGTGGGCTGCCCTATACGAACCAGAATTGCGAGCTGAGTATGAGCGACCAAGAGCAACTGCAAGCGAAAGCCATGAACCAAAAGCAAATTCTTGTATTGCGGGGATTGCGCCTGCCGGCGATGACGTTGAAGAGCCTGAAGACTGCGGGAATCTACTGCCAGCCCTCAGTCTCGATCGAGCATCAGCATTTGGCAGGAAAGTATGTGCTGCGCGGTGTGGAGTCGGGCGGCGCGGTCGCCGATCTGGGGGCATACTGCAGCTTTGTAGAGGAAACCGGACAACCGATTTCCTGGCTGCAACGTGTGGACAGTATCGCGGTCAACGGCGTTCACGCGGTCGTTGTGTCACCAAGTTTAGTGCGGCTTCAAATGGTGCGAGTGCGACACACCTACGACCTGTTGATTACGCAGCATGTGCTGGCGGCAGTCCATGGAGCGAAGAGACCCACGCTCCAAAGTTCACTCATGTATTACTGCAGGCGCGGCACTCTGGAGATGGATTTGCATGGCAAGGATTCGGGATTCTGTGGCACCGTTCGCCCTCTTTTCCTGAGTCGCAGCGGAGAACCGGCGAGCCTTCCAGCATCATTCGAGGATGCGGTTGTACGCATCACCACGGCGGTCAGTTGTATTGGATGCCGACATTCCCATTTGCTTCAGCCCGGCGCGGTTAAGAATCTGGCAATTGCAGCGCCAGAGATAGAACAAGTTTCGCACTGAAATGGCGATGTCATGGCCAAGCAGCTTGAGATCGAGCAAGTTCTAACAGACCCAGCCGCTTCATTTTGGTTGAAGGAGTGTCTTCGTTCCGCGTTAGATCGCGATCCCGTGGACGCTACCAATGATGCAGACGTGCTGGCCAAACTGTTAGATCGACGATGCCAAGAGATACTGAGTCGAGGCTAAGAGAGTCTCTCAGATTATTTTTTGTCGTTTCTTCGTCGCGCATTTCCTTCCTTTCATTTTCTTTTCTTCATTTCACTCCAGGAGGACTGCCATGAGTGGTGCTAATGGGCGTGCAGATCCGCCCGAGGTTTCGACTGCGCATCACTCTGCTTTGGTTTCTGATTTACAGATTCAGCCGGCGGAGTCGCGCTTTCCTCCAGAGAAGATCCAGCAGATCGTATCCGAGCTAGAGGTGCCCTTCAATGAGTCATCCATCGATTGGCGCGTCACCAACACAGCCAAAGGAGTACGACGAGGGCAAGTAGTCCCGTACGCAAACGCCAGAGCGTATACCGATCGTCTCAATACGCTCCTTACTCCCGCTGGCTGGACGAGAAAGTACACAGTCAACACCAGTGCGAACTTCGAGTGCGCCAAAGATAAGAAGATCGTAGCCAAGGTTTTGGTCACCTGTGAATTGACAATCTTCGGGGTGGGTTCACACTCCGCAACTGGCGAGGAGTTTGCCGACAACGAAAACGCGCTAACAGCAGCGGAAGCGCAGGCCTTCAAGCGGGCTGCAGCGTGTTTCGGCTTGGGCAGGTACTTGTACGACTTCACAGGAGTGTGGGTTGATCTCGATGAACGCAAACGGCCGAAAAGCACTCCCCGGTTGTTCGGCTGGGCGACACCGGAGGGCTGGCGACAGGGTCTAAGTCCTGGGCAGGAAGCGAACACCAAACCGGCGAATCCAGCTTTATGTGCAGATCACTGCGGGAACGCTGCGCAAACTGGGCGGGGTGCAAACGTCGAAGATACAAACGCTCTCGTTGGTCAGATTGAGGCGATGGCAGAGCCGCTAGGCAGATGCTTGTACCGAGGAATCTTGAAAACCGTTGCCAGAGCCTGGAATCCATCAGAGATTCGCGAGGCCGAAGTGCTCAGCAGAGTCTTGGCGCAGATGCAATCGGCGGAACGGGGCTTGCGGCGCCTGGAAGCTGCCTTGAACAGAGTCGGGCCGGCAGCTGTGGTTCCCACGCTACGTTCCTTGCGACTCAACTCGCTTGAGCAAGTGGACTGCCTGGAAACTCTGAAGAAAGTTGTTCTGGCGGCTGAGGAAGCAGCTGGGTTAACGCACTGATTCTCCCTTGGTAGGAAGCTAAAATCGAGCCCTTTCGCCTGATATCCTGATAGTGTTCATTGTGGCGAACGACTGCGTGCTTTCGATAGGCCGGAAGGTTTTCCGAAACGGCAGAATGATTTTTGGAATCGATTCGAAGAGGCTAAATGAGCAGTCCTCACAATTCGACATGGAAAACACGACTCGTAGAGCGTGAGTTCCCGGATCGTTCGTTCGATATCGAGTTTTGGCAGGAGCAGGGAGATGAAGCCATCTTTTCTGCCGCCTGGGAATTGGTGGAGTTAGCTGAGGAAGTCAGCCATGGCAGAAAACCCACACTACAGAGAACTGCTACAACTCTTAAACGAATTTCAGGTTGAATATTTGATCGTTGGCGGCTTCGCGGTCATGAAGTATGGCGAGCCACGCTATACCAAGGATCTCGACATATGGATACACAATTCGGGGCAGAATTCGGCTCGACTCGTGGAGGCGCTTACAAAGTTTGGCGCTCCCCTCGAGCATGACGGGATTACTGCCCAGACATTCACCGGGGCGCAGGTGGTCTATCAGATTGGAATTGCTCCCGTGCGCATTGATGTTCTGACAGAAATCACAGGCGTCGAGTTCGCCGATGCGTGGACGAAAAAAGTCGAGAGCACTTTCTTCGGTGTTCCGGTCCACTTCATCTCCCTAGACGACCTCATCGCGAATAAACGGGCTTTGGGACGCGACAGCGACCTGAAGGACCTGAAGCAGAATCCAAAGAGCAAAAACTCAGAAAAATAAGTCGCTGCCTCTTCTTCAACCTTGGTACGTCTCAATAGCCTTTTCAGCCCCTCAACGTTGACATGAGAACATCGTTCGCCGTTCGCCGCTCATTGGACCTGCTCACCGACATAAAACGGGAACAACTCTCCTGCGACCCCAGTTGGGCTGCGGTGTTGGAGAAGGACTACGAGGCTAGTTCCGTTATTAAAGGATAGGTCATTATCCTTTAATAACGGATTTTCTTATTAAGGGATCGATGCACTAGCATTCCCCCGCATTTACCTTCGAGCATCGCACCCCTCTCCCTCACCAATTCCGGTCGAAATCCCAAGATCCTCATACCCAATCAAAGGGGGTGTTTCTTCAATGAACGCTGCAATTGTCCCAACCACGCTCGCTTCACCTATTCCAAGTCAACCCCTTCCCATCGAGGGCCCTATACCGCTCCATCTGCTCGCCTGTTGTTGCATCGCCAGGGGCGAGGATCATGCGAATCGCGGACCTGGAGAAGCAGGCCATAGTGGGAGCGATTGCGACACTTGGCGGCGACAAGTTGATGGCGGCGAAGTTGCTCGGCATTGGCAAAACGACGCTTTATCGCAAACTGAAAGAGTACGTGAGCGTTTCCTGATTTGCGATTCGTAGTTTATGCCCTTGAATAGTTACCGTTGCTTATTAAAGGATAACCGATTATCCGTTTAATAACGGATCCCTTATTAAAGGATGATTTTCCCATCATGCCAGCACCTAAATCGCAGAGTCGGCTGGGCACATATATAACCAGTTCCATCTCCGGAGAGAGTGTCAGCGCGTACATCCCGCCTCCCCTGCCACCTGTCCCCGAGTTGAAGCTGGAGGGATTGCATCAGCATCTCGACCGCGCGAATCAGGGGTTAGGTCGCCTGAATGGCATGACCAGGCTGCTTCCCGACATTCGGTTCCTCCTTTATCTATACGTGCGCAAAGAGGCGCTCGTATCCTCCCAAATTGAAGGCACGCAGTCCTCATTCACAGACTTGCTCCTGTTTGAGAATAAAGCTGTGCCCCACGTACCTGTCGAGGACGTGGAAGAAGTCTCAAACTATGTAGCGGCCCTACAGCATGGGTTGCGACGTTTGGCCGGCGGATTTCCGCTCTCGCTCCGTTTGATCCGGGAGATCCACGCAATTTTGCTGCGAGGCGGACGCGGTGCGAACAAAATGCCGGGTGACTTTCGCCGTTCGCAGAACTGGATCGGAGGAACCCGACCGGGCAACGCTTCTTTTATTCCACCACCGCCCGCGCGGTTGATGGAGTGCCTCGTCGAATTCGAGAAGTTTCTCCATGATGACAAGCACAGACTCCCAGTCCTTGTGGAGGCCGGCTTAGTGCATGTTCAGTTCGAGTCCATTCACCCGTTTTTGGATGGCAATGGCAGAGTCGGGCGATTGCTCATCACCCTTTGTTGTGCGCCAAAGGAGCGTTGAGCGAGCGGCTGCTCTATCCCAGTCTCTATCTCAAGACCCATCGAAGTCAGTACTACGATCTATTACAGCGAGTTCGCACCGAAGGCGCATGGGAGGATTGGCTTGCATTCTTTCTCGAAGGAGTGGCGTCAACAGCTCAGGAAGCAGCGGACACCGCGGAACTGACATTGAAGCTGTTTGCCAGGCATCGGAGCAAGATAGAGAAACTGGGCCGGGCAGCTGAGTCGGCGTTGCTAGTTCATGAGCTCATGCAAACAAATCCGTACATTCGAATTCGCACTGCGACCAAAGCGCTAAAGCTTACCGTGCCAACGGTGACGAATGCGCTCAACAATCTTGTTCGGCTGGGCATCGTCAAAGAGGTTTCTGGGAAACAACGAGACCGGCTATTGGCCTATTCGCCGTACGTGAGCATGGTGAGCGAGGGCACGGAACCTCTTTCTTAGCTACCAGCGAAGGCATCTGCGCTCCAGAGCAAGAATCCCTTTCTGCTCGTTCCCTATAACCAAAATAATTCCTAGTCGACAAAGCGGAGGTGCGTGTGAACACTTGCATCTCCGCGATCCAACACTTGCGTCCGCTTCGAGGTGGCGCACAAGCTCACCTGTTGAGAGCATCCGATGGAAATTGGTACGTCACCAAGTTCCAGAACAATCCGCAACACATAAGAGTGCTTGCCAATGAA
>WNGI01005523.1_pt1 | contig 11415 bp, 5 predicted proteins | sample 5400621 | NCBI WGS metagenome assembly WNGI01 (sample SAMN13153374, study PRJNA577476) | soil metagenome | isolation source: 20 cm soil or saprolite under Garry oak tree replicate 1 | place: USA:California | collected 2016-06-15
TCGAGTTTTGTGATCAGCGGCCTGAGCAAGAAATTGCTGAGGGTCGGCCGCATGGTGCTCGGGCTGCGGCGGGTGATTCTACCCGTGTGGAGTTGGTGGTTCAAACGCCGTCGGCGCGGGCGTTAGCTCGTCTTGTTACGTTAAACAATTCAAACAGCTTGAACCGCTGTCTAGGCTCGTAGACTACTCGGTGCGTGCCCTATCAGTCTTTCTCGGATCCGCTGCGCCGCTGAGGGTCGCGCCTTCCCGGGTAATCGCTTGCACCACGCCCAGCGCGGATTGTTCTCTAACTGAATGACCGCGCTGCTCCAGCGCCTTTCTCTCTTCAGTACCGATCTTGGCTTCGAAATTCAGCCTGTCCGGAAGCCACTGATGATGAACCCGCGGTGCTTCGACCGCCGCTCGCACCGGCATGTGAAAATCCAAAACATTTAGAATTGTTTGTAGAGTCGCGCTGATGATGCGCGGGCCGCCGGCCGCGCCGACAACCAGCTCAGGGCGGCCGTTCTGCAAAATAATCGTCGGCGACATGCTGCTCAGCGGCCGCTTGTCAGGCTGAAGCGAGTTCGCCTGGTTGCCGACCAACCCGTAAACATTGCTAACGCCGGTATGGATAGCGAAATCGTCCATTTCGTTATTGAGCACAATCCCGGTGCGCGCGGCAACCAATTTCGAGCCGAAGCGCGTATTGACAGACTGCGTGCATGCCACGGCATTGCCAAAGCGGTCGATCACACTGAAGTGTGTCGTGCCGCCCTTTTCAGCATTGTAATTATAGTAACCATAAAAATTCGGCGGCTGTGTTTTATCCGGCGAGATCCGGCCGCGCATCCATAATGCGTAATCCTTCGATGTCAGCTTGCGGATCGGCACATGAACGAAATCCGGATCGCCGAGAAACTGCGCCCGGTCGGCAAACGCGTGTTTCATGGTCTCGGTGATCAGGTGCAGATAAGCCGGCGAGTTGTGCTGCAACTGATCGAGCTTGTCACCTTCGAGAATATTGAGCATCTCCAAAAGCGCCACGCCGCCCGAGCTCGGTGGCGGCATGGTCACGATCGTGCGATTTCGGTATGTGCCGATCAGCGGCTCGCGCCATACGGCCTTATAGTTTTTAAAGTCGTCGAGAGTCATCACGCCGCCGTTGTTTTTGATGGTCTCGACAATCGCCTCGGCGATTCGCCCCCGGTAAAAAACCTCAACTCCTTGCTGCGCGATCGCTTTGAGCGTTTCGGCCAATTCGGCTTGGCGAATGACCTCGCCTTCTTTGGGGACTTCGCCATTGGGCATGAAAATGCGCCCGAGATCGGCAAATCGCTTCATGCCAGACTGCTGGCGTTCGATTGCAATGCGCAGTGTCGCATCCAGGGGGAAGCCATCACTCGCGAGCTTGATTGCCGGCGTAAGGAGCGCTGCCAGCGACAAAGTACCGAAGCGCTTACGCGCCTCGACTAAACCAGCTACCTCTCCGGGCACGCCGACCGCTAAGGCACCTGTGAGACTCAACGACGCCACCGGCTTGCCATCCTTCATATACAGCTCTCTGGTCGATGCGCGCGGTGCCGTTTCGCGAAAATCCAGAGCGAATGACCTCTGATCTTTAGCGCGGTAAATCACCATGAAGCCACCGCCGCCTAAACCAGAAGAAGCTTGATCGACCACGGACAGGGCGAATGCCGTCGCGATCGCGGCGTCGACGGCATTGCCACCGCGCTTGAGAATTTCCATTCCCGCCGCGCTCGCCAATTCACTATCGGCAACGACGAGACCGGCACTCGACTTGAGCGTCAGGTCGTTAGCATCGGCACGAAAAGACAGAAGGACAAGGAATAAAACGACAAACGGTCGGCTCGGTTTGGCGGATCGCATTGGTTTTTGGTTTAATGGTTTGTATTTGCTTTTGCAATCATCGTTCGTACCGTCGGCACTTGCGCTAACGATACCTTTTTTCATATTTCGTGGTAGTTTGAGTCTGCAGCACATCCGAGCCGACTAACAAACCATGCAAACCATTCTCGGGCCATTTCATCCCGATCTCGAAAACGGTCTCGTCGAAGAAATCTTGAAATATAAGAACGCGGACATCCTTACCCCGCTGTTGATTCTTACACCATCCGACTTGCTGCGCCGGCGCTTGAAAATTTTATTGACCCGGGAGCGGCGCCTGGCGCTACTCAATGTTCAACTCCTGACCTTTTACCAGCTGTCCCTAAGGCTACACGCCGAGAACAACGGCGCGCCGCTAGAGCTACGCACCGATCTGTTTCTCGAAGAGGCACTGCGCCAAATCATCCGCACGCGCCAGCCCGGCGCGGCGCCCTTTGCCGGCATCGAAGAGCGCGCTGGCGGTTGCGCCGCGCTCTGGCAAACATTGCGCGACCTGCGCGACGGATTGGTCGATCCAGCAGTCGCCCTCGAAGCCCTGGGCGAAGGCCATTTCAGTCAGCGCGCCAGCGAACGTACATCGCAGCTCTTGGTGTTGCTGCAAACCTTTCAGCAGTTTTGCCGCCAACACAAGATTACCGATCAGTCCGACCTCATCCGCGACGCCACTGAACGAGTTTCCGCGTCGAGCTTCTTGAAACAATTTGGCCAAATTTTCTATTATGGTTTCTACGATCTGACGCAGATTCAGCTAGATTTTTTTTACGCCGTCGCGCGCCACTATCCGACCACGCTATTTTTTCCTCTCCTGGCTGCCAAACCGAGTCACGAAGCCTGGCGCTTTGCCGAGCGTTTTTATGAGCGCTATGTCCAAGGCCACAACATCGAGTCGACACCCGAGTCAGAAACTCAAATCGCATTGTCCGCTGATGCGCGGCTTTTTGATGACAACAAAGAACGAAAATATTCCGACTTTCCGAAACACTGGCACTGCCGGATCCTCGATACCTTCGGCATCCACGATGAAGTCGCCGCAGCAGCCAAAGAGATTCTCGGACTCGTCGACGATGGCAAAATGCAATTTCATGAGATCGGCGTCGTTGCGCGAAGTCTGGAGTCCTACGGTCCAATCGTCAAAGATACTTTTCACAAGCACTGCATCCCGCTCGCCGGCACGCTCGAAGCATCGCTCGTGCAGTTTCCATTAACCAAAGCCGTCATCCTGCTGCTGAATTTGCCCGCGAAGGACTTCCTACGCGGCCAGGTGATCGATCTGCTCTCTTCGCCGTATTTTCAACTTCAAAACATCGCAGGAGAGCGGTCGTTGCCACGCCCAGAGCTTTGGGACCTTGCGACACGGGAGCTTGCCATCTGCAAAGGCGCCGCCGAGTGGCGCCGGCTGCGCCGCTACAACCAGCACGATCTAACCCTTAGGCAAATATCGGCAGACGACGAGCCCCGCGTCATTCGCATCGCCGCGAGACAATTGACGTCATTGGCGAATATCGTCGAGACGTTGGTGGCTGATCTAACCCAATTGCCGGCGCAAGCTTCGTGGCAGGAATATGCCATCGCCTGGAAAACCTTGCTGAAAAAGTATCTCGGCATTGCGCCTGCCAGCGAAACAACAGCGCCGGACGTCGATGCGGAAACCGGCGCGGAGATTCTCGGGGTGTTAGACCAACTCGCCGGTCTCGATCGCGTGGAAAATCGCGTCGCGCTGAATGATTTTGCCCATACCTTTCAGCACTGGTTGGAACGCTCCAGCGTCACGGAGGATCGGCGCAATCGCGATGGGGTCATGGTGCTCAACGCCACCGCGGCGCGCGGCCTGTCGTTCCGCGCGCTTTTTGTTTTGGGCCTAAATGAAGGTGTTTTCCCGCGCACGATCCGCGAAGATGCCTTCCTGCGCGATCGCGACCGCGAAGTCCTCGAACGCGATCTCGGTTACAAAGTTAGCCAAAAACTCGCCGCCTTCGACGAAGAAAAATTGCTTTTCACCCTGCTCGTCGGCGCCGCCCGGGAGCGACTCTATTGTTCGTTTCAAAGATCGGACGACAGCGGCAGAGTGCTGGCGCCATCTTGGTACATTGATGAGCTCAAGCGCGCTCTCCATGATAACGGCCGGTCAAGCGAAACGATCAGTATCCCGCGTAGCATCACTGAAAAAATCGCCTCGCCGCCGTTCGATCGACAGGATTTACTTTTGCCGGCGGAGTTGGCGATTCGACAGACGTTCGAAGGCCAAGATCCCAGCGCCTTGGTGGAAACCTGCGCCGCACTACCGAATCTCTACAAACAGGGCCGCAAAGTTGTCGTCGAAATCGATCAAAGCAGCGACCGCTTGCTTGGTTACGATGGCATGGTCAGCAAGTTCGACAGCTACTGGAAACATTTCTCCGAGCGTGGCCTTTCGCCGACCGCGCTCGAAACCTACGCGCGCTGTCCGTTTCAGTTTTTCGCACGCCATGTGCTGGGTCTGGAGCCCCTCGAGCGCCCCGAAGAGATCCTCGGACCGAGCCCCGCTGAGTTCGGCGAGATCGGCCATGGAATTTTGAATGCGTTTTACCGCGCTCTGATCGACGCCGGTTACTTTGCCGGCAAAGCGGCAAAGCCGGATGTGAAAACCACATTGCAACCCGTCGCCGCCCGCGCCTTCGCCGACTTCGAAGAAAACCATCCGGTTGGCTATCCGCTCGCTTGGGAGAGTCTCAAAGACGGACTTGTTCAACTGCTGCGTCAGGTCATCGCTCAAGATCTCAGCGAGCTGACCCAGTCCGGGTTTGCCCCGGTGAATTTGGAAACCGGCGTGACCGCGCGATTGCCGGCCGACTGGCCGGAACCGCTAAACGGGCTGGCGATCCGTGGGCGGATGGACCGCATCGACCGTAATGATACCGGTCTGCGGGTCATCGATTACAAATTCAAATTTGGCGCCAAGCCGGCAGCCCAAGATACCAATCTTTTCCGCGCCGCTCTGCGCGGCGAGAGATTGCAGCCACCCTTTTACCATATGCTCGCGCAGCGCTGGGCCGAAGAACAACACTTCAAGCCATCGCGACCGGCCATCGAAGCAGATTTCTACTACATCGCGGCGCGCTGGGCCGAAGGCCCGCTGCTCTCGACTTCCTACGGCAGCGCAGGACTAACCGGCGAAATCGGTGCGGCGACCAAACAAACCATTGCTTATCTCGTCGATGGCGTCCGCCAAGGCCGTTTCTTTCTCAACCGCGGCGAGTACTGCGGCCACTGCGACGCGGTAGCGATCTGCCGCAAAAACCATCCGCCGAGTCTGTGGCGCGCCGACAACGATCCAGTGACGGAACCTCATCGCGCGTTGCGCGCGAAAGATCCCGAGAAACTATGAGCGCGACGCAAGCGAATATCGAACTGCCCGACGCCCACGACCGGCAAACCGCCATCGCCACCTTCGATCGCAACCTCGTGGTCACCGCGGGGGCGGGCACCGGCAAAACGACGTTGTTAGTCGATCGCCTGGTGCATCTGTTGTTGCGCAACCCCGAGCCACTAAAAATCACCGAGATCGTCGCCCTGACTTTTACCAACAAAGCCGCCGAAGAGATGAAGCTCCGGCTGCGCCAACGCTTGCAAGCTTTTCTCGATAGCGAGCTCGACCGCCCACCCATAAATGACATCGAGAAAAGAACTCAGAACGATATTGAAGCTCTGATCGCGTGCTACCAACTTTCCAAGAATGAGTTGGACAGCCGTATTCACGACGCGCTGAGAAACATGGAACGGAGCGACATCGGCACGATTCACAGCTTCGCCGCCACGTTGCTCCGGCTCTATCCGCTCGAAGCAGGGGTCGACCCGCAATTTCATGAGGACGATGGCGCCACATTCGACCGGCTTTTCGACGAGCAATGGGACCTCTGGCTGGATCAGGAACTTTCATTGCGAAGCTTTCACGCGGCGGACTGGCGAAGAATTCTTCCGCGCTGTCAACTCGATCAGATCAAAGCTCTAGCCAAATCGATTTCCACGGAAAACGTCGATCTTCGCCAGAACCTGGATGGGCGGAAGGCAATTTCGCCCACGCTGCGCGATTGGTTGGCTCAACTCGAAGACCGCGCGGCAACCTTGATTGAACGCCATCCCGAAGACCGGCTCAACGAAAAGTTAGTTCGCGCGGCGCAGGCGGTGCTTGGCGAATTTCTGAAATTCGGACAGCGGTCGGACCTATTGGCGGAGGAAGACGCCCTGTTATCCGAGAAGGCGATCAGTCGAGAGCTCAAGGGTTGGGAGCCCGACGACATCGCAGACGCTCAAACGCTCGTACGTGCCGCCAAAGGGCTGGTCAAGATCGATGGGGAATTGACCGGCCTGCTCTGGCGCTTGCTGGTTCCCTACGCCGAAGACTTCCGCGAACGATTTATCCGCGAAGGCCATCTTTCCTTCGATGGCTTGCTCGTGCGCGCACGCGATCTCGTCCGCGACCAAGATCAAGTGCGCGCCGACCTCAAACGGCGCTACCGCACGATCCTCATCGACGAATTTCAGGATACCGATCCGATCCAGTACGAGATCCTGCTCTATCTCGCCGAAGCCCAAGGCACTGCAGCCAAGGACTGGCGCAAGGTAAAGCTGACTCCCGGCAAAGTTTTTGTCGTCGGCGATCCGAAACAGTCGATCTATGCTTTTCGCCGGGCCGACATCGAGGCCTATCTCGAAGTCGTCGAGAAAATCATCAAGGCGCAGAATGGCGTCGAATGCCGGCTGACGACCAATTTTCGCAGCAATGCAGCTATACTTAACGTCGTCAACGGCGCTTTTGAAACCCTCCTCCAAGCTCAAGACAACCTGCAGCCGCCCTACATCGCCATACACCCCGCGCCCGGGAGAATCGCTGCGCCAAGCCACATTCCGAAGCTCTTGGTGCGAAAGATCGTCACTGCGGACCAGGAGACCAATGCCGAAACCGCGCGCCGGCTCGAAGGCGAGAGCTTGGCGCGTTGGTTAAAAGAACAGGTCTTAGGTCAAACCGCGATCCTGAACGCGCACGGCGAACAGGTCTATGCGCAGCCTAAAGATGTCGCCATTCTGCTGCGCAAGCTCACCGACATCCATGACTACCTTGAACCCTTGCGCCGCCAGGAAATTCGTTATGTCGTCGAGGGCGAGCGCCACTTTTACGCAGCGAAAGAAGTCATCGACGCCGTCAACCTACTGCGCGCGGTGGAAAATCTCCACGACCGCCTCGCCTTGGTCGGCGTGCTGCGCTCGCCTTTGGGCGGGCTCACCGACCAGCAAATTTATGAGCTGCACTGCCAAAACCTACTCGATTACCGTAGCACCGCGAAACTCGCTGGGAAAGATTTTCCACCGACGCTCGCCGAGCTCTATGACGCTCTTGCCCACCTTCACAACGAGACTCGGACCCTGCCGATCGGGGCCGCGGTAGCCCATATTTTCGCAACCCTGCCGGTGGAATTACTAGCGGCCTGCTACTTTCACGGCGAACAGGCGGTGGCAAATCTGCAAAAACTCGCGCAACAAGCCGAACTGCTTGGCCGCGAGGGATTGACCACGCTCAAGCAAGCGATTCGTCAACTGGAACAACGCGTGCTCGACGTCAAGGAGGAAGGCGAGAGTGTGCTCGCCGAAGAAAACCTCGACGCCGTGCGCATCATGAGCATTCACAAATCTAAGGGCTTGGAGTTTCCCATTGTGATTTTGGCCGGCTGCCAGACCGGCATCGAGGGCAGACACAGCGCCGAAGCAGAAGCGATGTTCGATTGGTCGACAGGGCTGACAGGCCTGCGCATCGGCGCGACTTCAGATCTCGCCGGCCTCTACATTGCGGAAAAAACCAGATTGAGAAACGCGGAGGAACAAAAGCGTCTGCTCTACGTCGCCATGACCCGAGCGCGTGAAAACTTGATCATCTCCTGCGCGCCGAGCAGCCGGCGATCCGGCGGCAGTTTCCTCTCCATGCTCGATGGCACGCTCAATGGCAGCATCGCCGACGCCGAGGCGTCAAAAACAGTTAACGTCGGCAATGGCACGGTGGAAATCGATGTCGTCAGTGCCAGCCTGGCCGCTCCCAGTCGCACCGGAGCCGGTTTCAAACGAAGCAAGAAAACCCCGAACTGGAAATCCTTCACCGATACTTGGGCGCGACGCACCTCCGCCTATGAAAAAGCGCGACAATCCCAGCCGTTTCTCACGCCGACGCTTCTCAAACGGCAAGAAGAAACTTCGACTGAAGCAAGCAGCAAAACCAACGGACAACCCTTTCGGCAAACGCCGGCGCTCGTCGTCGGCGATCTTGCGCACCGTTTTCTGCAGAATTGGGAATTCGCCAGTGACGTCAAAGAATTCCCAGGGCAACTTCAAGATTTCATCGCCCGCTCTCTGCCACAGGAATGCGAGGTATCACGCGACCAGGTCGAAGCCGAGCTCGAAGACATTTTTCACACGTTCTTTCGCTCGAAGGCCTACGCCAATCTCGCCGGCTCACTCATCCTTGGCCGCGAAGTGCCGCTGCTAATGCCATGGAACGGCCAGATCATGGAAGGCGTCATCGATCTTATCTACGAAAAAAACGGCTTGCTTTACTTGGCCGACTATAAGACAGATAGACTCGCGAAAAATGAACTGAACCAAGCCGCCGACCGCTATCGTCAGCAAGCAGAAATCTATACTCAAGCGGCACTCCAAAGCCTGCGACGTGAAGTTGCCGCTTTTAAAGTAATTTTTCTACGAGCCGGCGAGGAGATCGAGATCATTAACGAAAGGAATAAGGAGCTGACGCTGTTTGATCTATGAAAACCATTTTCCTCGATATCGAAACCGTTCCCACCGACCAATCATTGAAAGAAAACGGCCTGCTCGACTTGCAGATGCAGCTCGACGAAGCGGAGCTCATCAAAAAACTCAGCCTCTCGGCGGCTACAGCAAGAATTATCTGCCTTTGTTACGCCATCGAGCCGTCGGTAAGCCCCACCGTCGAAGTTCTACAGGGAGAGGAAACCGACATTATTAAGAATTTCTGGAAACTCGCCTTGGATTGTAACCTCTTTGTCGGTCACAATATCTTGGATTTCGACCTACGCTTTATCTATCAACGCTCTGTGATCCACCAGATCAAACCGTCGCGCGACATCCCGTTCGCCCGCTTCCGCAACGCGCCGATCTACGACACCATGCAGGAGTGGAGCAAATGGGGCCGCGAGCACGCCAGTCTCGACACGCTTTCCAAAGCCCTCGGCATCCCATCGCCCAAAGAAACCCTCGACGGCTCAAAAGTCTACCCGTACTACCGCGCCGGAAAGATCGCGGAGATCATCGAATACTGTAAACGCGACGTCGACTCCACACGCCAAGTCTATCGCCGGCTGACGTTTACGAAAGCTCCCGGCTTGCTTTAGTTGAAATATGAGCAACCAAACGTCGCCTGGTAGATGAAAGAATACCTAAAAAACGTCTGGGTAAAAGTTGGCCTCGTCCTGGTCGTGTTCGGCTGGGGTCCTCTCTGGATGATCGTCCTAACTTGCAACAATTGGCCTTTGGCCTGATCCGAATCCCAATCCCATCGGCCCAGGGCTGCTTTTTTTCTTTACCTTTTGGCCCGCCGCGATATCCATGGGCATCGGCGTGTTTCAGGTGCGGCGCCGGCGGGCGTAACAGGCGGATGGGCCCGGCTTTTAGCGGGAAGGCCGCGAAGCACGTCGCGAGTCGTTCATGACGATATGCATCCAACCAGCAGCAGCAGCACCATGAGCGTCAGCTTGACAGCCGACTACGCGGAGTCGATTTTGGGATCAGATGCCCGTTTCTAATCACCTTTAGATTCCGAGAATTGAATCCATTGCTCATCTCATAAGCCTGCCGTCTCGATCGGTCGTTTGACTCCCCTTCCGCCAATCGCTAATAATTGACTCAAATCCGCTAGGCTTGAGCATATCGTGATCTCACGCCGATTCGCAGATTCCGATGAATTCGTCGAACCATTAAGGAGGCATTATGGATCATCCCGCTGAGCAATCATTTCAGGAACCGACAGATAAAAAGACCCGGGCCGGCTACGGCAAATTTCTCCGGCCCAATACGCCCTATGACAACTTTATGGAGTCTCAGGGCATTCCGATCTATCGCGACATCGGCGTGCGCCGCGTGCAAGACTTGCCGCGCAAGCCGTGGAAACGCATGGGCGGTAGCGGCACCTTCATCCAGCTCCTGGGCACCGAAGGTTTGTGGGGTTGTTACGTCGTCGAGGTCCCCGGCGCGGGCGCGCTCAATCCCGAAAAGCATTTGTACGAAGAACAGTATCTCGTCGTCGACGGCCGCGGCACGACGGAAGTTTGGGTTGACGGCAATCCGAAGAAGGTCACGTTTGAGTGGCAGAAAGGTTCGATCTTCGCCATCCCGATGAATGCTACCCATCGCATCGTCAATGCGACGTCGAGCCCGGCGCTTTTGCTCGCCGGCACCACGGCGCCCAATATCATGAACAACTTTGGCAACGACGATTTTATCTTCAACTGCCCCTATCATTTCAAAGATCGTTTCGATCCGAGCGACGACTACTACAAGTACAAAGAAGAAGTCACACCGGACCCGCTTCGAGGTCTCGCCATGCGCCAGACCAATATTATTCCCGACGTCATGTCCTGCGAGTTGCCCATGGATAACCGCCGCTCGCCGGGTTACCGACGCATCGAACCGCACATGGCTGGCCAGCAGTTTTACATGTGGATCGGCCAGCATGAAACCGGCCGTTACTCGAAGGCACATGCGCACGGCTCGGCTGCCGTGCTGATCTGCCTCAGTGGCAAAGGCTATACCTATACTTGGCCGTCAAAACTGGGCACCCATCCCTGGGAAAAAGGCACCACGGAAGAAATCCGGCGACAAGATTACGAACCCGTAGGTATGGTCAGTGCCGCACCAATGAGCGGCAACTGGTTCCACGCCCATTTTGGCGCGAGCAAAGAGCCGCTCCGTCTCACCGCGTGGTTCGGCCCCAATGCGCCGGGGCGCGATCGCGGCCGCCCGGGCGAAAAGGGCATCGACTATGGCGCCATCGACATGAAAGACGGCGGTACGGCGGTCCCGTACAACGAAGAAGATCCGTTCCTGCGTAAAGAGTTCGAAGAAACGCTGGCAAGTGTCGGCGCGCAGTCGCGCATGGAGCCGGATCTTTACAAGCATTCCTACTAAGAATCTGTCTCGCGTCTAGGGTCTAGAGTCTGGGGTTTAATTTAAATACCAGACTCTAGACTCCATGCGATTTCAATTCACCCAAAGGATTTTCATGGCCACCGCACCTAGAGGTTCGTTTTCCAATGCTAACCGCCACATGCAGGAGGAAGAAAAGCTTCAGCTCACCAGCGTCGGTGTCGACATCGGCTCTTCGACATCGCATCTGGTTTTTTCCCGGCTGGAACTGACTCTCGAAGGATCGCGCTATCGCGTGACCAAGCGCGACGTCCTAAACGAATCGCAGATACTTCTGACGCCCTACGTTGATGACACTCGAATCGACGTCGAAGCTCTCGGAGCGTT
>WNGI01011131.1_pt1 | contig 11415 bp, 11 predicted proteins | sample 5400621 | NCBI WGS metagenome assembly WNGI01 (sample SAMN13153374, study PRJNA577476) | soil metagenome | isolation source: 20 cm soil or saprolite under Garry oak tree replicate 1 | place: USA:California | collected 2016-06-15
GACTCGCTAGCTGTAGAGCTCGACCCCAAATTTGGGGGTATATGGAAAGTGGAAAATTGGTGTGGGGTTGGCTGTGCCTTCGGCACAGCTGTAGAGCCCAAGAGGTCAATATTCGGATCACAAATCAGCAACCAAGCATCCTGGCAGCCTTGGCCCAGTGATAACTGATAAGACAATGACCGATGCATTAGGACTGTGGGAAACACCTCCGTGGCCACCCAATTCCCCAGAAATGTACTGGTGGACCAGAACCAAAGAGTTGTTCCCCTGTTGTTTACAGTAAAAAACCTGATCATTAAGAAACCCCTGGTTTTTTGCCCATCCTCCGGGGATCATACCATGCGAAACCTTTCCTTTCCCGTCTATGCCAATCTACTACATCTGCTGGTTAATCGTCAACCAAAAGGACTGAATCAAGGACCGAAAATCCAGCTGCCACCCCGCCCTCATCGCTCTCCTTCCCTTTGGTCCGTACTAGCCAGCCTCCTTCTTTCTCTATCAATGTTTCTCCGCCAAACAGAGCCCAGCCGAATATGCCCAGTTCGCTGATTACTTCGGTTTTGATTGGCCCTTGATTCTGGTTATCTGCGCTTCCTGCTCGAAGGAGGTAATTAGCTACTCCTTGTGGAGGGGTGATCAACTCCATTGCAATCCAAGCTTGCCGCTCCGCCGGATCGAGCTTGTCAAGAAATTCGGGTATATCGTCCTTATATACATTGTTACCACCGCCCTCGCGTTGTGGTTTCAAGACGAGCGAGTTGGCCTTTTCTCGGGCGCGGCGAACTCCATATTGTTCTTTCCCGGCTTGTGCTGCTTCGTGGTCTGGCGTCACGCCATCCGCGCTAACTTCAAGACTCCACGAAGCGGATGGAATAGTCGTTAGATGAAGCGTAGTCTGTTGGTACATAGCCCGCGCGATAATAGACAACGGCAATTTCCACAAAACCCGAGGGTACCAGGGAACAGGTTATGCGAAGATTTCTTGTCTTTGGATCGACTGCTGCGCTGCTTCCTAGTTGCTCGAACGTCTGGCGAATAACCCGGATTCGATGTCTGCGAGGTAAAACCAGTTAATACATATCTGGGCCCAGACAGAGACATAAACAACGCACTTCTCAAACAGATGATATTCAATCCATCGCTGGTCAAAGACATTACGCTCATGGGGTTGAGCAACGAAAAGCACCCAAGCACTGCAATGATTTGTGAATCAGAAGTATCAATCTCGGAAGACAGAGTTTACCTTGGTTCATTATATGCAGAGTGTGCTGCAGCCAGACCTTCGGCTACGGTTGCGATTGTATCGTTGTTGGGGAAGTTGTCGGCTTGCAGATAAGGAGATATGTTATAATAATTCGTCAGTCCATTTAGATATCTAGATGTCTGTTCAGGAACGAACGAGTGATGTGAACGTGATTCATGTACCTGTGTAATTCAGAAATGCGCTGCGATAATGCCCCAAATGAGACCGAGATGGTGTTGAATTCGACCTGCTTGAGAGAATACTGATCGTCTGAAGACGAGTGGTGGAGAAGATAATCCGATCTGAATATTCCCAAATGCAACGGCTACCTCGGTTGTGATCCAGGATTGAGGCAAAGGAAGTTTGAGATACCTGAGCGAGCCCTTCCTCTCGTAGTTGTTTCCAGCCCTTCCATAGCTGACCGATGAATTGATCTACCTTGCCCAGACCTTGCTCTGCACCCATAACCGCGTCGAGAAAGTCGGTGTCCATCGCAATCTGGGCATAGAGGACATTATAGACCCTTTGCAGTCTCTTCGCATCGAAAAATAGCTTTTTAGGGAAGGGGGAAGGTAGCAGTGCCAATGGAGCATGTATGGCGGAAGCCGGCACGAGAGGCTGAGTGTGACCGGACGGAAGGTACAAAAGGCCATGTGCAAGGGCATACGTTGTTGCATGGACAGTCAAGTCTTCCAGCTGAGACTTTGAAATTGTTGGAGGCCACTCAGAGTACTTGAATGTCATGGTGAATGGTGGACCAATCGCGTCATTTAACCTACGTGTTCCGGGTCTATTAGTATAAACTACTCAAAAAGGACCTCCAGACGTTCAGATAGACCCTTGCCATCTTTCCAACGCTTCACAATCCCCATCCTCGACTCCTTCATCATCGCATCTACCTCATAGCAAGAAGGCGGAAGTAATCCGTCTTTTGTTTGCCGATAAGAAATCACTTTCTGTGCCACTTCCTTGCTGCCCTGCTCAACCACCGTTCTCAGAAACTCGAGTGCCCGATCTTCGTCGAAGACTGCGGCTTCTTCCCCCAGGTCTGGCCAAATGTTACTTGCCACATGATGTATCGCCACCAATTGAAGAAACCCTTTAGGTATGTCGTGAACAAGGAGGGCCCGAATATACGACCGCAGCATTGGGGCGCTGTCCTCCACAGGATAAAGATACTCTCTAATATCGGCCGTGATAACTTGTTCGACTGAGATCTTGACCGTCTTTATGACATGCCCAAAGTCGTCCCATAAATGCTTTCTATAGTCCGTCGCATATCGCATCGACAGGGGAGGTAGAAGTAAGCGGGCGAAAAGTGGATGAGCGAATGATATTGCATCATACAAGGCCACAAAATCAGTATAGCACTGAAAGAATGGCGTCGATGACCCGAGGAAGCGAGATGCAACAGTCTCCAGACTTTCTTTCTCGGACGATACATCTGGCGACGACTGCGCCGAGATGGTACCAAACGTGAACGGCTGCAACAGAGTGTCCATCAATTGCGTCACCGTAGCATCTCGGAAGACTTCAGCACTCGAATCGGTTTGGGGTTGTTCGTGTTCAAGCATGAAAACCTTCATACAACCGAAGACAGCCTCTTCACGGCAAAGGGAGAACTCCCCCAACCCGCAATTGACCAGGATGTCGCGAGCTGCCACTGTGAACAACAGCGTAGCCCGCACGACCCCGAGCTCTGATCCATTCCAGTTCGTAGGCAATGCTTGGAAAACTGGCGATGCGCCAGATCGCAGTAGATGATCCAAAGGAGATAAGGTCCAATCGCGCTTCAAAGGAAGGCCAAATTCTGGGAGGTGGATTAATGAAGGCAACCTTTGGGTCGTGGCGAGGGCAATTGATGTTACAGAAGGTGGAAATGGCCCAACATAAACATCTTGCTTCGGTCGAAGTGTGTGTGTTAAGAATGGCTTAATAAGATCAATTCCTCCATTCTCAACCACTATCGGAGCTTCGCTGTAACCTTTGGACTGTAGCCATTCAGAATTTAGTGTTTTAAGAAGCCCCTCGAGTGCGTTCGATGCAAACTCTTCGTGGCCCGGCAAGAGTCTCGTAATTATTGACAGTGCCTGAGCCACCCATAAGTCCTGCGATGTGTCCGGAAGTCTTCTCGACAGGCCTAGATATGCTGCTAGCAGTGAAGAGAGCGGTCGGACAAGAGAATATGCGTAAGAACCACTGTTAGATGCAGTTGTCCAAAGGACGTGCTTGGCAAGCTGTTCACAGACGTCGGATATCTTTGAGAATGGTAGGAAGAAAGGGGGAGCGGATAACGGTCCCTCAGATAGAGGCGGAGTGCATGAAACCCAAAAGTTGATGCCTGATGCAAGAATATCCGCATGCCCATTCAAGGCAGCGACACTCCGGAGCCATTCATTATCGAAAGACATGGTGCCCAAGATTATGAGGCGTTGACGGAAGCCATCCGTTGCAAATTCGACTATGCGCTTCTCCTTGCCACTCGCGAAGTTGTCCTGAACACGTGTTAAACACTGTGCTCTTTCCGCTTGGCCAGCCTTGACGGCATTAACTCTGCATCCTGTTAGCCAAGCCGCTTCAGCTCTCCAAATTGCCCCCCAAGCTTCGCGATCACGTTCGTGAACATCCAATTTATCCGTGAGATCTAAAATCGCTGAGTGCCAGCCGAGGCTATTTACTTGGCTCCATAGTATTTCGTGCGGAGGAGATGTCTGGTGGGGATCAGCGGCGCATATCATCCAGACCGATAGTAGGTCTGCCCACGCAGCACAGAGTCTCTGGGACGAACATTTCGGCGATTTGACAAAATGTTCCAACTCCATTAGATGTGTCATTGCTGTAGAGGCGATATGAGCATAAAACCCATAAGTACCTAAAGTCGTGTAGAAACGGAGTGTGGCGGTCAATAAGGAAACCCCCAAAGATATCGGAAATGGGGAGTCATGTGGAAGGAGCGTCACAAATGGAAGCAAGGCGTCAGCGTACTCCACCAGGGCCTCAGCATTTGAACGACTCGCAAGAGCCAGGATGGCCAGAAACTCCACTACGGCCGGTTCCGGATTACGAGCAGGACCTTGAGATGGGATGGATGCAATGAGGTGGGTTCTGACCAAGTTCGAGATCAACTTTGGTGTGGTTACAATCGTTGCAGCAATTTCATTGTTCTGTTGCGCTAGGCGACGAAGGATAGCAAGGAGGTGAATTAGAGATTCAGGTTGTGTGTCACCCTGATCGTAAATAGCCGCCACTTGCGACAGGAATTGTTCGAAAGGAATAGAACCAAGGACATTGTCCGATTCACGCTGCAGTTCTACACCAAGAATATCCAGTAAACCTTCATCCCATTTGACGACACAGGTCCAGGCAAGTTCTATAGCACGTGCACCGACGCTGCCTCGGACATTCATTGCTTCGAGGCCAGCTGAGAGCATTCGTTTCCTCAGCTCCTCCTCTTTTCCAATAAACTCTTCAAGGCCTGCAGTATCACCCTCCTTCATTGCAATCAGCTTCGTCGCAATCCGCACTAGCACACCCAGCATTGTGGCCCTCTGAGAAGGGACGCTAGAGCGGGATAACAAAAAGATGTCATCAAGAGTGTAGCCAGCATGATAACCCTCTGCATGATGGTGTAAACCAAGATGAGTTGGTAAAGAGGACGACACCGCTAGCGGAATGGGATTTCCAGATAGGTCGAATCGCAACGTAGAAGATGATTCTTTTTCCGCCTCTAACGGTGGCTTTAACCAAGCAAGGTTGGGATCATCGATAGGAGCGTCAGGGAAATAATGCCGACGAATGTACTCCGGTGTGCCTTCGTCTGTCTTATGAGACGAATCGCCGGTAGTTCGCTTAGGCGACTTAACGACAAAACTACCAAGAGAGACAATCGAATCATCGTTCGCGGGAGGTGGTGGTAGCGCAATAGGCATCTTGCGTGGAGACGGGGGTGCTGATTGGTACACATGTACATCCTGTGGTTGCAATTCAGCGAATCGCACTCGACTAGGCGGACGGCTTATGCTTCTTTCAGGGGGTGCAACTGCGCGCAGTATTAGTACAGAAAGCCCTGTGGCAAGCAAACATCGCGCGTACCTCGTGCATCAGAGGCTGGAATTGACTTTGGCTCCGTTTCTTTCTTGGAAGTAGCCCGTTCCTTCGCCCGCTTCAAGATACTACCAATTTCAGGGCCAAAACGTTCGTATATTTGCTTTTTCCCTTCTTCTCTTTCTTCTTCGGTCATAGCTTCCACTCTACGCTGGTTCTCAGTGTCCATTTGTTCCCTCCAATTGTTTGGATTTGCTTCCTGTCCAGGTACCTGGACAGATGCAGATACGATATTTGGAACGTCTCTGAGGCGAGCTGTTCCATGATTTCGTTGTTTCTCCTTGCTTCGAGCGAAAGCGCCCTTTGAGCGATGCTGGGCAGAGGGAAAACCTAAATTGGTTTGCGCAGAAGGTTTCGGGGGATTGCTCCAGGTGGACGTTTTCCTCTCGACCACGGAACCAATAAGTGATTTGTTCGACATGGAGACTGTTCTCTAGAGGCTCAGAATGCGACAGAAGGAATGAACAGCACTTGATACTTCATCTTGATCTACTTACTTCTCTGGGGGCCGGGGCTACAAATTCGTTCCATTAAAAACGTGGTTACGTAACGGGTCTAGGTCGAGTCGGCGGTAATTGCCGACATCAAGTTGAACCCAAAGATGCGCCTGACGGCTCTCCAGGAATGATCGTGGCAATCGCCATGGTCAGGACCATAAGCCGTGAACGTTGAGGGTTTCAGGCAGTCAACTACTCCGCCCCCCAACTTGAATATCACACCATGTCAAGTCGAACATTTTCATGCCTCATCTCTGGAACGAGGAGTCGAACGACGACAATAGAATCACGAAGGTCTTTCGGGATTAGTTTCCCGCTAGGAGGTTTCCTCAGCTAATTAGTTTGGATTTTCCATTGTACATTCTGTTGAATTATGTATGAGACGGGAGCGGATACGGCATGTATGGATCAATGAACTCCTAAGCACCCCTGTCATGCCAAAGACGGCTTTGCATCGTTACTAGAGTTTACAATTTGCTTTGCAGATCTTCTTGAAGCGCCTTCAGTTCTTCCTTACTGATCTGCTGGGTCGGCCATTCAATAACAAGTCCTTCACTCGCAGTCGGCTTTGGTATCACATGGAAATGAACATGTTGCACAACCTGCTTCGCGTCAATATTGTATAATGTACAGAGGCAAGGAACCTCGTCACTTGATGCGCAATTGCTCCATTGTTTTGGAGAATATTGTAATTCTCTAGTCCCTGTGCGACGGCGATCTTCTTGGCGATCGGCAATATATCAGTAAGATGTTCTTCAGGTAATTCATGCAGTTTCTCAGCATGATCTAGAAATCAGTCAAAAAGGTATCGAGCGAACTCATGATACATACATTTCGGAATTACAAGTGCATGTCCTCGAGACAAAGGTCCAATGTCAAGGAAGGAATAACTAATCGTCACTGTTGGATGGGAACGTGTGGTATGAGACGGTATACGGACGAAAGGTCTGTCTCGATCAACTTGAAACTGGGAATTTCGCCTGTAACTCGTGTCAACATGGATGCGGTTTTGGCTATAGCGAGGATTATACCTTTGATAATTTTGCAGAAAAGGCAAGATGCAAGTGACCTGAAAGAAGATTCAGTCTCTGGTATACATTGGATGGGCAACCAATCGTATACTTCGAGATTGATGCCATTGCAATTGGAGACGAGGCGCGTCGGTCACGTCACGCGTCGCGCTCATCATCTCTACCAACTGTATGACGTCTATACTGCAGGAAAAGGACGCTTGGGACTCCCAGTCCATCTCCTTCAGCAAGGTTCCAGTAATGTCAGTCCATTTAGGCGCAATTATTGGGATCGATGTTCATAACGTTGGCATATATACAGCGATTTGACGAATATCAAGAGTTCAGATAATAGTTTGAGACAAGCACTCGCGAAACAGATAAGGGATGCTTGCATAAACGTCGGATTTTTCTATGGTATACGATAGGCTGTGAACCTGCCGTGTGTCAATCTAAACACTTGTAGTAAAGAATCATGGTTTACCAGCCGACGTCATCAATAACGCTCTAGAAGGAATTAAGGAGTTCTTTGCTCTCCCTCTTGAGACGAAAATGGAGGTAAAGGCTTTACATGGATACAGCCATGAAGTCTTTGTTCATTGTTTTTCAGCTCGACAAAAAGAAAACTCCAAATTTCCGAGGTTACACCGAACTTTTAGGTGCGAACAACGATCCCGATAACGCAGGGGACATGCACGAGGGTTTTCAGTTCGGCTGGGAGGAGTTGGTCGATGATAAGGGGGCAAGAGGAGATGAAATCGATGGCTCTATGTCAGGTGCAAACGTGTGGCCGCCCAAATCAGAAGCTCCTAATTTCCGTGAAGCCGTTCTTAAATACTAGTGCGTGCGCATAATTGTTATCTATTCACTCTTCTCACAATATTTACTACGTTCCCTAGTCATGCAGCAGTCCAACTGGGGAGACTCATGTTCCCACTCTTCGCCCTTGCTTTGGAATTGCCTGAAGATTACTTTGAGGACAAGGCCAGTTTACAGGAAATTACTAGGTTTCTTCTGCTAACATTAACGTAGACAAAGCACGCTGCTGCGATAATGGGTGTCCTACATTATCCTCCTCAAATAGGTCAAGTCGACGATCGCGTAATGGGAATCGGGGCCCACACTGAGTAGGTTTTGATTCTGTGTTCGTCTAGATTTTGACTAATATTATCTTAGTTGGGAGGTAAGTCCAGCATGGCTTTGCCGCTCTTCCTACTAAATCCCTTCTTAGTGTTTCACGATCTTGTGGCAAGAACCTGGTATACAGGCACTGCAGGTCCTTAATGCAAATCGCCAGTGGGTGAATGCCCCGCCTATCGATGGGACATTGGTTATAAAGTATGCTTCTCATCAGTCTCCTTCGCGTGGCTAAATGAATTATCCTGTAGCCTCGGTGATCAGTTTGCACGCTGGACAAGTGAGCTCGTGTCATGGACCTCATAACAAACATAATTCAAGAATTCCCCAGATGATGTCTTCAAATCTACAGTCCATCGTGCCGTCAACCGGAGCGGAGTTCGTCGATACTCAATACCATTATTCTTCGGAACTGATTACAATGTGAGGTTAGAGGTAAGTGATCAGTTATTCTTATGGAATTCTATTTTAATCCTGTTAGGCGATCCCGAGCTGTGTTTCCGAAACTAGACCCGCCAAGTATGAGGTTATGAATGCCGGAGAATACGTCAAGAGTCGATTCAAAGCTACTTATGGTGCTTATTAACAGCAGCGTCAGTGACTAATAGGTTGATTTTTTAACGGACTCTGAATATTTGTACATTAACTGAATCGTTCTGGCTTTCGTCGTCTCCCTGTACTCGATAATGAATCTCAACATCCAGCTCTCGCGAATTGGTTGGACTTTTGTGACAATGGAATGTTCCTGTTATCAAAGCACCTATGCGTAATGAAGTTCGTGAAGATCTTTTCAGCGGATCAATCTATGAAATTCACCCTCTGTCACCCAGAAGGGCTCGCTCAACACGAACAATGTCTGTTTCCAATGTGTTGGTATACTTTGGGGACCTGTACTGAAGCTTGTGACTCCGCCCATCTCTTTGGCAATACTTTGTCGCCTCCTCGCGGCTGGCTTACCCCCAACCGGCCAAAATTCGGCGACAACCGCTTCGCCCTCTTTGATGATCTGAACCTTGGTACCTTCGGGCACTTCCTGCCCAGACGGATTAAAGAAAACGTCAAAGTACAGCACAAGTGCAGTGACTTTGGAACGTTTCTCCGCCGTCGACACCAAAGTGAAATCGAAGAGAAATCGAGTTGACGCGGCGTGATATTGTTCACTTCAATATCCTGCGTTCAAGTAGGCATGGAAGAACTGTAATAATTGTTCTCTAACCTTTATTGTAAATGGCTCGCTGAGTAACGTATCCGGTCCAACGACGTCAACGATTGCTTCTTTATAAGGACCTTCTGTCATTATTGACATGTCAAAACCTATCAGAATATTTTAGCCGCATGTCGATACGCGCATCTATGCCACTGTACCATATACATCGTTCCAGAAGTCAATCCGATCCTTGCAAACTTCTGACGCGTCGCATAGAGCGAGGTTCATCCTACACTGACTGGGTGCCATGATACCACCTGGCTTGAGGAACCGGTCTCGTGCATGCAGAACGGAATCGAGCATCGACTCGTATAGAAGAGCATATCCCATCCACTCGGAAACTATGATATCAACCTTCTCGATCCCTTCAGGAAGGGTTATCTCTTCGACTTTTCCTTTGATGACGGTGATAATATCTTCTAGGCCATTCGTCTTTACTATGTGATGCGCCCTTTCAGCAATGTCGCTAGCTTCAACTGCTAGTACCTGCCTCGCTCCAGCTTTTGCCGCGAAGAGTGAAAGAATGCCGGTCCCGCAGCCAACGTCCATGACAACGGCATCGCGGAAAATTGCAGGACTTGCGAGAATGAATTTAGCATACGTCGACGTTCTCACCCTGTCTTGAATCATGATAGCATGAATGTCTACGGATGGCACAGAACAATCAGCATTTGGTTATAACATAGGATCCAAGTACCAACCATTTTCTCCATAACTTTGGAAATAGTGTTTATCGTCGCCCTCGGACTCTTTTTCTGGTTCTGTATCGTTAACAGCCTCTATGAAGCTGGCTTTGTCGAATTTTTGCGCCACTAGTGTGCGGAAATCCAATAGATCTTGCTTTGCTGCGGCCAGCTGTCTACGTAGTATTCGTATTTTCTTTTCTGCATCGTTATCGGCATCCTCGTCTTCCGAGTCAGACCAATTTGATTGTACTTCTACAATGTCATCAACCATCGTGCATCTAAAATCTGTGGCTCACTGACGGAGTAGAGCATCATTTTCGATAACGGGTATCAAATATTCGTCGGATGAGAAGATAGGTTCCGTCCCGGTCAAATTCCGCGCGTCTTCGGAAGAAAGTTTCTAGGATGTGATGTCGATAAGTCAGAGAGATCGGCATCGAGTACAAGGTATTACGTTTTTCCTGATATAATTAATCAAGCGGATGCGGCCATGAATATCAAGTGCTAGATCGCATGGCATGAAAATAAGGAAATCAAGAATGGTGTCAAGCACATACATAGATTTTTGCATATCTGATCAAGATTGAAACCGTGCTCCGTTTGGTCGTGCTGTGTGACTTCTTCGGCAGAGGGGAATGTAGCATCGTCGAACAGAGACTTGCAAGGTAATTGAGTAAGTGAATCTGACACCCAGTCGTCCCAGTTATCGTCGTCATCCCCAAGATCCTCTTCTGAAGAGTCAAGTGACGACTCTTCTGGCTGGAATTCGACCGTTGTGGTCGCGATATGATATGCTCTTGATGTCAATATCTACTATTCAAGGTGTCGCGCCGCGCTTGCAACCTAGTGCTTGCTGCTCTTCTGACATATTGATGCCCGTTAACAGAATTGAATGGGCGCGCCGTGGTATACTACTAGTGGGTTAAAATCTAATCGCGAGCGACCTCACCTTTCGGCGGCATCTGTTCAAACCATGATATGCAGCACATTACATGGCGGGGGAAAGGCCTTCACAGCACCTTTTTCAGCGTCATATGTGTTTGCGTTCCCGCCGAAAGGTCGCTTATTTAAATTCACGGAGCGCGACGCGAGTAACGACTTGAGTGACTCGGTCGAGGTTTAGAAGAGACACTCATATAAGGATATTGAGTGTCGGACTGAAATCATCACATTTTGCATAAGTTCAACGCCGGTATCATGTCCGCAAATATGTTGACTACTTCCATGTCTGCCATGTCGTCTAAACAGCCGTATCAAATCAGACTCACATGTGAGGGTACGCAGTCAAGGTACAGAATCTGAAGAGTAGTCTAAACTTGTTGACAGGTAAATCTTACGAACATGATGCTATCCGGATGGGCAAGGCAAAAGAGTTGCTTCCAATTATAGGAGCGATTCAATATTCACCGAGTTGGGCTCGAAAAATGGTTGGTCATCTTGGACACCTACGTCTAACTTTCACTGGTAACTGATTTTGAGTCTTATCACATCGGGAAATCAAGTATGATCAAACCGATTGGAATGGGAGTAG
>WNGI01030559.1_pt1 | contig 11415 bp, 9 predicted proteins | sample 5400621 | NCBI WGS metagenome assembly WNGI01 (sample SAMN13153374, study PRJNA577476) | soil metagenome | isolation source: 20 cm soil or saprolite under Garry oak tree replicate 1 | place: USA:California | collected 2016-06-15
GCGTACCGCTACAAGGTGGTCGGCGCGGATCCCGACTCCGCCGAGATGGGCCGCCAGGCCGTCGACGACGGCCCCGACTGCTACGCCGCGCGCCACAATCGCCGCTGGCACAGCTTCCTTCGTGAGATCGGCGTGCGCGGCCCCGAAGGGGTCGAGGCGCGCAAGATCTCCGTTCTCCAGTACCCGCTCCTCGCGGCGGATGAAGTCTTCGGCGTCGCGACGCTGCAGGTGTTTGGCGACACCGGGTTCTCCGATCATGCGACGCGTCTCGTCCTCCGCGTGATCGAGGTCTCCAGCGACAGGCTCGCCGCCGTGCGGCGCGCCTCGCGCTTCCAACCCAGTCAGTCCCCTCAGGAGTCCGCGGCGGCCGCCGTCCTCCCGCCGGTCGCCGCGGCTCCCTTCTCCGCCCCGACCGCATCGGCCGAGGCGCCGACCACCGACTCGATCCTCAACGACCTCGTGAATGGGTGCACCGAGATCGGGCTCCCGACGACGTTCCTCGTCGGCGTTGACCCGGCCGCTGGCCTGCTGCGAGGCGAGCTCATCTCGAGCTCATCCGCGGCGCGCGAGCTCGACTACGCGCTCGGGATCTCGGTGGGTCGCTTCACGATCGAGCTCTCCGACAGGTACAACGCGATCGCCCGCGCGTGCCGCGAAGGCCGCATCGTCACCTCACCGACGCTCGACGAGCTCGTCCACCCGCTTCGCGACGCCGACGGCGCCGCGACGCTCGAGCGCCTCGTGCAGGGCGGCCGCTCGACGATCATCCCGATCACCGTCTCCGGCGACGTCGTGGGGGCGCTGGTGGTCGGCCCCATGGCCGACGAGCCCGGATTCAGCACCATCGTGAAAGTGCGCGACCTGGTCAATGAGACCGCGTCGCGACTCACGGAGGCCTGGCGCACGAAGCGCTAGACCTACACTCCCTCGCCAATGGTCGGCGAGGTGACTTTCGCGGTCATCGGCCTCCTCTTTCTCATCGCCGACATTCGGATGTTCTCGTCCGCTTTCCAGCTCACGTTCTTCGGCCAATCCAACACGACCCTCGCGATCATGGCGACATCCGTCTTCGCGACGTCGTTCCTCGCGCCGATCGTCGGCTGGCGGCTCGGTCCGAAACGAAGCGTCGGCATGAGCGCGGCGATGCTCGGTATCGCGACGCTGATCGCGACGGTCTCGCGGAACAACGTCGCCGACCTCGCGCTCTCGATCGTGGGGATCGCCGGCGGCGTGTGGTGGCTTGGGCTGCTGCACGCGTCGCGGCCGGCGGAGCGCCCCTCGCCATTCACGGTCGCGCTCCCGATCGCGTTCGCGGCCGACCTCGTGCTGCGCGCGGCTTTCCGCACTGTGCCGCTCGTTGACCTGAACCTCACGCTCGCCGGGCCTCTCGTTCTCGTTGCGGCCTTGGTCTTCCTCGCGGCCGGAGTGGGATGGGCGGCCTGCGCACGTGGACCCGGCCGGACGCGCGAGGCGCGCTCGCGCTCATCGCCATGCCGGCGCTGTTCCTGGTCGCCGAGACGGGCGCCACGAACGGCGCGCAGGTGGCGCTAGCAGCCGGGCTCGGACTCGGACCCGAGCCGCCACGCGCCACCCAGCTCGGCACGGTTCTTCTCGGACTCGGTCTCGCCGCGGGGTCGCTTGCGCTTTCGCGCCGGTACCCACGCGGCGTCGCGGCCGCGATCGCGTGCGCCGCAGGCGCCGCGTTGCTCTGGTACGTGCATGCCCCGGTGGTCTCGCTCGTCGGCGGTCTCGTTCTCGCGGCCGGGCTGTTCATCGCTGCCGCCACGATCCCGGGTGCTCCGCTCAAGGTGACGGGCTCGCCCGCGGCCGTGACCCTCGCGCTGGCGCTGGGCTGGATCGTGTTCGTCGGGACCGCGTTCGGGTTCTACGCGTTCTGGGCATACCTCCCCGCCGTGTACGCCGCGGTCGCGGTGGTCGCGGTGGCGGCCCTTCTCGTGCCCGGCGGCGCGCTCCCGGCTTGGCGCGCCCTTCCCATGGCCCTTGTGCCGATCGTCGTGGGCGTCCCGTTCATCGCGTTGCTCCTCACCCCGCAATCGCCGGCGATCGAGGATCCGCGCAACACGTTCCGCGTGATGACCTACAACATCCATCAGGGGTTCAGCGCCGGGAATGTTCCGTCGCTTGACCTGATCGTCGATGTTGTTTCGCGCGGATCACCTGACGTCCTGGTGCTCCAGGAGGTCGTGCGCGGTTGGATGATCGACGAACAACACGATTCTCTCGGCGTCCTCGCGGAGCGGCTTGGGATGCCGTACGTCTTTGCTCCAAACATCGGCGATCAATACGGGAACGCCATCCTCTCGCGTTTCCCGATGACTGACGTGAGACGGATCCATTTCGCCGTCCAGCGAGGAGCCAGGCATCAGCCCCGCGGCGCGGTCGGCGTCCGCATCGGGGACGTTCTGATCGTGACGACACATCTGGATGACGTCACAGACGAGGAGTCGAGCGCGATCCGGCAAGAACAGGTGCGGGCCATCCTTCGCGAGTGGGACGGCGAAAGGATCGCGATCATCGCGGGCGACATGAACGCCGACCCAGGCGATATCGAAATGGGACTCTTTTCGGAGGCTGGCTATGGTGATCTCGCCGAGTCGGTCGGCCCAACCACACGATCACCGCCGTCCCGGTTCATCCCTCCGACCACCTCGCGCTGGTCGTGAATGTGACCAAGCAAGCGCGTCCGTGACGCTTTCCAGGATCCTCGCGCTGTTGCGGGTCAGCCGCGGTCGGTCCCCGGATGCTGGACATGTCGCTAGCCAGCCGTGGGTCGACATACGGCGACTACTCCTCTCGACCGCGCCCAGCAGGCTCGAGCTCGCGCCCACCCGCGAATTGCCTCGGGTTTGGGCCGCGGTGCTCGAGCACGGCCGACAGGGGGAAGGCACGGGAGCAGCCGTCGCGGTCGCCGATGGATCGGTGAGTCTGTATACGACCGTCGGCGGGGCGATCGTCGGGGCGGGAGCAGACCCAAGGACGCGCGCGGTGGCGCTCACCTTTCTGAGGGCCGTCGAGGCGTCCCTCGATCGCGTGCCGATCGCGGTGGACCTGCCGTTGGCAGGCGCAGGCGAATGGGCACTCATCGCCCTTACCCACGGTGGCACCCGCCACCGTGCGGCACGGACGCTGGACGCTATCGCGAGGGCGGACGATCCTCTCCACGCGGCCTTCAATTCCGGGCGGGAGCTCGTCATCGCGATCAGCGCGCTCGACTCGAAGGCACATGGAGATGTCCGCCAGTCACCCTCTTCGGAGTTCTGATCCGGCTACGCATTCGTCGCGCTCATCGTCGCGCTGACGGTACTGAAGCCGCTCTGAGCCGCTAGACTTCATCTGACCGCCGCGCTTCCTCGAGCGGCTGACACGTGGGGCAGGGTCATCGCAAAGAACTTCGTCCATCTGCACACTCACAGCGAGTACAGCCTGCTCGACGGGTTGTCCCGCCTTAGCGACCTCGTCGCGCGCGCGAAGGCACTTGACATGCCCGCGCTCGGCCTCACGGATCACGGTGCGCTGTACGGCGCGATCGACTTTTACACGCTGTGCCGCGACGCCGGCATCAAGCCGATCATCGGCGTCGAGACCTACATCGCCCGCAACAACCGATTCGACCGCGATCCGCGGTCCGAGGGGCACGGGAAGCCCTGGCACCTCGTGCTCCTCGCCAAGGATTTCACCGGCTACCAGAACCTGGTCACGCTGGTTACCGCGGCCCACCTCGAGGGCTACTACTACCGCCCCCGGATGGACAAAGACCTCCTTCGGGAGCGCAGCCAGGGCCTGATCGCGCTCTCCGCGTGCCTGCAGGGCGAGCTCGCGCGCGCCATCCAGGACGAAGGAATAGACGCGGCGTGCGCCGTCGCCGAGGAGCATCGGGGCATCTTCGGCGACGGCAACTACTACCTCGAGCTCATGTCCCACGGCATCCCCGAGCAGGAGCGTGTGAACGAGGGCGTGCGCGAGGTCTCGCGCCGGACCGGGGTGCCGCTCGTGGTCACGAACGACATCCACTACGTGCACGCGGAGGACGCCGAGGCGCAGGACGTGATGGTGTGCATCCAGAGCGGCAAGACCATCGATACGCCCGACCGTCTCAAGATGATCGACAACCCCGAGCTCTTCATGCGTTCGGCCGCGCAGATGAGCGAGCTCTTTCCCAACGACCACGAGGCAATCGAGAACACGCTCCGCATCGCCGAGAAGGTGGACCTGAAGCTCCCGCTCGGCGAGCTGCGTCTCCCGCACTTCGAGGTCCCGGCGGGAAAGACACCGGAGGAGCAGCTCCGGATGCTCGCCGAGGCCGGCACCGTCGAGCGGTACGGCGCGATCACACCGGAGCTGCGAGAGCGGATCGATAAGGAGCTCGCGATCATCGCAAAGACTGGGTACACCGGTTACATCCTCATCGTGCAGGACTTCATCCGATTCGCCCACGAGCAGGGGATCCTCACGGCGGTGCGCGGATCGGCCGGCGGCTCGGTCGTGAACTACGCGATCGGCATGACGGACATCGATCCGCTGAAGTACGGCCTCATCTTCGAGCGGTTCCTGAACCTGGAGCGCTTCACTCCGCCGGACATCGACGTCGACTTCATGGGCGATCGCCGCGACGAGGTCATCCAGTACGTGACGCAGAAGTACGGGGCCGACCGCGTCGCGCAGATCGGCACGTTCAACACGATGCTCGCGCGCGCCGCCGTTCGGGACGTCGCGCGCGTTCTCGGCATGCCGTACGGCGAGGCCGATCGCGTCGCGAAGACCATCCCGTTCGGGACGACTCTGACGGACTCGCGTCGCATGTCCGCCGAGCTCCGCGATCTCGAGCAGGAGGCGCACGTGCAGCGGCTGCTCGACCTCGCCGAGAAAGTCGAAGGGCTCGTGCGGTCGACGGGGACCCACGCTGCCGGCGTCGTGATCTCGCGCGAGCCCATCACCCAGCTCGTGCCGCTCGAGCGCTCGAAGGGCAACGTCAACGCCCTCCAGACGCAGTACGAGGACAAGCAGCTCGAGAAACTCGGTGTGTTGAAGTTCGACTTCCTCGGACTCGGGAACCTCACCATCCTCGAGCACGCCCTCCGGCTCATCGAACTACAGCGCGGGATCAAGATCCGCCGCGAAGACATCCCTCTGAACGACAAGAAGACCTTCGATCTTCTCGGTTCGGGCGAGACGACCGGCATGTTCCAGCTGGAATCCGCCGGCATGCGCCGCTACATCCGCGAGCTCAAGCCGGACCGGGTCGAGGACGTTATGGCGATGGTGGCGCTCTTCCGGCCTGGTCCAATGGACTACATCCCGACGTACATCCGCCGCAAGCACGGCGAGGAGCCCGTGACGTACGCGCATCCCACGCTCGAGCCGGTCCTCAAGGCGACGTACGGCGTCATGGTCTACCAGGAGGACGTGATGGCCGTGACGCAGGCGCTCGCAGGCTTCACCCTCGCCGAGGCCGACGTGCTCTGCTACGCCGTCCGCAAAAAGTTCCGCGACAAGCTCGACGCGCAGAAGGTGAAGTTCGTCTCCGGCGCCGTTCGCAACGGCGTGCATGCCGATGTCATCGAGTCGGTGTGGAAGGACTTCGAGCCCTTCGCGCGCTACGGGTTCAACCGCGCGCACGCTGCGATCTACGGGATCATCGCGTACCACACCGCCTACCTGAAGGCGAACTACACGACGGAGTACATGACCGCCGTGCTCTCAGCGGAAATGGGAACGCCCGACCGCATCGCGATCGCGGTGGCCGAGTGCCGCCGTATGGGGCTCGCGGTCCTTCCGCCGGACGTCAACGAGTCGGAGCTCGACTTCGCGTACACACCGAAGGGCATCCGGTTCGGCCTCGGTGCGGTCAAGAACGTCGGGGAGGGCGCGGTCGAGGGGCTCATCGAAGCGCGGCGCGCGGCCGGACCTTTCCGCTCGCTGGACGATCTCTGCGGGCGGATCGATCTCCAGCGGGCGAACAAGCGCGTGTTGGAATCGCTCATCAAGAGCGGCGCGTGCGACGAATTCGGACCACGCATGTGGCAGCTGGACCGCCTCGACTCGGTACTCGAGACCGCCCAGCGCGAACAGCGCGATCGCGAGAGCGGTCAGGTCGGACTCTTCGCCGACTTCGGTTTCGGCGCGCAGCTCGACACCAAATTCGTCCCGAGCCCGAACAGCCAGCAGCGTGACGCGCCGCGCAAGGAGATGCTCGCCTGGGAGAAGGAGCTCCTCGGGATCTACCTCTCCGAGCACCCACTGAACGCGCTCGCGCCTCGCATGAAGGAGGTCGTCACGGTCGACCTCGCCGGACTGGGTGAGGCGCAGGATGACCTCCTGACGATCGCGTGTGTCGTCACGAACGCTCGCAAGCACATCACCAAGAACAAGCAGCTCATGATGTTCGCGCAAGTCGAGGACCTCACCGGAAGCGTCGAGATCACCGTGTTCCCGCGTGTCTACGAAGCGACCGCGCCGGACCCCAAGCTCCTCTGCGAACACGCGGTGCGTTTCGATGACGCCGGGATCGAGGAGATCAAGCGAGTCGCCGACGAGCGCCGGCAGTTCCTCGCCAAGCGAGCCAAGTTCGTGCGAAACGGCAACGCCAATGCAACTTCCTCGCAGACGACCGCCGTGCAGCCGGGGGGCGGGGCATTTCCTCGTCGGCCCAGTGGGCCCGGGCGAGACGAGGATGTCATCCCGCAAGCCCAACGGGCCTCCTCGGAAAAACCCCACCCCCCGTCAACGCGGGACATCTCCGAACTCGACGAGCCTCCCGCGCTTGTGATTCGCTTTCGAGAGGTATTGGATTACGAGCGTTCCATCGCGCTCTTCCAAAAGATCCAGGAAGTGCTCAAGGACCACGCGGGCGTCTCCCAGGTCGTCCTCGAGCTGCCACGGAACGGCGGCGGCATGCGTCGGGTGCAGACGTCGTTCCGTGCGAAGCCGTCACGTGAGCTCGCGGAGGCGGTCGCCCACGAGGTCGGCGGGGACGTCGTCGAAGTCGTCCTACCACGTTGACCGGTATCGGTAGCCCGCTCGCCTAGCGGGAGATTGGCACAGCGCGTGCCTCCCTCCGCTCATATGGCAAGCCGCGCGCGCCTGCGCCGATTGCACGACGCGATCGACGAAATGATGCGGTCGCTCGACCTCGAGCACCGACTGCGGAACGCGGTCTCGTCCGCGTGCGATCTCGTGACGGCGGACGCGGCCGCGGTCTATCTCCCGAATAGCGAAGGGGACGCCCTCGTCATCCGAGCGCACGACGGTCTTTCGGAGAGTTATGCCGCCCGCCAGAGTCTGCCGATGGACGAAGTGCGCGCGCAGTTTCGCGCCGCCGGCGAGCACCTCCTTCTCGACATACCGTCCGACAGCGTCGGGGATCGCGCCTTGATCAAGACGGAAGGCCTCGCGAAGGTGCTCTCGCTCCCGCTCTTTTTCGAAAGCAGGCTGATCGGCGCGCTCGCGATCTACAGCAAGGATCCGAAGCGCACGTTCGGGCCCGACGACATCGAGATCGCGCATTTGCTCGCCGCCACTACGGCGATCGGCATAACGAACTCGCGCCTGTACACGGAGGCCGTGGCGCAGCAGGATCTGCACCGGCATCTGCTCGACGCCCTCGGCGACGGCGTCCTCATCGGATGGCCGAGTGGCCGGTTCGAGAGCAATCCACGGGCAAAGGAAATACTCGGCGTCGGCGAGTTCGAGACGCTGGGCGAACTCCGCGCCGCGGTCGACGTCAAAGACCTCATGACCGGAGAGCCCATCCCTCCCGGGGCCTACCCGCTGGATCGCGCGCTCAAGGGCCAGACGACCAAAGGCGAGTTCTTCGTGACGCGCCCCGATACCGGCGAGCGCCGAGACGTAGAGGTCAGCGGCGCGCCGGTGCGTGGCCCGAACGGGGAGGTCGTTGCCGGAGTCATGACGCTCCACGACATCACCGATCTCCTTGCGAGCGAGCGCGAACGAGAACAATTCCTGTCGATCGTCTCGCACGAGCTTCGAACGCCTCTCACGCCGCTCAAGGCGCTCGCCCAGCTGGTCCGGTCGCGGATGCGCCGCGCGAAGGTGCAGGGCACGGACCTCGACATGGAGTCGCTCGATCGCAACCTGGCCGCGATCGAGCGGCAGGTGGATCGCATGAACGGACTCGTCAACGATCTCCTCTCTGTCTCTCGCGCCGAAAAGGGCTCGTTGAGCATGGAACGGGTGTCCTACGACCTCGCCGTCGTCGTTCGCGATGTCGTGCAGCGATACACCGACGCGACGGCGGAGGAGGGGCGCCACACATTCAGCATCGACTCTCCCGCGAGCGTTCCCGCGCACGGTGACCAGTCGCGAATCGAGCAGCTCCTCATGAACCTTGTCGGGAACGCGGTGAAGTATTCGCCGGCCGGCGGTCCGGTCCATGTCGCGCTCGCCGTAGAGGGCAGACGCGCCGAGATCTTGATCTCGGACAAAGGCATTGGGATCCCTGCCGAGGAGCTAACGAAGCTGGGCCATCCCTTCATCCGCGGTGCCGGGCGCGCCGCGACCTTTGCCGGGATGGGCGTCGGCCTCTACGTCGCGCGCATCGTGGCGGAAGCGCACGCGGGATCGCTCGTGATCGAGAGCGATGGCGATGCCAAGGGGACCACCGTGCGGGTGAAGCTACTGCTCTAGATGCGCGGTGCCGGAGGAGGGACTCGAACCCTCATGGGCTTTCGCCCAGCAGATTTTGAGTCTGCCACGTCTAGCCGATTGCGTCACTCCGGCTTGTCGTTTCACATTCTAGGTTTGACGAGCAGTTTCACCGCATCCTTTGCGAGTCTCGGATTCGCGATCACGACCTGCCGCTCATTCCACGCGGCGTCCTTGCCCGTTTTGAGCGACAGCACCGCGGCGCCGGCCTCGCGCGCGATCAAGGCAGGCGCGGCGATGTCCCACGGTGACAGCGCCGAATGCACGAAGAGATCGAACCGCCCCATCGCGACGTAGGAAATCTCGAGTCCGGCCGATCCGATCACGCGGAGACGCGCGCACGTTGCGTTCAGCGTCGCGAAGCGAGAGTCGTTCTTCTTCGTCTCGCCGAAGCCGAGGCTCGCGACCGCGAACGCATCGGGAAGTCGGCTCACTCGCGACACCTCGATCGGGACGCCGTTTCGCCTTGCGCCCGCGCCCTCCGATGCCATGAACGTCTCGCCGGTGCGGGGCGCATGGACGGCCCCCGCTCGAACCTTGCCGTTCTCCACGTAACCGATGAGCACGCAGTAGAAGGGGAGGCCGCGGCTGAAGTTGAGCGTGCCGTCGAGCGGATCGACGACCCAAAGACGCTCGAGGCCGGCCAAGCCTTTGCGAACGCTCTCCTCGGCGAGGATCGGGATCCGCGAGTCGTGGGCCGAAAGCCGCGAAATGATCTCGCGCTCGGCCGCGTGGTCCGCGGCGGTCGCGAAGTTAGCGCGCCCGCGTTTGCGGGTGACGATCGCCGTGTCCTCGAGGGCGATCGCGTCGCCCACCGCGATGGCGGCTTCGGCGGCGAGGCGCGCAAGCTCGGCGAAACGGGCGCGGTCGCGCGCGCTAGGTTTTGCCTCCGACATCGGCAGGGCAGAGTACCCGCACACGCTCCAGGAGATCGTTTAGGTCGAACGGCTTCGAGATCACCTCTTTGATGCCCCGCTCAGCGAAATCGGCGTCGTGCTGATTCGTCGCGGCGCTGACGAAAAGAACAGGCATCTCGCGGATGTCGGGGTCGTCGCGAACCCGGTCGAACACCTCGAAGCCGTTGAGTCCCGGCATCATGATGTCGAGGATGAGGAGGTCGGCGTGCACCTGACGGACCGTTTCGATCACCAACGCGCCGTCGGACACGACGACAGCCTGGTACCCGCTCTCGTCGTTGATCGAATCGCGGAGCAACGTCGCGATCGGTTCGTCGTCCTCGCCGATGACGACGACCTTCTGTTTCAGATCTTCGGTCATGCTTTCCACGCGGCAATCTACAGAAGAAACTGCGGACAGGCGAAACTCCGCTGATGCGGCCGGAGTCCGGGGGAGCGAGCGATGCGCTCCTCGATCGCGCACGGCGCGGTGACGCCCGCGCTTTCGAGCAGCTTGCCCTCGAGATCGAGCGGCCTCTGTATCGCCATGCGGCTCGGATGCTTGGCCATGACGACGCCGAAGATGCCGTGCAAGACGCGCTCCTGTCCGCATGGAAGTCGATGGCCTCTTTCGAGGGAACGTCGTTTCGCGCGTGGGTCTTTCGTATCGTGACCAACCGCGCGCTCGATCGGCTCCGCTCGCGCAAGCGACATCCCGAGCTTCCGCTCGATCCACCGGCCGAGAATGACGATTCAGTCAGCTGGGCTGAACCTATAGCGCCGGGCGCCGAGCTCTCTGACCTGGCCTCGGATCGCGAGGCGCTCCGCGTCGTCGAGAACGCGCTCGCGACCATCCCCGCCGACCAGCGCGCGTGTCTTCTTCTCCGCGATGTCGAAGGCTTCGCCTATGAGGAGATCGCGACGATCACGTCGACCGAGATCGGAACGGTGAAATCGCGCATCCACAGGGGCCGTCTCGCGGTGCGAAACATCCTGATCAGCCGTGGCTGGAAGGGATCAAGCGGGTGAGGGAACCGATTCAGAGCGGCAGCGTCGTAGGGATAGGAGGCTAGGCCGTGCATCCGTTCGGCGACCTTTCGGCATATCTGGACGGCGCGCTTTCGTCCGAGGCTCGGGCCTCGGTGCAGGCGCACCTCGACACATGCGCGCTCTGTCGGACGCGTCTTGCGGAGCTTCGCGGCACCGCGCGGCTCATCGCAGCGCTTCCGATGCGCGTGCCGTCGCGGTCGCTCGTACCGCGCGTATCGGTACCGTTCTGGCTTGCACCCCTCCGCACCTTCTCGACGTTTGCCAGCGGAGCCGCCATCTTCCTGTTCCTTGCTTCGGCGGTGATCGCGTACTTCCCGCGAGCGCAGTCCGCGGGCACCGCCGCCGCGCCGGCTGTGTCGCGTCCGGCGGCCTCTGGCGCCGGGGACACCTCGCTGCAGCCCCCGAGCTCGCTCAATTTCAACGCTCCTTCCCCCAGTGCAGTGCCCGCTGTCACAACTGACCAGACCGGCAAGGGCCAATCGTTCGCGCCGGTCGACACAGGCAAGGAGGTCGGTCGCCGCCAAGACTCGCCGGGCCCGTCCTCGAACTCCGTGGCTGACCAATCAACGCGCGTGACTTACACCGCGGAGCCCGCCGCTCCGTTCGTGCTCCTTCTTACGCCGTGGCTGTGGCTGGTGCTGGCAATTGCCTTCGGGGCACTGTCGTTCGCGGTCGGCCGGAGGCTCCGCTCGACCTAACGGCGATACTCGTCTGGTGACCGAACGTCTCGCGCTCATCGATTCGAACAGCCTGATCTACCGGGCGTTCTTCGCCGTGCCGCCGCTGA
>WNGI01014136.1_pt1 | contig 11413 bp, 10 predicted proteins | sample 5400621 | NCBI WGS metagenome assembly WNGI01 (sample SAMN13153374, study PRJNA577476) | soil metagenome | isolation source: 20 cm soil or saprolite under Garry oak tree replicate 1 | place: USA:California | collected 2016-06-15
TCAGTCGAGAACAGAAATATTTTTGCAAACGGGACTGGACAGGGCAAATCAGATTGAATCGGTTCAACAAATTCACAATTTCCCGCAACGGCGTGTGCTCCCGTCCTCCCTTGTTTGTCCGGAAGCGGACAGATGCGCGGGATTGAGGCGCAAGCGCCACTGGACCGGTTCTGTGCGTTTGGTAGCCACGCCGTCGGAAGCGGCGGCCGGGGCCACATGATCGTTGCCGTCTTCGCGCATTACCAAGGTGCGTCGGTCCCCAAGCGTCGCAGGCGCTAACCGGTTCCAAGCAAAGGAATGGCCCCAGCGCGGCGGGCGCGGGGCCAAGTCTCGGGAGCGTTATGTGCCGAGGATATCAGGCACGATCCACAAACGGCTAACATCCGGGGATTGTTCCGGGCCAATCCAGTGATACGGTACGTCTCGACGCCGCCTGAGCGTCAGCTTGATGCGACTGCTACCCTGCCTCTGGCCCCGTCTGGAAATTGCGTTCCAGGCGGGGCATTTCGGTTAGTATCCAGGCGACGCTACACTTTGCTCAACTCCAAGCCGATCAGGCACGCCTTCAGGTGACGTGCTGAAGTGACTAGGCCAGAATCCTGGTATCGGCCGCGGGCCTTGAAGCTTTCTCGGCATCGGCACGGGCGCGCCGGTCCTGCGGGATAGCAGGCAGTTGAAGCACCCGTGCACGCTGCCCTTCCGACAACAGATTCACGAGAACCGTACTTCCGTCCGGAAACGCCAGGGCGTCGTGATGCTGTTCCGGCGCGCGCGGTTGAATCTTGCAAAATCGGGCCACGTGAAAGCCTGTGCTCTTGGTCGACAACCAATAACGATTGTATCTGACGTCGTTCTCGAACGCGAGTTCGGTTCCGGGAAGCAGACACACCGCGACAGCCGGCTCTTCCTTCGCGGCAAAACCGCGCGTCGATGTGCCGTAGAAACTGGTTGTAACAAGCATATCGCCAACTTTGGCTGGACGAGATGCAACAGCATGCAGGCTATAATCGCACATGGGTTTTCTCCACTGATCTCCGCACCCGGAAGGTTGATAGGGTGAAATCGCGAGCGATACCTTGACCGACGTCAAAAATATCGATCGGCTTCGCGCTGGTCATAAAGCCAATGCGAAAGGCGGTTGCGAGCAGCCAGTCTTTTGGTGCTGGCACAGCGCAGAGAGCGAGGCTCGCGCCGAAATGCGGATGAGATCGCAGCGAAGGCTCAAGCAAAGATTCGATCATGTCATACTGCCCGGCAGGAAGCAGCGAATTGAAGTCCCCAGAGAGCCCTTGATCGGCCAGACCATGGTCCTGCCAACCCGGTTCGGCTCTTTAATCACGGCATCATCAGGAACGTCGATCCATTCGTTATCGATGCGGACAACATAATGACCATTCCTCGATTCCCAATCCGGATCTGAAACGGCAAAACCATCAGCATCCGAACAACACGGCCCCTTGCCGGACTTGAGGCTATCAAACCATGGCTTGAGGGGAGACTGAGAATAGCGGCCATCGTCCCGGGCCTGCACCGCACCAACAAATCCCGCCACCAGAATGCCGAGGGTGAAGGCGAGGATAGAGGTTTTCATCATCACATTCGAACTCTGATCAAGATCCCAAACGTGCAGGTCGTACTTCGCGTCGACATGACGACCCTGTCAAAATTATCCTTACTAGCCTTGACGAACATCAACTTACACTCTCGCATATCAGTTGCGGCTCGCGCGGATAGACGAGATTCAAATATCTATCAGCGCGATTCCCAGATCTGCTCGCTTCCTGCGACGGAGTTTCGATGCCGTCTCGACGATCGTGACCTCAAGCGTGGGCCGAACTTTCCCGGCCAGAAGGTGACCTCCCCGCACGCTGCCGTCGCGAAGTCCGAGTACAGCGTGGAGATGCAGGCTGGCCTTGCCGTCGTCTCCCTGTGCTATGTCGCCGAGCAGACTCAATACCTCGCATTGCTCATCGACCGAAATCGGGCTGTACCGCCTGGCCGCGAGATCAAACCACCCGACCTTGGCGCTTTCGAAGGCTCCGATCGCCACGACGGACGCCGCGGTGATTGCCCTCTCGTTCGCAAAAGCTGTCACAGCTGCAAAAGCCTCTTCGCCTTGATCCAGGATCAGGACGAATGTCCGACCGCCGTCCTCGGAGACGAGTTTAGATTTCATGAGCCGTCTCTCATGACAGGCTCCTGCTTTCACAACCGGAATAATCCAATCCAATAAACGCTCGGCCAGTGCCCCGGTTCCAAAAAGCTGCCAGGCTGCGACCTCGAAAACGCGGAATTTCAATTGGCGCACGTTTGCCGCCGATCACCCGTGCGAGCCGAAGCGCGGTGATCTGACCTGTCGCTCGCTTTGGCCGATTGGCGTTATGGCGTGTCGCGCGCCAAGACAAGGTGGCGGTGAAACCAGTCGCGCGCCAACCGCGCCACTTCGTCGAGCGCTCCAGGTTCCTCGAAGAGGTGCGTTGCCCCCGGCACGATCACAAGCTGCTTTTCGCAGCGCAGCTGCGCGAGCGCTGCCCGGTTCAGCTCAATGACCTGGACGTCGTCTCCGCCGACAATAAGCAGCGTCGGAGCCCGAACGTGCATCAAGGCCGTGCCGGCCAGATCGGGACGGCCGCCTCGCGAGACAACCGCGCGCACCACATCGAGGCGGGCAGCCGCCGCCACCAGTGCGGCAGCGGCGCCGGTGCTGGCACCGAAGTAACCGATCCGAAACGGCTGCGTATCGGGGAATTTCGCGAGCCAGTCAGTCGCGGCCACGAGCCTTTCGGCGAGCAACTCGATATCGAAGCGCAACTTTGCCGTACGCGCGTCGATTACTTCCTCGTCCAGCGTCAGCAGGTCAACCAACAGGGTTGCCAGTTTCGCCTCGTTGAGCAAGCGAGCGACATAACGATTGCGCGGACTGTGCCGGCTGCTGCCGCTGCCGTGGGCAAATAGCACAATCGCACGGGATTCCTTCGGCAGACTTAGATTGCCCTCCAGCGTCACCGAACCGGCCGAGACCTGAACCAATCGCTCTTCAACCGCTTTAGCTACAGACTTGTTCATCGCATGCTTCCTTTCTCGATACGACGCGCGAGCACCGCAGCGCCCGCTCGCTTACACCGCGAATGGGAACGTCTCCGGAAGCTCGCCGGCTTCCCACTCTTCCGTCGTTTCGAGCGGTTTGACGGCACGCGTCTCATCGAAATGGAGCACCGCATCGAATTGGCTGGGCAGCCGCGCCCGGAAATAGTGGCTCTGCAGCTCGGTTTCGGGACGGTAGATCACACCGATCGCCCGCTCGAGCCGAGCGACGCCCAATTGCTGCGCCAGCCTATCGCTGTCGTTGACGATAAGCAGGAAACGGTCACGTCCCGCGGCATGGAACAGGGCCTCGTAGCTACCGGCCAGCGCAGGGCGAACACGTTTGCGCTCGGCCGGTTCGCCCCAGTCGGAAGCAGCTGTGACAGTGCCGTGGTGAGTGGTAAAGCCGACCAGCACCGCCTCGCTGCCGTACTTCTCGCGCGTCAGCTGACCGACATTCAGCTCGCCGCGCTGGCCCATTTCCGTGGCGCGTGCGTCGCCGAGGTGGGAATTGTGCTCCCAGACGGCAATTTTCGCGCGGCTGCTTTTCCGACCGAGATGGGCAGCCAGCGCATCGAGCGTTTCAGCCATGTGGCGGTCGCGCAGATTCCACGACGAGACCTCTTCGAGAAACACGGAGCGGTAATACGCCTCGGCATTCTTCACCAAACGGGCATTCTGTTCGGCGTAGAACAATTCATCTTCAGCCAAACGCCCGTCGCGCCGCACGTAGTCGGCCGCCCGGCGTTGCATCTCAAGCAATTGACGGACGACCTCCTCCTCACACGACTTGGAAAGGTTCAATCGCGTCATCAGGCCATAGCCCTGGGTGTCCTCCCCGACATGATCGAAGCAGGAGTAACGCTCGCGTGCCCGCTTGGCCGCCTCCGGGTCGACCTTTTCGAGATAGCGCAGCACGGCTTTCATCGACGCGTGCAGGCTGTAGAGGTCGAGGCCATAAAACCCGACTTTTTCGGTGCCCGGCGGAAGCGCGTCGTTGTGCGCTCGTAGCCACTCGATGAACTCGACCATCACCGTGTTGCGCCACATCCATGTCGGGAAGCGGCGGAAATCGGCGAGCGCTTCCGCCGCGTCGACATCGTCACTCGCGCCGCGAACATAGCGGTTGAGCCGGTAGGCGTCGGGCCAATCCGCCTCCACCGCGACGGCGGTGAAGTCTTTCTCCGCGATCAGGCATTTGGTGATCTCGGCACGCTCGCAATAAAACTCGTGCGTGCCGTGGGAGGCTTCGCCGAGCAGCGCGAAGCGTGCCTCGCCGATCCGGCCGATCAGCGGATCGTAGTCGCGAGCCGATCCCGCCATCGGATAGGCGGTCTCGCGCAAGGCCTTGATGAGGGCGCTGTCCGGGTTCGGGTTTTGCGCGGCCTCGCTATTGCCAGGCGTGCTTCGCCGCGCCAGCAGGTCGGCAACCTCCTCGTCCGACGTCTGCGAAAAATCCTGGTACCAGCGGCCGACTGCCTGGAACGGGTCCGGCGTAATCGCACAGATGACGTGGTCGGCCTTTGCCTTCATCTCCTCGCAGGTTTCGGGCGATGCGGTCGGAACCGCGACGACGATGCGGCCCGGATTCTGCTTCCGCAACGCTTCAATCGCGGCGTACATGGTGGCCCCGGTCGCCAGGCCATCGTCCACCAGGATCACCGTGCGGCCACGAACATCGGGCGGCGGACGGCCGCCGCGGTAAAGGCGCTCGCGCCGCGCCAGTTCCTGCCGCTCGCGCGCCGCGACCGCATCGATCATTTGATCGGGGATGCCGAGTTGTTCAACGAGTTGATCGTTGAGCACGCGCACGCCGCCGGTAGCAACCGCACCCATCGCCAGCTCCTCGTGACCGGGAACTCCGAGTTTGCGGACGACGAAAACATCGAGCGGCGCGCCGAGCCTGTGCGCCACCTCGTAGGCGACGGGCACGCCGCCGCGCGGCAGCGCCAGCACCAGCACGTCCGGGCGATTGGCGTAAGCCGCGAGCTTTTCAGCGAGCAGGCGGCCTGCGTCACGGCGATCGCGAAACAGACCTGGCTTAACGAGGGTTGGATTCATGTCTCATCCTCCGATCTGGAGGCCGCGTCTGCGCAAGCCCGGTCTGCCAGGGAACCGTTGGCGAAACCGTTCGCGCCGGCGACGGCGCGATGGGATAACGCGCAATTCGCCGGCGCGTTCACGGCCAAGCGGACTGTGCTGCTGGAGACCGTCAGCGGCTTGACGGCCGTCAACGGAAAGTCCGTCCTCGTGCTATCCGCCTTACTTTATCGGGGCGGGTTGCGGCAGTGCATCGTGATCTGCATTTGCCAGAGCGATATGCAGTTCCGCCGCAGCGACCGCGTCCTCGCCGATCGCGGCCCCCACCCGCTTGACCGATCCCGGCGGCGATCGAAAGCCTTGCTCCCGATGGTTTGGTTGCCCCGGATGGCGTAATGTTGCGGGCGCGGGGAACCTGCTGCTCGCCCCGCCTGTTATGAGGAACGATCTCGGGCAGCGTCATTGGTGAGGGAGGATTCCATGTACGCCGCGATCCGTCAGGCCAAGGCAAAGACTGGCACGGCCGAGGAACTCGCCCGCAGGATCAAGGAGGGCGCCATTCCGATCATCAGCGATGTCGAAGGTTTTATGGCCTATTACGTGGTCTATGCACCCGACGACACCGTGACGGCGATCAGTCTCTTCAACAATTTCGCAGGCGCGGAGGAGGCAAACAGGCGTGCGCTCGCCTGGATCGAACAAAATCTTGGCCCCCTGCTGGTTGGACCAGCCACCGCGATGGCCGGCCCGGTGATCGTGCATACGCTGGCATAGCCACGGGATAGCGAATTGCCCGGCGTCTCCGCCTGCTTCGCGCACGCAGCTATGCCAGACGCCGGAGCGCGGAATAATCTTTAAGGACGCCAAAGCACGCTCAGACCGTCGCCTGCTCCATCTGGAGTTCGGCCTTGAGGCTTGCGAGATCGCGATAGATCGAAGCCACGGCAAGAACGCGGCCCTGGCGCTTGTATTGCAGCAGGCAATCTTTCGCCGCGATGTCGCCGTCGACGGCAATCTCGTCCCATGTTTCGGCATGGCCGACATAATTGATCGGCACGTCGTAATGCTGGCTCCAGAAGAACGGCACGGCGTCGAATGCCTCATTCTGCCCCAGCATATTGCGCGCGGCGGTCTGGCCCTGGCGTTCGGCGACCACCCAATGCTCGACCCGGATATTCTCTCGGGAATGCGGATCAGGCCAGCGCGCGATATCGCCGGCGGCGTAAATTCCGGGAACGCTGGTTTCGAGATAAGCATTCACCGCGATGCCGCGATCGAGCGCGAGACCGGCCTTCTCCGCCAATGCGAGGCGCGGCCTCACGCCGACGCCGACCACCACAAGTTCGGCCTCCAGCACGCCGCCGCTCTTCAAAGTCGCGCGCTTGCCGTCGATCGCGACCACGGTGTCGCCGAGATGGAAGATGACGCCGTGCTCCTCGTGCAGGGCGCGAATAAAGTCGCCCATTTCCGGACCCAGCACGCGTTCCATCGGCCGCGCTTCCAGTCCCACGACATGGACCTCGATGTCGCGCGCGCGCAACGACGCTGCGACTTCCAACCCGATGAAGCTCGCGCCGATCACAATCACGCGGCGCGTACTTTTTGCGGATTCAATGATCGCCCGGCAATCCGCGAGCGTGCGCAGCACGTGGACATGCGGCTGGTCGGCACCCGGGATCGGCAGGCGCACCGGCTCGGCACCCGTCGCCATCAGCAGGCGGTCGTAGAAAATGGTCTCCCCACCAGCAATAATGACATTGCCTGCCGTGGTGTCTATCGAGGTGACGTCGGCGTTGAGCCGCAGCTCGATCCCGGCTTCGGCGTAAAAACTGTCGGGACGCAGCGGCAGCCAGTCCTCCGGCGCGCTGCCGGCAAGATAGTCTTTTGACAGGTTCGGCCGGTCCACCGGCGGCGCGGCATCGTTGCTCAGCATCACGATGCTGCCGCGATACTCCTGCCGCCGCAGCATTTCCGCCGCGGCAAAGCCCGCGGCGCCGCCGCCGACGATCAGGATCTTGCCGGGGGACCCGAGCGGCGTTTTGCCCCGCGGCTTGGGCTGCGGACGCCTTTGCTTGACGAAGATGCGCTTGCCGTCCTGCTCGACCTCCCAGACCGCGAGCGGATTAAGAGCCGGAGCGCGTGCCGCCTCTCCGGTGCGCAAATCGAAGCAGGCGTGATGCCAGGGGCAGCGGATGCTCTCGCCGACCACCAATCCCTCGGCCAGCGGTCCATGATAATGGCTGCAATGCGCGTCGATGGCGAAGATGTCCGACCCCGAGCGCACCAGCAAAACGTCTTCCTCGCCGACATGGCCGAGCAAGGTTCGGCGGGATCACGAACGGATCGTTTTGCTCGCCAACTGATCGGGCGACAAAAGTTCCTTGATTGGACATTGCACGTTTACGCTAATTAGAAGGCGCGCCCTATTTGGCGTCAAGCTAGTGTTTCCCGATTTCGGAGGGCATTCGCAACCGTGTTGTCGATGCTCTGACAATCAGTTCCGGCTGCAGGATGACATGCTGTGCGGCCGCGTCGCGGCTATCGATTTCTTCCAGCAGCAGCTTCGCTGCGCCGCGTCCCATTTCGCGATGCTCAATCCGGACGGTTGTCAGCGGCGGCGAGACCAGATCGACCAGCGGCATGTCGTTGTGCCCGACCACCGAAATATCATCGGGGCAGCGCCGGCCAAGCATCCGCATCGCATCGGCCGTGGTGATGGCAAAATGGGAAGGCGAACTTGACCATGCGCTGATGCAGGCGGTCTTGAACGGAGATGTGCCGGCAGATGACGCGTTGTCCGAAGCTGCGATGGAGCCGGTGCGAGCGCAGGTCAGAACGTGACTGCGCTGCGCTGGCTAAAGCCTGCGATCGCACCAATCGGCGGCCACTCCGGCGCCGAGCTTGTTGGCATATATTGACAGCGCCTAACCCGCTGCGCAAATCAGTTTTTGCCTGAATCGTCTGCGCGAGCCGCCTTATTTAGTCAGATCGACCGCTGGTGGCCTGGTTGCCAGACTTCCGAGCTCTCGAAACTGCGCATTCATCTTTTCCATCTGCTCTTTCAGATGGTTTTGATAGACAGTTCCCATCTCTTGCGGGTCTTTCGCTTGCAACAGGCGTTCTGCAAGTTCGAAGCCAGCTCGCACATTCGCTTCGGCAAATGCGACCGCCTTTTCATTCATCTCTTTCGCGGTTGAGTAGGTGGCTCGCACGCTGGCGTCGGTCCTCTCGCGCAGTTTTTGCGACTCAGCCATGTACTTCGATACGGCATCCTTCGCCCTGTCGAGGGTGGTCTGCGCCATCTCGCGCATCTTTTCGGTTTGCTCGTTGATCTTTTCACTCATTGCACTCTCCCTGGGTTGCAGCTTGCCTAACGTTACGAACGCGAAGCCAAAGTCTCTCGCGCTTCGATTTCCAATCCTGGCAGAAGCCTGCGCTCGTCATTCCGCGACGGTTGTCCCGGCCTACACTGCCGGTTCGTCGACTTGTTTTAACTTCTCGCGAAGCTCATCGATCAGAACACGGGTATTTTCGCTGTAATCGATGGGGACCGAAACCAGATGCACCCCACCGCTGTCGAAAGAACGCTCGAGCGTTGGGATTAGTTCGGCCGTGCGTTCGACTTTCGAACCCTTTGCACCGTAACTCTCGGCGTATTTGACAAAGTCCGGATTCCCGAATGTCAGGCCGAAATCGGGGAAACCATCCGCTGCCTGCTTCCAGCGGATCATGCCATACGCCGAATCTTCCAGGATCAGGACGACGAGATTCAACTTGAGGCGGACCGCTGTTTCCATTTCCTGCGAGTTCATCATGAAGCCGCCATCACCGCAGACGGCGAGCACCCGGCGTTCGGGATACAGCATTGCGGCCGTCATCGCTGAGGGCAGCCCGGCACCCATGGTCGCCAGCGCGTTATCAAGCAGCAGCGTGTTCGCCACATATGTTCGGTAGTTCCGCGCGAACCCGATCTTGTACATCCCATTGTCCAAAGCGACGATGCCGTCCTCTGGAATGACCTTTCGTACATCGTGGACTATGCGTTGTGGCGTGGGCGGCCAGCGTTCTTCGGTGGCGCGATCGGTGATGCGATTTAAAATGCTTTCGCGCAGACTCAATAATGCGCCGGCGTTGTGCAGCCGTCCCTCAACGCGGTCAGCTAGCAACTCCAGGCTGGGGCCTACATCGCCAACCACCTCACATTGCGGAAAATAAACCCGCTCCACGTTGGCGGGCGTGTAACTGACGTGGATCACTTGCGGGCCTTTCGGGCCCATAATGAAGGGCGGCTTCTCGATCGTATCGTGACCGATGGCAATGATCAGATCGGCGCGATCAACTGCGTCGTGAACGTAGTCGCGCTCGCTCAGCGCGGTCGTCCCCATATATAGCTTACTTCCACCGGCGACTGTGCCCTTGCCCATTTGCGTCGTGAAGAATGGAATTTGCGTGCGGCGGACGAAACCTCCAATCCCCGCCGTGCTCCGCGGACGGGACGCAGCGGCGCCAAGCATGATTAATGGCCTCTTGGCCTTGAGGATCATTTCGGCGGCGCGATCCAGCGAAGCACGATGCGCAACGGGAATTTCGATCGGATGTTGCGGCACCATCGCGATATCTTCCGCCTCTTCGCCAGCGACGTCTTCGGGCAACTCCAGCAAGACGGGACCTGGCCGCTCTTCCATGGCGATGCGGAAGGCGTCGCGAACGATTGTCGGGATACTGCTTGTGCTCACGATTTGGAGTGAAAGCTTTGTAAGCGGCTTGAAAGTGCCAACCACGTCCACGATTTGAAATTTCGCCTGGCGGCTGCTCATGATGCCTTTTTGCCCTGTGAGCATGATCATCGGCATGCCGCCAAGCAAAGCATAGGCTGCCCCTGTCGTCAGGTTCAGGGCGCCTGGACCGAGGGTGGTGATACAGACGCCAGGCTTGCCGGTGAGACGGCCATAGGTAGCGGCCATGAAGGCCGCACCTTGCTCATGACGAGTCAAAATGAGCTTGATCGAGGAGTTTCGCAGACTCTCGACGACATCCAGGTTTTCTTCGCCAGGAACCCCAAAGATGCGGTCGACACCTTCGTTTTCGAGGGCAGCAACAAGTAGGTCAGAACCCTTGGGCATCAGTTCGTCCTTTGTCGCCTGTTCGTCGCAGAAGCGTACGCCTCGTTGAAGCCGGACGCTAGCCGATCAAGCGTGCTTTCCGACCGGCACCTCCGTGCCCAAGTCCCCGCCAGATCGTGCTTGATGCGTTGGTGGGCGGCGCACCATTGCTCGAACCATTACCGTTGGGCCCGTTCGCGTAAACACGCCCGATGACAGTGGCTGGCGCATGAAGAAAGAGGCCGGGGACAACAGAACAATTCCGCTTTACAATGTCGCCGTTCATTGCAGACCGTGCGCGCCATGACGGATTTTTTCAACGCCTTCCTGCTGGTCTATGCCGGGCTGTTTCCGATTATAAATCCGATTGGCAACGCGCCCATTTTCCTTGGCCTGACCTCCTCCGGCACGGAAGCAGAACGCAACACGCTTGCGCACCGGGTGGCTATCAACAGCTTTCTGCTCCTGGCGGGGTCGATGTTCGTCGGTTCGCACCTATTGGTTTTCTTCGGCATCACGCTCCCGGTTGTGCGGGTTGCGGGCGGTCTGGTGCTGATCGCGTTCGGCTGGAAGCTGTTGCACAGCGGCGCCGAGCTTGAGGATCAGCGCCTGGCGGGTGCGAAAGGCCGTTCGGCTGCGGACGATTCCTTTTATCCCTTGACCATGCCACTCACGGTCGGCCCAGGGTCGATCTCGGTCGCGATCGCGCTGGGCAGCCAGCGGCCCGCCGGATCGCTCGAAATATCGCAGCTGGCGCTGCTCGGCGGATCGGCCATCGCGGGGATCGTCGCCCTCTCGCTCACGATCTATGTTTGCTACCGTTTCGCCAAGCGCACGATTGCCCTGTTGGGCGACAACGGCGTCAATGTCGTCGTACGCCTGTCGGCCTTCATTCTCCTGTGCATCGGCATCCAGGTCCTTTGGACCGGCTACAGCGCGCTCGTCAGCACGAGGTTTTCGGTGGTGCCGATGTCGAGGTTGAACGGCGCGGGATCGAGCCGATCGAAGCGCAACCGCGTGCCGTTTGCCGTGATGGTGAAGGTTTCGGCGCCGTTGCCGCCGTTGACCTCGGCAGTGTCGTTGCCATCGCCGCCTTCCATCAGCTCGCTATCGTCGCCAGGGTTCCAGATCATTCGGTCATTCCCGGATTCGCCGAACATCTGGTCGTCGCCATCGCCACCGGTCAG
>WNGI01005525.1_pt1 | contig 11412 bp, 11 predicted proteins | sample 5400621 | NCBI WGS metagenome assembly WNGI01 (sample SAMN13153374, study PRJNA577476) | soil metagenome | isolation source: 20 cm soil or saprolite under Garry oak tree replicate 1 | place: USA:California | collected 2016-06-15
CGACCTGCGCGTCGTGACCGCCCCGAGCGAGTGCCGCACGAGCGAGATCTCGATCTTCTGGAATCAGAACGGCCCCAGCGGCGCGGGCGGTCCCACAGGTGCAACGGGGGCGACCGGGCCGACCGGTCCCACCGGCGCTACCGGCGCGAGCGGTGCGAACGGTCAGAACGGGTCAGTCGGGCCGACAGGGCCGACAGGTGCAACCGGCGCAAGTGGGACGAACGGGGCGAGCGGCGCGAGCGGACCGACGGGTCCCACGGGAGCGCCCGGCGCCGACGGCACGACCTATACGGCGCTCGACCAACTCGAGGGTCTCGCGTGCACCTCGAACGGTCACAGCGGAACTGTGCACGTGACGTACGACGCGAACGATCACGTCATCCTGATCTGCGCGACGGGCGGCAACCCGCCACCGACCGACGCTGTCTACGTCTCGGTCAACGGGAACGACACCAACGATGGGTCACAGGCGCACCCGAAGCGAACGGTCAACGCCGGCATCACGGCGGCCGCGGTTGGGGGATCGGTCCTGGTCTCATCAGGCACATTCGATGAGCCGGGTGGCGCGCAGATAGGCAAGAACCTGACGATCAGCGGCGGGTACGACCCGGTCACCTGGGCAGCCGCATCCGCAACGACAGCTCTCGCCGGCGGTCCACAGGGTGCGTTGATCACGGGCGCGACGGTCACGTTCCGCACGCTGACCATCTCCGGACATCAGGGCGGAGGCGGGACGAGCGTGTATGGGTTGCGTGTGGACGCTGGAACGGTGACGTTAGACCACGTTCACGTGATCACAGGTCCCGCTGGTAACGGCGGAGCCGGCGCCTCAGGTGGCCAGGGCAACGCCGGCTCAGTTGGCGCTGCGGGCCAGTCCGGATCATGTGACGGCGCGAACGGCCTAGGTGGAAGCGGCGGCGGGGGAGCGAATCCCGGCGGGCGCGGGGGCAACGGTGGCCCCGAGGGCTCGAACGACGGAGTTGCGGGCGGCGTTGGATTTGGCGCCGCGGGTGGCTCCAGCGGCTCTGGAGGCGCGGGCTGCAACTCTGGCTTCTTCAGTGGTTGCACCGCCTCGCCCGGAGCCAGTGGAGGACCGGGTGGCAACGGAGCCGCGGGCGGGGATGGCGCGCCCGGCGTCGGAGGCGCCGTAGTTGGCGGTGTTTGGTTCAGCGGACTCGGCGGCAATGGCGGGATCGGCCAGTCCGGCTCCGGCGGAGGCGGAGGCGGCGGTGGCGGCGGGCAGGGCGGAGCCGCGGTCGATGACGGAGGCGGCAACGGCGGCGGTGGTGGCGGCGGCGCTGGCTTTGGCGGCGGATTCGCAACCGGCGGCAACGGCGGCGGTGGATCGTTCGGAGTCTTCCTCGTGGACTCATCGATCACCATCGACGCGGCGTCGACCATCGTCGCCGGCGGCGGCGGCGCGGGCGGCGCAGGCGGTACCGGCGGCAACGGCGGTGGCGGTGCTGGTGGCGGCCCGGGCGCGACGGTCTGCACGGGCGAGGTCGGAGCCGGCGGCCACGGCGGCCCTGGCGGCGCCGGCGGCCATGGCGGTCACGGCGGAGGCGGCGCGGGCGGCCCGAGCTACGGCGTCTACCGGTCCGGCTCGACGGCGACCATCGACCCGGCGGCGGCTATCGCACACGGCAGCGGCGGACCGGGCGGCGCGTCCGCTGGTAATGACGGCACCCCAGGGGCGGCGGCGAACACCAACTAGCTCGCGCGCCATCACTCTTTGCCGATGGACCCGTTCGCGATCGTCGCTTTCCTCGCATCGGTCGTCGCCGGCGCGATCGCGTCGGTCGCCGGCTTTGGCATCGGCAGCGTCCTGACGCCGGTGCTCGCGACGCAGCTGGACGTGCGCCTCGCGATCGCGGCGGTGTCGCTTCCCCACCTCGCCGGAACGTTCGTCCGTTTCGTCCTCGTGCGCGCGCATATCGATCGCGGCGTGCTCTTCGGGTTCGGAGCCGCGAGCGCGATCGGCGGGCTCACCGGGGCCGCGTTGCAGTCCGTCGTGCAGAGCGCGGCGCTCGCGATCATCTTCGGCACGCTGCTGATCTTCGCGGGGGTCGGCAGCCTCACCGGACTCGCGCAGCGAATGCGCTTCCGAGGACGCATCGCCGCGTTGATCGGCGGAGCTTTGTCAGGGCTGCTGGGCGGCCTCGTCGGCAATCAAGGCGGGATCCGCGCCGCGGCGCTACTGGGATTCGACGTCGAGCGGCAAGCCTTTGTGGCGACCGCCACCGCGGTGGCGCTCATCGTCGACGGCGCGCGCATCCCCGTCTACATCGCGACGCAGGGTCCAGAGCTCAAGGCGGTCTGGCTTTTCATCGGTCTGCTCGCTATCGGCGCGGTCATCGGCACACTCGCCGGCCAGTGGACACTGCGCAGGATGCCTGAACCGGTCTTCCGCCGTGTGGTCGGCGTCCTGCTCCTGGGGCTCGGCGCGTACACGCTGGCGCGCGCGTTGTCCTAGACGCCGCCCAGCCGCAAACGAAAGCGCGCGCCGCCGTCGCTCGGTCGCTCGAGGATCACCGAGCCGCCGTGCGCCTCGGCGACATCCTTCACGATCGAGAGCCCGAGCCCCGATCCGGGAAGGTGACGCGCGTCGTTCGAGCGCCAGAACCTGTCGAAGACTCGTGGTGCGTCCTCCGCCGTGACGCCCGGGCCGTGATCGCGCACGGAGACCTCACCGTCCGCGACGCTCACTTCCACGAGCGCGCCGGGGGGGCTCCACTTCGCCGCGTTGTCGAGGAGATTCGTGATCGCACGCGTCACGCGGACCTTGACGCCCGGCACGGTCGATGGCGTCGCCGTCACGGCAAACCGCACCCTCGGGTAGCGCATCTTCATGTCGTCGACGATCTCGTGTACGACGTCATCGAGTCGAAGCTCCTCGAAGGGCATCGGCACCTCCTCGTCGCGCGCGGCTTCGATGAGGTCGCCGACAAGCGTCGTGAGGCGCTCCATCTGGACCACGAGATCCCCGAGCAGCTGTTGACGCTCGACCGGATCCGCGGGCTGGCCCCGCTCGAGGAGCTCGAGATTGGTCCGCAGCGCGGTAAGCGGAGTACGGAGCTCATGCGACGCATCGGAGACGAGCTGCCGCTGAGAACGGAGCGATCGCTCGAGCTGGCTGAGCATTGCGTCGAAGCTCGTGCCGAGGCGGCTGATCTCGTCACGGCCGCGTGCTGCGACACGGCGTGAGAGGTCGCGAGTGCGAGTGACCTCTTCGACCGTCGCGGTCAGGCGCTTGACCGGTGCGAGAGCGGTGCGGGCGATGAGCAGACCGAGGACGGCGGCCAGGACGATCGCGCCAATCGCAAACTCGGCGAGTGTGATCCGGGTCTGGGCGAGCGCACCGTCGATGTCTTCGAGCGACTTGGCGACTTCGAGCGCGCGACCGTTCGAGATCGGCCGGACGAGAACGCGCACGCGATAGTCCTGGGAGGTCGCCGTCGCGAGGAACGCGTCGCGCTTGCCTGCGGCCACGTCCTTGACGTCTTGGGTGACCAATGACGGCACCGCGACGCCAAGATCGGCCTGGATGATGTTGCCGTTGGCATCGACGATCTGGCCGAATACGTCCTGGCGCCCCGTGACCAGCTGGGGACCACGATCGCCGAATGGACCGCCGCGTCCGCCGCCGACCACCGCGGTCTTTGCGAGGGTGTCGTCGACCTGTTTGATGAGCTGGTCCTGCACGACGAGATAGATCGCGACAGATGCTCCGATTGCCGTGACCGCGACGGCCGCCGCAATAAGCAGCGTGACGCGTAGCCGGAAGCTCAAGGTTCCTTCATCACGTAACCGACGCCCCGCACCGTCTGAATGACGCGCGTTTCGCCGCCCTGCTCCAGCTTTCGGCGCAGATAGCCGACGTAGACATCGAGCGAGTTGGAGTCGGGTCCGAAGTCGTAGCCCCAGACGCGATCGAAGATCACATCACGCGGCAACACCTTGCGCGGGTTCGCGATGAAGAGCTCAAGGAGCGCGTACTCCGTCCGAGTCAGCGGGATCAGACGATCGCCGCGCCGGCACTCCATCGCGTCACGGTCGAGGTTGATGTCCATGAAGTGGAGCACCCCGCGCCCGTGCGCGCCGTCCTCGCCGCGCCGGCCCAGCGCACGGATCCGCGCGAGCAGCTCGTCGAGCGCGAACGGCTTCACCAGGTAGTCGTCGGCGCCTGCGTCGAGCCCTTCGACGCGGTCGCGTACGGCGGCGCGCGCCGTCAGCATGAGGACGGGCACCTGGTTGCCCGATTGGCGCAGGCGACGACAGACCTCGACCCCGTCGAGCCCCGGAAGGCCGAGGTCGAGGACGACTGCGTCGTACGGGTTTGCCATCGCCAGCGCCAGCCCAGCCGGACCTTCTTTGGCGAGGTCAGCCTTGTGGCCGGCGCCGCGCAGCGCGCGCTCGACAGCGTCTCGCACCGCCGGCTCGTCCTCGACGAGAAGTACCCGCATTGGCACCGAGTTTAGAAGCGGCAGCGCTAATAGAACGGTAAGGAATCGGCCCTCTTAATCAACTCTGAACTTCGTCTCATGCAACGACGTGCGCCGAGCCCTTCTCTAGTGCAAGACACGACCTCAAAAAGGGGGCGCACCAGCGCATGAATTACTTACCGCCAGCGAAGACGCTCCTCATCGCCGCGGTCATTGGGCTCGGCCTTTCCGGCGGGTTCGCGGCAGCGGCGTTCCTTCCCGGAGGCGCGCCGGGGACAGTCGCGCAGATCTGGGACAACTCCGTCGGGCGTGCCTTCCTGAACGGCCCGGGCGATAAGGGCTCGCTCTTCACCGCGGCCGCGACATACATCGGCATCCCCGAGGCGCAGCTTCGGACCGAGCTCGGCACGGACAAGAGCCTCGCCGACATCGCGGTCGCGCACGGGAAGACGCGAGACGGTCTGATCCAGGCGCTCACGGCTGCTCAGCAGCAGAGCATCGCAACGCTTGTCGATCAAAAGGGCCTCGGCGCTCGTCCGAATCCGGGTCCCGGCTTTGGTCGCGGCCCGGGCGGCCCGGGCGTCACTGGTGACCCGCTCGCCACGGCCTCGACGTACCTCGGCGTGACCCGGGCGGACATCGAAGCGAAGCTCCGCGCGGGCCAGACGCTCGCGCAGATCGCAAACACGACGGCCGGGAAGAGCCGCGACGGTCTCGTGAGCGCGCTCGTCGCGGACGCCACCGCGAAGATCGACGCCGCTCAGAAGGCCGGCACGATCACCGCCGATCAGGCGACACAGCAGAGGTCGAACCTTGCGACACGCCTGGCGCAGCTGGTCGACACGACCCGTCCAGTTCCCGGCCGGCGTGGCCGCTAGCACCCACCACCGCCCTCCTTCCGTCAAGACAGTGCCGGATCTCCCACGATCCGGCACCGTCCCGTCATGGGGGCTGAAGCTCACTGCGGCCGCGGCGGTCCTCAACATTTTCTTTCTCGCGTTCGGCTACGCGAGCTCGCACATCAAGTCCGTCGCGGCGCCGCTCCAGCCGCCCGTCGTCGGGGTCGGGGCGGCGGTGGTCACACCGACGCCCACCGCCGCTCCAACCCCGACCTTCAACCCAGGCGGCGATCGACGCGGCCGCGGTGCGACGGCGACGCTCCGGCCCGGAATCCGCACGACCCCGAACGCGCCGCTGACCAGCACGCGGCACTCGTAGCGCCCACATCGGGCTCGGGGGGCAGAGCCCCCGAGTTCTTCTTGGCCGCATGCTATCGACGTGACCTCGAGCGTCGCCCGCGCGGTGGGCGACCGCCTTCACGCCGCCGGAGTCCGTCACGTGTACGGCCATCCCGGAGGGGAGGTCGTCGATCTCATTGAGGGCTTCCGCCAGGCCGGGCTCGAGTTCGTCCTGACGAAGCACGAAGCCGCCGCCGCGTTCATGGCCGAGGCCGGCGCAACGCTCAGCGGCGTTCCGGGTGCCTGCCTCGCCACGCTCGGCCCAGGTGCGACGAACCTGGTCACCGGTGTCGCGCACGCCTATCTCGATCGCGCACCGGTCCTCGCATTCACGGGTCAGCTCCCTTCGGAGCGCTATGAGATCGCGACGCATCAGCGCCTGGATCTCGGTGCGCTCTTCGCGCCGATCACGAAGTGGCAGGCGAAGCTTTCGGCGGCCAACGCCGCGCCGGTCATCGAGCGCGCCTTACGGACGGCGCAGCGCCAGCGTCGCGGTCCGGTTCACATCGAGGTCGCGAGCGATGTCCCACGGCAACCGACCGTGGACGTCGCACTTCCGCGCTTCGTCACCGAGCCGACCGCGGCGATCGACGAGGATGCCCTGCGGACCGCGGTCGCGCGGCTTGATGGAAGCGAGCGGCCGCTGCTCCTTGTCGGAATGGATGCGAACGACGAGGCCGTCGCGCGTTCGCTCCGCGCGCTAGCCGAAGCGTGCGGTATCCCGGTGATGGTGAGCCCCAAGGCGAAGGGGGTCTTCCCGGAGGACCACGAGCTCTTCCTGGGGACGATCGAAGGACTCGGGACGGCGTACCTCTATGACTACATCGACACATGCGACCTGGTGCTGATGGTCGGATTCGACCCGGTCGAGTTCGATCGCGACTGGGCGGCCAAAGCGCGGATCGTGCACATCGGGGTCGTCCCGAACGACGATCGGTATTACGGCAGCGAGGTCGAGGTCGTCGGGCCGATCGACATCGCGCTCGAGCGGCTGCGCAGCAGCTCGGACATCCGGGCCAAGGTCGCGCGCGGGGAGGTGCGCGCGTTTCGCGACGCTTTCATCGAACGCGTGCGCCCGAGCGCGCGCGGGCTGACCGCGCAGCAGGTGCTCGCCGAGCTGCGAACGGCACTACCTAAGGACGCTCGGATGACCTGCGACGTCGGCTACAACAAGGCCGTCTCGGCGCAGTGCTGGCCGGCGTACCAGCCGCGCACGTTCTTCGTCTCGAACGGACTGTCGTCGATGGGGTACGGGCTTCCGGCCGCGCTCGGGCTCAAGCTGGCCGATCCGTCGCGCTCGGTCGCGTGCATCCTTGGTGACGGCGGCTTCGCCATGTCCATGGCCGAGCTCGAGACCGGCGTGCGCCTCGGGCTCGGCGTCACCGTCGTCGTTCTCGCCGACGATGCGCTGTCGCAGATCAAGGCCGGTCAGGAGCGCAAGGGATATCCGGTCACCGGCACGACGTTCGGCGCGCTCGACTACTCCAAGCTAGCCGCGGCCTTCGGGATGGACGGCGTAGAGGTCAGCTCCGTCGACGAATGCCGCGCCGCGTTCCGGTCGCCCCCCTCCGACCGCCCGCGCCTCGTCGCGGCGCACGTCGACCCGAGCGCGTACCGCGTCGCCTAGATCGCCTTCGCCGCCGGAAGTACCTCACGTGTCATCCGCTCGAGCGTCTGGGGCTTCCAGACGTCCTTCACACCGCCCATCACGCCGGTGAAGCCCATGCGGGAAAGTCCCTTGAGACGCTCGATGGTCGGCCCGACGTTCTCGCCGCTTTCGCCGAGATCGAAGTGGAACATGCAGGTCTTCTCGATCTCGTCGTAGTTGCGCTTTTCCCGCTCGCAGTGCTCTTTGAGCACGTCGAGCTTGTGCTGTACGTCCGGCGTCGGGAAGAGATTGCACGCGTCGGCGTACTTGGCGACGAGCCGAAGCGTCTTCCGCTCTCCGGATCCGCCGATCATGATCCGGGGACGCGGCCGCGAGAGGGCCTGCGGACGGTTCAGGGGTCGCTCGAACGTGAACCGCTTTCCTATGAACGGGCTCTGATCGTCGCGCCACATGCGCATGCAGAGCTCGAGGGTGTCCTCGAGCCAGTCGAAGCGCTCGGCCAGCGGCGGAAAGGGGATGCCCAGCGCCGTGATCTCCTCTTCGTTCCATCCGGCGCCGATACCGAGCATCGCGCGGCCGCCGGAGAGGACATCGAGTGTGGTCACGATCTTCGCGAGCACAGCGGGATAGCGGTACACGGCTGCCGTGACGATGGTCATCAGGTGCGCCCTCGAGGTGTTCGCCGCGAGAAAGCCGAGCGTGGTGTACGCCTCGAGCATCTCGTGCTCCGGCGGACCCCCTTGAATGATCCGTCCCTCTCGCTCGATGCGGATCTGGAAGAAGTGATCCATGACCCCGATCGGATCGAAGCCGCCCTCATCCGCGGTGCGCGCGATCCGCGCGAGGTCCTTTCCCAGCTGCGTTGGCCCGTCCGGGAACGTGTAGTCATTGATCTGCAAGCCGACCTTCATCCGGGGCCTGCCGTCCTAGCGGACCTTCACGCGGTCCGCGAAATACTTGCGGACCTTTTGCACTTTCGGCGCGGCATTGAAGAGGATGTACGGCTCCAGCGGGTTCCGTTCGGCGTAGTCCTGGTGATAGTCCTCGCCCTCGAAGAAGCGCTCCAGCGGCGTGACCTCCGTGACGATCGGTGCGTCGAAAACATGCGCGGCATTCAGCTGCTTGATGTAGGCCTCCGCGGTGCGCTTCTGCTCGTCGTTCGCGGAAAAGATCACTGAGCGGTATTGCTTGCCGACGTCAGGGCCCTGCCGGTCGCGTGTCGTCGGATCGTGCGCGATCGAGAAGAACACCTTGAGGAGCTGCCCGTAGCTCACTTTCGACGGATCGAAGCGCACCTCGACGGCTTCGGCATGTGCGGTGCGTCCGGACGAGACGGTGCGGTAGTCCGCCGTGTCCGCGGACCCGCCGGCGTAGCCCGAGACGACCGCGCTGACCCCGTCAAGCTGCTTGTACACCGCCTCGACGCACCAGAAGCAGCCACCCGCGAGCACGGCTCTCGCCTCGCCGTTCTGTGCCGGGACCGTTGGATCGACCTCGGGATCAGGGAATTTCTCTGGGGAGACCACGACCCTGGAACTGTAGGCTCCCTCGGTCCATTCCATGCCTACGACCAGCGCGACACGCAAAGCGCTCCTCGCCCACGCCCTCAGGCACGACGGCGCGTGGGAGGACCACCCCTGGGGTGAAGATGTCGCGAAGGTCGGCAAGAAGATCTTCGTCTTCTTCGGGCAGGAGGGGCCGGATCTCGGAGTCGGCGTGAAGCTTCCTCACTCGCTGCTCTATGCGCGAGCGCAGAAGTTCGTTGAGCGGATGGGCTATGGGATGGACAAATCGGGGTGGGTCGCCGCGCGATTCGCGAAAGGCGATGACGTACCCGTCGCTCTTTTAAAGAGCTGGATCGACGAGAGCTACGAAGCGATCGCAGCGGCCGCCCTGCCAAAACGCAAGGCGGTCACCAAGACGACGCGTCGGCCAGCCGCGCGCCGATGAAGCTTGCGACCGGCATCCACCGGATCGGCGACGGACTCGTCAACTCATACCTTCTCGAGGAGAGTGGCGAAGTAACGATCGTCGACTGCGGTGCACCGGCGTACTGGAAAGAGCTTCCCCGCGAGCTCGCGTCGATGGGTCGGACGCTGGCGGACGTGCGCGCGGTCGTGCTCACGCACGCGCACGTCGATCACGTCGGATTCGCCGAGCGCATCCGCGGCGAGCGCGGCGTCCCGGTCAGCGTCCACGAAATGGACGCCAAGATCGCGCGTGGCGAGGAGAAACCGCAGAACCAGTCGTGGGCCGGGATCCGGATCGGGCCGCTTCTCGGCTTCCTCAGATTCGCTCTGACCCACGGGATGCTGCGGAGCACGCCCATCGCGGAGGTCTCCACCTTCGGCGATCGCGCGACCCTCGACGTCCCCGGGGCGCCGCGCGTGATCCATCTTCCGGGACATAGCGAGGGCAGCGCCGCGCTCCACATCGCCGCCCGCGACACGCTTTTCGTCGGCGATGCCTTCGCGACCTACAACGTGATCTCAGGCGAGACCGGACCGCAGATCGCTCCGTTCGGCTCGGACCTGCCGCGAGCGCGCGAGTCCCTCTCACGGCTCGATGGCCTGGAAGCGCGCCTCGTTCTTCCCGGGCACGGCGAGGCCTGGACGGACGGGCTGGCCGAGGCGCTGCGACGCGTCCGGGAGAGCGCTCCGCACTAGCATCGGCGCGCGGTGACGCAGAAATTCCGCACGATCATCGAGCCCTTCCGCATTCACTCCGTCGAGCCGCTTCGCCTGACGACCGAGGAAGAGCGCACGGCGAAGATCAAGGAAGCCGGCTACAACCTCTTCGCCCTCCGCGCGGAGGACGTGCTCATCGATCTGCTCACGGATTCCGGGACCGGCGCGATGTCCCGCGACCAGTGGGCCGCGATCCAGCACGGCGACGAGAGCTACGCCGGCTCGCCGTCCTGGTTCCGCTTCCTGGATGCCGTCCGCGAGCTCTTCCCGTTCCGCCATGTGATCCCGACGCATCAGGGCCGCGCTGCCGAGCGGATCCTCTTTTCGGTCATGGCCGGTCCGGGAAAGGTGATTCCGAACAACACTCATTTCGACACGACGCGCGCGAACATCGAAGCGACCGGCGCAGAGGCTGTGGACCTCGTCATCCCCGAAGGACGCGAGCCACAGCGCATTCATCCGTTCAAGGGGAACATGGACGTCACGGCACTGGACGAGCTGCTGTCGAAGCGCGGCGGGGACGTCCCGGTGGTCTTTCTCACGGTGACGAACAACTCGGGCGGCGGGCAGCCGGTCTCGATGGAGAACATCCGCGCGGTGCGCGCGGTATGCGATCGCCATCGCGTGCCCTTCTTCCTGGACGCGTGCCGCTTCGCCGAGAACGCCTGGTTCATCCGCATGCGCGAGAAGGGGTATGCGGATAAGACCGTTCCGGACATCGTTCGCGAGATGGCGTCATACGCGGACGGAATGACAATGAGCGCGAAGAAGGATCCACTCGCGAACATCGGCGGCTGGCTCGCGCTGAACGACGACGCAATCGCCGAGAGATGCCGCAACGTGCTGATCCTCACCGAAGGCTTCCCGACGTACGGCGGACTCGCCGGGCGCGACCTCGAGGCGATCGCGCAGGGCCTGAAGGAGGCGGTCGAGCACGACTACCTGCGCTACCGCATCCGGTCCACGGAATACCTCGCCGACGCGCTCGACCGCGCCGGCGTGCCGATCGTGAAGCCGGCCGGCGGGCACGCCGTGTACATCGACGCGCGCGCGATGCTTCCGCACATCGAGCCGCTCACCTATCCCGGTCAATCGCTCGCGGTCGCGCTGTACGAGACCGGAGGGATCCGCAGCGTCGAGATCGGCACCGTCATGTTCGGCCGTCACCCCGACGGCCGCGAGACGCCGGCGGCGATGGACCTGGTGCGGATGGCAATCCCGCGGCGCACCTACACGCAGAGCCACATCGACTATGTGATCGAGGTCGTGGCCGCGGTCGCGGCCCAAGCCTCGAACCTGCGCGGCTATCGGATCGTCGATGAGCCGCCGCAGCTGCGGCACTTCACCGCGCGCTTCGACCCGCTCATCGGCTGAACCAACGCCTGTGCGCCTGTCGAACCGAGAGGGCTCGCCAAGGCGTAAATACCTGTGATGAG
>WNGI01005527.1_pt1 | contig 11411 bp, 13 predicted proteins | sample 5400621 | NCBI WGS metagenome assembly WNGI01 (sample SAMN13153374, study PRJNA577476) | soil metagenome | isolation source: 20 cm soil or saprolite under Garry oak tree replicate 1 | place: USA:California | collected 2016-06-15
CCGACGACGTAGACGTGACGCCTTGCGCGGAAGAGATCCGGCTCGGAGCCGTGGAAGACGACCGGCACCCGCACGTTCTCGTGCGGGCCGTCGATGTCGCGCAGCTTGAAGCGCAGGCCCGCGGCCGTGTGCGGATCGCCGGTCACCGGGCCGAGCACGTAGCCGCTGACGCTGAGCTTGCCGCGGTGTCCCGCGAGCTGGCTTGGCTTGAGCGACGGCGTCGCCCCGCCGGCGAAGCTCGTGTAGAGCAGAAACACAGCGAGCGCGGCCGCTACGGAAAGCGCGATCACAAGCCGCACCGGATTTCCCCGACGCTGCACGGATTCGAGTCTACCGCTGATAGTCCGGCGGCTTCGGGGTCACGCGAGCGACGTTTGCGGCGTATCTGGAGGACGTACTTACCTCAGTCGAGGCATGGACGGCCGCCGTCGCTGCGGCGATGGTGCTAGTGAATGCCGCGAGCCGCCCTCGCCACCCTTCTCGCCGTTTCGGTCCTCGGTTTCACACCGAGCGCGTCGGCCTCGCCGCCGCAGATCACACTGCTCGGACCCGCGAACGGAGCCACCCTTGCGTACCCGGCTTACGGAGACGGGACGACGAGGTTTTCCTGGCACGTCAACTGGGACGCGCCTGAGCAGACGACGGTGATGTTCGAGCTCGGCACCGATCCGAACTTCGCTCCGGGCTCCTATACACAGGAGAACTTCGCATGCGCGGCTGCTGATCCGAACTGCGTCACCAGCTTCTCGCCGCCGCGAAGCTACTCGCCGCCTTACCCGAAGGTTTTCTACTGGCGGGTCGGCCTGACGACCTCGGGCGGTTTCGTCTGGAGCCAAACCTCGATGTTCAAGATCGTCAATCTCGTCGACCACGCCAAGCCGCGCGTTCGCGTCTACGCGGGCTCGGCGCTCCGCGGCACGCGCGCTTACCTGCGCTTGCGAGCGGCCGACGACCGTGGCCGCGTCCGCCTGCACGTGATGCTGCTCTATCACGGTCGCGCCCTCTACAACGGCCGGATGCCGATGACGGCCACCCATTGGGCCGACCCGCTCTTCTTCTACACCACGACGCCGCTGCCGCACTTCCTCCCCACCGGGAGGTACCAAGCCTGCGTCCGGGCCTGGGACGCGGCGGGCAACACCGCGTCGTCCTGCGCGCCCTACCGCGTGCGCTGATCCCCTCCTCCTGACAGCCGCGCGCGTTCTGCGAAGATGCAGGCGTTTCCGTGGGGAGTCGAACGAGGGAAAATCCGCTCGCGGCGCTCGCCGCTCTCGCCGGGGTGCTGGTCGCGGCGTCCGTTGCACTGATCTTCTTCTACGTTCCGACCGACGCGGACCAGGGATTCTCGCAGCGGATCTTCTACATCCACGTCCCGGTTGCGCTGACCGCCTACGCCTTTTTCGGCTGGGGGGCGTGGAAGGCCCTCCGCCACCTCTGGAAACGCGAACCCGGAGCCGACCTCGAAAGCTACGTCGCCATCCACCAGGGCGTCATCTTCGGTGTGCTGACACTGCTGACCGGCTCGCTGTGGGCGAAGATCTCCTGGGGCCACTGGTGGCTATGGAGCGAGAGCCAGCTCGTCCTCTTCCTCGTCCTGTTCCTCTTCTACGGCGCCTACTTCATGCTCCGCTACTCAGTCGAGCCGGGGCCTGCGCGGGCGAACATGTGCGCCGTGTACGCCCTCTTCGGCGTCGTCCTGATCCCGATCAGCTTCCTAGCGATCCGGTTGGCGAACCAGCTCATCCATCCTGTTGTCTTCACGCTGCAAGGGCCGCAGATGTCCGGCTCGATGTTCCTCACCTTCTGCGTCTCGCTCGCGGCGATGCTGACGCTCGCGGCGACGCTCTTCCACGTGGAGCTGGCCGGGAAGCGGCTTGACTCGCGCCTGCGCGAGCTGCGGGAGCTGCTGGCGTGATGCTCGCCGTGACCGCGGCGGAGAAGTACGTTGCCGCTGCGTATGGGATCGTCTTTCTCGTCGTGCTCGTCTACGTGCTGATCATCGCGCTCAAGCTCGGGCGGCTCGAGCGCGAGCTTGACGAGCTGACCGGCCGGGTTCGCCAGCGGCGCGAGGCCGAGGCGCAGCGGCGCGAGGAGGTGCCCGTTGGCTGAGCTCTCGCTCGTCGGCATCTCGCATCACGGCGCCACGCTCGAGGTGCGCGAGCGGGTCGCGCTCGACCCGGACGAAGCGGCCGAACTCGCGCGCGAGCTCGCGGGCGACGAGGGCGAGGCCGTCTGCCTTTCGACCTGCAATCGGACCGAGCTCTACGTGGCCGGCCCCGGCGCCGAGGACCGAGCCGCCCACGCGCTCGGCGCCGTCGATACCGCTCTCTATCGGCGTGCCGACGACGAGGCGGCCAAGCACCTCTTCCGCGTCGCCGCCGGCCTCGATTCGCGGGTGCGGGGCGAGACTGAGATTCTCGGTCAGGTTCGGGCCGCCTACGCGCTGGGGACGCCCGGCCCGCTGCTCGACCGGCTCTTCCGCGAGGCGCTGCGCGTCGGGCGGAAGGTGCGGGCGCAGGCTCCAGTCGGCGACCCTGCCGCCTCCGCAGCGTCCGCCGCCGCGGTCCTGGCCGAGCGCGTCCTCGGCGACCTGACCGGCAGGCAGGTGCTGCTGATCGGCGCCGGCGAGATCGGCGAGGCAACCGCCGGCAGGCTGCTCGCACGGGGGGCGCGGATCGCCTTCGTGGCGAATCGCGGCGAGGAACGGCGGGCCCGTGTCGCGCGGAGGCTCGATGCAGAGCCACTCGCGGCGGCCGACATTCAGGACGCGCTCGGCGAGGCCGACGTCGTCGTCGCCTCGACCAACTCGCGCAACTTCCTGGTCTCGCGTGAGGACGTCGAGGCCGCTTTGGCGACGCGGGAGCGCCGGCCGCTGCTGCTGATCGACCTCGCCGTCCCCCGCGACCTCGATCCCGAGATCGGCACATTGCCGTACGCGTTTCTCTACGACGTCGACGACCTCGACGAGGCTGTCGGCACCGGCAGCGTCGAGGACGCCGCCGCCCGTGCGGAGGCGATCGTGGCCGAAGAGGCCGAACGCTTCCGGGCCTGGCAGGCCTCGCGCGGCGTCGTGCCGGCCATCGCCGCGCTGCGCGGTCGCGCGGAGGAGATTCGGCTACGGGAGCTCGGACGGGCCGGCAGGCGGCTGGCCCACCTCTCGGCGGAGGAGCGGCGTGCCGTCGAGGCGGTCACGGTGCAGATCGTCAACAAGCTGCTGCACGACCCGACGGTGCGGCTGAAGGAGGCGGCCGCGGGCGCCGACGGCGCTACCTACGCGGACGCGGTGCGCCACCTCTTCGGTCTCGATGCTCCTGAGGATCGGCAGCCGGGGTAGCCGCCTCGCGCTGACCCAGGCCGAGCTGGCGGCCGGGCGGCTGCGCCGCGACGGCGTCGAGATCGCGCTCGTGCCGATCACGACCGCGGGAGACAAGGACCGCACGAAGCCGTTCGGCGAGATCGGCGCACGAGGCGTCTTCGTCAAGGAAATCGAGGAGGCGCTGCTCGCGGGGCGGATCGACGTCGCCGTCCACTCCGCCAAAGACATGACTTCTTCGGACACGGATGGCCTCGCCGTGGGCGCCTATCTCGAACGCGAGGATCCACGCGACGCGCTCTGCGGCGTCTCGGAGCTGCGGCCGGGGATGCGCGTCGGGACCGCCTCGGTCCGGCGCAAGGCGCAGCTGCTGGCGCTCGAGCCCCAGCTCTCGATCGAGCCGCTCCGCGGCAACATCGACACGCGTTTGCGCAAGCGCGGCGAGCGCGGCCTGGACGCGGTCGTGCTGGCGGCCTGCGGCCTCGACCGGCTCGGGCTCGGGGACGAGATCGGACGCCGCTTCGACCCGGACGAGCTGCTGCCGGAGGCCGGACAGGGCGCACTCGCCTTGCAGGTTCGCGCCGGTGAGGAAGAGCTCGTCGCGGCCGGCGATCACGCGGAGACGCGGCGCCGTGTCGAGGCGGAGCGAGCGTGCGTCTTCGCCGTCGGCGGCGGTTGCCTGGCACCTGTGGCCGCGCACCACGACGGGGAGAAGCTGACCGCGCTCGTCGCCGCGGAGGACGGCTCGTGGCTCGAGCGGCGAAGCGGCGAGGACGCCGCCGAGCTGGCCCGGGAGCTCGCGCAATTCGCCGCGGGCTGAAGGTCGTCCTGACGCGGCCGGCCGAGCGCTCGGCCAGGCTCGCGCGCAGGCTCGAGTCGCTGGGTTTCGACGTCGTCGTCGCGCCGCTGCTGACGCTCGAGCCGATCAAAACGGGACCGATCGATCTCCGTCCGTACGATTGGCTCGTCCTGACCAGCATCACGGGCGCAAAGGAGTTGCGCCGGCGCGCCGAAGGCGCGCCACGTCGCGTTGCCGCGATCGGCAAGGCGACGGCCGAGGCCTGGGAAGGTCAGGTCGATCTCGTCGCAGTCGTCTCTACGCAGGAAGGCCTCCTGGCGGAGCTTCCGCGTCCCGCCGGCCGTGTGCTCTTCGTCGGCGCCGAGGATGCACGCCGTCTGCTGATCGAGGAGCTCGACGCCGACTTCGTCCCGCTCTATCGAACGCGGGCCGTTCGGCCGAAGCAGCCGCTCGAGGGCGACCTCGTGGTGCTCGCCTCCGCTTCGGCCGCGCATGCGTATGCGCAGCTCGGGGTCTCGATCCCGGCGGTCTCGATCGGGCCAGAGACGACCGCCGCCGCAGAAGCCGCCGGCGTGCGCATCGTGCGCGAGGCGGCCACGCACGATCTCGACGGCCTGATCGAGGCCGTAATCTCGGCGACCGCTTAGAGTCGGGGCCCCGTGTTCCTGACATTCCTGAGCGACTTCGGCCTGCAGGACGACTTCGTCGGCACCTGTCACGGGGTCATCAAGACGATCGCGCCCGAGGTGCAGATCATCGACGTGACGCACGGGATCGCGCCGCAGGACGTGCTTCAGGGCGCGCTCGTGCTCGCGAACACGACGCAGTACATGCCGCAGGGAGTCCACCTCGCCGTGGTCGATCCCGGCGTCGGCAGCGCCCGCCGACCGCTGGCGTTGCGAAGCGGCGACGGACGGTTCTTCGTCGGCCCCGACAACGGCCTGCTCGTACCGGCGGCCGAGCGGCTCGGCGGGATCGCGGAGGCCCACGAGCTCGCCAACGCCGACTACGCACTCGACATCGTCTCGCGCACCTTTCATGGCCGCGATCTGTTCGCTCCCGCGGCGGCGCACCTGGCGGCCGGGGTGCCGCTCGAGGCGCTGGGGCCGCCGCTTGCGGCCGACGCCCTCGCCCGCCTCGACCTGCCGGAGCCGAAGGTGGGCGAGAATCGCATTCACGCGACCGTCCTCTACATCGACCGCTTCGGCAACGTGCAACTGAACCTCACCCGCGAGCACCTCCAGCGGGCCGAGGTCACGCCGGGCACCGTTGTCGAGGTCGAGCTCGCCCTCGACCGCTACTACGCCGTCGCCGCGCGTACCTTCGCCGACGCGCGCAAGGGAGATGTCATCCTCTACGAGGACGCCTACAGGAACATCGCCCTCGCGATCAGCGGCGGCAACGCGGCCGAGCTCTTCGCAGCGGCCCCCGGGCAGGAAGTGCGGATCCGACTCCAACCGTTATGAACCTGCAGCCACTGGCACGGCGGCTTTCGCGGCTGACCACCGACCTCGTCGTCCGCAGGCCGCGGCTCTGGTTCCTGCTGCGGGGACTGACTCGGTTCCAGTTCGGCCGGCTGGCGCCGCAGTGGGACGCTATTCGCTCAGGGGACACCGCCTACGCCCCCTACGAGGCGGCGCTCGAACGGGTCGACCCGCCGGAGCGGGCGCTCGACCTCGGCACGGGCACCGGCGGCGCCGCGTTCGCGATCGCGCGCCGTTTTCCGGAAGCCGAGGTGATCGGGGCGGATCTGGCCGGGCAGATGATCGCGCAGGCCCGCGGCAAGTTGACGGACGACCTCGCCGGGCGGGTTCGGTTCGAGGTTGCCGACGCCGCACATCTGCCCTACGGAGGCGAGTCGTTCGACCTCGTCGGGCTGAGCAACATGATCCCGTTCTTCGACGAGCTCGAGCGCGTCCTCGCGCCCGGCGGATCTCTGATCGTCGCCTTCTCCGGCGGGGCCGACACGCCGATCTATGTGCCGCAGGAGCGGCTGCGCGAGGAGCTCACCCGCCGCGGCTTTACCGATTTTGCGGAGTTTTCGACGGACCCCGGCACCGCGCTTCTTGCCCGAAAGGCGGAGCATGCCTAGGATTCCGTGTACAAGGACGTTCGCGGCACGGCAACACCGGCCCGAACGTCCTTTTTTCGCTTCGCCGTCCGCCGAAGCGGGCGGCCCGCTATCCACGGGGCAAACCGTTTCCCCCGTGAGCCCCCTCGTTGGGGTCCACGAGCGCAGCGAGGCCGGCAAAGCCGGCCTCTCTTAATAGCCTTACTCCCGTGCGACCGAGACGACGGATTCGCTCGCTGAAAGAGGCCGCAGCGTTCGTCGACCACGTCGGGATTGCGGTCGTCTGGGGTCAGGCCGACCTCGTTCTGCCATCACTCTGGTCGCATGTCGGAGGGCCGGATGCCGACTGGGCGATCCGCGACGAGAACGGCAAGCCGACCGGTTTCTCGCCGGAGTTCGATCGGCTCTGGCACTGGAAGGACGAGCTGCCGGAGCGGCGGCTCGCGTGCGCGGGCAAGCACTTCGGGAGCGCGGCGCTGCTGGTCGCCCCGCGCCTGCTCGCCGCCGCGTACGCGCTGACCGGGCGCGGGGGCACGGCCGACGACTTCCGCGAGGACGAGCTCGAGCCGCTCCAGCGCGAGGTCGCCGAGGCCGTGCTCGAGAACGAGCCGCTGACGGGCAGGGAGATCCGGCGCCTGCTCGGGACGAGCGACCGCAAGGCCGTCGACCGAGCCGTCTCGCGCCTGCAGCGTCGGCTGGTACTTACGAACGCGGGCGCCGCCGAGCAGAGCCAGGGCTGGCGGGCGATCCGGCAGGACCTCTTCGCCCGCCGCTGGCGTCGGTCGCTCCGGCGCCTCCCGGCGGAGGAGGACGCGCGACGCGAGCTGGCGCTCGCCGTTGTTGCTGCCGCGACCGACGAAGTCTCGGCCGCCGATGTCGCCGCCGCCCTCGGCTGGCGGCGCAAGCAGGCAGAGGCCGTGCTTGCCTCACTCACTGTCGCCGGTCGCCTTACCGAGCGCGACGAAGACGGCCTGCCGCTTTGGTCGGGCTAGCTGCGTCCTACCGCCGCTACACTCGTGCGGCCGCGGCGAGGTAGCTCAGTCGGTAGAGCACACGGCTGAAAACCGTGGTGTCGCCGGTTCGATTCCGGCCCTCGCCACCTCTTGAGTCAGGCGTCCCATTTGCCTGCCCAGTGCTCGTCCCAGAAGGCGGACTGCTGCTTGCCGTCGACGTCCGTGAAGCCGTACTCGCGGGCAAGTGCGGGCGTCGTGAAGACGCCGCCCGACTTCGTGAGCACATTCGGGTCTGACGCGAGCGCCGCGATCGCGCGTCCAGGAAATTCCGCCGATTCGGCCTTCGCCGCGAGCTCCGGGGTCAGGTCCATTCGTTCGAGGCGCATGAAGCCGGGCGAGACGGCGACGCAGGCTATGCCGTGCGGACGGAGGTCATCGGCCAGCTGCTCGGTCAGCTTGTTGGTCGCGTTCTTGACGACCTCGTAGAAGGCGTGGCCGTGCGGACGGTCGAGCACCCACGTGATGTTCACGATCAGCCCGCTCCCTACCTCGATCATCATCGGCGCGGCGAGGGTCGAGGCGAACGCGGCCGCGCGGAGGCCACCGTCGAACATGAGGTCCCAGTGGCGCCATTCGATCTCCCAGAAGGCGAGCTCGTACGACGGCGCGAGCTCGTAGCCGCTCCAGGCGTTGTTGACGAGCAGATCGAGCCGCCCCTGCTCGTGGCGGATGCGCTCGAAGAGTGCCTCGACCTGCGAGTCGTCAGTGTGGTCGCAGCGGACGGCGATGCCCGTGCCTCCGCGAGCAGTCAGCTCCTCTGCAGTGTCATCGATCGTGCCGGGCCGTCCGAGCGTCGTCGGCTCACCGCGGACGCTACGACCGCTGACGTAGACCATCGCTCCCTGCTCGCCGAGCACGAGCGCGATGCCCTTGCCGCCCCCGCGGCTGGCGCCGGTGACGAGCGCGACTTTCCCCTTCAGTCGTTGTGCGCTCATGGGCAGCACTGATGAGTGTGTCAGAGCTGCCGTATCGTCCCGGAGGCGTTTCTCGCCAGCGACGCCGCGGCTCAGCCGGACGGCCGGAGCCCGGCCAACCGCTCGACGAGCACGTCCACGAGCTCGCTCTTCATCAGGACGCCGTCGGCGCCCGCTTCCTTGACCGCCTCGTGCAGCTTGGGTGCCTCGTCCCCCGTCAGCGCGATCACGCAGAGGGTGGGATGGTGCTGCCGCAGGTGGGCGACGGCGGTGACGCCGTCGAGGAGCGGCATGTGGACGTCGATCACGACCGCGTCCGGGTCGAGCTCGTCCGCTTGCTCGATTGCCTCGAGCCCGTTTGCTGCGAGACCCACTACGCCCAATTCGGGCTGGCGGTCGATCAGTTCGCGCAGGGCGTCCAGGAAAACCCGGTCGTCATCTGCCAGTAGGACTCGGATTTCCTGACGCTCGGTCACGGCCATTTCAAGCAAGGGTAGTTTCCGTTGGGTGCGCGGGCAAACGGACGGACGGCCGATCGCCCTGATCGGCGCGAGCCTGGACCTCGGGGCCGGACGGCGCGGAGTCGACATGGGGCCTTCCGCAATCCGGTACGCCGGGCTGGCGCCACGGATCGAGGGTCTCGGCAGGCCGGTGTTCGACTGGGGGAATGTCGAGGGGGCTGTTCCCGAAGCGACGGCCGTAGGCAGCGAGCGTGTTCGCTTTCTGACGCCGATCAAGCGGGCGTGCGAGCGGGTGGCGCAGCTCGTCGCGCGCGCGGTCGAGGAGGGTCTGCAGCCGCTCGTGCTGGGCGGCGACCACTCGGTTGCCATCGGAACGCTCGGCGGGCTGGCCGGCGCCTACGAGCCCGGCGGGGTGCTGTGGATCGACGCCCACGGCGACTTGAATCGGCCGGAGACCTCGCCGACGGGGAACGTCCACGGCATGCCGCTGGCAGCGGCGCTCGGCCTCGCAGGGTCCGAGTTCGAAAGCGAGGCCTGGAGGCTTCCCGCCGTCACACCCGAGCGCGTCGCGCTGGTGGGAGTTCGCTCCCTCGACCCCGCGGAAGTGAGCCTGATCTCGGAGCTCGGCGCCGAGGTCTACACGATGAGCGACGTCGACAGGCTCGGCGTCGAGCGCGTCATCCGTCAGGCGCTCGCACGGGTCGCAGGCCCCGGCTTCGTGCACGTCAGCCTCGACATGGATGCGCTCGAGCCCGACATCGCTCCGGGCGTCGGCACGCCGGTCCGCGGCGGCCTCTCGTACCGCGAGGCGCATCTGGCTATGGAGCTGGTCGCGGAGTCTGGTCTCGTCGGCTCGCTCGAGGTCGTGGAGGTGAATCCGATCCTGGACCGCGAGAACGAGACCGCAAAGCTCGCCGTCGAGCTGGTTGCGAGTGCGCTCGGCGCGCGGATTCTCTAGCTCAGCGCGGTAAGTAGCGCCGGCGCCAGCTTGCGCCAGTCGCCGACGAGGGCGACGTCGGCGGCCGCGAGCAGTGGCGAGCCGGCGTCTGAGGCGATCGCGGCGATCACCCCCGCTTTGACCGAGCCCGTCAGGTGTTCGAACCCTGGGGTCGTCTCGATTGCGAGATAGATCCGCGGCGCGACGGAACGACCCTGCAGGCCGATCTCGGCGCCCCACGGCACGCGGCCAGCCGTGCAGGCCACTCGATCGCCTCCGATTGCGGCACCCGCACGTTGCGCCGCGTCCTGAATCGCCGCCGGATCGACGTCTGCACCGACGGCTACGACGATGTCGGCCTCGTCGAGCCGCCTCGGCGGCGGGTCGGCCTCAGCTCGCTCCAGGATCCGGATCGTTCCCTCCGGCAGCGCCTCCAACTCGATCCGGCGGACGTCGGCGCCTGCGTCCCGAGCCGGCAGCGGCTCGAACATCCGCGGACGGACGGTCGCCAGCTGCGGCGTCGTTGCGCCCATGATCACCGAGACGATGTTGCCGCCGTAGGCCGGCTTGTGCTGTATCAGCCGGCCGGCTCGGTCGATGCCGAGGTCGACGCAGTCGGCAGTCATTCCGAGCTCGAGCTCGCCTGCGACGCGCGGCCCGAGATCGCGGCCGCGCAAGGTGGCCGGAAACAGGAGCACGTGCGGGCGCTCGCGCTCGACGATCGAGCGCACGGCGGCGACCCACCGCTCGGGCACGTAGTCCCGCAGCGCCTCGTGCTCCGCGCACTGGACGATCTCCGCTCCGTGGCGCGAGACGTCCTCCACGGCGCGCGCGACGTCGTGGCCGACGACGAGCGCGACGTTGGAGCCCCCGAGCTTCCCCGAGAGCTCACGTCCTTTCGCGAGCAGCTCGAGAGAAGCTCGCGTCGCGCGGCCGCCGACGGTCTCGACGGACGTCCAGCAGTCGTAGGACGCGCCGGGCTCCTCACCCAAATGGCCGGGCTTCTCCCAGGCGGTCGCTCCGGCCGGCCGCTCCTCCGCCAGCTCGCGGATTCGCGAGGCCGCCGTGTCGACGGACCCGATCCGCTCACCGGCCCGCTCGGGCGTGACGTCCCGTACGGCGAGGACGCGCGTGGGTGAGCCGGTCTGGCCGAAGCGCTTGTCGTACTCGCGCACCTCGTCGACGAGATCGGTCGCCGCCCAGACGTCGATCCGGCCGTCTCCTGGCGCCGCGACCTGCGGCTCGCGGTCGCTCCGCGCGACCGACACGACGGCCGGGAGCGGCACCTCGACCGTCTCTTCGCCGTCGTCGGTGTCGCGGCGGACCTGTAGGCGGTCGCCCTCGAGCGCAAGCCCCGTCGAGTTCGTCACGTGCGGGCGCCCGAGGAACGCGGCCGCCTCGGGCGGCACCTGCCAGGTCTCCGCGTCGAGCGTCTTGAGCCCGCAGAGGATGAGCTCGCAGCCCTCCTTTTCGATTGCCATCGCCAGCGTCCGGGAGGTGCCGATCGTGTCCGCGAGCGCGAAGACGCGGTCGGAGAGGTGGATGCAGCGGTCGGCGCCGAGGGCGAGGCACTCGCGTAGCGCCTCCTCGGCCTGCGGCGGGCCCATCGTCATCGCGATCACCTCTCCGCCGACCACCTCGCGCAGCCGCACCGCTTCGGCGACCGCGCGCGCATCGAACGGATTCAGGATCAGCGGCACGCCCTCTCGCTTCAGCGATTTCGTCTCTTGGTCGAACTCGATCGCGTCGGGGCGCGGGATTTGCTTGATGAGGCAGACGATCTTCAACGCCGGGAGACTAATAGGGCTTGCTCGGAATCCTCTACGACATCCACGGCAACCAGGATGCGCTCGAGGCGGTGCTCGCCGACGCGGAGGTCGTGGACGTCGACCGGTGGCTGCTG